>Ga0070749_10000298_pt1 | contig 32873 bp, 31 predicted proteins | sample VirMetDEL_Nov_18_FD_75180 | JGI IMG/M metagenome (GOLD analysis project Ga0070749, IMG submission 75180) | Aqueous microbial communities from the Delaware River and Bay under freshwater to marine salinity gradient to study organic matter... | ecosystem: Environmental > Aquatic > Marine >...
TATACCTAAAAACATGATCGACAATCTTATAAAAGATTCAGCTCCGATCATAATGAAAATAAAAAAACATCACAATAGGCCAAGACCTAAAGTTTTAGCTAAAAAGATGAATATTAAGTTTGACGATAAAGAGCTTGATTCAATGAAAACGCCGTCATATCCATCAGGACACTCTGCTCAGGGAATAATGATAGCTGAAGTATTGTCTGACATGCACCCAGAACACGCTAAAGCGTTTAAAAAAATAGGTAAAGATATATCTTATAGCAGAAACGTGGCACACGCACACTATAAATCGGACAGCAAGTTCGGTGAACAACTAGGAAAAGATATGTATAAGCACTTAAAAGGCAAAAAAAATGAAAATTAAAAACTCTACGTTTACTGGATCGCCAAAAAAGAAGCGTATGGGTGAGTTTAAGCACTCAGACGCACCTGATGCTAAAGGTAAATTTAAGAGTTTATCAGCCTCTGCGCTAGCTAGCTGGCTAATTAAGTCAAGAAAAGGTAATTTATCGCGAATTATTAGCAGTTTAAACCAACAAGTAGTTTTTAACCGCAAAAAAAATCCTAGTTATGCCGCGAAAATGCGTAAAACTATGGACATTGTGCGTAAAAGGCTAAATAAAAAGAAATAATATGTACGATCAGCCAAATAATCCATTTAAAAAGAAGCAAAAGGGCGGCGGAACAACTAAAACTTGTTTGCCTGCGGCTAAAATACGCAGTATGAGCAAAGCTGAAAGAGAAAAGCTTGTGCGTGCTAAAAAATCCGCTGGTGCTAAAGGTAAGTATAAAAGATCTTCAAAGACTAACGTTAAAGGTGCTCGTAAAAAAGGTGCTACACTTCGCGATTGGTTCCAGAAAGAAGACTGGAGGCAAGTTAATAACCCTAGTAAAAAGTGCGGAGAAAAGTGAGAAAGCAAAAACTGACACCTACTGCCGCGCGGATGAAAGCTATTCGTGATAAGAGAGCAGCGATGACTCCTGCTAGACGCAAAAAGAAAGCGGAAAACCAAAGAAAACGTAGAGCTGCGAAAAAAGCTGGTAAAAATATACAAGGTAAAGACTATGACCACAAAGATAATAAATTTAAGTCTATTAAAGCAAATCGTGGTAACGACGGCAAAGGTACTAAAAGAGAAAAGAAATAAGTAATTATACAAACATCGATAACTTAATATTAAGACAATGGCATTTAAAATGAAAAATCCATCTCTAATGAAGATGGCAAAAGAAGCGGGCTCGGCAATGAAGCTTAAAAAAGAGCCAATGAAAATGAAAAAAGCTGCTCCAATGAAAGCTGCTAAACCAGACTTTCCAGATATTGACGGAGATGGTAACACTACTGAATCTATGAAGCAAGCAGGACAAGACATGAATTCTGTTAAAAAGATGAAGAAAGAAGAGCCAATGAAAATGAAGAAAAATGGTGCCATGAAGATGAAAAAGAACGGCGCTATGAAAATGAAGAAGAAATAACGGAAAGACCGTTAACCACGTTATTAACCTAAAACCAAATTAAAATGACGTACCTATATTACCAGTCCACCAGTACAACTGGAGGACAACTAAAAGTGAATGATAAAACCAAAGCAGAGTGGGAGCACTTAGCTAACAAAGAGAACTGGCGTATAGTTCAGTTACCTAATGGTTATTATCAAACCGAAGTATCTAACCCTAACAATGAAGAGTGGCACGACGTAACACGCCGTGAAACAATGGACGGCGCTGAGTCAGCGATTGACGGAAGTATCGAACACTTCACTAAAAAGTTAGAAGCTACCAAAGGACCGAAAGTCGTTAAGACCTTCAAAAAATAAACTCAAACCAAATTAAATTAAATTAAATAAAATGGAGTACAATAATCCTAGTCTCCTCATCAAAGAACTAAACTTTGGTGAGGACGCTAAATCTAAAATTAGCGCCGGTGTTGAAAAGCTTGCTAGAGCTGTTAAGTCAACACTTGGAGCATCAGGTAAATGTGTAATATACGAAGATGCTAGAGGCGTACCAGTAATAACAAAAGATGGCGTAACAGTTGCGGAAAGTGTAGTATTATACGATCCAGTGGAAAACTTAGGGGCAACACTTATTAAAGAAGCTGCTAATAATACAGTTAGGGAAGCTGGTGATGGAACTACAACTGCTACGGTATTAGCTGAATCTTTACTTAATAAAGTAAACTCTACAGACTTAAGCAAAAACTCAATTAGAGATATAAAGCAAGGTGTTGACAAAGCTTTAGTTAACGTTAACGAATATCTTGATAGTGTTAAGATAGATGTAGATGACGATATGTTAAATAACGTTGCTTCTATAAGTTGTAACAACGATACAGAGTTAGGATCAATTATAGCAGAAGCCTATAACCAAGTAGGTAAAGACGGTGTAGTATTAATGGAGTCTTCAGAAACTGAAGAAACCTATGTAGATGTTGTAGATGGAATACAGTTAAAAGACTGTGGGTTAACATCACCTCACTTCATAACTAACGTAGATAAACAGAAGTGTGAGCTTGAAAATCCTTTGGTGTTGATATGTATGTCTGAAATACCAAACATACGTAAAATACAGACAGTTCTTGAATACGCTATAAAGAACAACCGAGCTTTACTTATAGTTGCTCAGGTTGCTCAGCAAGTGAAATCAGCCTTGTTGATGAACAAAGTAAAAGGTAACATAAAGGTTAACATTATTGATCTACCAGGTTTTGGCCCTACAAAAAAAGATACATGCGAAGATTTAGCTATATTAACCGGAGCTACCGTTATGAACGAAGAGCTAGGTGATGACTTAGATCTTATTGACATTAATTGTTTAGGTGAAGCTGAGCTAGCCGTTACAGATGATAAATCTACTGTAGTTACTACTGTAGACTTTGAAGACGATAGCTTAGAAGAGAGAATAGATCAAGTTGCTAAACTAGTTGCAGATGAAAAGAACGGTTACATTAAAAAGAAGTTGGAACAAAGATTGTCTATGTTATCGGGTAGTGTTGGAATTATCCGCGTTGGGGCAGACTCTAAAGTTGAACTTAAAGAAAAGCGAGACAGGGTGGAAGACGCGATATACGCTACGAAGGCTGCGCTAAAAGAAGGTATAGTACCAGGAGGTGGTATTGCCCTTTTTAATGCATCTCAAAAAATTTCCACCGACTCCGTCGGCGAACAAGTATTGCTTGAAGCTATACAAGCACCTTTTAAGACTATTATGCACAACGCTGGCTTAGATCCACAGACGTCGGTTGAAGAAGGTGTAGGTGTTGATGTTGTTACAGGTAAATCTGTAAACATGGTTGAAGCTGGTATTATCGATCCAGTACTAGTGACCAAGTCTGCGCTCAAAAATGCAGTGAGCGTTGCAATGACAATAGTATCTGCAGACTGTATAATCTCTAATGCAAGACAAGACACTTATGAAGGCGATCAATAATTATGTAGTTGTAGATAAAATTAAGACTGAGCAGAAGAAAGTGGCTGGTCTTATACTAACAGAAGATATAGACGAGGACAATAGATACATAAAAGCCAACGTTATATCTGTTGGTAATTTTGTTGAAGGCATAAAAGATAACGATATAGTATATTATGACAAGCACGCTGGCCACGGCATACAATATAAAGATAAACTTTATTTTGTTATAAGAGCAAGTGATATTGTACTAGTAGGTTAAGCTCGTTACAACCCGACAGCTTAGCCATTAACTAATTATTAATTTTAAAAATTTTAAAAAAATGGGAAGAGTATTTTTTAATACAAGAAAAAACGTACACAGCTTAACAGCGGCGTACACTGTTTTGGCTAGCGACTCTAATAAAGAGTTTATACTAGACGCGGCTGCTGGTGCAGCTATCACATTGCCATCAGTTGCTGATATGGGCGAAGGATGGAACTGTAGATTTATCGTAGGAACTGCTTTCGCAACATCTGACTGGGTAATTACTGCTACTGCGGCTGTTATGAAAGGTGGTATTAACGAGTTAGAGGTAGATACTTCAGACGATGGTCCTTCTACTGTTTCTGGTACTACAATAACATTTGAGCTTGGCGCTGAAACGGTAGGAGATTACGTTGAGTTAATGTGTGATGGTACAAGCATCTTTATCAACGGTCAAACTAAACTTGACGGCGGTATATCTTTAGCGTAAGCTTAGAAGATTAAACCTAAACCATAATCCATAAACTTAAAACTTAAAAACAAAAACAAATATTAATCACAAAATTAACAAAAATGGCAAATTTATTATGGTTCGCGGAAGCGGACGTTGAAGAAGCAGAAGATGCTGTTATGGTTTCTTCTGATGATTTTGTAGGAATAGACCCTGTAAGTGGTGGTCTTGTGCTGCATTTCAGAGATGCCGAAGGCAACGAAGGCGCGCATGAGGAAATAACTTTATCATGCACAAATGGAAATCAAAAAGCGGTAGCAGAGGCTTTTGCTAGAATTATGGCTTCACATCCTCACGGTGGTGGTCCAATGATTGTAGTAGCAGATTACAATGTTGCTAATGGTCAAACGGCTATAGGTGCTCACTCTGAGTTCCGAGGCCTTGTAACAGCTGTAGCTATAGCTTAATCGTTAACTTAAAAAAATAAAACAAAATGGAACATTATTTATATTTTGCAGAAGGTAACGGTGCTGATGCAGCAGGAGATGCAGTTATGTACCCAGCATCTAGATTTAGATCTGTAGAGCCAACATCTGCAACAACTACAACTATATTTTTTAGAAGTGGTATTGGTCACGCAAACGCAGGTGGAGGTGACTCAATAGTTATTACACACGCTGATACTCATGCTACCTCTGGATCATACCACAGATCAAAGTTAATTGCTGAAGCTATGGCTGATCTTGTAAATGCAGGGCCTCACAAGCTAGGTACAGTAACAACTGTAATAGATATGGACACTAACGTTCATTACGCACCAATTGACGCTATTAAAAGTGACGCGAGTTTTGGCATAGCTATTACACTTGACTCGTAATAAATGAGATTAAGTTCTCACGATTTACGTGAATTACAAATCCTTAAGTATTACAGGCTCACTAGAAAGTGGGCTTGTAAGACTTACGGGTTAACAGATGCCGATCTTGAACTGCTAATATATTTAGATTGCAAGAAACGGTTTACTAGACAAGAATTTATAGATGGTACTTATACCATGAGCTGGGATAAAACTCGGTGGGATAAACTAAGAAAATTAGGCTGGATAGAGGTCTGGCGTCATCGAAATCGAACAACGATTAAATACAGCGTCTTCAAAACCTCTTTTAAATGCAGCCAACTTATAAGTAGAATATATAGAATATTGCTAGGCGAAGAAGATATGCCAGTATCAGAAAGAAGTGTATTCTACGATAACAAGTCATATACAGATAAGGTTTTTAACAAAGCTATTGATGATATGATAAAAGACCCTGAAAGATAATGGCATTTAAACTAGGCAAAGAAAGTAGAGGTTTTAAAAATTCTAGCAACACTAGGATTTTAAAGAAAAAACTAGACGTAGGTATTATTGCTGAAGCTAACATGGACGGAAGTATATACGTTAGTAGCCAAGTTCCAGAAGGATCTAATCTTTTTGAAAAAGCTGTAGCTCACGAAATGCAGCATATAACGGACATGAAGATAGGTAAAACAACCTACGATGACAACGCTGTTTATCACATGGGCGAAGTTTGGCCTAGAGGTGATGGATATATAACAGATCCTCACACAGGTAAAAAATATGCCGAGGGAGACAGAAACTTACCTTGGGAAAATAATAAATTATGATACAAAATTTAGTAGGAGGATTATTCGGCAAAATAGTAGATAACGCTGAAGGTATATTAGATAAAGTCATTACTACAGATAAAGAGCGCGATGAAGCAAAGCTTGCTTTAAAAAAACTTTTACTAGACGCGGAGCGTGAAGCTTTTGCAAAAGAAGTTGAAGATAGAAAAGATGCGCGTGATCTTTATAAAGACGATGCTATTATTCAAAAGATACTAGCAACATTATTTACTATAGCATATTTTGGTATAACATTTGTAATGTTTAATTACTTTGTTACTAAAACACTAGAGCTTGGTGAGTTTGAGATAAGTTTTATATCAACAATATTTGGCGCTATGAGTGCTAAAGTAAATACAATAATTGACTTCTTCTTCGGTGGAAGTTCAAAGAAAAACGAACAAACTAATAAATAAATAAAATGGCATTTAAAGATCCAACAGATTACGCATTTGGTCAGTTAGGTAGTATACACGCTGCCGGAACAGAAGCAATAACACTAATAGGTGGAGATGACTCTGACGCTACGCCTGCTGATAACGTAAACAGAATAACAAAAGTTTTTGTAGCAATAACATTTTTAGAAGACACAGTATTTGATAGTGGCGCTACTGGTTTAGTAGCTGCAGACTCTCAGAACTTTCCCAGTTCTACGGGAACTTCTACAGATATTGACGCTGATGGTGGTGATGTTGTTGATGGCGAGACATTTCCAAAAGGTGTTACTATATACGGTAGATGGACGGGTTTTCAACTAGCTTCTGGTAGAGTTATAGCTTACGTAGGTATATAATGTTAGGATTAGGAACTGGCATAACACACTATAACTCCGCAGACGCTCCTGCTCTAGAGACTGGTAACTATTACTTGGAACTTTGGCTTAAGTTCAACACTGGTATAACAGAAAGTAGTAATGATATTAGTGCTTGGGCTGATCAGTCTGGTAACAACAACCACGCTTTACAAACAACTGCTTCAAGACAGCCAACGCTAGATACTAACAGAGTTAAGTTTAACGTTACTGGTGACAACGACGAAAGACTTGAGCTAGAGTCTTCAATATTGTTGAAACAATTTACTGTAATAGCTTCTATAGAAATTTCTTTTAAAGAGTCTATGGGTTTATTAGGTAAATCCTCTGATCATACGTTGAGATTTCACCAAGGAGCAGACCCAGATAGAATAGATTTATTGCTTCCTGATACAACAGCTGAAGATGCTTCAATGTTTGATTTATCTGCAGATATTCCTCATAGAACAAAATTTATATTTAGTATGAGAAGAGCTGCAGGCCCAGACGACAATGTCGTCGTAAGATTTGATGGAACTGACGTAACAGATCTTACTGCTGGAGCTAGAAACGACTCTGACCACGTCAATGTGTTTACTGTAGACGAAATAGGTGCTATTGACGGAAACCTTGGAAACTGGAGGGGTTACATAAGCGAGCTAGCTATATTTAGCATGGCTTTATCAGACGCAGATTTAACAAGAATAGAAAACGAAATTTCTACAAGAACTGGCGTATAATAAACTATAGCATGCCTGTAATAACAAAAATAAATAACATACCATTATATTCTATTCGAGCTGAAGCTTTAGCTTGGGGATCTAGATATAATATTCGAGGCGTGCACACTCATGTGTTTAGAAGTCAAACTGGCTATATGGCTGGATTTTCCCATAGAGATGTGATGAAGAAAACTAAATCTATAAAGCTCGGCCAGCTAAATAGTTTTGATGATGAAAAAAATATAGTAAAAACAAACAATAACTCATCTGCATTTATAGTTAACGTAGAAATACAAGGTGAAGATGTTATTGGATCTTCTTACGAAGAAGACACGTCTGGCTTCGATCAAGAAGTGGTGGAAGAAGTTAAGCAAGAAAAACAAAACAGAGATAAAGAGTTAGTTGAAAAGAAAATAGCTCAAGTGTTAAAAGGAGATATTAGAGATCAAGAGTTAGCTGTCAAAGAGTTAGAAAAATTAAATGTTCCAAGAGAACTATACATTGAGCTACTAGAAAATATACAGCAAAATATAGATAAATCTTTAGCAGAAAGCAAAGCTTTAAGTGACGCTGGCTTAGATGTAGAAGTTAAGTCTGAGCAAGAGGCTTTAGATGAAGTTGTAGACGTTATTGAGCGCGACTCTTCAAATGGAAGTACAGACGACATTAGCAAGTCAATACAGACAGAAGAGCAAAAAAGACTAGAAGAAGAAAAAAGAGCGGGAGAAGACGCCCGCGCAAAAGAGGAAGCTGCTAGAAGATCTAGCGGTGGATATTAATAATTATTAAATTAAATGAAATTATGGCAAAAAGAAAGACTCCGAAATCGGAAAAAATCGTTGACCTTAAACCTAAGGCAGAAAAAATCACAGAACAAGAATTAGAGCAACTAAGAAATTTAGTTAACGCAAGTAATATGGCTCATAGAGATGTTGGTATGATTGAATCAAGAAAGCATACTTTACTTCACGAAATAGTATCTATTAATGAAGCTATAAAGAAACATCAAGACACTCTTACAGAAATTTATGGAACTTGCAGCGTAGATATAAATACTGGCGAGATAAAAAGAGATGAAGATGAGCAAGCTAATTCGTAAAATAACTATAGGTAAAGATTACAAAATTGACGCCATGCACTATTCTGTTGGACAGGAAGTGTATGGTGGTCATACTATTTGCGATATTGTAGAAGAAGAAGACAAGTATTCTATATATATTAGAAAAAATAAAAACGTATTACCTTGGAAAGATTTCAATAAAAACATGGCTGTTTCTGTTGAATATAATCTAGAGTACTAATGCAAAGTGTTTACGGCTTTATAGTAAAACCTAAGGGTCAAAGATACAACAACACTGCATCTGTTGGCGACAAGAGTTTAATTCTAAATACAGAAATTTATAATCATAGTTACGTGAACAGATTAGCTGAAGTAATCGCCTGTCCTAAAGTTGGAGACGACATGGGTATAAAACCTGGCGACACTGTAATAGTGCATCACAATGTGTTCAGAAGATGGCAAAACGTAAAAGGCGTAGAAAAGAATAGCAAAAACTTTTTTCAAGAAGGTGTATATATAATAAACAATGACCAAATATTTTTGTATAGAAAAGTAAATAATTCGTTGAGACACAAAGCTGGACCTTGGCAAGCTCCTAGCGGTTATTGTTTTGTTAAACCTATAAAAGCGGTTGACCAGTTTAATGTCGACGCAGAAAGACCATTAATGGGTATAGTTAAATACTCAGACGGCACTGTAGATGTTAACGACTTAATTGGATTCAGGCCTAGTAGCGAATATGAGTTTGTCGTTGACGGCGAACGACTGTATAGAGTTTTATCTAAATTTATTACTATTAAATATGAATATCAAGGAGACGAAGAAGAATATAATCCAAGCTGGTCATAGAGCTGTAGAAGAGCTTATTAAAGTTGCGAAAGAAGCTATTGTTGACGGTGAAGATGACATTACCGCCGACAGGCTTAAAAATGCCGCTGCCACAAAAAAGCTAGCTATATTTGACGCTTTTGAAATACTTAACCGTATACAAGAAGAGCAAGCTTTATTAGACGGTAAAGTTGTTGAAGCTAAAAAAGAAAAAGTATTTAAAGGCTTTGCCGAAGGAAGATCTAAGTAATGTACGAACAGACTTTATATAAAGTAGTAGAGCCTATAAAAAATACCACTATAAGCAGACTTAACAAAGGCAAAAAGTGGATTAAAGGCTACAGCAAAGAGCATGATATTATAGTATTGTCTGAAACTGGCCAGATTGGTGAAATATACGAAATACAAGGTTTGAAAATAGCCTTGCCTAAAGCTCCTAAAAAAGTACATACCAACGATGATAAAAAATGGAGACAGTTAGACAAACCTGATATACTAAAAAAAATAAAAACTATATTTGATTGGAAGGCATACCCAGAAGAGCAAAAAGAACAGTGGTATGATTATATAGACGAAGAGTTTAATAGACGTGAAAATGGCTTTTGGTTTAATAATAATGGTAAGCCTACGTATATTACCGGAACGCACTATATGTATCTTCAATGGAGTAAAATAGACGTAGGAGCTCCAGACTTTAGAGAAGCTAATAGATTATTTTTTATATTTTGGGAAGCCTGCAAAGTTGATCCAAGGTCTTATGGTATGTGTTATTTGAAAAACAGACGTTCTGGTTTTTCTTTCATGAGTTCTGCAGAAACAGTTAATCAAGCTACAATATCGAGTGATAGTAGATACGGAATACTATCAAAGAGTGGTGCCGATGCAAAAAAGATGTTTACTGACAAGGTTGTGCCTATATCTATAAACTATCCTTTTTTCTTCAAGCCAATACAAGATGGTATGGACAGACCTAAGTCTGAGCTAGCGTACCGTGTGCCTGCAAGTAAATTTACTCGTAAAAAAATAGAGGTCAACGAACAGCTGGAAGAGATAAAAGGTTTAGATACTACGATTGACTGGAAGAACACTGGTGACAACAGTTATGATGGTGAAAAGCTTTCACTACTAGTACACGATGAGAGTGGTAAATGGGAACGACCAGATAACATACTCAACAATTGGCGAGTAACAAAAACTTGCTTAAGACTAGGTAGTAAAATTATTGGGAAATGCATGATGGGAAGTACGTCAAACGCTTTAGATAAAGGCGGGGAAAATTTTAAAAAGTTATATGACAATAGCGATGTAACTAAAAGAAATAAAAACGGACAAACAAAATCAGGTTTATATTCTTTGTTTATTCCTATGGAATGGAACTTTGAAGGATTTATTGATGAGTTTGGATTACCTGTCTTTGATACACCCACGGTAGATGTTTACTCTTCTGATGGAGATAAAATAGAAGTTGGTGTAATTGATCATTGGGAAAACGAAGTAGAAGGGTTGAAAGACGACCAAGATGCTTTAAACGAGTTTTATCGTCAATTTCCAAGAACGACTGAGCATGCGTTTAGAGATGAAACTAAAAATAGCTTGTTTAATCTTGTAAAGATATACGAGCAAATTGATTATAATGAAGGAATAAGAAACTCTTCGGTTATTAATACCGGAAATTTTCAATGGAACAATGGAGTTAAAGATACGGCGGTAAGATTTATGCCAGATCCTAACGGTAGGTTTAAAATAAGTTGGACGCCAGAACAAAGACTTCAAAATAATGTTATAATAAAAAATGGAATTAAATATCCTGGGAACGAGCACATGGGCGCTTTTGGCTGCGATAGTTATGATATTAGCGGTACTGTTGATGGTAGAGGATCCAACGGATCTCTTCATGGACTAACTAAATTTAGTATGGAGAACGCGCCTGCAAACCAATTTTTCCTTGAGTATATTGCTAGACCACAAACCGCTGAAATATTTTTTGAAGACGTACTTATGGCTTGCGTATTTTATGGTATGCCTATATTAGCGGAAAACAATAAACCAAGATTACTTTATTACTTTAAACGTAGAGGTTATAGAGGTTTTAGTATGAACAGACCAGATAAAATTTGGAACAAGTTATCTACAGCTGAAAAAGAAATAGGTGGAATACCGAACTCTAGCGAAGATATTAAACAGGCTCACGCCGCTGCGATCGAGATGTACATTAACGATCACGTTGGCCACTTAGGAAGTGGAGACTACGGTACGATGTACTTTAACGAAACGTTAAACGACTGGGCTAAGTTTGATATAAATAAAAGAACTAAGTTTGATGCCGCTATAAGCTCTGGTTTAGCAGTCATGGCTTGCAATAGACACTTGTACACACCAACTAGTAATATTAAAAAACAAAAGCTTAGGCTGAACGTTTCTAGATATGATAACAAAGGTAACTATTCTAGAATTATTAAAGATTAAATATGAGAAATCAAAATAATAATTATTTTCCAAGCCAAACAGTTAGTGATATTGAAAAGGTTAGCTACGAGTATGGATTAAAGGTAGCAAAAGCAATAGAGCAAGAGTGGTTTGACGCCAGCAACTACGGACAAGGCGGTTACTCAGCTGGAAGATATTCAAGTAATCAAAATAACTTTAGAAAATTAAGATTATACGCCCGAGGCGAACAGCCAATACAAAAATATAAAGATGAGCTTTCAATAAATGGAGATTTAAGTTATTTAAATCTTGACTGGAAACCTGTTCCAATCATACCTAAGTTTGTGGACATTGTAGTTAACGGCATGTCAGACAGAGACTATAAGATAAAAGCTTTTTCTCAAGATCCGTATGGAGTAGAAAAAAGAACTGCTTACATGGAGTCAATAATGGAAGACATACAGCTCAAAGAGTTAAAAGATTTTTCATTAAAAGAACTGAACGTTAACACTTACAAAAACGATCCTAAAAAACTACCTTCATCTAAGGAAGAGCTAGAGTTGCAAATGCAGCTGACTTACAAGCAAGCTTCAGAGCTAGCTAACGAACAGGCTATTGCAACTATATTTGAAGGAAGCAACTACGACTTAATTAAAAAAAGATTTTACTACGATTTAGCCGTGTTAGGAATTGGGGCTGTGAAAAACAATTTTACAACAGCTGAAGGTGTTACCGTTGAATATGTAGATCCTCAAAATCTAGTTTACTCTTACACAGACTCGCCTTATTTTGATGATATATATTATGTTGGCGAAGTAAAGCATATTTCTATAAACGAGCTTGCAAAACAGTTTCCACATTTAACAGACTCAGATCTTCAAGAGATTGAAAAGAATAAAGTAACATCGCACGGTAGAGGTGAAACATATAGAGATAAAGGAACTATTAGAGTATTATATTTTAATTACAAAACTTACTCTAGCCATGTTCACAAAGTAAAACAAACTAGGTCTGGTGCTGAAAAAGCCATTGAAAAAGACGATAATTTTAATCCGCCTGAAGGTGTAGAGGATTACTTTAAAGTTTCTAAAAAAGTTGAAGTATTATACGAAGGTGTCTGTATAGTTGGATCTGATAAACTTTTAAAGTGGGAGATGGCCAAGAATATGATTAGGCCTAAAAGCGATTATAGTAAAGTAAAAATGAACTACAGCATAGTCGCGCCTAGAATGTATGAGGGTAGAATAGAGTCTATAGTTAGTCGTATAACAGGTTTTGCTGATATGATACAGCTAACTCACTTAAAGTTGCAGCAAGTAATGTCACGAATGATACCAGACGGTATTTACTTAGACGCTGATGGTTTAGCTGAAATAGATTTAGGTAACGGCACAAACTACAATCCACAAGAAGCTTTAAATATGTTCTTCCAAACAGGTTCTATTATAGGTAGATCTTTGACTCAAGATGGAGATCCAAATAGAGGTAAAGTGCCTATACAAGAAATAACTAGTGGAAGCGGAGGTAATAAAATACAAGCTTTAATAGGTAACTACAACTACTACTTACAGATGATACGTGATACGACCGGGCTCAACGAAGCTAGAGACGGGTCTACGCCTGATAAAAATGCGTTAGTAGGTATACAAAAGCTTGCTGCCGCAAACTCAAACACAGCTACTAGACATATATTAAATGCTGGTATGTTCTTGACTACTGAAATCGCAGAGAAACTTTCATTAAGAATATCAGATGTTATAGAGTATTCACCAACAAAAGATGCATTTATTCAAGCCATAGGAGCTCACAACGTGGCTGTGCTAGAAGAATTATCTAACTTACATCTTTACGACTTTGGTATATTTTTAGAGCTAGCGCCAGATGAAGAAGAAAAGCAAATGCTTGAAAACAATATACAAGTTGCTTTAGCTCAAAAAACTATAGAGCTAGAAGACGCTATAGACATAAGAGATATTAGAAACGTAAAGCTAGCTAATCAGCTGTTAAAGCTTAGAAGAAAAAAGAAAGAAGCTAGCGATCAAGCTAAAGCTGATAGGAATATACAAATGCAAGCTGCGGCGAACTCTAGAGCTGCTCAACAAGCCGCGCAAGCAGACATGCAAAAACAACAAGTATTGGTTAAATCTCAAGCAGAGTTAGAAGCTGTAAAGTCAGAATTAGAGACTAAAAAGCTAATGACAGAGGCTCAAGTTAAAAAAGACTTAATGCAGCTAGAGTTTCAGATGAACATGCAGATACGACAAATGGAGATGCAAACCATAAAAGATAGAGAAAAGCAAAAGGAAGACAGAAAAGACGAAAGAACTAAAATACAAGCGTCTCAACAATCAGAACTTATAGACCAAAGAAAGACAGGTGGTACACCTAAAAAGTTTGAGTCGTCAGGTAATGATATACTAGGCGGTATTGAGCTAGGTGGATTTACACCTAGGTAATTATTAATTTATATTTTATATTATGCAAGAAGAACTAGAAAACGTTGAGGAAACTCAACAAGAAGAAACTAAATTTAAGTCGGAAGGTGACGATACCGTTATTAAAGTAGACTTAAACAAACCACTAGAACCTAAAGAAAATGAAGAAGAAACTGCAGACAGTTCGGCTGACGACTCAGGAGTGGCTGGAAGCGATGAAGCTACCGAGCCCGCACCGGAACAAGAAGAAGTACAGGCGGAAGGTGAAGCACAAGAAGCTCCAGCATTAGAGGAAGTTAATGACGAAGAGCCAAGCGAAGCTTTACAAGAGCTAGTTAGCGAAGTAGAAGAAGCTGTAGAAGAAGCCGAAGCATCTGGAACACCTTTGCCAGAAAACATACAAAAGCTAGTTGATTTTATGGAAGAAACTGGCGGTAGTATACAAGATTATGCTAGGTTAAATCAAGATTATTCTAAAATGGATAATCTTACAGCTTTGCAGGAATATTATAAGATAACTAAACCTCATCTTGACGCTGAAGAAATAAGTTTTTTAATGGAAGAAAACTTTAATTTCGACGAAGATGTAGATGATGAGAAAGATATAAGAAGAAAGAAAATCGCTTTAAAAGAGCAAGTTGCTGAAGCGAAAGCCTACTTAGACGGGCAAAAGTCTAAATATTACGAAGAAATCAAAGCTGGATCGAAGCTTACGAAAGAGCAACAGAAAGCCGTAGATTTTTTCAACCGATACAACAAGGAGTCAGAGACTAAAAAACAGTATCAACAAAAAGCTAAATCTGCTTTTGATAATAAGACTAACGAAGTCTTTAGCAACAGTTTCAAAGGTTTTGAATATAATGTTGGAGATAAAAAGTACAGATTTAACATAGACAACGTTGAAAAAGTAAAAACTAGTCAGAGTGACATAAACAACTTCGTAGGAAAGTTTCTTGGCGAAGATGGCACTATAAACAACGCTAGGGATTACCATAAGTCGCTTTTTACAGCGATGAACCCAGATGCTATTGCAAAACATTTTTATGAGCAAGGCAAGGCTGACGCTGTTAAAGATACTGTATCTAAGGCTAAAAACATTAGTATGGACCCGAGACAATCTCACAGTGGGGTTGAATCTGGAGGTATGAAGTTTAAAGTTCTTGGTAATAATTCTTCTGATTTTAAGTTTAAAATTAAAAACAAAAAATAATTTAACTTTAAAAACTATTTATTATGTCAATTACAGGTGGAAGTTTGTTAAATAGTGTAGCTGCTCCTCAGCAACAAACACTAGCTTCAAACTATATCGATTTTGCGTCCGGTGCAGGAAATGACTGGGCACAGCAATACTTACCAGAGCTTATGGAAAAAGAAGCTGAGGTTTTTGGAAACAGAACTATCTCAGGATTTCTTGCACAAGTAGGCGCTGAAGAATCTATGACTTCTGATCAAGTTGTTTGGTCTGAGCAGTCAAGATTACATTTATCTTACGTTGGACAAATTGATGCTGACGGTGATGTTAACGGTACTTTTACTGTACAAACAGACATCGATGGTAATGCAATAACTACTACTCATGGTATTAGAACTAACGACGTTGTATTAATCGCTCAATCTGGCGTTGTAGTTAAAGCACTAGTTGTTGAAACTCCAGAATCAGATGTTGTTTCAGTTGAGCCTTATGCTACTGCTGCTTTATCAACTTTAAGTGATGGAACTGCTACTTTATTAGTTATTGGTTCTGAGTATGGAAAAGGTCAAGAGTATACTGATGATACTGGTACTTTCAGATCTAACAAAAGAAGAGCTTTAGAACCACAGTTTAAGTCGTTCAGCAATAAGCCAATCATTATGAAAGATTACTATGAGATCTCTGGATCTGATGCATCTCAAATTGGTTGGGTTGAAGTTTCTGGTGAAGAAGGACAAAACGGTTACTTCTGGTACTTGAAAGCTGAAGGTGATACTCGTGCTCGTTTTACTGATTACTTAGAGATGTCTATGTTAGAGGCTGAAAAGACAGCTGCTGCATCTCTTATTGGTTTTGGTGATAACGGTCAAATTAGAGGCGCTGCTGACTCTGGTGCTGGTGGTTCTGGTACTGAAGGTTTATTCGCTGCTATTGAGTCTAGAGGTAACGTTACTTCTGGTGTAACTGGTGTTAACGCTGCTACTGACTTAGCTGAGTTTGATGCTATCTTAGCAGAATTTGATAAGCAAGGTGCTATTGAAGAAAACATGTTATTCGTTAACCGTGCTACAAGCTTGGCTATCGACGATATGTTAGCTTCTATGAACTCTTACGGAGCTGGTGGTACATCTTACGGTGTATTTGATAACTCTGAAGATATGGCATTAAACTTAGGCTTCTCTGGTTTCCGTAGAGGATCTTATGACTTCTATAAGTCTGACTTCCGTTACTTAAACGACAAAGCTACACGTGGTGGTATTAATGATAGAGCAGGTAGCGCAGCTATCCGTGGTGTTATTATCCCAGCTGGTGTATCTTCTGTTTACGATCAAGCTTTAGGAAAGAACCTTAAGCGTCCTTTCTTACACGTACGTTATAGAGCTTCTCAAACTGATGACCGAAGAATGAAAACTTGGGTTACTGGTTCTGTTGGAGCTACTACATCTGCGCTTGATGCAATGCAAGTTCACTACTTATCAGAGAGATGTTTAGTTACTCAAGGTGCTAACAACTTTATGTTAATGAAGTAGAAATACTTTTTAAACTACCCTGCCTTCGGGTGGGGTAGTTTTTTATTAATTTTTTATTATATTATATCATGGCTAAAAAGCAAACAAAAAAGGCTGAAGTAGCGCCTGAAGTAAAAGCTACTAATGAAATGAAACCTATCGCTGTTGAAGAAACTGTCGCTGAAGAAGCTCCAGTCGTACAAAAACCAAAAAGAGTTGAGAAAAAATACAAGACTCTTGAAGATGGTTGGGAGATAAAAGACAGAATATATAGGTTAAAAGGTGGAAAAAGACCTTTGTCAAGATCTATTAGATCAGCAAATATACATTGGTTTGATGAAGAAAAAGGTTACGAAAGAGAGCTTAAGTATTGTCAAAATCAAAAAACTGTTTTTGTTGATGAAATGGTTGGCGATCAAAGATTAGAGCATGTTATATTCAGAAACGGAATATTGATTGTTGAAAGAGAAAAAACTGTTTTGCAGAAACTTCTTTCACTTTACCACCCTGATAGAGATTCATTATTCTACGAAGAAAAGCCAGTAGCGAAAGCGGTGAACGAAATAGCTTGGCTAGAAATAGAAATAGAAGCGTTAAACGCTGCTAAGTCTATTGATATTGATATGGCTGAAGCTATCATGAGAGTAGAGGTTGGATCTAAAGTATCAGACATGAGTTCTAAGGAACTTAGAAGAGATTTACTACTGTATGCTAAGAAAAATCCAGAATTATTCTTAGAGTTAGTAAATGATGAAAATGTAGTTCTTAGAAACTTTGGTATTAGAGCTACTGAAATGGGTATACTGAGATTATCTTCAGATCAAAGAACTTTTTCATGGGGTTCAAACGATAGAAAATTAATGACAGTTCCATTTGACGAACACCCTTATTCAGCTTTAGCCGCGTGGTTTAAAACTGATGAAGGTATGGAGATATACTCCAATATTGAGAAGCGTTTAAACGCGTAATCATCTTATGGTAGAGCAGCCACTCTCCGGGGTGGTTGCTTAACTATAAAAAAAAATAAATATGGCGATAAGTGTAAACGACGTATATCAAAGAGTATTAGCTATAACTAATAAAGAAAAAAGAGGATATTTATCGCCTCAAGAATACAACACGCTTGCAAACTACGCGCAAGATGAGATATTTAAAAACTATTTCTACGATCTTGATCTTTTAACTAGAGTTAGAGGTAATGATACTGGTCACTCAGACAGATTAGATATAATACAAGAAAAAATAGAAAAGTTTGAAAAAAACTATTTTGGCGCAGCTAACCTAGCTGCAGACGGAACTAGCATACTTTTACCTAGTGACTTTTATAAAATAGTAGCAGTTTATCATGACGACGGAACTCTAGCTAGTCCAAACGTTACTGGCGAAGCACAATATGTTAGTGAAAAAGAGTTTTGGATGATGAAGACAAATCCACTTCTTAGGCCTACTGGAACTAGGCCTTTATACACTTTTCAAGGTAAGCCAAACTCATTTATAACTATGTATGTCGGAGCTGTAGATTATGCTGTTAATCCAACAGGTTATCAATACGGAGGATCAACGATGCCACAAGTCAAGAACGACGAGTGTAGAGTTGTGTATATCAGAAAACCTTTGCCAGTAAAATGGGCTTACGACGTGATTGGTAGCGGCCCAGCTACAAAGCCAATATGGAATCAAAGCGCAAGTCAAAACTTTGAGTTACACGTTTCAGATAAGTCAGAGCTTGTTGCTAAAATATTAAAGTATTTAGGAATAACCTTATCTCAAGATAGAATAACCGGCTTTGCCGCCCAAGAAGAAGCTAACATAATACAACAGGAAAAACTATAATAAATGGCACAAGACTTTATACATGATTCGCAACTTTTTGGTTTAGGGGCCGGAGACACTGGCTATTCAGATACTAGTCAAGCAGCTCAATACCAATATACTAACTTAGAAGCGTTTATAAACGCTTTTCTTACTGTGTATGTAGGAGAAGATAAGCTTATCAGTAGAGCAAAAAGATCTGATGTAGCTTTTTTTGCACAAAGAGGTTTGCAAGAACTTTCTTACGATACGTTTAGATCTATAAAAGCGCTAGAGTTTGAAGTTCCTCCAAATTTAACATGGAGCTTTCCAAAAGACTACGTCAACTACGTTAAGATATGTAGAGTAGATAACAATGGAATAGAAAGAATACTTTACCCAGAAACAAAAACTAGTAATCCTTTTTCAATAAGACAAAACCAAGATGGTGAACCAGATTTTGACACAGATGGTGATGGTCAAGACGATATATTTAGATACAAACCTAGAGTTTCTAACACGGCTTTATCTTGTACTATAAAAAATATAGCGTCCACCTCTTCAAATAATCCTAAATATAGAATATCAGCTTTTGGTTCAGGATTTTCAGTTAGTGATATTAAAGTAGGTTTGCTGTTAGATATAAAAAAAGACAGCGGCGCTTTAGCTGGTCAAAGACATAAGGTTATGCCTTGGATTACATCTATAAAAGCTAATGGAGCCGACGCTGCAAATCCTATAGTAACATTAAGTAGTTATATTGGTACTGGATTTGAAGAAGAAGTAGAATTTATACAGACGGAATCTCAGACTTTTTCTAGGTTTAAAAGTAATACTTCAGATAAAATAATAAACTTAGATCACGACGAAGATCATGAGCTTACTGATAATTTTGGGAGAAGATACGGTCTTGAACCTAGTAGAGCTCAAATTAACGGAAACTTTTTTCTAGACAATTTAAAAGGTAGAATTCACTTTGACTCAGCTCTTTCAGGAGAAGTAGTTATAGTAAAATATATTAGCGACGGAATTGGAACTGAGTACGAAATGAAAGTGCATAAGTTTGCTGAAGAAGCGCTATATAAACACGTAGCTTGGAATATATTAAACACCAAAGCCAATGTTCCGTTAAATGTAGTTGCTAGATATAAGAAAGAGGCTTTTGCTGCAAAAAGAAATGCTAAGCTAAGGCTTTCAAACTTTAAACTAGAAGAGTTTGCTCAAGTATTAAGAAACAGATCTAAACAAATAAAACACTAGTAAATGCCAGAGATTAAAAAAGGATTTCTTAAGGCTGGAATGAACCTTGACGTTGATGAAAGATTAGTTTCTCAAGGTGAATATAGAGAAGCCTTAAACGTAAGGATAGCTAGTGGTAGTGGCTCAGATAAAGGTTCTATAAATTCAATAGAATCTAACGTTAACGTAGACCCAATAAGCGAACACAACAACGCCACTAATCCTAGCATATACAAAAGAGTAATAGGATCTGTAGTAGATAAAGAAACTGAAAAGTTATACTACTTTGTAAAAAATAATGTTTCTAAAAACCTAGTAAGTAGCATAAACGTTGGCGAAGAACCATTACTAGAAGATAACGGGTACGTAGATATTATAGCAGACACTATATACGAGTTAGACAAACCTAGCGCAAGTAGATCTAAAATAGTTTTTAATGATGTCCACCACATAAACGCAAGTTTATTAGTATGTAAACTGCCGGAAGGTACTGTAAACAGCACTACCACTTCTTTATTTATCATGGAGTCGTTCGCAGAATACATGGACATTAGAGAAGACATGCGAGTGTTATTAGTTAACATTGGTAATGATCCGCTTGCTGAAAATGAATTTCCTTTTAACGAGCAAAACGTATGGACTCAAGATGCTGTTTACGTAGACTACGTAGATAGAACTTCGGTTGATATAGATGGAGTAAATTATATTACAGTACACTTTAAATCTCCGTTTGTCGTTGGTAATCCCGTGGGCCCTGCGTTAATAGATCTACCTGTTGCTTCAGCTTTTAGTATTGGATTTAGATCAAAAAGATTAATATCAGATAATTCTTTAAACTCAGAATACACGATAACCGGTTTAAACGTGTTAGATGGAATACTTTATTTTTCAGATAATAAAAGTGAGCCGAAAAGAATAAATATACATAGAGGTAAAGTTGGATCTTGCTCTTTAACTCTTGATGGACAGTCACTGCCAGCTTGGATTAACTCTAATGAGTTTTTGCATACTAGATTAGTTGTAGATGGAGATTCAACTGACTTTACTTACGGCTTGAAAGGCTACGTTAAAAAAAGTGGAATAATAGAACCTCACATTACGGTTATAAGACCTAACCCTGAAGAGCCGCCAAAAGTATTAACAGATATAGCTACTTACACTAATAGAATAGTAGGTGGTAGAACAAAAGGGGTAATGACGCATCCTTTTCCTATACATCCGTCTTTACAACCAGGGCATCAACTTCAATTTGTTGTTGCTGCTTTCAATGAAGCTGCGGTTGCTGATGGTGCTGGTAACTTTTTACCTTCAGCTGACGAAATAGCTCAAGGCTACGCTGGACCGCCAAACTTTGGGTATCCTATAGCTGGCGCTGCTAGCGAAAGTGATTTTATTTTATCAATAGAAAAGCAGTGGGATCAAAGTTATCACTACGGCGCAGAAGCTTACGGTAACGCATATTTACCAGCGGCATTTAACACTTTAGCTGCAGACGTCAACCCGGCGGAAATAGGGTACACAGGAATTACTTACGGGTATTCTATGGAAGTTGAATACTATGTTGACGGTATTAATCAAGGTAGACTATTCCAACCTTTCTACGAGCAGTTTGAGTATGCCAACGACTATTATGGCACTGATCTGACTATTGATCCGCTAGATAACGCGTTGATGTATTTTGATCCATTAGATGGTAGCCCTGTTTCATCCACAGAAAACGAGCTTGGCTTGTCGGGTTGGGATACAATGGAACACGGTGGTGTAAGTAATTTTCCTTGGAACTTTGGAGAATATTTTGAAGGAGGATTAGCAGATTCAGATGGTTTAAGTAACGGTGATTTTGATGAAGAAACTGGCGCGCCTTTATACGAAGGTAAATTTATATTTGGACAATGCGGGTTTAGACCTGGAGACGAGGTAACTTTAGTAGGAAAAGGTAATACAACTAACTCTGACTCGTACAGAGGTAGATACCCAAGTCAAATATTCCCTGGAGAATACGTTGATCTTGTTGCTAGCACGTATTCAAGCATGCTAAGTGGATCTGACGATCCAACCCAAAACAATACTAACGTAGGTCAACTTGTTCAGGGTCACAGAAGAAGCGATGGCTGGGGAGACACTGTTAAAGCTAAGGTAATAAGAGTAGAAAAAATAAACGAACAACTAGGATACCTTAATACTGTAGTAAGGCCAGAAGATGATGAGCAGGCTGGAGTTCCTTATGGTGAGTTTATAGCTCTTAGAGATCAAATGATCGATAATAATTTAGTTTATGATACTACTAGCGCTGGTTCAGGAACTTTTTTTAATGATCCAGAAGGTAAACCAGCTACAAACTACATTGTTACTATAGAAATAATACAAAACAATTGCCAGCAGTTTAGCCCTTTCAGACTTGATTTATGCGGCTATGGTAACGGAACAACTAACGCTGGCTATAACGCGGCTTGCCTGTATAATACAAACAAGTTTACTGGACCTAACTCAACGCCATTTTTATCAGCGGAAGATGTAGTAAATTTAGCCGCAGCTCATGGCGCTCACTTTAGCGCCTTACCTCCAGTTCCAGGTCAAGTTGATAGATTTTTTGGCCCTGAGTTACCTCAAGTTTGGGCTGTAAGCGTAACTAGTCAAGGCGACACTGGTGGAGGAGATTATTTCCACGATACTGTTTTACAAGATTCTTTTAATAGATTTGGTTATAGATACCAATATCCGGATGGTGAATATTCTGGATTTTCACCTTTTTCAAGAACAGCGTTTAGAGCAATAAATCAAAGTATTAAGTGGCCTGACTACTATATAAGGTTAACAAACGAAATAGAGTATTTAAAACTTTCTGGTTGGGTGCCTAAAAATGTTCCTGAAGATGTTGTTGCTGTAGAGTTGCTTCAAAAAAGAGATGGTAACGTAAATATATACGGATTAGAAAAATACGACTACAAAACAAATGAGTTTAATGAAATAGTTGAAGACGGATATAAAGGATTACACTCTGTAGTTTCCACTGCTTTAGGAACTACAATAGACTCTAACCAGTTACTTAGGCCTTACGACACTGTTCCTAGGCAAGCTCTAGGTCAAGAAATAATAGGTAATAGGCTCATATATGGTAACTACTTACAAGATTACAACGTAGAGTCAGGCGTAGATTACAATGAATCTATGATGAGAAATGTTTACGGATTTGATTTAGAAGATGCTAAAACAAAAATCGACGTAGACCTTAGCGTTTCGCTTTACACTTATGTAGATCAAATATTAACTACAGTACTAGACGTAAACGGAGAGCTAGTGCAAATAGGTTTGACCGATGTTGATGGAACTTCTACACCATACGAAGAATACTACAGAGTTAATGATAACTACGGTAGACCTCAAGAGTCTATAAAATCAGGTAGAACTTATCAAATAGGTATAGTTTATAGAGACTATTTAGGTAGAGAAACACCTGTGTTAACTAGTAGAAACTCTATAATAACAGTCGATAGATCTTTCGCAGACAAATCTACTAGGTTTAGAGTAAGAATAAACAACGATCACCCTTGGTGGGCCAAGTCTTATAAAATATTTGTAAAAGACATGGCGGACGAGTATCACACTTTACCATTGTTTGGGGCTATACATACAATAGCAAGTATTGAAGACGCTATTCCAGATGATTTGTTTTTATCAACTTTTGAAAACACCACTGGAAAAGTTTCTATATTAATATTTGATTCAGGCGATGTTAACAAAATAAAGCCAGGCGACACGATTATACAAAAAAAGCCTCACGTTAAAAACGTTAATGCTAACCACCCTTTATACTACAATACGGCCGCTCATGAACCTGACAATGCCAACTTAGAGTATGAAGTGTTATCTTTACACGCGAACTACAAAGATTTACCTAATGCTGAAGAGGAAGTTCCAGTTTGGGCTTCTGGCAAATTCTTTGTTATAGTTAAGACAGATAATCCTTTGTTGAGAAACAATAGAGACGATTATTTTGAAGACGATACTATGACAAACATTGCTAGAACGACTGGTATTTTTGAAACAAAACCAAAAGAATTAGCTGATGTAGATTTGTTTTACGAAGCTTCTCAAGCATATCCTATAGTAATGGACGATGTTACAGACGCTCAGTTCGTTAAAGAAGGTAGAGTAGTAAGTGGTTTTACCTACAATTACGCAAACTTTGGATTAGGAACTCTTCAAGAAGGAGATACTATTTTTACAACAACAATAGGTGGTGATAGTGATGGCTCTGGAGCAATTGGTGTTGGTGAAGATCCTATAGCTCCAATAGTGAGAGTAGAGTCTATAACGACTAGCTCTGGTGCGTATTCTCAAAACACGGAGGTGTATTCTGAAATATTTCTTAGTAGCCCAGTAACATTAACTTTACCAGAAGGCGATGGCGCAGGTATAGTTCTTAAGTTAGAAGAAGACGACGCAAACAACGGAAGTGCTGGAGAACACGTATTTGTAGAGCTAGCAGAAAGCGTTGTTGATAGTCAAACTATTAAAGTAAAAAGACATACGCATGTTAGCTTCTTTGGCTTAATTAACAATACTAGATTACCAGTTTGCATACCATGGTCTAACTGTTACTCTTTTGGTAATGGCATTGAAATAGACGTCGTAAACAATAAGTTTAATGGTAAGAGAAAAGAAAAAGGCGTTAAGGTATCTACAATATACAATGACTACCAAGAGGTAAGAAGAAAGTCTTCTTTAATATTCTCTGGTATATACAACGATTTCAATTCTTTCAACGAAGCTAATCAATTTATTCCGGCACTAGGCATAACAAAGCGATTTAATCCAGAGCATGGTAGTATTCAAAAGCTTCACGCTAGAAATACTGATCTTATAGCCTTGTGCGAAGATAAAATTATACAAGTGTTAGCTAATAAAGACGCTTTATTTAACTCTGATGGAACTAAAAACTTAACCGCTACACAGAACGTTTTAGGTCAAGCTGTTCCGTTTTCTGGAAACTACGGAATATCTTCAAACCCAGAGTCATTTGCTTCTTTTGGATTTAGAGCTTACTTCACCGATGCTAGACGTGGAAAAGTTATTAGATTGTCTAAAGATGGCTTAACACCTATATCTAACTATGGCATGCAAGACTATTTCAACAAGTCTCTTAGAAAGTCTAGTCATATATTAGGTAGCTTTGATAACGATAAAAACGAATACATAGTCAGTCTAACTAATCAATCAGATTTTGAGCCGGGATTAGACAAGGTAAGCGTTGCTTTTAATGAAGACACAGATAGATGGACTTCATTTAGAAGTTATGCTACAGAAGCTCAAGGACTTTCTGTTGAAAGAAACTTTTTCAGCTTTCAAGATGGTAGAATATACAAGCATAACGTAGAAAATAATTTTGGAGAGTTTTACGGAGTACATAACAACTCTTACGTGTCAGTTATGTTTAATGATAGTCCAGACGTAATAAAAAACTTTAAATCTCTTAGTTATGAAGGTACTCAAGCTAGAATAATAGAAGAGTCAGAAAAAGAGTCTGGTTATTTATCAACCGTTGGCAACGCGGACGGATGGTGGTGTAGTTCTATAAGTACAGATTATGATTTTGGTACTGCTATAAACTTTATAAATAAAGAAAATAAGTGGTTTAAGTATATAAGGTATAACGCTTCGGAGATGTCAAAAACTCCTACTGAAGAGATAATGAATCAGGTTCAAAATGTAATTAACACTGAGATAATAGGATTAGGTAGTCCTATTCAGCCAATAATTCCTGGCTGTACTAACCCAGATGCTCTTAACTACGATCCTGATGCTAACGAAGACGACGGAAGTTGTGTTTTACCAATATATGGCTGTACAGATCCTCTCGCTGATAACTACGATCCAGACGCAAATACTGACGATGGTTCATGTGTAATTGAAGAAACTATAGCGGGCTGTACAAATCCAGACTCATTTAACTATAATCCTGACGCTAATGAAGACGACGGCAGCTGTATACCAGTTGTATTAGGGTGCGTGGACCCAGAAGCTTTAAACTACAATGAGTTAGCAAACACAGACGATGGATCATGTGCTTACGAGCCTATATCTGGTTGCACAAACCCAGATGCAGACAACTATAATCCTATGGCTGTTGTTGATGATGGTAGCTGTTACATAAGTGGCTGTACAAATCCTCTTGCAACCAACTATAACGAGCTTGCTACTATCGACGATGATAGCTGTATAATAGAAGAAGATGAAGTTGATGATGGTGTAAACTTAAGAGGCACATTGTTTAGTTTTCCGCATACATTCAATCTTCCTCAGTATACTAACACCGATGGTTCAGAAGGACAAAACATGACAGCTCCAACTACCGCGCAAACCCAAGCCCTTGTTAACCAAGCTTTATCAGACGCTGGACTTTTAGATGAGTTTGAACTACCGTTGTATAACGAAAACGGAACATCTCCTTTTTCACAGATTGACTCACCAAACGCCCACAACTTTTTACAAACTGGAGTAGGTGGAGGCGCTATGATTATGAATTTTATAAGCCATAGCTCGTACAAAGTTTACGTCAGAGTTAGATGCATATATAAAGACTACTTTAATTCTCATAACATAGTTCTTCAAGAGTACCAACCGTTTAGTGAAGTTAACCCAAGTTATATGACTGCTTCTTTTGGTGGTAATTATGGATTAAGCTATTTTAAAAAGTTTGAAAGTGAAAACGTTAGCTTTGAGCCTTATAGAACTACAAATGGCAGGCTGCCAGCTGATGACTCAATGTATCCTAACAGACTGTACATGGACATGGAGGCTTTCATAAACATTACAGATCCTAACTTTGTAACAGAGATTATGACTCAATCCCTTCTTGGCACAGTTCCTTATACGAACCCAGTGACATTGTACGAATCACAAGTTATAAACAATGAAGATATAATAGAGATTCAAGAAGAATACAATAACATTAACGATATAATAGTTAACGGTGGTCCTGACGGCAACACTTATTTGCAAGTAGAAGGAACTAACGAGTTGAATCTTAGTTTTGTTCCAACTAGTGCTATAAGCTGGCAATTAGTTCAACCGCCATATTCTCAGTCTTATAGCGGTGTTTACTATCAGTACCCTCAAGAAGGACCTTTAGACGTAATTAGAATACCTGATTTTAAAATTAGATTTTTAACAGATCAACTTTCGTTTGTTTATAACAACGAAGATTAGTATTAATAAATAAGACATGCAAACTATACATTTTAACGAAGTACCTTTAGAAGTGCAGCAAGGCGCAGTTTTAGCCTACTACACTCCGCAAGAAAGTCCTGTTGCATCTAGCGATTCAGCTAGTCTTTATAGTTTCGCGGGTACAGTGGTAAGCGCTACTTCAGGATCAATAAACTTTGAAACACAATACGAAGTTGCGGGCGAAGAAATACCTGCTTTTCTTCAAGAAGTTTTAGATAACTCGAGTGATTATAGCTGGTTTATTATTCCTGAAATAACTGTTGAAAAATATGACGTAACTGGATATTTTGCAAAAGCTACGTTTACCACTAATGAAAAAACAAAAAAATCAAAGCTATTTACAGTTAGCGCTATAGTAAACGAAAGCAGTAAATAAGCTGCCTAGAGTGTAATAATATAAAAATAATAAAATACTATGATACAAGGAGAATCAACCTCACCATTAAAATACGAAGGCTGGGCGGGTAGCACATTGCAAGGCGCTGGAAGTGGCGCTGCAGCCGGGGCTATGATAGCTGGCGGCCCAGGCGCTGTTATTGGAGGATTTGTTGGAGGTGTTGCTGGTTTTTTTGGAGGAAAAAAAGAATCTGAAGCTCAAGACGCGGCTGATGAAGCTTACAGCGAATACATGAGCGCTTTAGACGATTTTATGGCTGCGCCTGTTGAAAATCCATATTCAGGTTTATATTCAACGCTTTCTTCAGACACAGCGGCAAGCAAAGTGGGTACAGAAAACTTAGCTGAAGATTTACAAGTAAATAAACTAGCAACTGAATTTTTAGTACAACAGCAACAAGGTGCCTTGTCTGATCAGCTCAAAGCTTTTACAGCTGGCGCTGGTAGTGGCGGTGGGGTTGCTGGTATTGCTAATCTTATAGCAAAACAAAACGCGCAAATTAGACAGCAAATTTCCGCTGACCTTGGAAAACAAGTGGCGGCAAATCAAAGGCTAACTGTTCAAGGCGCGGAAAAAGCTAGAGGCATTGAAATGCAGGCTGCTTTAGCTGAAGATAAAATGAGAGTACAATCAGCTCTTCAAAGAGAAAGGATTCAAATGGCTCAAGCTAAAGGTGAAGCTGAAAAGATGGGTATAGAAAGGGATAAAGAGATGGCATACCTACAGTCGTTAGGTTTTGGATACCAAGGCGCAGCAGATACAGCTACCGCTATAGGCCAATCAAACCAAGACATGTATATGTCAATGCTACAATTTGGTAGCGACTATATGATGAACACATAAAAATATGGCACAAAGCACAAATATAACAACGGCATTAAGGCCCGTGATGCAAGCCGTATCACAAGCTAAAGCACGTAACGACGTTTTTTTAGGAACTAAGTATCAAGAGTTTGCTCAAGATGTTCTTGGTTTAGGCTCTGATATAATGAAATCAATAGGAGCACAAAACAAAGAAGATATAGAGGCTTTTAACAAATCGTTAGCTGAAGACTCACCTATCGATGAAAGCGGCGCGCCAAGGCAAACCGAACAAGTTACACAAGACTATAGTATACAAGATCAGCTTAACATGATACAAAAAAGTTCTGATCAACTTATACAAGAGCCAACAGCTGTTGACCCTTCTTTAGACCCAAATGTACTGCAGAGTAAAGCTGATGCTATTAAAGAGCAAAACAATCTAGCTTATACTGCAATTAAAAAAAATAACAATCCTTTAAGAAAAGAAGATCCACAGAATACTATAGATATAAATACTGCTAAGCAAAATTTAAGAAAAATAAAAAGCGACGATAGTTATATAAAACAACTAAAAGAGGCTGTATTAAAGACAATGAGCCCTAACGCTAGCAGAGACGCTCAACCAACACTTGGAGAAGCGGCTAACACGAACAATATACTTTCTGGAGAGTTTGATAAGCGTATAGTGTGGAATCCAACTATAAACGGTGAGAAAATGATTGGAGCATACTACAAACAAAACGAAAATGAACTTGTTCATGTAAGTAAAGTTCAAGTTGTAAGAAGCACTGATCCTAAGTTTGACCAGAAGCTTGCCGCACTTCCAACTAAAGCTAGAACTTTAATGAGAAAAGGTCAATGGAACGAAGACGCTGAGCGCCAGTTATTCAGTGAGCTTGATGAAATAATGAGAGACGAAGCTAGCGCTAGAGAGCATATATTCAACGGGTTTAAATCAGACGCTTCTACAGGTTTAAAAGAGAGTTTTGCTAACGTATTTTTAGACCAGCAACTAGCTAATCAAAATATAAAAAGCACTATTGATCCTTCAGATTTTGGCTCTAACATTTTAAACCAAGATAAAAGAGGTTCTAATAAATTAAAAGAAGGTCAAGAAAATAGACTTGGTACAACGCTTGCCGGCATTAAACCTGACGAAAGAGAGTTGCTTTTACACGATTTGAAAAACAAAGATCTTAGAGAGGAGTATAAAAAATATTATTTCAATACTATAAAAGGTGTTGCTGAGGCAGAAAAATCTCAGATGATGTTAGACAATCTAAACAAAGCTACTGGCAGCAAGTTTACAGCTGACAGAATGAACGATTTTAATAGATTTAAAATTAGCTACGAAGCTTCTCACTCAAAAGAAGGAGCAAACTTTATACTTTTGCCTGACGGTGGTTCTGCTAAATATATTGGTAACGGCGGTTATCAACTTTACAATAGCAACGATGTTAAAAATGAAGGTTCTGATGGCATAATCAGTGATCAAGATTTAATCTTGAAAGCTGGATTACCTTCTTGGATAAAGATTCAAAGAAGAGACTTAAGCAAAGAAACATCTAAAGATAATCCTACTGTAGCCAACTTTAAAACAAAAGAAGGCGCACAATTACCTTAATTATATAAAATATGTTTGAATACGAGTTTGAAAATACAACGTTCACTCAAGAACAAATAGACAATAGAGCTAGAGAAAAAGGCGTGTCTACAGAACAATACTTAACAGATAACCCTTCTATAAGCAAGATAGAAGTGGAAAAGACAAACGGCTCTCAGACAGAGGATGCGACTGCGGAGCCAGTAAATACGGCATCCAATTTGGGAAATATTTCTTCGGAGTTTCCAGCTGCAACAGATAATCCTGAAACTGTACAGAAGGCTAGAGAAGCCGGGCTAGACGTTGTACCTGGCGCTCGTCAAGAAGGAGACATGATAAAAGGTGTAACTTTACCTGAAGTTAAAATAATACCTTTAGAAAAACAACAAGAAAATCTTAGTAAAGAAATAGAAGAGTATAACGTTAAAATGCAAAACGCTACAGACGTTTTAAACACCTTCTATAACCAAAATATAGCGCCTTACGTTGGCGAGGATAAACTTTTACCTGCAGACTTTAACAAAGAGACTTTGAAGGAATTTAATGACCTTAGAGGCGCTTATTTTAAAGCTGAAGACTTATCAAAAGATCTCGAGGCTAGGCAGCTAGATTTAAATGAGCGTAAAGAAATATATAGAAAAACAGGTTACGATCTTCAGGATGCTATAGCTGAAGCTGAAAAAATAAGATTATCTCAAAACAGCCTTGTGCCAAAAGCACTAATACCTTATTTATCTGGCGCACAAGCAGTAACGTTAGAGTTAGGGGCTGGCCTAGTTGACTTTGTTGACAATTACGGCTACAAGCCTTTAGTTGCTTTAGCCACCGATAAAAGCATAGAAGAAATAATTAACGAAGGTGAGTACGATATACCTACGGAAAAGTTGACTTACGCTGCTAGCAAGCTTAGATCTCACATGACCCAGGTTAGAGATAAAGACGGAAAGCCTTTAGATTATATAGATTTATTTCAAAAAGGTGAGTATGGTAAAGCTGGCCAAGTGCTATCTGAGCAAGCTTTCTCTAACATACCTTCACTAGCTTTATCTGTTGGTTTTCCAGTGCTTGGAAGCGCTGCTTTAGGTGCTTCTGCCGCTGGTAGTAGTTTTGAGGAAGATTTAAGAAATAGACCCGATGCTACTGTTGGTCAAATATACGCTTCTTCCACTGGTAAAGGATTGTCAGAATGGGGCACAGAGTTTCTTGGTGCTAAGCTTTTTAGAGGTATAAATTTGTTAAGAGGATCTGGTGCTTCAGAGAAAGTTATAAAAGAGTTTGCTGAAAACTATATTGCTAATACAACTAAAAAAATAGCTGCAGGTGGTTTTGGCGAAGGATTTACCGAAGGCTCCAACTCAGCTATACAGCAAACAATAAATCAAGCAGTTTTTGACGATGAAATATCAACTACTGAGTTTATTAGAAATGTAATACATGACGCTGGTATTGGCGCTGCTTTGGGTGGTCCTGCCTCTGGAGTTACTTCTACAGCTACAAGAATACAAAAAGAACAAGCCTATAACGCTTTAGCTCCTACTGAGTTTAAAAAACAACAGTATGAAATAGCTAAAATGATAGACTCTAGAACAAAGCAGTTAGAAGTAGCTAACGCTAATGAAAAAATTGACATAGAGCAAGAGATAAAAGATCTTAACAACATACAAGTAGCAAATAAAAAGGCTTTATATAGAACGTTTGACGCGATGAATAACAAAGAGCTTAAAACGTACGCTCAAAATTTAGACATCGTAAATAAAGAAATAAACAAGTCTAAAAGGAAAAATGCTGACGAAGTTGTAAAACAAAAAGCCGAAATAGCTATAAACAATGCTTTTAAAGCTAATAACGAAATAATAGACCAAGCTACTAATAGACGTAGAGAAAAACTATTTGAAAACGTATCGCTACAAGCTGAAGCTTTGAAAGAAGAAGGCGTTAATGTAGACATACAAAAAGGTAACGCTAACGATTTCATAAACTGGAGAAGAGATGACGAGCAAGCTTCGTTTGACCTAGGCGCTATTGAAGCTATGGACGAAATAATAAAAAATCCTAGCTCTACAAAAGAAGAAATAGCAGAAGCAAAGAAAATGAAAGAGTCTCAAACTGAACAGTTTGAAGCAAAAGAAGAAATAATAAAAGGTGAGTCTACTAGGTATGGCGCTATAAGACAAGATGGTAAAGGTGGTTTAGAAATATTTATAAACCAAGAGTCTGAGCTTAGAGACGGCGTAATGACCACAGCTACCCATGAGTTTGGCCATGCATTACTTTTTGCTACGCTACAAGGTGATCCAGCAGCAAGAAAAGCTTTTGGTGACGCTTTGCTAGAAGGTTTTGACGAAAACGGTATAGCTATAGAAGGAACTGATTTCAAAAGAAGACTAGATCAATACACTGAGGCAGAGGGCAAAAGCGAAGAGGTATTTACACTAGCCGCTGAAGCCGTGCAAAACGGTGACATAAAGTTTAACGACAATTTGTTTGATAGACTAAAAGATGTGGTTAAAAGGTTTACTAAAAATAGAACTGGATTAGAATATAAGTTTAATAACAACCAAGACGTGTTTAACTTTTTCAGAGACTACGTAGAATCTGTAGAGTCTGGCAATATAAACAAAGATCTAATCAAGTCGGCCGCTAAAGGTATTAAAGGTAAAGTATTGCCGTCTGATATAAAACCAGGTGGTGTTGAGCAGTTTTCAAAAGAAGCTTCTGACAAAGTTCAACAAATATATCAAGATCAAGGTGTAGGTGGTGCTATGGATATTATAGATCAATTCGCACCCATAGTAAATAGAATAGTACAGAAAAGATCTGAAGCTCCTAACTTCGACAGGCAGTTATTGACTGATGAAATAAATACCGGTGAAAGAGGTATATTTGATCTTATACAAAAATATAATCCTGAGTCCGGCGTACCGCTAGCCGCGTATATAAATAAGTTTTTACCTGCTAGAGCTATTGAAGCCTCGCGTAGAGTGTTAGGCGAAGAGTTTACAGATGACGTGACAGAGGCTAGAGGTGTTGCGGCTGAAGAGGCTGTAGAGCAACAACCTGAAAGAAA
>Ga0070749_10000300_pt1 | contig 32786 bp, 51 predicted proteins | sample VirMetDEL_Nov_18_FD_75180 | JGI IMG/M metagenome (GOLD analysis project Ga0070749, IMG submission 75180) | Aqueous microbial communities from the Delaware River and Bay under freshwater to marine salinity gradient to study organic matter... | ecosystem: Environmental > Aquatic > Marine >...
ACGCGGGACTGGCTCTGCTGGTCGCATGCGTGGTGCCACAAGGGCGTGCTGGAGCGGCGCAAGTCGATCGCGTCCAAGCTGCAGGACTTCGAGCGAAACGGGGAACTGACCATCGTTGATGACGAACTGGCAGACATCTCCGAGATTATCGAAATCATCGACGACGTGAAGGAGCGCGGGCTTCTGGCGTCAGTCGCAGTCGACCCGGCAGGGCTGGGGGAGTTGATCGAGGCGCTGGCCGCGATCGACATCACCCCGGAAAACGGCCGAGTGATCGGCGCACCGCAAGGCTACGCCATGATGAACGCGATCAAGACTGCCGAGCGCAAGCTTGCGAACGGCACGCTGCGCCATGGCGGCTCCAAGCTCATGGCATGGTGTGTCGGCAACCTGAAGATCGAGCCAACGGCTACGGCAATCCGGGCCACGAAGCAGAATGCCGGTGACGCGAAGATCGACCCGGTGATGGCGCTGTTCGATGCGGTCACGGTGATGAGCCGCAACCCCGAGGCGCCGGGCGGCAATCTGGATGACTTCCTGTCCGATCCGGTCATGATGGTGGCCTGATGGGTGCGCTCGCGACCGTTCTGGCGGCACCCTTCAAGCTCTACAATTCGGTCTCGGACGAGATCGCCAAGGATCGCCGTCTTCGGCTGAGCGACGGCGCTTCGTGGTCGCAGTTCTTCGGACGCGAGAGCACCGCTGGCAAGTCCGTCACGATGGAATCCGCGCTACAGCTTTCGACCGCCTGGGCATGCGTGAAGCTGTTGGCACAGGCGCTCTCGTGCATGCCAATCTCGGTCTACGAAAAGAAGGGCGATGACAGCCGGGAGAAGGTCGACGATGCAATCGCCGACGTGATCTCGGACAGCCCGAACGAGGACCAGACATCGCTCGAATATTGGGAGACCGTGGTCGCTTGGCTGCTGACCCACGGCAACTCCTATTCCGAGCGCGTCTATTCCGGTCGCAACCTTTCGTCCCTGCAGCCGATTGCCAGCACACACTGCACGCCGTTCCGCCGCCCGAGTGGCGAACTGGTGTTCCGGGTGATCGACCGCGGCAAGACGGAAGAACTGCCGCGTGACAAGATTTTCCACATCAAGGGCTTCGGGCAGGGGCTGACCAACCTCGACATGGGGCTTTCGCCGATCGCCTACGGCGCCAACTCGCTCGGCGCAGCCATGGCGGCTGACGAGACGGCCAGCAAAACGTTCGCTAACGGTCTTCGCCCGACCGGCATCCTCACGGTGGATCAGGTTCTCAAGCCCGAGCAGCGCGCGCAGCTCAAGAAGAACATCGTTGATCCGATGGCGGGTTCTGCGAACGCTGGCGGCATCTTCACCCTCGAAGCAGGGATGAAATACCAGCCCATCACGCTGAACCCGGAAGACGCGCAGATGCTGGAGACGCGCCGGTTCGGCGTCGAGGAAATCTGCCGCTGGTTCGGTGTGCCGCCAATCGTCATCGGTCATGCGGCCGAGGGCCAGACGATGTGGGGCTCCGGTGTGGAGCAGATCCTTATCTCCTGGCTGACGCTGGGCATCGACCCGCTCGCAGATCGCATCGAGGCGCGGATCAAGAAGCAGCTCATCCGCCCGACCGGCAACCGGCGCCGCTATGCGGAGTTCAACCGCGAAGCGCTGCTCCAGATGGATTCGACAGCGAAGGCCAACTTCCTGTCTTCGATGAGCCAGAACGGCCTCATGACCCGCAACGAAGGCCGCGCGAAACTGAACCTGCCGCGCAAGGATGGCGGCGACGACCTGACGGCTCAGACCAATCTCGCACCGCTCGACAAGCTCGGCGAAGCCACGGACGGCAACAGCGCCCGCGCGGCGATGCTCTCCTGGCTCGGCATCAAAAACGAAGGGAAACGCGATGAGCAAGCGTAAGCTGCCACACGCGGAAATCTCGGCGCGGCCGGGTATGCGCACCGAGGTCATGCCTTCGGCGCTCAATCGGTGGAACCCCGATGTGCATGCCGCAGCCGAGATCGAGGACGAGAACACCATCTCGGTTCTCGACGTGATCGGACAGGACTTCTGGGGCGACGGCGTCTCCGCAAAGCGGATTGGCGGCGCGCTCAGGGCCATCGGCAAGAACGACGTAGTCGTGAACATCAACTCGCCCGGCGGTGACTATTTCGAGGGCCTCGCGATCTACAACATGCTGCGCGAGCACCCGGCGAAGGTGACCGTGAAGGTGCTGGGCATTGCTGCGTCTGCCGCATCCGTCATCGCGATGGCCGGCGACGAGATCCAGATCGCCCGCGCCGGCTTCCTGATGATCCATAACACCTGGGTGGTCTCCATGGGCGACCGCCACCAGTTGCGCGATGTCGCCGACTGGCTGGAGCCGTTCGATCAGGCCGCCGTCGACATTTACGCGGCGCGCACGGGCATCAAGGACGCCGAACTGGCGGCCATGCTCGACCGCGAGACGTGGATCGGCGGCTCGACCGCGGTGGACAAGGGTTTCGCAGACAGCCTGCTATCGTCGGATGAGGTTGCCTCTTCGGCCAAGAACGAAGGCACCGCCCGCCCCACCGCGGCGGCCCACAAGATCGACGCGCTGCTCGCACGGGCAGGCGTCTCAAGATCGGAGCGTCGCGACCTTGTCGCCGCTCTGAAAGGGGGCATGCCTGGCGCTGCCTCATCCGGCATGCAGGACGCTGCCGTCATGACCGAGGTGTCAAGCCTCTTGGAAAGCCTCAAGTCCCTTTAATCGGAGAAAATCAATGAGCATCCGCAAGATGCCGCACGTGAACGTGCTGGCACTCATGGCTGCGCGTCCTGCCGGCGTTTTCGGTTCGGTGCGCAACGAGACCAACCCCGGCAAGCTCGAAGAGCTGCTGGCCGACGTGAAGTCGGAACTGAAGCGCGTCGGCGACGACGTGAAGCGCACCGCCGAGGACGCGCTGAAGCAGAGTAAAGACGCCGGCAACACGACTTCCGAACTGAAGTCCAAGGCCGACGACCTTCTGACTGCGCAGTCCAAGCTGACCGACGCCCACACCAAGCTGGAGAACCGGCTGGAAGCGGCGGAGACCCGCAATCACGACCTGGAGCAGAAGCTCGCAGGCTTCCGTGGCGGTGGTGGCGAAGACAAGCCGAAATCGTTCGGCCAGCAGACCATCGAAAGCGACGAGCTGAAGTCGTTCGTCAACAACGGCGCCCGCGGCACGGTCAAGATCGGCGTGCAGAACGCCATCACGTCGGCCACCGGCTCCAGCGGCAGCCTGATCTGGTCGGATCGGGAAACGGAAATCGTCGGCATTCCCCGCCGGCAGATGACCATTCGCCAGCTTCTCCAGACCGGGCGCACCACGTCCAATCTGGTCGAGTACGCCAAGATGCTCGCGCGCACCAACAATGCTGCGGTCGTCTCGGAAGGCGCCCAGAAGCCCGAGTCCAATTACACCTACGAGCGTGCGGACGCTCCGGTGCGCACCATCGCGCATTGGGTCCACATTTCGCGTCAGGCGATGGACGACGCGGCGCAGCTCCAGTCGGAGATCGACGGCGAACTGCGCTACGGCCTGATGCTCGCTGAGGAGAACGAAATCCTCAAGGGCGACGGCACGGGCGAGCACCTGTCCGGTCTGGTGCCGAACGCGACCGCCTACTCGGCGGCGTTCTCGGTGTCCGGCGAGACGATGATCGACACGCTTCGCCTCGCGCTCCTGCAGGCGTCGCTGGCCGAGTATCCGGCGGACGGCATCGTGCTGCACCCGACCGATTGGGCGCGGATCGAGCTGACGAAGGACGGCGAGAGCCGCTACATCTTCGCCAACGTGATCCAGATGGCCGGCCCGCAGCTCTGGGGTCGCCCGGTCGTCGCCACCCAGGCGATGGACGAGGACGAGTTCCTCACCGGCGCCTTCGGCATGGCCGCGAAGATCTACGACCGGATGGACGCGGAAGTGCTCATCTCGTCCGAGGATCGGGACAACTTCATCAAGAACATGCTGACGGTGCGTGCGGAAGAGCGTCTCGCTCTCGCCGTGAAGCGTCCGGGGGCACTCGTTACCGGCGACTTCGGCAACGTCTCCGGCTGATCGAGTTCGGGTCATCACGACGGGCGGCTTCGGTCGCCCGTCTCATGAACCGAAGGAGGTTTGCATGCAGATCAAGGCCCTTCGCGGCGCATTCGGCGGCTACGGTCGGGTCCGGCGCGGCCAGATCATCGACGTGGCGGATCATCAGGCTCAGCAACTCGTGAAGCGCGGCCTGTTCGTTCCGGTGCAGTCATCGACAAAGGAGGCCGCCAAGACGGCAGCCGCCACCCCTCGGGAGGACCAGACTGGTGGCCCGACTGGCGAGGCGAAACGATCGTCGTCGTCGCAGGAGGCCCCAGCGCGGCAAAAGCGCCGCTATACGAAGCGGAAGACCGCTGCCGACTGATCGCGATCAACAACTCCTGGCGCCTCGCGCCGTGGGCTGATGCGCTCTACGCCTGCGATTTCGCATGGTGGCGCGTCAATCAGGGCGTGCCTGACTTCACCGGGCTGAAACTGTCTGTCGACAAGACAGCGGTGGCCAAGCCCTGGAGCATCAAGGCCGTTGGGGTCAACAAGCACGATGACCGGCTCGAATTGCTGAAGACCGGGACTGTCGGATGGTCCGGCAACTCCGGTTTCCACTGCTTGAACCTCGCTGTGCAGATGCATCCGGCGAAGATCGTGCTGGTGGGCTTCGACATGCGGCTTGACCACGGCCTTCATTGGCACGGGCGCCACGCCGCCGGCCTGAACAACCCGACAGACCGGAATGTTGATCGCTGGCGGCGCTGCATGGACGCGGCGGCCGAGACGATCGCCGCAATGGGCATCACGGTCATCAACGCCAGCCCGATTTCGGCTCTGGTCAACTATCCGAAGATGAGCCTTCTGGAGGCCCTTGATGCTGATCCGGCTATCGACACCAGACGGGCTCGCTGTTCCGCTTGAGGACGTGAAGGCAGACCTGCGCGTCGATTTCGCGGACGATGACGACATGCTCACACGGGACATCCGGTCGGAGACTCGCCGATACGAGGATTACACCGGGCGCATGATGCTGCCGGCGGATCTCGAATATCGCAGCGAGCGCTGGGATGATCCAATCTGCATCCCGGCCTCGCCGGTTCGCGAGGTCGTGTCGGTCCTGTATCTCGACGCAACCCATGCCGAGCAGACGGTGGACGCCGCGGATTGGTACATCCGGCAGACGGACGACGGCGCCGAGGTCTGGTTCAACGACAGTTTCGGTTCCCCGACGCTTTCGACCCGGCAGTTCCCGGTTCGCGTGCGCTTTTCCGCCGGCTACGACGACCCGAGCACGAGCGGATCGGGCGACGACCCGGAACTGGCGCCGAATGCCAACGACCAGCGCAACATTACCGCCATGGTCCGCGCCATCTACGATGGTGGCGAGCCGGTGAAGGAAAAGGCCCTTCGCGAGATCGCGAGCAATCGGCGGATCTTCCGATGATCGACTTGCAGGCTGCCATTCACCCCCAGGCGCATGTCGAGGGCGCCACTGTCGGCGCTCGCACGACGGTCTGGCAATTCGCTTCGGTGGTTTGCGGCACGGTGATCGGTGAGGACTGCACTGTCGGGGCAGGGGTTGTGCTCTCGGGCGCGGTCTTCGGTGATCGCTGCAAGATTTCATCCGGCGTCGTCATGGGGCCGGGGTTCCAGATCGGCAATGACGTGTTCGTCGGCCCGAATGTGGTCTTTGCGAACGATGTCTGGCCGGAAGTCTCGATGGCCGGTTACGACGACACGCTCCTGCGCTCTGGTGAGCGGTTCTGCGTGATTGTCGAGGATGGCGCGTCGATCGGAGCGAATGCGGTTGTCCTGCCGGGCGTGCGAGTGGGTAGGGGCGCCGTTGTGGCTGCCTGCGCAGTCGTGGACCGCGATGTGCCGGATGGCTGCCTGTGGCGCCGTGGTGGCGGATGGGTGCCGATCCCCTTTGATCGGCGTGGCAAGCGGATGCGGTACGCCGCATAGCTTCAATGGAAGGCCTCCAAATGACCAACGTTCAGATGGTGAAATGCTTCAACGAATGGATGCGGCGCTTCATCGAAACGCCGGAAGAGTTCGAGCGTGAGTTCCAGTCCGTGAACGAGTTCCTTCGGGAAGAGTCGGATGGTGTCGAACCCTCCTACGGCGAGGCGTGCGCGGCCTACCTGACGAAGCTGTCGAGCGAAGTTCGCGCGGACTAGTGCTCACGGTCGCGACCTTGTTCTGGGAAGCCAACAGCGGCTCCCGCAACTTCTCCCGCTGCTATTCGGAAGAATGGGTTGAGAAGCTCTACCGCGGCTTTGCCCGCAACCTGTCGCAGCCCTTCCGTTTCGTGTGCTTCACCGATCAGGACCGGACATTCTCCGAGCCCATCGAGCAGAAGCGCATCAAGGCCAAGGTGCCGGACTATTCGACCTGCATCGAGCCCTATCGCATGGGGGTTCCGATGATCCTTGTGGGTCTCGACACGGTCGTCACGGGCAACTGCGACGCGCTCGCTGACTACTGCATGACGGCAGATCGGTTCGCGCTTCCCCGCGATCCCTACCATCCGCAGATCGCCTGCAACGGGGTGGCGCTGGTGCCGGCGGGCCATCGCAAGGTGGCATCGCAGCATCGCGGCGAGAACGACATGGTCTGGTGCCGGCGCTTCGCGCATCGGTTCATCGACGACGAGTTCCCCGGCGCGGTTCGGTCCTACAAAGGTCACGTAGAGAAGCGCGGGCTTGGCGACACGCGGGTCGTCTACTTCCACGGAGAACGGAAGCCGCATCAATTGCCGAACGTCGGTTGGTTGAAGGAGCACTGGATCTGATGGCCCGAGCGACATTCCTGCGCGATTTCGACTACCGCGTCCCGAGCAAGCCGGTGACGGTCGCCTACAAGGCCGGATGGAGCGGAAGCGCGCCCCAGGCACACATCAACGCGGCGATTGCAGCCGGGGCCGTGGCCGCGCCAAGGAAGGCGAAAGACGATGGCGAAACCGCCTAGTGCCCCCGATCTTCTCCATCGGGTGGCTTTCTATGCTCGCTCGACTGTCGATGATGGCTACGGGAACACCGTGGCCGGCGATTTCGCTGAGCAGTTCCAGACCCGCGCGGATTTCCGCCATCGCGGCGGCTCCGAGGCGGTCATCGCCGCGCGGCTGGAAGGCCGCAATGTGCTCGGCGTCTATGTCCGTTCATCGTCGCAGACGCGGTCGATCCAGCCGGGCTGGCGGATGAGGGACGCGCGCCTGGGCACGGTCTACGCCATCGACATGGTGGATGGCGTCACCGATCCGGCATGGGTTTATTTGACCGTGGAGAGCGGAACCGCGGCGTGAGGGTCAGGGCCAAGATTGAAGGCCGGGCGGCGCTCTATCGGCGGCTCAATCGCCTCCTTCCGGACACGGAAAAGGAAGTGGCAGAGGCGCAGCTTGAAGCGGCGCAGGATCTGGCCGTTGCGATCGAACGTGTCGCGCCCCTTGGCGAGACTGGCGAATATCGGGCCAGCATCGAGGGCGCAAAGCTCAGCGGGCGAACAGCCGGACGAAGCAAGGTCCGTGTGGGCACGTCCAAAGACCCGAACGCCACCGGCATCTTCGCGGAGTTCATCTGGCGCTTTCTGGAATTTGGCACGGTCAAGATGGCCGCGCAGCCCCATGTCTTCCCGACCTACCGCGCCAACAAGAAGCGCATCCGGCGCAAGGTCGCGGGCGCCGTCAACAAAGCCGTTCGCAAGGCGAGGAAACGATAGATGACATCGCCTTCGCTAGAGCTTCAGGGTGCCATCGTAACGCGCCTCAAGGCCGTTGCCGCCGTCACCTCGCTGATCGGCACACGCATCTACGATCAGGTGCCGAACGGGGCGACGTTCCCATATGTGACCTTCGGCCCGACCGATGAGCTGACGGAAGACGCCACTTGTATCGACGGCTTCGACATTTCGTTGCAGATCGACTGCTGGTCGCGCGCTGTCGGCTTTCCCGAGGTCAAGGCAGTGAGTGACGCGGTTCGCGCTGCCCTGCACGAATACGACCTACCCCTGACGAACAACGCCCTTGTCTATTTCCGCCACCGGCAGACGCGCATTCTCCGCGATAGCGACGGTTTAACATCTCACGGTGTTTTAACTTTCGAAGCTTTCGTGGAACGGCCGGACAGTATATAAAAGGCGAAGCCGCCGAGCATCTCACCTCTCGACGGCTTCTAACCAAGCCAACCTTGTCGGAGGTCAGAATGGCTAATCAGACGAATACCGTTGCTCGATGCTTTGCGCCAGTGGACTGCGCCGATTGCGGCGTGCGTTTCGACCGAACCGGGTCAAAGCAGAAGCGGTGCCAGCCTTGCCAGTTCACGTACAAACGAGCGGCCCGGCGTATAGACCAGTTGGAGAGATATCACCGGCGCAAAGCGGCTGAGCCGCCCCGGTTGTCGATATGCAAACGATGCGGAGACAGCTTCCCATCCAAAGCTCGGAAGATATTCTGCGAGCCATGCAAGCCATTCGCTCGAAAGGAGAGCATGAACGCATGGGCTGCGAACAACCGAGAGAAGGCTAGGGCGAAAGTCCGGCGCTATAATGAGAGGAATCGCGAGAAGGTCCTCGCCAGACGCGCCAAAGAGCGAGCGCGCGATAGAGAAAAACTGATTGCTTACTCCCGATCCGAGCATCGACGGACCATGGTCAATGCGTGGGAACGCGAACACCGCGCTTCAAACCCTGGGTATGACATCAGTAAGAGGATATCGCACGGAATCCGCCTCTCTATGCAGGCGGGTAAGTCAGGCAGGCGCTGGGAAACCCTGGTGGGATATTCGCTAAACGACCTGATGCTTCACCTGGAACGCCAGTTTGCCAAAGGGATGTCTTGGGCGAACAGGAGCGAATGGCACATCGATCACATTTTGCCACTCGCGTCGTTCGATTTCGCCACCCCTGAGTGCCCCGGCTTCAAGGCTGCGTGGGCGCTAACCAATCTCCGGCCTTTGTGGTCAGGGGAAAACGTCAGCAAGGGCGCAAAGCGCACTTTGCTGATCTGACCGCAAACAAACACAACCTCATCAATCAGGCCGCCGTCGAGCGGCCTTTTTCTATGGAGCATTCTAAATGGCCGTGGCAACAACTATCAAGGGTGGCAAAGTAAGAGTGCTTCTTGGCGATGGTGCATCCCCAGAGGTATTCGCAGCTCCGTGTGGTTTTACTTCGCGTTCTATTACGTTGAGCAAAGCACTTAATGATTTTCAACTTCCGGATTGTGATGATCCAGATAAAGTGGACTGGTTGGGACGCGACGCTGCTTCGCTTTCCATGACTGTCGGCGGCGAAGGTGTCTTGGCGTCCGAGAGCGTTGAGACATGGCTGGACGCATGGGAGAGCGTCGATTCCGTCTCTGTGAAGATCGAATGGGAATTCCCCACGAAAACGATCACATGGACTGGCGCGATGCACGTCGAGAGCTTCGAGGTGGGTGCCGAAAACGCGCAGCGCGCCACGGCGAACGTCTCCATGCAGTCGGATGGTGAAATGACGAGGGTCGTCACCTGATGAGCCGCAACGGTTCGCACACCGCGGCCTTCGGCGATGACGATTACACCTTTCGCCTCGGCTGGGGCGAATGGCGCGACATTCAGGAATCCTGCGACGCGGGGCCGTATGTCATCCTCGACCGTTTGGCGGCAGGCCGCTGGCGTATCGAGGACATTCGCGAGGTCATCCGCTACGGCCTGATCGGTGGTGGTCTGGAGCCAGCCAAGGCTCTGAAGCTCATCCGGCAATATGTCGAGGACCGGCCCCCGATGGAATCGTGGAAGCTGGCGCTCGACATCGCAACCGCGGGCGTGATCGGAGCGCCCGAGGAGGAAGTCGGAAAAAAAGCAGAGGCAGCAAGTCGGGGTCGGGGGAAGCGCCGCTCCCGAACGGCAAACTCCGGTTCGCTGCCATCTACGGAACCGGCGCCGTCCTCGGCTTCACCCCGCAAGAAATCGACCGCATGAGCATCTGGCAGTACCTCGCAGTCGTCGAGGGCTACCAGCAGGCGAACAATCCCGATGCCGGCAGTGACCTGTCGTCAGAGGAAGCCGATGCGCTCTGGGACTGGCTACAGACCAAGGAGTGACCATGGCGCGTGATGTCGAAGATCTCGTTCTCAGCATCTCGGCTGACACGGCGCAAATCCGTCGTGCGCTGAAGAAGCTGGAGAGCGACACAAAGCGCTCCACCAGTGTGATGGAGCGGAACTTCGCCAGCATGAACGCCGGCATCAGCCGCTCGGCGGTCGCGATGGGGCGTTCCCTCGCTCTGGCGTTTGGCGGGGCCGTGACGCTTCGCGGGGCGCAGCAGCTCATCGACGCATCCATCCGTATCCAGAACGCGCTCAAGGTGACAGGCCTAGAAGGCGAGGCGCTCACAAAGGTCTATGACGAACTGTTCGCCAGTGCTCAGCGCAACTATGTTCCGCTGGAGACGCTGACAACCCTCTATTCTCGCCTCGGGCTCGCGCAAAAAGAACTCGGCATCAACACTGCGGAGATGCTGAACTTCACCGACAAGATCGGGTTGGCGTTACGTGTGCAGGGGACCGGAGCAGCCGAGGCCCGTGGCGCTCTAATCCAGTTGACGCAGGCGCTGGGTGGCGGCGTTGTCCGGGCGGAAGAGTTCAACTCCATTCTCGAAGGCGCGCCGACGATCGCTCGCGCCGCCGCAGCCGGTTTGAAAGAGGCGGGCGGGTCTGTCGCTGCCCTTCGTACACTGATCATCAATGGCGAGGTTTCGTCCCAAGCGTTCTTCCGAGCGTTTGAGGCGGGTGCCGACATCCTCGAGGGGCAGGTCGCCAACGCTGAGCAGACCGTGAGCCAAGGCTTTGTCCGTCTCCAGAACGTCCTGACCGACACTGCCGGCAAGCTGAACGAAGGCTCAGGCGCCAGCGAGCGGCTTGCGGGTGTTCTCGAAAGCCTCTCGGACACGATCGCGAGCACCGACTTTTCGCCGGTCATCAACGGCATCCTCGACATTGGGAACGCCGCGGTCTCGGTGATCGGCACGATTACGCAGCTCGCCAGCGAGATCGGACGTCTGTCCGGCATCCAGCAGGCGTTCCAGAACCGCATCTCGCGCGACGCGCTGTCCAAGAATTTCAAGGATCAGATCCGAACCCAGCTCGGCGGCGGCAACGAGCGCATCGAAGACGCATTCGCCATCACGTCCGGCACCGGTGAGGGGCTGGCTGAGCGCGGCGGTCGTGTCGCGCCTCGCCCGGCAGCGGCGGTCGTGCCGATCTCGCTGTCCGACTACGCCGCCCCGGCAAAGGCCGGCGGTGGTGGCAAGGGTCGCGCTGGTGGTCGAGACAAGGCGGCAGCGGCAGCCAAGCGCGAGGCCGACGCGGTCAAGGAACTGATCGCCGATCTTGAGCACGAGCGCAGCGTCATCGGCCTGACGGACGAGCAGCGCCGGGTTTCCGAAGCGCTTCGCAAGGCTGGTGCAGCGGCGACCGACGAGCAGAAGGCGAAGATCGGCGAACTGGTTTCTGCCATCGAGCAGGAAGAGGCGGCGATGGACCGTCTCAAGGCATCGCAGCAAGAGGTCAACGACCTGAGCCGCGATGTCCTCGGCGGCATGATCTCCGACCTGAAGTCGGGAACCAGCGCGGCAGACGCCCTGGAGAACGCCCTGAGCCGTGTCGCGGATCGCCTTCTGGATATCGGCCTGGATAGCCTGTTCGGCGGCAAGGGAGGCGGCCTGTTCGGGGGCGGAAAGGGTTTGCTCGGCGGGTCGATCATCCCCGGCATCCTCCACAGCGGCGGCACCGCGGGACGCGATGGCTACGGCCATGGGCGCTCGGTATCGCCGGCAGTGTTCGCAGGAGCGACGCGCTATCACAACGGCGGTGTCGCAGGGCTCAAGCCCGACGAGGTTCCGGCAATTCTCCAGCGGGGCGAGGTCGTCATCCCGAAGGGAGCCAAGGGCGGCGCGTCCAGTGTCCACGTGACGGTCGGCGTCGATGTCGACAAGTCCGGCAACCTGACGCCGTTCGTCACCAGCATTTCCGACCAGCGGGCTCAGGTTCGATCGCAGCAGGCCATGCAGCAGTCGGCGGCGCAGTTCCCTCAGCTCCAGCAAGATCGCCAGCGGAGGACCGGTTAGCATGGCGACAGCGTTCCCCGCGGGCCTCATCCCGACATCCGTCCTGTTCGACATCGAGAATGCTTCCCGTTCGGGTGGCGTCTCGACCAATGGGCAGGAGCAGATCGTCGGCTCGGGCGCCGGGCGCTGGCGTGCGTCTCTCGGCGGCATCTATGTGCGGACGAATGCACAGGTGCTGGCGTGGCGCGCGTTCAAGCTGTCGCTTCGTGGCCGCACCGGCACTGTCCTCGTTTCACCATTCGACGGCAAGCGGGTGAACTGGCCGAAGGATGCCTATGGCCGCGTTCTCCATCCGGGCTTCACGCGCCGCCGCCGGCTGGATGGTACCGCCTTCGCTGACCCGGAGATCCCCAGCGAGAGCGAGGTGATCGCGACATTCGCAGCCGCCGCAGCACGCCGCGCCACGACGGTCCAGATCACAATCAGCCAGGGCGAGCCGATCAAGGTCGGGCAATACTTTTCGCCATCGGCCGGGCGGCTCCACGTCATTACCGCGGCGATCAATGCGACGACATTCTCGATTGAGCCTCCGCTTCGCGATGCGGTGACGCTCGGCCAGTCGGTCAACTTCACCCGGCCCACCTGCGAAATGCGATTGGTCGAGGATGCCAGCGGCGCTCTGGACATCCAGCTTGCGCGCACTGGCATGGTGTCCATGGACTTCACCGAGGTCATCTGATGGCAGACTTCTCCGCTCTCCAGCAGGCAGCGATGGCCGGACGGGTCGTGCATCTCGTCAACCTCGTCGAGTTCGACTTTACCGAAGGCATTCGCCGCGTCTGGAACGGAACCGGCTTCCTCGATCTCGACGGCTTCGAATGGCTCGGGACTGGCGAACTCGGCTCGATCTCGTCCATCAGCTTTGGCGAGAACGACGACGCTGAGAAGGTGACGTTCGCGCTGTCGGGTGTCGATCCTGAATTCGTGACGCTGGCTCGCTCAGGTGCGAGCGTGCGCGGGCGCGACGTGACGATCTACGGGCTGTTCCTCGATGTCGAGACCATGCAGCCGCTCGGCAGCAAATGGGTCGTGCGTCAGCTCATCATGGACACGCTCGGCTATGGCGCGAAAGGCCCGTCGCAGCGGTCCATCAGCATGACGGCAGAGACGATCTGGACGACGCGAAATCTTGCCGCCTTCGCCTATTGGTCCGACCGCGACCAGCAGGCGCGGTTCCCCGGCGACCTCGGTTGCCAGTTCATCCCGACGTTGAAGAATAAACGCCTATCCTGGCCGGTCTTCTGAAATGGACGACCTCTCGCACTTCCTCAAGGCCGCATCACAGCGGCCTTTTTCATGGGCGGATGACGGCGCCGACTGCTTGTCATGGCTCGGCGAGTGGGTCGCCATTCGCCACGGCGTCAACCCGCACGCCCGATACCGCGCCCGCTACGCTACAAAGACCGGCGCATATCGACTTATCGCCGAGCATGGTTCGCGTGAAGCCCTCATAGGGTCCGCTGTGGCGCCGCTGGGCATTCGTCGCACCAATGCCGCCCGCCGTGGCGATATCGCGCTGGTGGACGCCCCAGAGGGCGAACTAGGCGCCATCGTGACCGGCGCATGGACTGCCTGCATCGGCCCCGGCGGTCTGCGCTTCCGGCAGGTGCCAATTCTCGCAGCCTGGAGAGTTTGAATGCTGCGATCCGTTCGCGCTGCGCTGGCCGCTTCCTCGGTTCTGGCGTCGCTCACCTTTGTCACGATCCCGGCAAAGGCCGACCCGATTTTCATGCCGATCGCGCTGGCCGCGTTCAACGCGGGTGCGAGTGTCGCTGTCGCCAATGCCATCATCGGCGTTGGCGTGCTGGGCTCGATCGCCTCGACAGTCGGCACCATCGCGCTCGGCCTTGGTGTCTCCTACGTCGCCTCCCTGTTCAACCGCCCCCAGCAGCCGAAGCCAAGCGACGGACAGGTGGAGTCTCGGCAGGCGGTTCCGGCCCGCGTCTGGCACTATGGCCGGGTGAAGGTCGGCGGGTCTCTCGCATTCTACGAAAGCCGGGGCGGGGCGCTCTACAAGGCCATCTTGCTGTCGTCCCGTCAGGTCGACGGCATAGAGCAACTCTATCTCCAGGACACGCCCGTAACGCTGGACGGCTCCGGCTGGGTCGTGACGGCGCCGTGGGAGAATGGCAGCAATCCTCTTGTGCGGGTTGCCACGCATCTCGGCACAGATGACCAGACGGTCGACGCCTATCTCAATAGCGCATTCTCCGAATGGACATCGGCGCATCGTTTGCGCGGAACCGCCTATGCCGTGCTGCAATGCAAGTCAGGACCAGACACCGAGTTTCAGGCTCACTACCCCTCCGGCGAGCCGCAGTTCTCAGCGCTCATTCGTGGCGCTCGCATCTACGATCCGCGTAAGGATTCCACGGTGGCTGGCGGTAGCGGCGCGCACCGCCATCCCAACAAGGCCACGTGGGAGTGGAGCGACAATGCGGCGCTCGTCGTTCTCGATTACCTGACGCACGAGGATGGATACGACCGAGCCATCACGAAGATGGATCTACCGTCTTTCATCGCAATGGCGAACCTTTGCGATGAGGCGGTCGCGCTGGCTGCCGGCGGCACTGAGCGCCGCTATCGCGTAGCCACTTCGGTCGCACTGACAGAGGCACGCAAGGACGTGCTGGCCCGCCTGCTGGAAGCCTGTGAAGCGCGGCTGTACCCGACGCAGGACGGCAAGGTCTCTATCCGCGGCGGCAAGTGGGAAGCCCCGACCGTCACGATTGACGCTGACGCCGGCCATATTCTCGAAACCAACTTCGCGCCGCCTGACGCCATGTCCCGGTTCAACGAGTTGTCGTTTCAGTATCTCGACCCTGCGCTGGATTACATCGAGAACGATGGGACGCCTTGGCAAGATGTCGCAGACATCTCGGCGACCGGGCAACTCGTAACGGTGCCTGCGGACTTCGTGCAGATCCCGTCGCACAGCCAGGCGCGGCGTCTCGCCAAGATCCGCATGGCGCGCGAGAACAGCGATTGGGTCGGCGAGGTCGTCACCAACCTAAACGGGCTCAACGTCATCGGCGAGCGCGTCATCACCCTGAACTGGCCTGAGTTGGACATCAACGGCCCATATTGGGTCGAGGGCGGCCCAGAGCTTCTGCCGGATTTCAGCGGCGTGCGTCTATCCCTGCGCTCTGCCAACGCGGCGTCCTACAACTGGACAACAGCGGAAGAGGGCACCTCTACATCCGTCCCGCCCGACACCTCGCCAGACTTCAACCTGACGCCTCCGACCATCACGCTTTCGCAGATTGCCTGCCCGAAGATCCGCGCTGACTGGACGCCAAGTCAGGCGCTCAATCGGGCATATGATGTGCAGTATCGCCCCGACGCCAGCGGCACCTATACGGCGATGACCGTCGCCGACACGCGCGACAGTGCCGAGAGTGGCACCGTGGCGCCCGGCCTCTATCAGGTCCGCATCCGCGAGAGCGTAGGCGTTGAGGCGATCGGCCCCTGGTCCTCGGACTATCCTATCACCATCACCTAGCGAGGCATTATGGCCGACACCATCGTGACGGAGCGTCCGCACTCCGCGACCATCCGCGTCTGGCACGGCGAGGACTGGTACGACGCCCTGCCGCAACTCGTGGACAATGCAGGTCTACCGTTCGACGTGACCAGCTACACGTTGGAACTGTTCGCGCGGCCGACGCTGGATCATTCGGTTCTGCTCAAACTGCTGTCGTCAGCCGAAAGCACCATCCGCAAGGAAGACGCAACGCTTGGCCTGATCTCGTTCTTCCTGCCGCAGTCGCAGGTGGAGGCATCCCTGCCGATCGGCACATGGGAGCAGTTCTTCCGCATCACATGGGTCGACGCGCTGCTCGGCGAGGTCTCCAAGATCATCTGGACCGGCGACATCATCGTGTTCCCTGCGAACGACTCCACCGCCTGAGCCTCCCCACAACTCGCTGACTGACCGCCCGCCTTGAGCGGGCTTTTTCATATCCGCAGCCCGGAGCCCACCATGCTTGAAATCCGCCCAGCCAACACGCTGACGGTTCCCTCCTTCGCGTCTCGCACTGTCAATCTCGACGTGGATCTGGGCGCACTGGCGATCCGCTATGTGTTCTCCACCACGATCACGGACAGCGATCCCGGCAACGGCAAACTGAGGCTGTCTGCCACCCAGCAAGACGCGGCGCTAACAATCCGCGCGGACACGCTCGACATCAACGGCGTGGACGTTTCCGGCATTCTGGATGCCTTTGATGACAGCACGAACCCGGTGAAGGGCTTTGCCCGCCTCTATGCGGTCGGCGACCCGACGAAGTGGCTAACCTTTGAGGCGTCTTCGGTTGCCAGCCCTGCCGGCTATCGTAACATCACAGGCTCAAATATCGCGGCGAGCGAGACCAGCCCGTTTGAGGATGGCGACACGGTTCTGCTGTCGTTTCAGCCAACGGGGGATGCCGGCGCTTCGGGTGTCTTCGAGGCGCCTATTGCCTCACCAGCCATTCGCACGACAGAGAGCAAGCTGTGGGACCGAGCTGACATTCGCGATTGGGATGGCGTCGATTTGACCGGCGCGAATGACGAAGCCGCGACGGTGCAAAGTGCCGTTACAGCCGTAGGAGCCGAGGGCAAGCCGCTTCATTTTCCTGCAAACACCATCGCGCTCGACAGCCCCATCACTTGGCCGTCCGGCGCTCACATCGTTGGTAGCGGGCAGGCAGGGCGTGAACTTAACGGCACTTTCACGTACTTCCACATCACGCACGGCGGCGTCGGCTTCATCACCACCGCCGAAAGCATCTCGGACGGCGGTGGCTCGACAAACCGCAGCATCAAGGGCGTCAACTTCCGCCGCACCCAGCCGGCCATTGGACCCGGCTTCGTCCCGGCCGCACATGACTTCGATATTGACATCCAAGGCGCCTACGATGTGAACGTCGAGGACGTTATGTTCCTGAATTCATCTCGCGCAATTCGCCTCAAGGGGACGGCCAACGGGCTCGGCTCGGGTCGAGTGACCCTCAATAACATCAAGGGCCAGCCGCTCGTCCAGGGTATCGAGGCAACGAACGTCTACGACACCTGTATGTGGGATGAAATTCACTTTTGGCCTTTCTGGTCGTTTGATCCTGACGTGACTTCATGGGTCAATGCGAACTCGGAAGCGATCAAACTTGGCCGCTTCGATAACGCAGACTTCGGACGCATCTTCATCTATGGCATGGGAACCAGCCTCGTAGCTTACGAACAAGCTGATGTTGCTCTGCCGGGCGGTGGCGTGATGCCGGGCGGCGGTGTCAACCTACTCCGCGCCGGTTCATTCTATTCTGACGGGTGTACGACAGGGCTGCTCACGCTGTCCGACAACACGACGATGCACTTCGATAGGTTCATTCATGCGGGGCAGGTTCCGACACCAGCCGTCGAAGGACTGCGCATGTTCGGCGACGGCGGGCGCATTCATATCAACGATCTTATCTGTTTCCGGTCGACGGTCGGCGCGGTTCGGCTCGAAGGCACCGGCAACCTGATGACGATCGGAAATTCCGAAAGCCTTTCCATCGGGGGTACGGAATTCATTGCACAGGCCGGCAATCGCATTCGGCTGCTTTCCAAGCCTGCCACCACGGCCCCGACAGCCTACGGCGGTGGAGGTATCATCGAGACGCCAGAGATGCGAACGTATGCCGCGACCATCTCGTCAACTGGCGGTGCGCCGTCTGGCGCTACGATCAATGCAAGCTACACCCGCCGAGGAAATTGGACCACCGTCCGGCTGCTCATCACTACGGGGACAGGTGGCAGTGGGGCGATCACCGTCACCGCGCCGTTCACTGCGTCTGTCGGCGGCAGCGGCAGCGGGAAGAACAACAGTTCTCTCGGCATGGTGGGGGCGGCGATCAGCGCGGGCGGAACCTCGTTCTTCATCAACGGTCCTACTGGTGCCTATCCAGGCGACAGCCAGACCATCACACTGACGGTCGAGTACGAGGCGGTCTAATGGAGTGCCGAGGCCGCGCTTCTTTTGAAGGTCGCGGCTTCGGTCATATCCCTGTTGATCTCGTCAAACGAGCGCGTGTCGGGCGTTCGGAGAAAGTTCGTCACCACGATGAAGAGTAGGGCGGCGGCGATGGCCCACAGTTGCTGTGTCGTGATGTTCTTAAGCACGGCCGCCCTCTCTCAGTCGCATATCTGCATGAATCGGATATAGGACCGTTTCAACACCGAAGCCGTCTCAAAAGCGCGCAGGCGGAACTTCGAGGCGGCGGCAAGGTCAATGCCGGAGGATTGCAGCGTCATCGTATCAATTCCTCGGAAGCACGCTTCGGAGAATATCGGGTTGGCCGGGCGGGTGTCCTGCTCGACAAACCCTCCGGGGATCGACGTCGTGCTGTTTATCAGCGGATAAGGCGGTGCGTACCAGCGCTCCCATGGCTTCCCGAAGATCATCGAGACTTGCCCAGGTGTCGTCGGGAGCGCTGCGGTCAAGACGCCGCCCTCGATCGTGGGTTGAACGGGTATCTCGCTCGCCCTTGTCATCTCCAGCAAGCCGAGCGCCAGCAGGAACCCCGCCACGGCAAATCGTCGCCGAGCGTAGATGATGGATGTTGCTGCTAGAACAGCCAGCAGGCAAACGATCAGAAGGAAAGCTCTCCCCAAACCCGTGTCGAGCCCTTCGACCGGAGCGGACAAGCCGAAGTTGAACAGGCCGATCCGGTCAAATATGTGCTGGAACACGACATCTGACTGCCGGTTCTCCAGATGCAGATTTGGGCGCACGATGAATACGGCCGTGTGCACCAGGGACAGCACCAGAAGCACGGATGTCAGTAGCCATTGCCACCGATTGTCTGAGCGCGAAAGCCAGTAGGCCAGCCCGATGGCAAGCATGGGGACGGAGGCGATGAGGAATCGTCCCGGCGCTCCTTCACCCGGGTTGATTCCGATCGATGTGAGGAGCGCCACGATCGCGAAAGCGCTGCACTCAACGACAAGCCGTTCTCGGCGAACGGCTCCCGCTATCAGCCCAGCGTAGCCGAGGACCCAGATCGGAGCGTATGGCAGGAGGCCCTTCACGGTCACAAGGTTTGTCGCCACGACATCGTAGACTTCAAACAACGACGGCGGCCGGGCGGTGGTCACGGAGCCGATCGGAGAGCCGTAGACGAAGATGTTCAGGCCTATGAGCAGCAGGGCGAAAGCGGCGGCGAGCAATGCCAACGGGGCCAGCCTTCTGAAGTCGAGCCCGGCGCTATGGTAGACCCGCAGGAAGAACGCGAGGAATATCGCGGCACCGATCACCGCACCGCGTAGGTGGATGAACGGGATGACGAGAATGATGGCTCCGCGCCAGAGATCGGAGAATCTGCTTTCGCCTGCGCGGGGTAGCTGCATTAGGCCCGCAGCGATGCCCGCGAAGATGAAGACCTCTGCCCAGAAGGTGTGTAGGTATGGAACCAGCGGAAACAGCAGACCAGCACACAGGGTTGCGATCGACGCCGGAACCAGCCCAACGGCGTGCCGCATCGCGACGTAAAGCGCGGTTAGACCCAGCAGCCCGACGATCAATCCCGTCGCGCGAAGCCCCGCCGTCCCAAACTCCGCAAACGGTGACAATAGGGCTGTGACGTAGATTGGATGACCGAGGATCGCACCGTCCCCTAAGGCGGGCAGGGCATCCATCTGGTAACCCAGCCATGCGGACGAATGCTGAACCCATTCGGCTGCCGGCATGACAAGCGCCCCGTATTCCCAGATGCTGGCGGCAAACAGGATGTACCTCGGCTCGTCTCCGGTGATGGCTATCGCCGGAACCGCCAGCAGCAGTGCTGAAACGACGAGCAGGATCGCTCCAAGCGCATAGTAATCGGTGCGGGTCATTCGCCGAGCGATACGATCTCGGCCACTGTCTGCCGCGTCTCCGCCTTCGACGCCCTCTGCGTCACCCGCCCGTTCACCACGGCGGCTGACCCGTGCTTATCGCTGAAACAGACGATGCGGCCGAACAGGTTCGTCACCGTCCATCCATCCTCATCGCGCGGCAGGCCGAAAGGCTCTGGGTCCTTGTAGCTGCTGTGCATAAAATCCGCCCTCTCTAGTCGAGTTTCCATACCACAGGAGAAACACCATGCAACGCACCGCACAGGGGCGCGCTTTCGTGCGCCTGCATGAGGGGAGGGGCTAAGTCTTTCGCTGCCGCTTCACGATCTTCTTATGCGCAGCGAGGTTGTCACGCATCCGGCGCTCGAACTCCTCGACGGCGAAAGCGACATCCGCCTCTGACTCGGGCGAGGAGATTGCATCAAGTGTCATTGCAAGGAGCCTGTCGAGCTTATCGATCTTCTCGTCCAGTTCCGAGAAACGGTACGGGAGCGTCTTCTCAGTTTCCTCCATGTCGAATGTGACTTCGAGGCGCCGAATGATCTCGGCATTCATTGACCGACCATTCGCGTCAGCGGAATCGCGAATGCGGTCCCTCATCCCTTCTGGAAGGCGGACAATGAACCGGTCGGCGGTCTCGCTGGGGTAGGGCTTCTTCGACATGCCCACAGCGCTAGCGCAGATAGTGGCGACTTGGAATGCTTCCGTATTGTCATTGATGCCGACTCGGCAGATGACAGTGATGCCAACTCGGAATATGGAGATACGATGGCTTACCCCAGCGACGAACTGCCGAGATTGATTGTCCGCCTTCCGGCGGATTTGAAACTCTGGCTTGAAAAGAGATCACGGCGCGAAGCCGTTTCGCAAAACGCTCTTGTGGTGCAGGCGCTGCGCTTGGCCCAGGACACCAGAGCGACGGGGCAGGCGGCCTAGGAACCTCGGCCCCGTCGCACTTCCCCGACCGACGTTAGAGCGCCGGCCAGTTCTCACCCCGGTTTAGAAGGAACCGACATGAGCACCACAGCACATAACCATTTACCCGCGATCCGGCTAGAGCGACCTGTCGACGGCGGCATCAAAACGATGTCCTCGACCGACATCGCCGAGCTGACCGGCAAGCGACACGACAATGTGGTCCGCGACATCAGGGCCATGTGCACTGGCCTCAAAATTGAGGCGAGCGTTTTCGAGGACTCGTACAAGGATGACACGGGGCGTTCTCTGGTCTGCTTCCAGTTGCCGCGGCGCGAGTGCCTGATCCTCGTCTCGGGCTACAACATTGAGTTGCGCGCTCGGATCATCGACCGATGGGAGGAGTTGGAGCAGCGGACGGACGCCTTCGCCGCTCTGAACGATCCAGCAGCAATGCGCGGGATGCTTCTCAGCTACACGGAACGCGTTCTGGAGCTTGAAGCGAAGGTCGCCGAGGGCGCCGAGACCGCGCAGGCATTCGACCGCATCGCAGGGGCGGATGGCTCGACCTGCATCACGGATGCGGCGAAGACCCTGCAGATGCGTCCGAAGGACCTGTTCAGCTACATGCGCCAGCACCACTGGATTTACCGGCGTGCCGGCACCAGCACCGATCTCGGCTACCAGTCGAAGGTCAATTCGGGGCTTCTGGAGCACAAGATCACGGTCGTCACTCGCGCCGATGGCAGCGAGAAGGAGACGGTTCAGGTTCGTGTGACTGCGAAAGGTCTGACCGTCCTCGCCAAACTTTTGCCGCCTGTAGCGGCTGCCGCCTGAGAAATAAACGGCCCGGCGGAAGCTACCACCTTCCCGCCGGGCCTCACCCTCACCCAATCCTAAGCAGGAGGATCTGGTCATGGCTGACCGGAATATAACCCGCCGTGGCTTCTTCGGCCATACCGCTGGTGCCTACACCGCGATCGCGATGGGGGCAGGAGCATCCGCAAGTCTTGTACACGACCCTATGCTGGACCTTATACAGCGGTATCGGGCGGCGATAACGTACTTCAACGCAAACGCGCCGGAAGACGACGATGCGTCCGACGCGCTCGCCGACGTAACGTATTCGCCCCTCTACGATCAGATCATCGATAACCCGCCAGCGATCACAACGGACAGGGGCGCAGTCGAGGCTTTACGAGCGGTCCTAAGCGAATGCACTGGCAGAGACCCGTTCGATCAGTCGCTCCTGACTGCGGCACTGAAGTTCTTCGACGCGAAGGTGGCATGATGGAAGGTCGCAGCCCAAAGCGGTTCACCGGCCCCGGCTACTACACGTTCGAGGCAGAACGGGCGGTGCCGACAGAGCCCGTCTACTACACCAAGTTCTGCGAGCTGGACGACAAGGCGCCATACGGCTTGGTCGCAATGAAGGACGGGCCGAACGAGCTTGTCGATTACTGGATGTCATCGCAAATTTTCGATGATGACTGCCGGACCTAACCAGCATCACACTCAGCAATTCAGCAAGGCGCTCTCCGGGGCGCCTTTTTCTTTGGAGCAATCGCATGGCCGCTACCAACTTCGAAGCCGTGATGGATCACATATTCGCTTTCGAAGGCGGCTATGTGGATCATGCCCGCGATCCCGGCGGCGCGACCAATATGGGGATCACCATCGGCACCCTCCGCGATTACCGCGGCAAGGCGGTGACCAAGGAGGACGTGCGCAACCTCACGAAGGAGGAGGCGCGGGAGATTTACCGCAAGCGCTATTGGAACGTCGTGGAGGGCGACCTGCTGCCTAGCGGCGTGGATCTTTGCGCCATGGACAGTGCGGTCAACTCTGGACCGTCACGGGGCGCGCGGTGGCTCCAGCGAGCGATTGGCGCGAAGGCGGATGGGAAGATCGGTCCGAACACTCTCGCGAGCGCAGAGGAAGCCGACGACGCAGTGACGGTCAATCGTATGTGCGACGACCGCATGAACTTCCTCCGCGGTCTCGGCACGTGGCCGTTCTTCGGCAAGGGATGGTCGCGTCGGGTTGAAAGCGTCCGCGCCAATGCGCTTTCGATGGTCAAGGATGAAGTCGTGCCTGTCGGCGTCGAGCCGCCGGTCGCTCCGAAGCCTACGGTTACCGTCGCCAAGTCTCGCTTTGATCCGGCGCGCTTCTCGAAGCTGTTCGGCTCGCTCATCGGCGCGTTGGTGACATGGGCTGTCGCGAACGAGTTCATCCCCGATGGCGCGATCAGCGGAACGCAGATCGACATGCTGGCGACGCTGGTCGGTGGCCTGATCGGGACGTTCCTTGCACCGGCCAACGCAGCGCCGCCCGAGCCGAAGCCGTGAGCGTCTTGTGGTGGCTGTTCTGGGGAACAGTGGTCGGCCTTGTGTTGATCTCCGTCCTCGCGCTTTTCAGCGCACCGATGTGAAGCGCGGGCCGGCGGTGTAGGCGCACCTCCGACCCGCTGACCGAAACCCTGATGAGAGGGCACCGGCTCCGTACACAATGCGGGCCGGTGGTTAATGGCATGTTGATAACAAGAGCCCCGCCAGGATGATCCCCGTGAAAACCGTAATGGTCCATTTCCGAACGAACTTCAGCGCGGTGTTCGTCGCTCGGATGATCGAATGGGAGCACGCCGTCAGCCTGTTCCTGTTCGGCTATGTGCTGCTGGTTAATCCGGGCCTGTTCGAAGGCGGCTCCTATGTGAGCTTCCTTCGGATATGGGACAACCAACTCGGATGGGCTGGGATCTGCATGATCGTCGGCGCTCTCCGGTTCCTCATCCTCGCCGTGAATGGACTGATCAGGAGATCCCCGCACCTGCGGGCGATGTTCGCAGCCATAAGCGCCTTCGTCTGGATGCAGCTCTCTCTGGGCTTCCTCGCATCCGGCAACTTCAGCACCGCGCTTGCCGTCTATCCGACGTTCATCTTCTGGGAGTTTGCGGTCTTCCTCATCACCGTCCGCTATGCCAAGGCGGTTGACGTGCAGGCCCGCCATGCCCGAACTGACCCCTGACGTTATCATCAACGGCGTCACCGGTCTGATTTTCGTTGCCGCGGGCATTGCAGCCTATGTGCGGACGCGCCCGGCCAAGGTGCCTTCGCCGCGGGGAGTGATGAAGATCACCGATGAAGAGACCGAGATTGTCACCCAGCTACGGCGCATTGCCGATGCTCTCGAAGAGGCGAACGACGACGAGACCCAGAAATTCCAATCCGAGATGCGCGAGCGTCTGAAGCGCCTGGACGAAGCGGCCAGCTACAAGCCGCACGACTAGCCGTCACTCACTGCCGATATACCCAGCCCGTCGTGCTCTTGATTGAGCGCGGCGGGCTTTCTTTCGTCTAGGAGCGCTTGATGTAATCCCAAATCTCCGGCGTCGGCCCCGGCGGGTTATCATCATACGTTGACCACTGGTCGCCGCTCCTGATCCGCTTGTTCAACGGCTCGTAACGCTGCTTTGGCTCGACTCGGTCTGGTGCGCGCTGATTCAATGGTTCGTAGCGTTCATTGCTCATCTCGCTCTCCTTCATCGCCCCGGCACCTTCGCCTGCACCCGCATCGAGACATTGCGGCTGCCACACCCGCTGCATTTGATCGGCGCCGACCATTTCACGAACACCTGATCCCGGCCCCATCTGCGGATGGCTTCGGCAAGATCCAGCCCGAGCGTCCGGTGGCAGTCCGAGCACGCCCAGGCTATGCCCATCTCGTTGTCGGCCAGCTTGCCGAGGGTGTCGATGACGGTGGGATCGGTCATGCTGCCACGCGCTTATTCTGGACCGTAGTAGCGCGGCGCGGGTGCGGCATCGCGCAGTTGCCGAGACCATTGGCTTCGATCTTCAGAGATCAAAACCGCGCGCGTCTCGATTGCGCCGTCCTGAGCCAAGGCGCGAGCCTCAGCCGCGTCGATAGAAACGCCAGTTCCGTTCGCGGCGGCCTTCAATATCCGATTGTATGGGTCAAGCCGCATTCTCTCGCCCTCTCTATCCATTCCCAGACTGCAGGGTGCGAGCCTTACGCCAGGGGGCGTCACGCTCCCAATCGCCAGCCATGATGCAGCCGTAGGGTTCCACTTCGTCGACAATCTCGGCAAGCCCGAAATGCGCGATCTGGCGCTTGACGTTCGCGGCGTTCTTGTAAGCGCTCGGCAACTCGGAAATGTCCGTAATGCCCATGAAGAAGCGCGCGTCGATCCCGGCCGTCTCTTCCGCGAAAATCTCCTCGTCTGTCCGACCCGCCATCTGGCGCTTATGCTGGGTGCGAGAGAAATTGCGCCCTGCGCCGTGCGGTGAAAACCCGAGGCCATTGGCGGCATCGGAGCCTCGGGCGATCAGGATCGGCTCCGCCATATTGAGCGGGATTATGGTCAGATCCGTGGCGTCGTCGGCCCAGCCTGCGAATGCCGGCGTCGCGCCCTTGCCATGGTAGAACAACCCATCGCTCTTACGGAAGACGAAGTTGTGCTCGTTCCAGAAGCGGTCGCCAGCACCCGTCGAAAGACGAGCGGCGGCAAGGTCGTGGATGGCGTAATGGCTCGCCTTTGTCCACAGGCGGATAGCCTGCATCGCCTGCCAGTAATCGTCCGCGTCCCGAGTGTCGGCGGGTATCCATGCGTTCTGCTTTAGGGTCTCCGGCGAGAGGTCGCGGCGGAACTTATCGGCCATCCGCATCCCGTCTTTGTAGAGCGCCGCACCGGGGCCGCGCGAGCCGTGGTGCGTCACCAGAATAGTTTCGCCGGTGGATTTCATCGTTCCCACATAGGCGAAGTGGTTGCCATCGCCCTGTGTCGCGAAGTTCGAGGCGGCGATGTCCCACTTGTTTCTCAGAAGGGGGCTCGCATCGATCGCAGCCGCTACGTCATCCGGCATCTGGATATGGCTGTCCGGCTTGCGTCCTCCTGGGCCGAAGTGCGTCACTTCGTGCACCGCGTCCAGCAATGCCTTCGGCGATACGCCAGGGAACATCGTCAGCGCCATGGAGCAGCACACGTCAGCGGAATGCATACCGGGGTGGATGCCTTCTGACGAGACCACGCCGCCAACGGGAATCGTCCCGACCGACCCGGCGGGGCAGGCGTCGGGCATGATGGCCCCAGCCTTGATGACGGGCGTCCGCATCAATTCCCGCATGGTCTCAACGACCGCCGCGACGTTGTCTTCTTCGGCCTCGTTCTCGGCCTCGATGTTAACGTGAAAATCCTTCGCGCCCGGCTTCGATAGCCGCGCGGCGGGTGCCGGCTCCATCGCCTTCGCAGCTTCGATGGCCGAGGCATGGTCTGCGCCATCCGCGTGCGCTTGGTTCGCGGCGGCCAGAGCTGCACCGAACCATTTGCCCGGCTTCAAACCAGCCGCTACGAGGTCTGCTCCTGTGATGCTCACATCCCGATCCTTTCGATCCTCACGACAGAAACCTGACAGATACGCCCGGACAGTTCGGCAGGTTTCCGTCTTTGTTCTTTTCGTAAGCGGTTGATATTGCTACATCTGCCGCTTCGGCACTCCCTTGGTAAGGGAGAGGCCCGGGGTTCAAATCCCCGCGGCAGCACCATATTTCCCAACACTTTAGCTGTTTCGGTCCAATCTGTCACGACAGAAACCACGACAGTTACGCCTTCCGCCCGATTCGGCTCGAAGCCCGTTTCTGGAAGTCTGGATGGTGGTGGGCGTAGACCTTTTCCAGCATCTCGATACTGATTCCAGCGTAGCCGCTCACGTCCCAAGGGTCGGTCCCGGCCTGCATCATCCACGTGATCGCCGTATGCTTCAGGATGTGCGGCGTCACGTCCGTGCCCAGCTTGGCTCCCTCACGAGCCGACGCCCACGACTTGCGCTGCATGGCGACCGGCTGGCCCTTGTAATGGATCACGTCACGGATGCCCTTCGCCCTGTCGGACGCGCGCCAGCGGCGCAGGGAGTCCATGAGCCGGCCCGGGATTCGCACGACGGGCTTGCGCTTGTTCGTCTCGCCTTCACCGTCTCCGCGGCGGTGGATCACCCAGCCGTCGAGATCCACCCATCCGCCATCGGCATTGCGCTCCCATGACAGGCGGCGGATCGCGCCGGAGCGGCTTGCGGTATAGAGGGCGATCAGCGTGAATCGGATCAGCGCCCGGGCGGCGTCCTTGTCCTCGAATTTGCGCGCGGCGCTCAAGAACGCGGCAACCTCATCCCGGGTCAGCCATCGTTGGCGCGGCAGCGATGCCGGCGGCAATGTCACAACGGGCAGGGCGTCCAGTGGCGTCTCAGCGTGATAGGCGTTGATCGCCGCGCGAAGAACCGTCAACTCTCGGCGGGCCGTCTCGGTCGTCACCTTCCGCTTGCGCGCCTCCTGGCTCTTTGCCTGAGGCAGCGACTGCTTGCAGCGGTAGGTCACATAATCGCGGCAGGTCGAGCGTTTCACGTCCGCGATGGTCTTGCCGCCCCACCATTCAATCAGGCGGTCCACGGCATATGGCGCCGCAGCCGATTTATGCCCCCGGGCAATCTCCCGGAGGTAATAGGTCAAGATGTCCTCGACGAAGAGCTTGCTGGCGCGGTGGTCTGTCGGCGACTCGTATTTCGCCGCGGCGTATTCCCCAAGGAACTTTTCAGCTCCCGCGAGATCAGCAAGGCTGCACTTTGTGCTACGCTTGACCGTTCCATCTCGGACATACCAGACGCCCTGCTGTTTGTCGGGCCAGAGACGGGCTCCCTTTGATTTACGCGGCATAGCTCTCGCATTCTCTTGAGGGCGGCCCGGGTCACGAAGTCGCGGCGGCCGATACGTTCGATTTCCAGTCTGCCCCGGGCGGCTTCTGCGCGCAGGGTGGCGGGCTTGATCTTGCCGCGGAACACTTCCCGGCAGGCCTCGTCCAGCGTCAGGGGTTCGTCGGCCTCTGCGCTCATCGTCCGACCTCCATTCCTTTCTGGCGGTCCCGCACGGCTTGCAGGATCATCCGTGCCGCATCGTGGTCGCCTGAGACAGCCCATAGCTTCGTTGCGACCTCGCAAGGGTCGATCCCATGCAGAACCCAGAAGGCGCGCTCTGCGCCCTGATGCTGGGCCTCTGGGCCATCGGTGTGAAAGCGAGGCGCCAGCGGGACCGTCCAGCAGTCCGATGGCTTCTCGCCCATGCCGGTTTCCCGCTTGCCATGGCGCATGTCGCCGTAGCGGATGTGTGCGGCGTGGACCGGCATTTCCCCGCAGATGACGCAGGGCAGTTCGCGGATGAAGGCGAGGTGGTTCTTCTCCTCCTGGCGCTGCCGCTTCTTGCCTCGGGTGTGCGTCAGCGGGAACGCGGTGTCGGGGCGCTCAATCGCGAAGGCCATCGGCGTCTCCTTCCTTCCACGTCTCGGTTTCTCCCGCTGCGGCTACAGCGCGCTCCAGACCGGCGAGCGTTGCCTTGCGCTTGCGGTCCTTGAGGCGGGCATCGGCAGTTTTGAACCCCGGCTCGTAGCGTGTGATCCGGGTGATATCTTCGATGTGGATCGTCATGCGGCGCGCTCCATTTCGTTCCAAAGACGCGCTGCCTCTTTGATCGACAGAGCTTGGTTGCCCTCAAAGCCGCACGCGAGGCACTCGACGCGCCACTCAGGCGAACCAAGCTCTTGGCTGTAGACGGGTGTGCTGTCGTTGCAGAAGCCGCATCGCGGGCAGGCTTCCATCTCACGCCTTGCGGTCGTCATGCCCATGCGTCACCCGATGCGATACGGTGAGCGTGGCTGATGCTTATCCCGAACTCTCGGGAAAGAGCGTCATAGGTTTTCCCCGATTCACGGCCCAACCTGATAGCGGCAGCCGTGGCCTTATCGAGGTGGACGAACCGTCTGTTCCGAGATTGGGTCGTCCTGTCTGCCCACACGCAATTGCCGGGGTCATAGTTCGCATCGTTATCAATGCGCTCAATTGAAAGACCGGTGGGCCGCTCCCCCATGTCCTCAAAGAAGTTTGAAAATTCGTGCCAGCGTTCGCATACCTGTATGCCGCGAGCACCGTAGTTCTTGAAATCGGCGCATGACGCGCTGTAGCAGCGGCGCTTCATTTCCGCCCATGACTTGTAAGTCGGGGTGCGCGACATACCGTGGACAAATCGGTTATGGTCTGGCCCGATGTTCTTGTTCATGATGCTTCCCGCCTTTCATCTTGGGAGAACACGACGCCTTGTTCGGCAAAAAACTGCATCACTTGCTCTAGGAATTGCCTTTTCTGGGCGACCGTCATTATTCGACTTACCGGGAAGTCGAAGGGCTCGGCCATGAACTCCAGCTTCTGCTCATAGGGCAGGTGCTTGATCAGCCGGTCGTACTTCTCCGCGAACAGTTCGTTGTCGGCGCGCAGGATCGGGACGCCGATCGTCAGCTTGCAGTAGGCCCGGACTTCCTCGGCGGTCTGGTCCCGCTGCTCGGCGATCTCGTTCAGCAGGCGCCGCTGCAATCGGTTCTGCTCGACGCTCCTGCGCTTGCCCTTGACGATCTCGACGGTGAACGGCAGGGGGCGGTCCCTGATGAGGGAGAGCAGCGAAAGCCGATCTTCCTCTCGGGCGATGACGCGGGTGACCATCAGCCAGCCTCCAACGTGTTGACGGGCTCGTCAGCCAGCAGGCGGTCATAGACCTCCTTCAGGTGCCGGTTGACGCGCTTGCGCTCGAACTCGGGCAGCTCGGTGATCTTTCCGTTCTGCCCGATCTTCCAGTCCTTGAAGGCGTCGAGGGTCTTGGCCTGATCGGCAGCGGAGATCAGCACGTCCGCGATGGTGCGGGCGTTGTCGTCGACAGCCGGGGTCGCCTTGGCAGGCTCCTGGCGGGTGTTGTTGCGGTCGATCGCGCTCTCTGCGTCGTCGTCCGTAGGCGGCAGCCCGAGCGTCGCCATGAGGCTGTAGCGCTGAGCGTAGGTCAGTGCCGAGCCGGCGCCCTGCGGGTCCTTCTTGGCCAGCGGAATGTGCATCGTGGACTGCTGCCACTCGCCGCTCTCCGCATGGGTGATGCGGGTGGTCAACTCCAGCGCGCCGTCGACAACGCGGCCGGGCGCCTGCGTGAACACCAGACCGTTGCGCTGGAGCGCAGGGCGGGCGTAGTCGACCACCGCTTCCAGTGATGTGTAGCGGGACTTGAAGTGTGGGTTGGCGGCGTCACGCTTTACGCCATCGGTCTCACCTTGGAAGGCAAGCAGGGCGGCGGAAATGTGCTTGACGCTTTCGCTAGTTTCGATGCTCATCACTTGCTCCTTGGCACGAGATAGTCCTCGCCGATTTCGAGATGCGCGCCGGGGAAATTCCCTGCGTCCTCGGCCTCGATCATCTTGCGGAGTTCGGTTTTGCCGATCGGCTCGCGCACCATGCGATAGGCGCCCTGCGGCAGTTGCTCCACGTCGTCGATCACGACGGAGACATTCCCCGAACGAATGGATAGGGTTGCGACGGGCAGCTCGCGCTTGTCGAGGTCCGCTGCCTCCATGAGGCTCTGAGCAAGCGCCTTCTTGGCCTCTGCCCGTCGCTCGAAGCGCGCCTTGCGCTCCTTGAGGTCTGCCAGCATATCCTTCGCGCCGGCAGCCATGCCTTCGTCCAGACGCCAGCCCTTGAACAGGCGGGTCAGGATGGTATCAATGTCGGTCTCGCCTTCCAGCATGTCCGCACGCAGTTCGTCGTCGTCGGCAAGCTCGGGATGCGCCTCCATGAGGCGGGCGATGTCGAAGCGGACGCGCCCGGCGTCCAGTGCGAGGTAGTCAGCCACGATATACGGCCTCCACGATGGCGGTCCCGGAATCGGTCAGATGGCGAATGCGCCGGCCCGCAGCGGGGCCTTGCGCGGCTGCATGGGGGGACAGGCACACCAGCCCCAGCCGCTCCAGACGCGGCATGTCTCGCGGGAAGGCGTCATCCGCGGTCTGCATGATCTGGACGCAGCGCAGGATGCGGATTTCGCGGTCGCTCAGCTCGTCGCGCTGTTCGGCGAGGCTGATGTCCTCGGCGCTCATTCGGAGCCTCCCGTGCGGAGAGCGGAACGGATGCGGCGCTCGTAGTCGGCCTGCGTTTCAAGCATCGCGGCCTTGACAGCTTCTTCCGGAGCTTCATCGTGGTGGTCGATCCGGCGACCGTTGAACAAGCGCCCGGCGAAGCTGAACCCGACGCTCAGCCCGAGCGGGTTTCTTCCGCGCCAGCTCGGAATGTCTTCGTCACCGCCACCCCACGTTTTGTCCCACTTCAGCGGCTTCACCTCCACCTCGGCTACTGCCGGTGCCTGGAGGCGAGAGGCGGCTTCGCGGAGGAGGGCCACAGCCCCCATAGTGCTCTTGTCTAGGCTTGCGATAATCCCATCCCGGACAAGTTGCTCATCGACCTTGAGAGAGCGCTGGAAGGGCACAAGCAGTCTGTTAAGTGCCTCCGCCAGTTCCGTATTGCTCAGCTTCGTCAGGTCGCTCATGCTGCTACTGCCCTGCGTTCGCGATGCTCGGACAGCGAGTTGTTCTCCGTCTTCAGCCACGCGTCATATCGGGCGTCGGTGATGCCATCGAACAGCGGATCAACGATCACCCGCAGATCCACGAAGTCTTTGCAGCCGGCTTCGGAGAGCGCCTTGACGAGCTTGGCGAAGGATAGCGCGATGTTGGCCGTCATCGGCTCGATCACGCGCTGGTTCTCGTGCAGCTCGCCGTGCGACAGGTCGTTCAGGAAGATCGCCTGCTTGCTGTCGGCATGGGCGAACTGGAGCGCCTGGATCATATCGACGAACGCGGTATCGAGGGCTTTACGCGGGTCATGTGCCATGGTCGGGTTCCTTCCTCTGGCGTTCAGCGGGATAGGGCGGTGCGAAGTTTGGTGAAGGCTTCGTCATCGGTACGGATCGCATCGGCGTAGACGAAGTTGCCGCCGCCAGCCGCGTTGTCGTATCCGACGTGGACGTTGACTGTTTCCGCATCGAGAACCGCTTGCGCCGCCGCGCGAAGCCGCGCGTTCTCTGCCCCCAGTTCTGTAGCGGCTTGACGGGTGTCATCTGCCGCGAGCACGGTTGCTATGGCGTCGTCTCGCCCCCGCTCCGCTTCATCGAGCGCGTTCGCCAGATCAACGATGACTTCCGAGGGGCAATTTGAATAAGCGCGGTCGAGTCGCTCGATCTCTTCCATGCAGGCATGACCGATGCGGGCCATATCGGCCATGTTCTCCGCGTCTTTGCTGCCGGTCTCGTCTATCAGCGCCCTCAGCGCTTCCTCTGTCGTGGTGGATGGGGCGGGGGTGGCGAGGGGCAGCTGATGGTAGATGCCGCGCCAGACTATCCGGTCGCAATGATCGGGAGCGGTGTGGACGTATTCGGCCACGTCTGCGGGCTGAGGAGCGGCGTAGAGAGGGCGCTCCTCGCGGTCCTCATGCATGGGCCTGCCGGTGCTAGGAAGGCGTCCGAATTGCCAACTCGACCAACGCGCCGTGCCGTCCGCTTTGCCGCCCCAATCTCTGGTTCTCCACTGCCACGCCACCGGCTCCATCTTCGTCTTCGCTTCGGCCATCGTCTTGTCCTCAGTGCTCGATTGATCGGATGCTGGCGAGTTGCCGGGTTAGCAGTGGCAGTTGCCGGAGACGGCAGGGTCGCCGCGCGGGCGTCCGCACATCAGGCAGCAGCCGGGCTTGCCACGAGGAACACCGCTGTCATGGAAGTGCAGCGCCTCGCCGCAGCGAGCGCACTTGTCAGCCGGGCGTCCGCTGTCGGTCATCGAAGCGACGCCACAGCAGGACGAGAACGGGGTGCTGTTGAAAGGGCTGCATGTGTAGGTGCTGGCCATCGTCTCGTCCTCAATTCGTGGTGGTGATGCTGGCGAGTTGCCGGCGCAGTTCGTTCGCGAGTGCGACGGCCTTCTGGTGTTCGCGCTCCATCGCCAGGACGAAGCCGTCACGGTCGAGGAGGATCAGGA
>Ga0070749_10000301_pt1 | contig 32677 bp, 31 predicted proteins | sample VirMetDEL_Nov_18_FD_75180 | JGI IMG/M metagenome (GOLD analysis project Ga0070749, IMG submission 75180) | Aqueous microbial communities from the Delaware River and Bay under freshwater to marine salinity gradient to study organic matter... | ecosystem: Environmental > Aquatic > Marine >...
AGGTGGTAACAGTAGGCAAGAGATTAATTACAATAACAAGCATTATGTTGCTGTGTGTTGGCTTGGTGGCTCAAAACCTACCGACAAACCTTCAGATAAAGCTGTTGAATCTGTCAAGTGGCTCTACGAACAAGTCGGTGGAGAACTAAGACCTCACTCTTCGTTTAAACAAACAAGTTGTCCTGGTGATGCTTGGAGACAGCACATAGTAGAAGGTTTAGTTACTACCACAATTAGTAATGAAAGTCCACCTGATATGATACATCCACAGTTTATTCAAAAGAAATTAGACACAATTATTGCTAAACTAGAGAACATTGAAAACAAATTGAAGTTAGGAAGAATGATATAATGAGTGAAGAATATAAAGTAATTTTAGAAAAAACTTTGTGGACATTTGTTGAAGCATTTATTGGTTCATTAACAATAGCACCATTAGTAGGTGTAGATGCAAACGCAGTTCAATTAGCTGCTATTGCAGGTGCATCATCTGCTTTAGTAGTAGTTAAAGAGTTCGCTAAGAAAAAAATTATTAAGTAGTTTAAATAGCAAAGCCGAGGGTGTTATCCTTTCTACCTCGGCTCTTGCTTTGTTTAATTAGAAGGGTGCTTCACCTGGACCAATATCATCCATTGATTTAGCCTTTGGTAAAGTCATACCATTTTGAACTGCAGCAAAGTCTTTCCAACTATTTGGTGTTGCTTTGTTATCCATCCACCAAGACTTAGCAAATACCCTACCATCTACAGTATCACCTGCAGTACAGTTGCCCATAGCTGTACATCTAAAGTCAGGGCTTGTAGCCTTAGTCTTTTCTTTGTCTGTATAATACTTGACCATTGCACCGCATGGGCATAGCAATCCTTTATCATTGATTGCAGGCTCACCACTAGCGTGCTTATCAAACTTAACATCACCAAATCCTGCTTCTGATATATCTTTCACAGGAGAACTAGCAGGGGCTTGTGTGGTTGGGCTTGTTGAAACCCCTGCTTTGTCCTCTTTTGGTAATGGCTTTGATGATGAAACCTTACTCATTTCTTCTTTACTTGGTCTAGCTTTGTCAGTACCTTGATACTTCCAGTTAGCTAAAGCTCTACCTATAGCAGATGTCTCACAGTTTTCCATCCATGCATCTGCATTAGCAAAGCCACCTTGACCTTTTGTTTCTTGAGCTATCCCTGTTGATACAGGTAAGACTACCTTTGCATCAGGAAATACCTCTGCTTTAATAGTGACACACGAACCATCATCAGTAATGTGTACCACTTGTGTATCAATCCTTCCATTAGGATTGTCAGCCCAAAACTTCTTGAGCCTTTCTTCAACAGTTTCATAACTGTTTAAATCGAACTTAGCCATTATCCTCCTTTATTATTACCTAAAGAGCTTGTTCTTCTTTTACATATTGTTTAGTTAGATACAGTCTGCATACCATATTAATACACATTAGATAGCCTCTCTTAACATAGAGAGCCTTTCCACAACTGTAACATATGTGTGACATGTCACTCCTCTAAATTGACAAGATATTCAGCAGTAACCCCCTTGTCAGGTTTCACAAACAAACAGTATTGTGAAGGTCTGCCCATACTTGCTAGTTGTTCTTGTGCGTAGCTGTTATAACTTTCAGTAGAGCCATTAACCCATACACGAACATCATTAATATATAGTGATGTTGGTGTGTGATAATGACCGCATACTGCGTGGGTAAAGTCTTCCATTAACTCTTGTGAAGCTAATGCTTTCCAACCCAATATCTTTTTGTTGTAACCATAGAAAGGTAAGCCCATACTTCCACGAATATTATCCCCATGAAAACAAAGGAACTTAGCTTTCTTACCTAGGTCTGCAACTGCATACCAGTGTTGGTCAACACCTTCAGGAATATGGAATTTGATTCGCTTTTCGTTAGCGAACATAGTTGATAGTATCTTACCTAACATTCTATCTGCATTAGTTTCAGGATTGTAATCACGCCTTGAGCGACCACCCAATGCACCATGATTACCAATCACCCAATAACATTCTACTTCTTGAAATGCTTCTAGTAAAATACTAAAGAATGCATGTAATATTCTTGGACCATCAACTGTTACCTGCCTGTATAAAGAACTGTCAATTAAATGTGCCTGCCCTGGAAAAATAAGTTCTCCTTCCACAATATCTCCTAGAGCAAGTACCACGCATTTATCTACAGAGTGTGACTGTCTCTGTATATTAGTGAGTTTGACTATACGATGTGCATACTCAATTACTCTCTTCTCTGCAACTTCAGTGCCATAGTCTGTGGTTCTCTTCGCAAGTTGTATATCTGAGAGCAGGGGTACGCATAACTCGGTGTCCTTTTTATTGTTCTTTGATTTGGGTTTTGTTATTTTAGGAAGTGTTAGAGTACTCATACCATCTCTAGCACCTTGATAAACTGCTTCAATCATATCTGCTTTTTTGTCTTTGAGTTTGTCAATTTGTTTTAATAAGCGTTCATTAGTACGCTTTAAATCTTTTAACTTATCACTCTCAGCTTCAGCTATGAGTTCAGCTAGTAATTTACTCTGATTGTTTTTCGGCATATTGCTTTTCCAATTTAACTAACCAATGTCTAACTCTGCTGTATGAAACTTCAAAGTCAAACTCATTAGCTAGTATTTCTGATACTACACGAGCATTAGCTTTTGCCCCTTGATTAACAACCCTGTCAGATAACTCATCTATAAAAGGTACTGCTTCTTTAGGTAATCTTTTATACCAAGACACAGTTCCACCTATTGCTTGTGTGGTGGCTTTATTAAGTAAGTCATCTACATTTATTTCTATCTTTATATCTTTCATACGATAATCATACCATAAGCGTATGCATATGCATAACTTAAAATAAAAAAAATTATATGCATATGCATATGCATAAGTAAAAATAAAAAAGGGGTGGGGGTGTAGGGAAACTATAAAACCTACACCCCACCCTAGACACAGCTAAGAGAGAGCAAACCTAGCTTGTCTATCAATAAGTTAATCTAGATTAACCTATGTGATTAGCATACTGAGTTGCAAACTCTTTAACATATTTATACTTCTCAATAGGTATAATATTATGCTTTCTAATAAAGTGTGATATCTCAGCCAAGAACTCAGACTTTAGATTTGCTGCATAACCATCTAAAACACCAATAACTTGTTGGTCTGATACCCAAATGCGTGGCTCATCTTGTTGAGCAAGCCATTTAAGAGCATCAAGGTCAATGTTGTTATTGCCGTGGTCACCCAATCTATCAATAGCATTGTCATCATATTTACCCTTGTCAGCAATGACACGAATATCTCCGTGATATTTGCCCATACCACCTGCGTAACCTGTATAACCAGCGATAGTAGAAGCTGGTAGTAATCTAATTACTTCTCTAACTTCATCTCTACCCCAACCCATAGAGCCACTAAAGTCAATCATTACAGAGCCACCTGCAATTTTCTTTCTTCGTGTAAATACTTTCTTGTCAGTAAGTATTCTATGGATATTTCTAGGTTTAATACCTGCATCACTAAGTTGTCTGTGTAGCTTTTCTTCAGCTACCTTATCCCTTCTATTAGGAACAAACTTGTGAAACTTAGCTTTACCATGATGTCCACCTTCATCTTTCTTGTAGTCAATCTTATTACCAATATTTCTTTGGAAGTTTGTATTGGCTTCTTCAATGATTTTGTTTGCTAGTTCTTCACTAACAAACCTAGGTAGCACTTCACTTGCTTTGACATCAGCATCTTTAACATTTCTTTCACTAATGACACCATTGTAAGATATATTGAACTTGGTATATATATCTTCATCATCTACTTTCTCAACCATATCATTAGTTGTTGGTGTACCTTGTGATATATTAAGATACTTCTCATCTTGTCTCTTGTGGATAAAGTCTCTAGTCTCTAAGTAAGTTGGTAAAGATAGATGTCTAATCATATCTTTAAGATTTTTAGGACTAAGTTTCCTACTTCTCTTACGATGTAAGACACTCCTAGCTTTTCTAATCATGCCATACATAGCTTGTAAGTCAGCACCAATATAGAGATAGTCATTGTATAACTCCCACTTGGTAGCCATAGGATTTTCTAGTGCAATAGCTTGATACAAAGCCATTTGTGTTAAGTCTCTCCTATCATACTTATCCCACTCTAAGTCATTACTACCTTGAACTACACTTAACATTTCATCAAAGTATTCAACTTCACCTTTACCTAGTGTGTAATTAGTTATATCTGACAATGGCGTAAAGTCATAGTAATACCACCTAGTACCAATTTGTATATCGTAGTTTGCTACTGTTTCCATAAGCAAACGATATATCTTTTCAGGTGTAGCGCTCTTGTTGTAGTACGCTTGCACTATTGAATTAATCATACGCTTTATCTTAAAGACACTTACACTAGGCACTAAGTCAGAATTTAAATCTGTAGTAACAGACCTAAGTGTGTTACTACGCCTAGCATTTCTAAGCCAAGTATCTGCTTGATAACCTGAAGCATATCTCTCTGCAACAGGAATACTTGTTTCTTTATCAAGTGGACTAACATTTCTGTATGTCTTTTTAGGAAACATTTTCTGTTGAGCTAAAGCAATTAGCTTTTCTCTCCTAGCATTATCCTCGTTACTGCTATCAACTATTGGAATAGCACCTGATTGTAGCTGAGGTTTCACACCTTTAGCATCAGATACTTTTGTATATCTCTTTCCAGTAGATTGTAAAGCAAGGTTAGGGAACTGTTGTCCTTTGCTACGAGCTTTACCTCTCTTTACAAACAGCATTATTCTGTGTCATCTGCGTGTGAAACTACCAAAGCATCAGCAATCTCATCGTAGTTGTCAGGGAATATTGTTTGTAATGCGTAGTCCAATGGAACTTCTTTGTCCATTAGTTGACCTAGTGCTACCCACTTACGAACTGAGAAGTCGCCATCATTGTAATCTGCATATACTGCACGCAGTTTCTCAGGCAAACTCTCTAGTGCTTTAGGGTGTACTTTGTCAATGTTTATCCTTACAGGAAATCTATCAAGTAAGGCTTCTGGTAAGTCCTCTGGAACTCCGTTCATAGTTGCAACTACTTGGAAGTTAGGTTGTGGTCTTACCTGTTCTTTGTTCTTGTTAGGCAAAGTAAACTTTGCAAACTCAGGGTCATCTAGTAAGGCATGCAGAAATGATTGCACATCTACACCAGCGTGGTCAATCTCGTTAATAACAAGTCTTGCACCATCTTTCCAAGCTTGAATACCGACACCATCTAGCCAATCCATACCACCTTCTTCATTGAGTATGTAATGACCTAGCACTTCACTAGCACTACTATCTTGTGTCAATGTAATATTGTATGTTTCTCTACCCTCTAATTTGGTTGTGTTTGCTTGGTATGTTTTACCAGTACCCGGTTTACCATAGAGCAATACTCTTGGTGTAGCACCAATAATTGCATCAAACAGTTTCCAACAGTTACTCTCTGTCATTGTTTATTCCTCCTCTGTTGAGTTCTTACCCAACATCTTTTCTATATTTTCGATGAAGTCTTTATTAAGTTGTTCATCATCAACTTCTGACCACTCTGATAAGAAAGCTTCACGCTCCATTTCAGTAGCAGCTTTTGGATTTAACCACTGAATATCAGGAACATTCGGTAATAAATCCAGTGCATCAGCAGGAACATCTACAAATACAGTTGCGTATTTAGTATCAAGTTCCTTACCTGATTTACTTTTAACGATAACTTCTAGCATCAAACGATAGTGCAGTTCTGCTGGAACTCCGTTCTTGTGATAATGTGGCATAGCCAACATCACAATCGCAGGAAATCTATCATCTGCCCTATGGTCATGGTCATCATACTTGTCGCTATCATCAATTCTTTCATCTAAGAAACCTTCTCGTATCTGTCTGTTATAACCATTTTCAATAGACAAATCGTTTAGTAACGATAGGATTGGTATGGTAATAGCACAGTTCTTTAGTCTCTCAGTTGCTTCCTCAACATCTTTAGGGAAGCCTTCAATTCCACTAACCATTAGTTCTCCTCTCTAATTCGTGCATATAATCTACAAGTATTAGTCTGACCTAGTCTTCTAGTCTGACATTGCAACACTTGTCCATTACCTTGTAGCTTGCTTGTCCAATACCTAGCAGTGCTATCATAAGAATTTGCTTTCTTGTTATAGTCATCACCAGTGTATTCGGCAATCAAAAACCAATCATCTCTATTGGCTTCCATCAATGAAATAGTTGAGTTGGTAAATATATAGCCACCTCTATTTACTTCATCTGCATCTACTTTCTTTGGTTTGAATATAGGGATTATATTATCCATTATTCCTCCTCATCTTTCTTAGCTATAAACTCTTTATAGCCATCTTCATTACAACAAACACAAGTCTGTTCTACCTGAAACTCTTCAGGATATTTAGCCTTGTATTCATCTAAACAGTTGGTACATAAGGCATAACTTCCGTGTATATAAACACTTGTCGGCTTGTCAAATGTTCCAACTTCTATCTGTGTATTACAGAAATCACATACCCACTCATCATCTCCAATACCAGTATCAATCAAGGTATCAAAGAATACATCGTGCCTACCATTTTCTTTGTAGTATTGTTCTCTCTGTAATCTATCTTTAGCCCTGTGTAATACAGGGTTTTCTACTATGGTGTTCACCACGCCATACATTATTCTGCCTCCTCATCAGCATCATACCATCGGCTTTTTTCCCAAAAGGTTGGGTTATGGTCTATGAGCTTGATATCAGCATTGTCATCTGCTAACGAAACTAACTTATCTATCTGTGCGATAGCATCTACTTTCTTTATCTTGGACATAAAGGTAAAGTCCACAGTTAGTTTATTAACATCTTCATTACTTGTACTTGTTAAGTCATATACATTATCACTCATAACTTATACTTTCTCCTTATCCTTCTTATCTGATAATTTAACTGTTGTCGTAGTAGCCACATATCAAAGTCAAATTTTTTCATCGTAATAAATAATTTAATCTTGTTCATCACAGCAACCACACTTCGTATCAACAGGTTGTATAATAAACCTGCCTATTACTAACTTATGATATGTGCAATTAACAAAGAGTTCAGTTTCATTTTTTACACCAACCTCTAACTGCTGTTTATACACACTACCATCTATACCACCAGTCTCATCTATACAAGTTTTACAATGGACATATCCATCTAAAGCACCTAGTTCTTCTAGTGTTACAGGCATTATTCCTCCTCATCTTTCTTGAATACATCTTTAAGTAAGTCATCAACTGCTTGTTTAAAGTCACCTTCAACAACTTCTTCCTCTGACTTAGCAACAACATTACCTACTAACATTGGATTACCTATGTTGATAATGTCAGGAACAGAGCCGTAGAACGCTTGAAACATACTGTCATTAGCTTCCTCACTCTTAAGAACTTTGAGTAATGCTTTAAGGTCATCACCCAATTCATCTCCGTGTTTAGCACGAAATGCTCTTTCAACTATATCTAACTGAGCATGAGTTACTGTTATCATTGCTTGTTGCCACAAACTATCCCAGTAAATAGCCATTGCAATTACAGGATTTTGTGCATCAATATAAGCTCTCCTTTGGTCTATCTCTGCTTTTTCATTATCAATCATTATTGAATTGAAACCAAAGACAGTGTTCATTGGAAAAGGAAAGTAATTTACTATGTCTTTCATATTAAATTCTTCCTCTAACTTCTTAATATACTCATCTCGTTTTTCTCTATTATTTTCATTTTGCGAATACGCATCGATACCCATTACAGATACCTCCTCTCATCTCTCTTTACATTACTTCTCTTGACTGTTTGATAGCCACAAGTATTACATTGAACTCTGTGATACACAGAGGATTTAACATTTGCTTCTATCAACAATCGGTTGTATGTGCCTTGATAACACATATCGCATACCATAGCTCTCCTTCCATAGATAGCTCGATACCTACACTTTCAATACACAAACAGGGACTTAAAATGTTTTACTAATGTAGGTATCAAGCTACCTACAAGGCAGGGAGAAAGGAGACACATTAGCTTAATGTCATAGACCTGCCCGTAGATAGCTTTATTTTATGGGATAAACTTTAAATCAAAGTTATTCTTTATTCTATTCTTTATAGTATCTTTATTCTTTTTCCAATATAGATACGCTTTATATTGCTTATGTTCTTTATTAACAGCCATTACACAACTTCCTTTCTACAATCGTTGCACTTACGATAGCCTTTGCTTACGAACTCAATGGGCAGAATAATAAAACACTGAATACATTGGGGCTTCTGCCTCAATGATAATGTAATCGTATCTGTCATTGGGTTTCCATTGACCATCTCTAACATCATCTTTGTCAAGATGAACTTCATAGATACAAGCATCATCACAATCACAGTTCTTGATATGTTGCTCTCTAGCTTCTGTATCATCAACAGTCTTGATGACTTTACTTGCATCTTTGTTACAAAGCGAACACACTTTGCGACCAACCTTTGTAGTAGCTTGACAGAAACGACAAGTCCATAGGTACTTATCACCATCTTCTACTGCAATAGTAGGCTCTCTACTGCCTGATAAATCAGGCACTCTAGTATCTATTACAACAGGTACATCATTTAGTTTGTCGTAACCAACTAGAGTTCTCTTGGTTTTAGGAACACTTGAGTTCCTATATCTTTTACTCATCTGTATATCCTTTCTCTATATACGATATGCATAAAAATGCATAAAGCCGAAAATTTTTGGGCTTGGAATTATTTTGCGACTTTGAAATTTTTTTGCGATTTTGCTTATGTTAATAGAATGACTTGACATTTTCGTATATCTTGATGCAGTGTGTGTTGCATAGAATACTAGAATATTTTTTTTTGTTTACTATGCATATAGATTGTTTAGTTAGGTTTTGATTATTAGGGTATCAGTTTGTGGTATGAGACAACTGTTCCTGTATCAGACCATCGTTAGAATAATCTTGTGATGGGATGTTAACACGAATGGTGGTGGGTGGGTGTCGGGGGTGGGCGACAAATTTTTTTATGTAGAAGTGTGAACTAAGGGGGAAGTCCACACAACTACAATTATTTATACTGTACTGAAGTCGGGCATTTTATCTACGATTTGGATTAGTTCTGCTAGGTCATTGTTTACACTAGCTGATATTCCTTTCCACTGTAGATGGTTAGGCTCTAAGTGTACATTTTCGTTTGAAAGAGATTGTACTTTATCATTAATCTCTTTGAGTGTACCTGTGATTGTGTAATCACTTTGGATTTCTCTATATGGGAACAAGTCTGTACCCATATCTTTTAGTACTGTGAATGTTATTACTATCATAGTTTCCTTTCTGTTCGCCATAGCGAACAAGCGCGTGCCGAAGCACGCGCTCGATTTGAATAAGTTACTTTCTACGATATGTAGATTTAGCTTTACCTTGCTTTGCACTCCAAGAGTTCATTGTCTCTTTGATTTCTGCAAGAGTGCGAACTTTACCTTTGGTTACTTTGTTTATCTTGTCTGTACCAAGTAAGTCAAGTAGTGCTTTAGGTAGTTGTCCTTTAGCAGTTAACTTGAACTCGCCTTTCTTTAAGATAGTAGGGCAATTATCAAGTATATCCATAAACTGCATAATAGCTGGATAGCTACCTGAAGGTATTTGTTGTAATGTGGAAGGATTAGCCATACCATTAGTTTGTTGTGCTATATGATATGTATATTTACCTGTTTTGGTATCTACTAATTTTACTCCACAAAATGGACTACCAAAAAATGATTGTCCCATATAATATTTAGGTTGTTTAACCCAAGTATCTGTACTCATATTATTTATCCTTTCTCTATGAATAGCTTATACTTTATAACCCAATGTGAAATGAGTTACAAAAAAACTGAGTAAGCGTGCTTTTTTAAAGTGTCAAATTTGTTTTGTATCCTATGTCGTAGCTTGAGTGGAAAAATACACAAGGAATTTCCGAAGGAAAGGAAGGTGCTATTTTTATAAGGGAAAGCACAGACTATTGCAGAATAAATTTTATGCTTTACGAAAAGTATGCTAGAACGAAATTGGAACTCTTTTCTTATCGGCACTAGGAATTAAATTATTGAAAGAGTTATGCCGATTACAATAAAGCTAGGAAAGACAAAGGGTGGTGGGTGGGAATAGATGCGTTCGGCAGTTGATATTTTAATGGGGGGTAAGTTATGCCGAACTACTTAAGGGTTTGTATCGTTTTAATGCAAGGGCGTGTGTTTGTAAGACAAAATACGACATACTATAACTATAACCACTTAGAACTACCCAATACGCAGTCAATCTGCGTGTTGCTATAAACTATTAACAAGGTGGAAGTTTGAGCTAGTGACAACAGTTCACAGCGAGTGTTAATGTGGGTGGGGGGTGTGTCTATTATGTAACATCTCCAATAATTACTGGCAATTTCTTCTACATAAAAAAAGGTAGCTAGTTAATCCTATAAGTGTTTAAGAAACTCTATTGCTAGAGTAAGTTACAGGTTACAGTGAGAAAACATCCCATAAGTTAACTAACTACCTAATGTAGTATTTTAGCACACTTACAGTAAAAAAAGAAGTTATAAAACTCTTTTTTCTATAGTACGCATATGGGGGGTGGTTTCGGGCAGTAGCGGACATATATGCTACGCATATTATTGAAGCTGAGTTAATAATTTTCTAGTGTCCTTGGGTACTGACTTTGTGGTAATCCCAGTCCATCTTGGTAGATGCAGTCAGCTTTTTGCCGTACCGATAGCTCTTACCTGTAACACTGTAGTCATTAAAAACTATTTGTTAAATTCACTATAGTGCTATAATAATTTTATTCAAGTTACAGGAGGATAAATGTTTGATTTTGAAGAACAGCTAGCTGTCGGTAAGAAGGGTGAACAGTTAGTTAAATATTATTATGAATCCCAACTAGATGAGGGTAAGACTAAGTTTATCGTAAGGGATGCTAAAGAAGAAGAACAGAAAAAAGGGGCAGACTTATTTATAATTAACAATGAACTTGGTCTTAGGTATGTAGAAGTAAAAACTGACACCAGGGCGGAGGAGACAGGGAATGTAGCACTAGAAGTACAAGTTGTGTATGGGGATACAGATAAGCGTATTGGATGTGCATTAAAAACATTCCCTGACTTTCTCTTCTACTGGATATACCCAACCAACGAACTTCTTTACTGGAATCCTGATGAGCTAGTTCCATACATTATGGACTGGCTAATAGAAAGTAAATACAGGATAGTAAATGCAGAAAATAAAAATTTTTTTTCACGCTCTTTGATAGTGCCTATAGAAGACTTACGAGCAACCGGGGTCATACACTCGATAAGCGTAAGTTATCATCTTTTAGAAAAAGTGGAGACAAGCTAGGTAAAGGAGGAAAACCTAGCCTATCTCCTCTATAATTATATAATGAGAGAAATCACAAAGTGTAAACTTTGTAACAAGGACTTTGAGTTAACGCAAAGTTACAAGATTTGTGTTAATCTTGGTTGTACAGAATACAATAAACGGATTAGGAGAAATAATGCCAGTAAGCAAAAAAGGTATGAAAAAAAGATACGGGGCGAAGAAGAAGAGTAAAAAATATTCTAAGCTCTAATGGGTAAAAAAATTAAAACAAGGAGAAATATTTTTAGTAGCCCACAGCTACTTAAAGAATGGTCAATGGACCTTGCCGAAGCATGCGGTAGTGTTCTTATACAAAAGAAACCTAATGTATCTAAAATAGATGCTTTAGTGGAAAAGTTTGTAATTGACTACAATGCTAATATGGAGTTATTAAGTGGCAAAGAAAAAAAAGAATAGTTTAGTTGGAAATATTAACAAAAGAAAAAAAGCTGGAACTTCTCGTTCCAAAAAAAATTCTACTATTTCTAAGAAGGCATATGCTGCTATGAAAAAAGGTTGGAAGTAATGGCAATTGAATATAGAGGTGAAAAGTTTTCAGGTTACAACAAACCAAAGCGTACTCCTAAACATCCTAGTAAATCTCACGCTGTATTAGCTAAAGAAGGAAGTAAAGTTAAATTAATTAGATTTGGTCAGCAAGGTGTTAGTGGTGCTGGTAAAAATCCTAGTTCTGCTAAAGAAAAAGCTAGGAGAAAATCGTTTAAAGGCAGGCATGCTAAAAATATTAAAAAAGGAAAAATGTCTGCAGCTTATTGGGCTGATAAAGTCAAATGGTAAAAAATATAATTTGTATTGCACCTGATTGCGATGCACAACTTCCTGAAGGTAAAACAAAATATTGTAGTGATACCTGCTATAAAAGAATATCTCAGAGAATACATAGAGCTAAGAAAAAAGGTGAGACATACGAATTACCTGTCAAAGAAATAAATCAACCTAAGTCTGCAACTGTTAGGCGTGGTTCTTTGTATGACAAGTTTAGAAACCAAGGCTATGCATCAGAACTAATTAGAGATGTAATTACAAGACAAGAAGTAGCAGATGCACTAGGTTGTACTGCAGGTCATGTAGCTAGAATGTTAGCTGCATATAGAGAAGATTTAGAAAAAGACATACAAGCAGAAAACTGGGAAGTATCTGATGATGCTAAACAATCACTAGAAGATTTTAAAAACTTTAGAGATAGATACTTTCTTACAGAACAAGGTGTACCTTTTGAAACAGCAAAATTTCACAATAACTGGATAAAATCAATTAACAAAGCTTTACTTAATGGTGGACAACAAATGATACTTAGTCCGCCTAGACACGGCAAAACAGAATTGTTAATACATTTTGTTATATGGCTTATATGCAGAAACCCTAACATTAGAGTTATGTGGGTAGGTGGTAACGAAGATATTGCTATGAACTCTGTTATGTCTGTTATGGATACATTAGACAGTAACGAAAAACTTAAAGAAGATTTTTGTGGACCTGGTGGTTCTTTTAAACCTGCAACTAGAGCAGGTAAGATGTGGTCAAGAAATGGCTTTACAGTATCTACAAGAACAGTATCAGGTATAAAGTCTCCAACAATGATAGGTATAGGTAGGGGAGGTAAAATCTTATCTCGTGACTGCGACATAATTATTGCAGATGATATTGAAGACCACAGCTCTACTATGCAACCTGCATCAAGGAACAATACAAAGAACTGGTGGACTACAACATTAGGCAGTCGTAAAGAGGAACATACAGCTATGGTGCTTATAGGTTCAAGACAACACCCTGATGATTTATATTCTGCATTGTTAGAAAACGAAGCATGGGAGACAATAGTAGAAGAAGCACACGATTCTATGTGTATGAAACCTGAACTAGAAGAAGATGACCATACTGATTGTATGTTGTGGGAAGGCAAAAGAACTTTTAAATGGCTAATGAATAGAAAAAGAGATTCTATGACTACTGGTGGTCTTAAGAACTTTGAGATGGTGTATCTTAACAAAGCAATGAGTGAAGCAGCTAGATTGTTTAATCCTGAACAAATTGCTAAATGTTACGATATAAATATGCCATTAGGCACAATTCCTAGTGGTTCTTACTTAGTTGCTGGTTTAGACCCTGCTGCAACAGGATATCAAGCAGGTTTCTTGTGGGCAGTAGAAACAACAAGTAGTGATATAAAACTTACAATGGTTGATTTAGACAACCACTTAGGTGGTGGACTAGATGAAGCATTTGAGTTAATTAAGAAGTGGTGGGATATGTATGGTTGTTACCACTGGGTAATTGAAGAGAATGGTTTTCAGAAAGCTATTAGACAAGACAAGACAATCAAACAGTTTTGTAATGTGCAAGGTATAAAGCTAGAAGGACACGAAACCCATAAAAACAAATGGGATGATAGATTTGGTGTTACTTCTCTTGCACCTATGTTTAATGACCAAATGATTACATTGCCATACTTAGATGCTGAAGCACAACAAAAGACAACACAATACACTAAACAGCTAACATACTTCGCTTCGAAAGGAAGTGGCGGCAAAGGATACAAAAGTGACATTGTGATGGCAAGTTGGTTTCCTATGAAAGTAGTTAGAACCTTGACAAAATTAACTTATGCTGATATGGGAATTGAGTACACTCCTAGCTTTGATGGTTATAATAGTGTACAATGGAACGAAACACCTTGGAGTTAAATGAAACCGCAAGAAATTATTGAACGAGCATCGTATCTTAAAAGAATGCATGATGATGCACTTATAGACAGAAGTAGATTTAGAGCAATTTTAAATGGTGGAGAAGATGGTATACGACAATTACTTGGTCCAGGACTAGATAATAACGAATCACATACTATACCTGCACCTAACTTGCTTTTATCTGCATTAGATAGATTGTCACAAAAAATAGGTAAAGTACCTAGTCTTGATGTTCATATAACAAATGCAAGGGATAGTCAAAGAAATAAAACTAAAAAAGACAAACTAGAAAGAATTATTACTGCATACGATAAGATGCAACAATTAGAATTACAATTACCACAAGTAGCTAGATGGTTACCGGGTTATGGTTTTGTAGTATGGGTTATTACTTCTAAGCCTGATGCAAATGGAAATATGTATCCTTGTGCTGAATTAAGAAATCCATATGATTGTTTCCCTGGATATATGGGAAATATGCAAAGCCCTAGTGAATTAGCAATAATACAAAAAGTTCCTATAAGAAAACTTATAGATATGTATCCTGAGCTAAAAGCATACTTTGAAAACAAAGATTCAGAAGATACATCATATGACTCTTACAACCTTAGATATACCGATGATGGTAGCTGGGAGAACTCTGATGAAAACGGAGATGTAATTTTAGAGTATATGAACGAAGAAGGAACTTATGTTGTACATGTTGCTTCTAAAAAAATAGTAGATTTTGTTCCTAATCCACTTAAATCAGGTCCAGCATTTGTTATAGCTAAAAGATTTAGCTTTGACAGATTACAAGGACAGTTTGACCAAGTTGTAGGTTTAATGGCTGCTATGGCAAAAATAAACATATTGTCAGTTATTGCTATGGAAGATGCTGTATTTACAGAAACAAACATAGTAGGAGAAATAGAATCAGGTCAATATAGAAAAGGTAGAAATGCTATAAACTATTTGACACCAGGTTCACAAGTAGTCAAGCCTACAACAAACTTACCATATCAGTTGTTTGAAGCTGTAGGTAGATTAGAAAGACAATTAAGAGTAGTTGCAGGATATCCTGTACAGGATGATGCTATATCTCCTAACTCTTTTGTAACTGGTAGAGGATTAGAAGAATTAGAGTCAGGTGTTGGTGCAATGGTAAATGAATACCATACTGTGCTTGAGTATGCTTTACAAGAGATAGATGCTAAAAGATTAGAACTTGATGAGGTATTGTTTGCTAATAAGAGAAAACCTATATCAGGTACATACAAAGGTGCATCCTTTTCTGAAAGCTATACACCTTCATCAGACATAGATAAGAATTATGTAACTAAAAGAAAATATGGTGCTATGGCTTCTTTCGATGCACCTAATAAAATTATTACTGGTTTACAACTTTTACAAGCGGGTATCATAGATAGAGAGACTATGCAACAAGAAATGGATGGTTTAGAAAATCTTACTCAGATTAATGAAAGAATTACTAAACAAAGAACCGAGGAAATATTATACCAGATGTTGTTACAAAATTCTCAACAGGGTGACAAATCTGCAATGATGGCAGTAGTAGAAATATATAACAATCCAAAACAAATGGGAAATATATTGGAAAAATACTTTACTGCACAAGGTGAAGAGCCAAGTCCTGAAGAACAAGCATTGATGCAAATGTCACAACAAGGACAAGCTCCTACTCCACAAGGACCACCTAACTTAGCAGCATTGCTAGGAGGTGCAAGTGCCTGATATTAATCAAGAGTTTGCAAAAATTATTGCACAAAATTACACAGCAGAAGAACAACCTATGTGGGAAGCATCATCAGAAATGCTTGCTAATAAGCGTCAGTTTGATATTGGAAAAGTAATTGACATTATGACTATTGCATACATACCTATGGTAGGAAGAATAGACATACTTATTGTTCCTGATGATTTCGATTATGGAGAAGATTATGGCACGACAAGCTAAAAGAAGATATATTTCAGAGTCTTATGGTGACAGTCAAGAGTTATCAGAACAACAAAATGCTGCTGAAATGTTTGCACAAGAAGAACAAAGGTTAGCACCACAACCTGTAGCACCGCCTAGAGTAGATGCTTTACCTTTGAATAGACCAACAGAAAGACCATTTGAATCTGTTACAGCTAATAACTTAAATCAATTTGGTACTGGGTTACAAATGGATAGAAACTTTCTACTAAGTCAAATGTATGCAGTTCTACCTAGCTCAGACATATTAGCTTTAATGGATGATGGAGTTAGTTAATGGCATGGGAGTGGGGTTTTACATCACCATATCAAGATGCTCTTGATACGGAATTTGTCAGACAAAGAAAACAACAAGCACAAGAATTAAGAAATTACTTTGCTAATAATGAAATAGCACAAAATCTAGTAGGTATTGCTAATGAATATGGCTTCTTACCTACTGATGTTCAAGTAGCAGGTGCTATGGTTGGTCTTACTAAAGACAGTCCTGAGTTTACATCTATTGTTAATTCCTACTTAGACAAAGAAAGAAGTTGGTGGGAAAGCATTAAGGCATCAGGTAGAGGTGCAATCAGAGGTGCATTTGTTGGTATGGAATCTGCTAGCCAGTTTGTAAAACGATTTGGTACAGCAGGTATGAGATATTACTCAAAGAAACAACAAAACCCATTGTTATTCTTTTCAGGCATAGGTACTGCACTAGCAGTAATTAATCCTGATTACCATACAGAATTAAAAAATGTTATGGAAGAAACAGGACCTACACTTGCGGGTAGAGCATTTGAAGAGATTAGAAAAGGTAATAAAGTTAATTTAGGTGAAGGTTACTTTGGAAATTCTACAATAGCAGAAGATACAGATGTATATAAAGAATTAGTTGGTAGAGGTGCTAATCCTGATGAAGTTAGAGAAGCTTTACAAGAACAATTAGGTAAGCCATTATCACAACCAACAATACAAGATAGAGAAGCTGCTGCACTTAGTTATCAAGGTAGAAAAGGCACAGTTAAGTTATCTCCTGGTCGTGTAGCTGCAGTAGAAATATTTGAACCTGGAAGTAGAGCATTTAAATTTATGTCAGGTGTTATTGATGGTGCATATACTATATTTACAGACCCTACAACATATCTTGGTTTAGGTTTGTCTAGAGCTGGTAAAGCTGCTAGGACATTTACACCTAACAATAAACCTGGTCTTATAAACAGAGCTGTTAGAGCTACAGTTAACCAACCTGCTGCTAGAGAATTTTATCAATCACAAGTAGGTATTGATATTGCAGAAATGTTTTCTAAAGCAAACACATATGACCAAATAGATGTTCTTACTAAAGGTCAGCTAAGAAATTTACCTGATGGTGCAAGTATTGGTAAAAGACTTAGAGATACTGACAATGTATCAGAGATACAAGAAATACTTATAAACACAACTAAAGATAACTTAAGATTTCAAAATAGATTAGATGCAAACTCTTTAGTGTTTAAAGGTAAAGTATCTAGAGCTGCTGCTAAAGCATACTATGGTGGTGAATTTGCTGCTGGTGGTTTTAAGACAGCAATGAAACTAAACAATGCAGATAGCAAATGGGGTAGGTTATTTCAACAATTCCCTGCACCAAAACTAAATGCTAATGATTTAAATACAACTTTTTTTGAATTAAAAGACTGGATGCGTTTTGCAAAAGTAGATGATGAGGTTGCATTTAAAGCATTAGATAGAATAGCAGATGCTATTGATGATGATGATTTATTAAAAATGGCAGATATGCCTTTAGACCCTACACAACAGTTTGACCCAAGACCTGCAAACCTAGCTAAGTTAACATTAGTATTAGATGTTCTTGGTGGTGATGATGGTGTGTTTACACACATAGCAACAAAGTTTGATGCTTTAGATTTACCACCTGAACTTAGTAAAGGTATTAGAAAGTTTATGGGTGCTGTTGATGAAACTAGAAAATACTTTAGAACTAATTTATCAGAAGAGTTTTGGCAAGGACAAAAGCTTGACATTATAGATAGTCAAGGTAATGCAATACTGTCACAACAGTTTGAATTAGAAAAAGCATTAGAGATTATAGAGAGAGTAGCTGAGAGAGCTGGTGTTAAAAAAGTAGAAGTAGGTGGTAGAAGAAGATTAATCAGAGATGCTAGGACAAACTTAGAAAAGTTTATAGATGATGCACCTGGCACAGGAACTATTATTAAAGGTGGTGCAAGAACTGCAGATGATGGATTTGAAGTATCTACTGCAGGTGATGATTTTGGTAAACAGTTCTCAGCACTTAATGCTAAGTTTGCAGATGGAGATACTGTAGAACTTAAGTGGGCTAAAGCTAAAGGTTACTCAACTATTAAGGCTGCAAAAAACCAACCTATGGTAGATGCTCAAGGTAGACCTATAGAAAATTTTGAACAATATTACGAAGAGTATTTAAAAATATGGAATGCATGGGCTGATGAAAACCCTGACCTTATACAAGAGTTAGCTGTCAAAGCTCAAGGTAAAACATTAACAGATAAGTTTGCTAAAACAGATAACAATCAAGCTAGAGCATTAGCTGAAATTATAAATAAACGATTTGGTAAAGGAAACATTAATGACATAAGAGCAGAAGGTAATCCTATACCTATGAACTTTAAAGTACCTAAAAGAGGTACACCATTTGCTAATAAAGACACAAACACTATGGAACTTATACTCCAAGGTAAGAGAACTTCTACTACAAGAACTCTTGCTGGCTATGGACAAAACGCTCCTGAAGTAGGACAGATAAGATTATTTACAGACAAGAGTGGTAGAAAAGCTATGGTAAGAATTACCAAAGTAGAACTTGTAGATAAAGATTTATTTATTAATCCCGATAAAGAAGCTTTAGCTAGAGAGATTGCAAAGAAAGAAGGATATACCTTTGAGTATTATAAAGAAAGAGTTGCTAATAAAGTTGCTAAAGATAATTATGTTCGTGTTGAATATGAACTTGCAGGTCCAAACAATGTTATTAATGACTTAAAAGATGTAGCAAGTATGAATGCACTTAAAGATGATTTCTTAGAACAAGTAATGCCTGAAGCTACTATTGACAGACTTGACCCTGAGATGGAAGTCTTAGTAAAAGAACTTAACAGTGGTGGTCAAGAAGGTATAGACTTTTTAGGGTTACAAGTAGCAGATGAATTAGGAATACCTACTGGTGGTGTTGGTATGCCTGGTCTTACACAAAAAACTTTAAAAGATGGTAGATACGATGGCAACGCAGGACAACTTCTTAAATACAATGTTCAAGATTCTATTGACTTAGCTATAGAAGAAACAAAAAATCAATTAGCTAAATTATCAGAAAAGATATTAAAGAATGCATCAGGTGGTAGATATTTAGATTCCCCTAACATGGAAAAATATTTAAATACATCTGAGATAAAAAGATTTCAACAATTAACTAGAGATAGAGAAAAGTTAAGAGCTGAAGGTAAAGAGTTAAACAATACAGATTTAAATGATTTAAAAGCGTTAGATATTAAAAGGCGTGGTGGTTTAAAGAACTTTAAAAAAGGTGAAGATGCACAGAAAGCTATTAATGATTACCTTACTACTGTCAAAGTCAAAGGTGGTACAGATTCTGTATTAGAAAGAACTTACAAATTAGAAGAATCAATATTGGCTTTACAAAATAAAATTAAACAAGCTAAAGAAAACTTATTAAAGAAGGGTGTGTTACCTGACAACCCTACAGATGAAGATATACAAAAAGTTTTAAAAAGTGCAGAGATTGCAGATACAGCATTACAAAAATTAAATGTAAAGCTAGAAGGTAAAAACTTTAGAGGACAAACTCAAGAAGGTAAGCGTATTAGGGAAAGGTCAGTACCAACTAAAGACCTTGAAGGATTATTAGACCCTGACAAAACAATACAAGAATCTATTGATGAATTACAGTTTACAAGAAAAGCTTTAGACTTTTTAACTAACAAATCAATTGTTTATAGAATAAAAGGTAAAGAAGATTTAGTAATTGTAAGATATACAAAAAACCAAACTGATAATGGCGTATCTCCTGAACTAAACACACCAAAAAATTTAAGAGACTTTTTGAAAAAAGAGTATGATTACACTACTCCAAAAACACTTACTGAAGAAGCTAAAAAACAACAAGGTAAAGTAACTGACCCTAAAAAACAAATACCATCAGAGAGAGCATTTGAATTTGAAAAATTAGAAATAGAAAGAGTTATTGATTATGATGATTTTAATATTCAAGGGTATAAAGATTATGTAAATGAAGGTGGAGAACTAATAGCTAACTTACAAATTAAATTAAATAAAACTAGAGAACAGTGGAATAAATTAGAAGCTATTAAAGGTTATCAAGGTAGAGATGCAGATAGGTATTTAGAATTAACAGAAGCTTTAAAAGAGTTAGAGCTTGGTGACTTAGGTGGTATAAAACCAAAGCCAAGTCATTACAGGATGAGAACTATGGCTAATGTAGATAACACAGATGTAACCATAGTTGCATTTAGTAAAAATAATATTTTAAAAGATACAGGAACAGCTAAAACAATATTTTATGCATCAAGAGGTAAATGGCTAGGTGATGAGTGGAAGAAGTTAATACAAGACAATATAGACAAATATGATACTGGTGTGTTTGCTAGAAGTAATAACAAACCTCTTATCCTTATTAACTTAGATAATCCACAGCTAACAGATGACTTTATTTTAGAAGCACAGAACTTTCTAAAAGGTAAGAAGGTTAATATTGCAGGACCAAGCTCTTATCAAAATAAAGAAGTATTAGAACAAGTATTAAGACCATTATTTCTTAGAAGTAAAACACCTTTAAAGAAAACTAAAAAAGGTGCAAAGATGATTGACAATGCAAGAGTTACACCACAACAGATATTGAGTTTCTTTGAAGATAAAGTACAGAACTATGAAACTATGGAAAGAATTAGCTCTGAGCTGTTCAAGGAAGCTCAGATAGAGGACATAGCTAAGATTAAGGGAAGACCTACCGCACAGCTAATTGCAGAGTATCTAGGTACAGATGCTATACCAATGCCTGATGCAAGGTTGTTCTTGAGAGTATATTCTCCTGCTAGAGAGTTTTGGATGAGGGCTTCAGGTAAAGGTAAATTAATACCTAAGAGAATTGCAGGACTACAAGGTGATGAAATTATTGCATCAGAGTTTGAAAGAGAACTAGCTAAACCTGTTGCTAGATTATATGAACTAACAACTAAAGACCAAAAGAGTACAGCAGAAACTGCAGAACTTATGGTTAGAAATGCTAGAAGAAGATTTAAATTAACTAAGAACGAAGAAGATAAAGTTGTTAGAGAACTTACTGCAGGTTATTTAAGTACTCTTGGTGACTACTACATGAACAAAGCTTGGAAGCCAGCAATACTTCTTAGAGCTGCTTGGACATCTAGGGTTGTAGGTGAAGAACAGATTCGTATGTGGCAAGATAACCTTGACAATGTATTTAGTCATCCACTATCTGCGTTTGCTTGGATTATGGGTAAGGATAAAAGAAGACTTGCACATAAGTTTAGAGGACATGATGAAGATGATTTTGCAGAGAGATTAATTGCAAAAGGTGTGTATGACATTAAAGGTGACACTATAGGGGATAGTATTGCACATGGTGCTGCTATGACTAAGACACATGGTGGTGTGTTAGACCCAACTGTATTAACAAGAAAAGGTTCATTCTTAGAAGTAAATAAAACAGATGATGCTTTCTTTGGTGGTGGTGCAGCAGAGATTATACAGTTAGGTGATGACCCTATAGCTGCAGAGATAGCATTTAGACTTACAGGATTTAACGGAACATTTAGAGGTGAGTTAATCTCTATGAAGAGATTTACACCTGGCATTGTGAAAAACAATCCTAATAAAATCTTTGTCTTTGGTGATAACTTGGCTAGAACAGGTAAAGCAGGTCAAGCTATAATAAGAGATGAGCCTAATGTTATAGGTGTTCCTACAAAGATATCTCCTAGAAAGTTTTTTAGTGATGATAACTTTGATGAAGCAGTAGAAGCAATAGATGCAGCATTCCTAGAGATAGATGAAGCAAGAGGTCTTGGTAAAGTAGTTGTATTACCTGAAGATGGTTTAGGTACAGGTCTTGCACAGCTAGAAGAAAAAGCTCCAAGAATAAATAACTACTTACAAAGAAAACTTAAAGCATTAAAAGAAGAACAAACTGAAGCTGTATTAGAAGAAACAGTATCTGCAGAAGATGCTATACAAAGTATTAAAGATGATTTTTGGGAGGGCGACCTAAGAGGTTGGAGAGAGTCTGTAACTTATGGTGCTGATGAAGTAGGTAAATATCAAAAGGTAAGAATGCTTACAGATAGAAAAGCTGCTGATGCATATATTGATAGCGTTGTTTCTAGAATACATTACAAGACTGGTGGACACTTTGATACCTATGAAGTATTTCCTGATGGAACAGAAACATTATTACATAAATCTAATGGTGACTTTAAAGCTATATCAAGAAAGTCTCCTACAAGTCTTATTGAACACAGAATAACAAAACCTGGTGATGAAGAATTAATTAGACATATTGCATTTGGTAAACAAATACAATCAACTAGAGACTTAATACCTAGAGGTAAGCCAGGTAAATTAAAACTAGGTGTTGATGCTGATGGTAACCCTATTGAAATAACTTGGGGTAGAAACCAAACATTAGATGACCATAGAACTTATAAAGGTTATTTAAGAAAAATAGATGAGCAAAGAAAAATATTTGATGAAGCTCATGTAATGAAGAAGTCTACCTACGATATGAATGCAGAAACAGTTAGTAAGTATGACCAAATCATAGAGAATATGTTTACTACTTTTATGGCTGTACCTACTAACAGATTATCTAGGTCATCTGCATTTAGACAGTATTACTGGAGATTCATAGAAGAAAATGGTGCATATTATAATGATGAATTAAAAAATCAAATTATAGGAATAGCAAAAGAACCTACATCTAAGTGGGTAAAGAACTCTGCAGGTACAGCAAAGATACTTAAGGGAACTAAACAAATAGCAGATGCTGATTCTATATTAGGAATAGAAAACTTAAATGAGTTAGATGAAGCAGCTAAAGCTTATGCATTACACGAAACTAAAAGACTTCTATACGATTTAAATAAACGACATGTAGTCTCAGATATGTTAAGACTTGCATTCCCATTCGCAGAAGTTTATCAAGAGATTATAGGTACTTGGTCAAGATTAATTAACCAACAGAAAGCATTGTCTGCACGAAAGATACAGCGTGTAGTTCAAGGTGCTAGAGGTACAGGTGAAGAAGGAGAAGAAGGTTTCTTTCATACTGATGAGATGTCAGGAGAAGAAATGTTTTTCTTTCCTGGTACTGAGTTACTAACTAGCTGGATGTTTGGAGAAGATGAAGATAGATTATTAACTAATCCTGTAACAGGAGACCCAATGGAAGCACCTGATGTAAGAGTTAAACTAGAAGGTTACTCATCATCACTTAACATGGTTGCAGGTAATCCTGTTCCTGGTTTAGGTCCTTTGGTTGCAATACCAGCAGCTAAGTTACTTCCTGATACAGAAATCATTGACAAGTTATTCTTTCCATATGGTAGAGAAGAAGGTTCTGCACTAAGTCCATATACATTCTTAGAGCAAACAATACCTTCTTGGTTAAAGAAAGTATTAAGTATAGGCAACATTAGTTCTCCTGAAATAAAGAGAACATACGCTAATACATACAAAGATGTTCTTAGAATGCTAGTTACTACTGGTTTGTTTGATGATTCTACTAAAGCTAAACAACAAGATGCTATGAGAAAAGCTGAAGAGATAGCTACAAAGATGACTTGGATTAGAGCTGCTGTTCAGTTCGCAGCACCTACAGGTGCAGTAGTTAGGTATGAAATAGAAACTACTCCTGGTGGTGCATTGTATTTAGACCCAGCAGAGTTTAGTGAAAGTGACCCTGATGGTTATTACTTTGGTATGTCTGTATTTGCAGATGCATATTATAGAATATTATCTAAATACAAAGGTGACCAGTTAGCTGCAACAACAGAGTTTGTTAATCAGTTTGGTATTGACCCTACAGCATTGCTTACATCTAAATCAAAAGAAGTTCAGAAGCGTTCTTATACAGAAGTTGGTGGTAGGTTTACAAGACAGAACCAAGAAGTATTAGATAGATACCCTAACATTGGATACTATATATTCCCTGATAACCCATTAGATGAGTTTGATTTTAATTCTTGGGCAGATTCTTTTGCAGAAAGAGATAGAATAGAACTATCAGAAGATGAGTATGTAGCTGCAATTAGAAATGCACAAGGTAGATTAGCTTATGAATATCAGAGAAGATTATTGTTTGATACACCTGCATATGCAAATGTTCCTAGTCAAAACAAGTTTGAAATGCTAACTGCTATAAGACAAGCATTGATACAAGAGTATCCTGGTTATGGTGTAACCTCTACAGTCCCTACATCAATGGATGTTGCTTCAAAGATAAGAGAGTTTGAAGATATGATTGCACAAGATGGTAATACTAAAGTTAAATTACCTGATGGTAGAAGTGTTGAACTAGCTAAACTACCTGCAGTAGAAGGTGCATTAGTTTATATGCAGGAAAGAAACAGGCTTTTGTCAGAAGCTAGACTTGTTCTTGGAAGTAATGTATCATTACAGAGAGAACAACTGAGTGGAGCAAGAGCTAGATTAAGGCAACTATCTCAAGAGTTATTTGCCCAGTATCCTGACTTTTACTATGTGTATCTAGATTTGTTTAAGTATGAAGTTGAAGAAGAGTTTACAGATACGACATTATACGGAGGTAACTCTTAATGGATAGAGAACAAAAAAGATATCAAGAGATTGGTTTTACTGTTAGAACCATAATGGATGCAGTTAAAAATGGTTTTATTGCATTTGATAAAAAAATAATAGAAGGTTTTTTCCCATCACCTCCACCTGATGAAATAGTAGAAAGTATATTAAATTTAATTGAAAAAGGTTCGGAAACAAAAGCTATACAAGCTATAGGTAACTTTATAGTTCCTGATAATGCAACAAGAGAACGAAGAAAGAAAATAACTTCTGCATTTGTTTCAGGTTTAACTGGACAAGACCCTGATGCAATTACTGTTGATTTAGACCAACAAGATATGTTGAAAGAAGCTGATGCTGCTTATGCAGAAGGATTAGGTTTAAATGAAAGACAATACACTCCTTTTCCTGAAAGACCTGTAGTTACAGAAGAAGGGCTAGCAGATGCAGCTTGGACTAAATATAAAGAAACAGGAGATACAGAAGCATTAATAGATGCATTAGCAAGAGTTGAGTTAAAAGAATTTGAATACGATGGTGTTCCTACTTTTGCTGCAAGATATACATCAGGACAATTACAGTTCTACGGATTACAAGATGATTTACAATTAGCTAACTTTAGAGAAGCTGCAGGTAACAGAAACCTTACACCAGTATTTAACTTTGGTATAGCATCTACATTCTTAGCAGGTATGGACGCAGGTAGAATAGCCAATGTTCAGGACAAACTTATGAGAGCTGGTTTCTTACAGCCAGGTTCATATGTTCCTGGTGTTGTTGGTGCAGTAGGTGTAGGAAATGAAGATAATACTATAGAAGCATTAGAAGCATCTTTTAGTTACTTCAATACAAAGCCTGAGTATGCACTAGATGTAAATGATTTGAGAGAGATAAACGAGTTATCAGGTGGAGAAGAAGGTGTGTTCTTAGGATTTATGAGAAACTACTTTGAAGAGATTATTGAAGAAGTAAGTATTAGAGATATAAATCCTATCATTACAGCACCTACTCTAATAGCACAAGCTAACCCTGAGTTCTTAAAGTTTAATGTAAATCAAACAGTTAGAGATACTATTGGTGCTAACCCTAGCCTTAGAGATTATGAAGTTATATATAACTGGGCATCAAATGAAATAGAAAAACTTAGTGCTGCATATGCAGAATCACAAAAGGTTTATGAACAAGCTAGAGTTGATGTTGCCGCACAGGCACATCAAGATAGAGTTGCAGGTAAAGAAGAAGAGTATTATTTATTACCACCAGCAATGTCTGATGATGATGTATCAGCAGCATTTGCTACAGGTTTAGATGAGTTTGTGTATAATTATTTCAAACCAATGTTAGACCAAGGTAAAGAAGACCAAGCCTATCAGCAAGGACTAGGCGTAGCTATAGCAAGTTTGAGTAGGTAATGGACGAAGATTTTTTTATAACGATAGATAGATTAAGAAATCAATTTAACATTGAAGATAAGTATATACCTGCATTAATGATGACAGCTTATTATGAATCAACATTGAACTTCGATACTATCAATGAAAATAAAGATGAAAAAGGTAATGTTCTAAGTAAAGATATAGGATACTTTCAGATTAATGCTGCTAGTTTTTATGACAAGCAAGGTAACCCTGACCCAACACTAACTAGATTTTTTGAAAAGATGGGAGACAAAAAAGAATTAAAACAAAGTGCATTTGAAGATAAATTGTTAAATGAAAAATACAACACAGCTTATGCTGCTCACATAATTAAAGACTTCCATGAATACAGCACTAAAGACCCATTTGGTAAATGGACTGCATATACAGATTATGTTAAGCCATTCTTACAAGGAGACCCAATACCTGGTAAAACATTACAAGAACAAATTAATGGTATCCAAGCATACATGGAAGCTTATATGTATATACACGGATTGAAAGAAAAAGAAAGTCTTAAAAAAGCTTTTAGTAATCCTAAAGTAAAAGTATTAGATAATTTTAAAGATAAATTATTACTTGGAACACGCTCTTATGATGTAAGACAAGGACAAGGTCAATCTTATGATGTAAGACCTGAAAGTCAATCTTATGATGTAAGACCTGAAAGTCAATCTTATGAGGAAAACAAATGACAGAAAAATCTTGGAAGTATTCAGATAAACCTACACCTGATTTAATTTATTATGATGTAGATACAGGTAAGTATTACTACTTATATAATGCAGGAGACTTTATATCAGATGAAGAAGAAGTTTACATTTCTTACGATGTAGGTACACAAAAGCCTAGAGGTTTAACAAACGACAGAGTTATACCTGATATTGTAACTACAGCACCAGGTATATTGCTAGGTCATACTGCACTTACTGCATCACAGATATCATCACAATACAATGATATGGATGACTTTAACCCTGCAGAAATCTTTGAAGAAACAATAGAACTATATGCAGACTATGCACCTTGGTTTTATGAAGTAGTAAAAGATGAGGAAGGTAATGTAACTGCTGCTCCTGGTATGTCATTGTTACTAGAACACCTATGGTTAAACAGACCAATAGATGAGAATGACCCAAGACTAAAAGATTTAAAGATGCCTTACACAGTAGGACAGATACAGTTTATAAATGCTGGTGGGTTAAAGAATAATGATTACGATACTAATGCTAGGTTAAGAGAACTTAGAGATGGTAAGACAGAAGAAGTAAACTCTATACTTACAAAGATTGGTATTGATGTAGATGACTTTGTGAATACTAACTTTGATGGATACCAAAACTTAATAGAGGTTTATACAAAAGGATATCTTAACTCTGCTAACTTAGATGACTTCTTAAAACATTACACAGGTATAGAAACATTAGCATCATCAGACTCTAGGTATTTATCATTTAAAAATATTATAGAAGAACAAGTAGATGGTGAGATAAAACTAGAACTAGGCTCATTAGATTTTAGAAAATCAAAAGCTGCAGAGAGATTAGGTATTAGATATTTAGGACAACTTAAATACAATACATTAGATGAAGATACTAAAAAAGAAATATCATACTTAGTATCTACAGACCAACAAGATGCAGCAGAACAAAAGCTACAAAATATATTTGATAGTGACCCATACTTTGAAAGATTTGCTGGCAAAGGTCTTAACTATGGACAAGTAGTAGGACCATACAAACAATTATACACTTCTATCTTTGGAGATGCACCTGATGAAACAGATACATTTCTATATGAGATGGTAGGTCTAGGTTTTCAAGATGCTGGAAAAGCTATGAGACAAAAAGCATTTGATACAGGTAATCAATACTTTGGAAGAACAGTTGCTACAGCCATGAACCAAGGCTTAGGTGGTAATGTGATAAGGGGAATATAATGGTTAGAGTATATAGAAAAGATTTTCTTGAAGGTTATGAAATAGGCGATGACCCAGATACATTAAAAGATTTTCAGGATAGTGGTTATACTACAAATTACAATGAAGCATTAGCTGGTTCTACAGACCCAGGTGGTCAAAATTATACTGGAACTGCAGCAGATACCACTACATCTAGTACCACTACATCTAGTGGGTATACAGCAGAACAAGCACAAGTGCTTATGCCTTGGCTTACAAAACTTTCACCAGTAGAAGGAAAAAAACTTATTGATGAGTATGTGCAAGGTTACATCGAAACAGGGGAAGCTACATTTGCGTTAGCAAAGATGAGAGCTAGTGATAGTTATGAGAAGGTATTTACAGGTATAACTAGAGATGATGGTTCTTTAAGAATGACAGAAGCACAGTATCTACAAAACAAAGAAGCTGTTCTTATACACTTCAATGAGTTTGGTGTAGGTGGATATGGTAGCCAAGTTATTGATACATTGTTTCCTGACCTAGTAGCCAACAATGTATCTCCTGATGAGATAGCATCAAGGCTATCAGTTGCAGATAGACAACTTAGTAATTTATCAGCAGAACAAAAAAGAAATGTATTGTCTGCTTATGAAGAATACTATTCTACAGAACTAGGTGAAGCTATACAATTAGATGATGCTGCACTTATACCTCTAGTTATAGACCCTGAAATAAATTCACAAATATTAAATAGACAACTTAATGTTGCAAGAATAGGTAATCAGTATCAGCAAGTTGCTGGTGTTGAAGCTAGCAGAACTGCTATTGAAAGTTTAGTAGGTGCAGGGTTACAGGCATCTGAAGCACAAAGAACATTTCAAGCTGCTGTAGATAGAGCCTTGATTAGTTCTAGGATTGCTAGAAGACAAGGTAGGACAGATACTCCTACATCCTTAGAGATATTACAAGCTCAGTATCTAGGAGACTTAGAAACACAACAACAACTCCAAGCTATTGAAGCTCAAAACATATCAGAATCTACTGCACAGTTAGGTGCAAGAAGAACTGGAGAAGGTCAAGTTATTGGCTTGACAGAACAATAATTGTGCTATACTACATATAGTGCCTGGCAGGATACGGCACACTAAATATAGGGCTGCACTGCGATAACATCGCCAAGGTATGTTATCTGTTATTCATAAACCCTTGTGTAAAATCCTTTTAATTACCTAGCGATTAATGTTTTAGGATTATTTATATGCTAGAGAAGATGGAGAAAATAATGGAAGAAAACACAGAACAAATAGAAAATACTACAGTTGAAGAAGATTCATCTGATGGTATTAAACAACTTAGAGAAGAGTATAAAAAGCTTAAGGCTGAGAATAAAGAGTTCAAAGCCAATGCCATGAATAACGCATTAAGTTCTTTAGGACTAACTGCTGATAAGGGATTAGGAAAAGCTGTTACAAAACTCTATGATGGTGAAGTTACTGTAGATGCAATTAAAGACTTTGTAGCTCAAGAGTTTGGAGAAGTTAGTAGTTCTGAACAACCTAGCGAAGATGTTGTATCAAATGTAGTAGAAGCTCAATCAAGAGTTGAACAACTCAATAAGATTGGTGTAAATGCAGAACCACAAGATGTTTCTGCAGAATTTCTAAAGTTTGTGAAAAGTTCCGATACAAAACCAAGAGACTCTATTAATGCAAAATTGCGTATGATGGATACTCTTAAAGAACAAAACAAGTAATAATTTATAGGAGAAGTATAAAATGGCAAATATATCGTTAACAAACAGTACGATTTATGCACAAAACATTAATAACTTCACTGGTGAATTGTTCAAAGTTGGTGGTCAGAGAACACCTTTACTCTCTGCAGTTGGTGGTTTGAATGGTGGTAAAGTATTAAACTCTACATTTTGGCAAGTCCAAGTAGAAGATAATGCAACCATTTCTTCAGAACCAACTAAAGGGCAAGAAGGTTCTACACCTACAGAATATCTTGGAAGAGACAGAGCTGCATATACTTATGTAACTCAGATTTTCCACAAGGGTGTACAAATGACATATACCGCTTTGGCATCTACTCAAAATCAAAACCCATTTGATTTATCAGCAAACATTGCTAACGCCTCCGATGGAGACGGAACAACAACTGCTGGTGACAAATTGGCTTTATTTGGTGGTAGCCCAGTGGCAGATGAATTTGCTTTCCAAATGGAAAAAGCAATGGAAAAAGTAGCAAGAGAAGTTGAGTGGTTTGCATTCAATGGTTCTTTCTCTGATGGTGCTAATGTAACACCAGGGTCAGGAACTAGAGAAATGTATGGTGTCGATGTATGGATTACAATCGGCAAAAACGCTGACAACTCTGCAGCAGTAAACCCATTAGGCGGAAACTGCTACTACAATGACACAGCAGGTGATGGAACTGGTACTGCACAAGTTCTTAACTTCGCAGCTATTTCAGGTGCGTTGAAGAGAATGTATGACAACCATGCTCCAATGACAAACCCTGTGCTATGTGTTAGTCCAAAACAACTACTAGACCTCAACAATGAGCTTATTAGTGGTACAGTTGATATAGCAGGAACAATCCTTCCTAGAGATAGGAATGTTGCTGGTGTTGATATCGATACAGTCATCACACCATTTGGTTCAATAGGACTAATGGTTATTGACCCTGATATCATGCCTTCAGGTTCTGCTTTCATCTTAGACTTAGCTTACATTCAACCAGTGTTCACAAATATCCCTGGATATGGAACAGTGTTTGTTCGTGACATAGACCAAGATGCCAACGCTAGAATTGGAAAAGCAATTTATATGGAGATGGGATTCGAGTTCGGACCTCCTTCATATCACTGCAAAATTCAAGCAGTAGCATAATTTAATATTGAAGATTAGGGTGGAACTCCACCTCCACCCTTTTCTTCTGCTATCATAGGTAAGATATGAGTCAGAACATAGGTGAATTAGTAGATAGAGTTTACAGAGAGTACCTAGAACCAAACGATGATATACAATCTTTTTCTATTTTAAGAGGTGCAATGGATGCTGATACTACGGACCAAACAGTAGAATATATATCAGATTATCTAACATCAGAAGAAGAAGATTTATTAGAGCCAGGTGCGGTAGTCGAAGTAAATAGAGAATTGATGTTAGTTACTGCATTAAATACCTCTGCAGAACAATTAACAGTTAAAAGAGCTTTTAGAGGAACTACATTAGCTGCACATTTAGTAGATGATGTTATGCGTGTTAACCCAGTGTTTCCTAGAAAAACAGTATTTGATGCTGTGTGTGACCAAATTAAAAATTTATATCCAACACTTTTTGCAACAGAAACAAAATCAATTACTTCTAAGACAGGTTATATACCTTTAAGTGGAACAAATGATAATTATTTAATAGCACCTATACAAGCTATATCCCAATATACAGACTTCTCTGCTGGCTCAGATGAAACAGGTACTGTGTATGCAGGAGTAGCAGTGGAGATTGTAGATTTACCAAATCCATTTACTTATACAGATGCAAATGGTGTATCACAAACTATTACATATAGCAATAACGGACCTAATAAAGTCAATGCTGTACAAATATATAATGTAAATGCAGGTCATACTGTATTTGTTACATTTAAAAAGAAGTTTGTAGAACCTACTGAAGAGAGTGACACTCTCGCAACTATAGGTTTAGAAAGTGAATATGAACCTATAATTATGGCAGGTGTTGCTGCACAATTAATATCAGGTAGAGATATACCTGCAGCTACTGCTGAGAATATAACTCAGTCAATGCAAACACAAAGTTTTCCTGTAAACTCTGCATCTACAATTAGAAATTCTTTATTACAATATCAAAGAGCATTGATACAACAAGCACGAAAGGATTTAAGAGCTAGGTATCCAGAACCAGTAACCATTAATAAGATTTCGTATACCTAATGCCTAGAGTACCTTTAACTTCTGAAGTAACAAATCCTAAAAGAAAAGGTTATGATTTAGCTTTGGATGACTTATTGTTTAGGGCAGCTATTGCACCTAATAGACAAATGACTATATCTACTGCAGAGTTTCCACAGCAAGAAATAAATCTTAAACAAAATCCTGAAGACATTACAACTAACATAGGTCAGATATTTTCTAGGTCAGACTTTAGTGGTGGTCAAGGATTAGACTCTGCACACAAAAGAAACAATACACAGAAAGATGTTACTAGATTTTATGACAGCAAAGGTGTAGACCCTTTTCACGGAGGAGAAGAAAGTTCTTACCACATTCATTTACTATATACTATGGCAGCTAGTGGGCAAACATTGGATAGTGTTCCAGTTAATGGTTTAACATTTACAGGAACAGAACAATATTTAGCACAG
>Ga0070749_10000302_pt1 | contig 32640 bp, 37 predicted proteins | sample VirMetDEL_Nov_18_FD_75180 | JGI IMG/M metagenome (GOLD analysis project Ga0070749, IMG submission 75180) | Aqueous microbial communities from the Delaware River and Bay under freshwater to marine salinity gradient to study organic matter... | ecosystem: Environmental > Aquatic > Marine >...
CCACTTGACCCAGAAGCGCCAGATGTACCACTGGAGCCGCTTGTTCCGCTAGTCCCATCTGTGCCAGAAGTTCCTGACGTTCCAGAGGTACCCGAGGTTCCACTAGTTCCACTTGATCCAGAGGTGCCGCTAGAACCGTTTCCTGCACCACCACTCGTTCCACTAGAACCACTGGTTCCTGACGTGCCACTAGAGCCTGATGTTCCATCGGTCCCGCTAGTTCCTGAAGTGCCAGACGTTCCCGATGTTCCTGACGATCCAGAAGTCCCACTAGTTCCGCTTGTACCAGAGGTGCCGCTAGAACCGTTTCCTGCACCACCACTCGTTCCACTAGAACCACTGGTTCCTGACGAGCCGCTTGTGCCAGACGTGCCATCAGTTCCACTAGTGCCAGACGTGCCAGATGTTCCAGATGTTCCAGATGAGCCACTCGTTCCAGATGAACCACCAGCACCAGTTGTTCCACTTGTCCCAGCAGTTCCGCTTGAACCCGAAGTTCCACTTGTTCCAGAAGATCCATCTACGCCAAGAGTTCCGCTAGTTCCACTGGAACCGCTTGTACCTGAAGTTCCTGATGTGCCACTTGATCCATTGTTACCACTGGTTCCGCTAGATCCATTTGAACCACTTGTACCGCTCGTGCCTGACGAACCATCAATGCCACTTGTACCAGATGATCCACTAGTTCCGCTTGTACCAGATGATCCAGAAGTTCCTGAAGAACCTCCACCGCCACCAGCACCGCTAGTTCCAGATGTACCGCTGCTACCGCTTGAACCGCTTGAACCGCTAGTTCCTGACGAACCAGACGTTCCACTAAGCGAGGGTAGACGTTCTTGAAGGATCTTTCTCATTACTCAATTCTATTTACATAACCATCCACATTCAACACACTGGCAGTTGAGCCATACCCCCTGATTTCTAAAGCTCCATTTAACAATTTACCATCAACAATTAAATAGCGACCAGTCTTCGAAGGGATTGATAGCACCATCTCATCGGCACTCGTAGAGCCGCCCCACCTCAAAGTGAGCGTAACGGCCTCTGTATGAATATTTGTTACGTATAACCAGACTTCGTCAAAGGACGAAGAACCACTCACAGCTGTATGAATCAGAGTCGGCGTGGAACTATTCGCATTCAGGGCTATTTGCTTGCCACTTGTGGACCCGCTTAAAATTCGTTTAGAGTAAGTAGCCATAATAATTAGTTAAAAATCTGGTTAGCTAAAATGTTTTGATCGTTTGATGTTCCTGTTTTCATTATTACCCCTGTCTCTTGAGCGTAACCAGATGGATTTGTAGAAGGGTAGAAACCAGTATCAATGTAAGTTTGGGTATAATAATTCGAATTAACGAAGCCGCTCAGCGTTGCGACTAAACGTTCAAGGAAAGTTCCTGTCGCGTTAAACTCTGTTTCAGCAATGACAGTATCTCCATCCTTTAAAAGATAGGTAAAATTGCCAGTTCCATCAGTAACAATTAGATCTTTGCCAGAGACATGAAAATCTGCTGTTGGAGAAGTGAAGCCAAAAGCTAGCTTGCCCCCAGTAAAATAAAGATCAGATCCAGCAAAAGCATCGCCGCTTTTATACTGGACCTGACCATCTGAACCCGCAGGATTAGTAGATGAACCCGTCCACGGACCCATCACATCCAGAATGTATCCTGAAAACTCGGGCTTATTTACTTGGGTCAGTTGTATTAAGTTATAGTTCGGCATTATTTAAAACCCCCAACTATATTACACTTAACCCAAGATTTGTTTCACCCTTTCTTCCATTTTAGCCAACTCTTCTGGGCTAAGCTGGTTGGCGTCATCAAGGGGGTGCTTGTACTGAGAAGCGTGTCTTTTATGCTCGGCAATAAGCCTACGCTTTAATAGGTTGGTGTTGTCAATAGGAACCAAGCCAATTTTGGTAGCATGTTTATAGAGATCAGCGCGATTCAAGCCTGAGAGATAGTCCTTGTATTCTCCTTCGTCAAGAGTCTTGTATTTACCGCCAGTTCCTCCATCGCCCCAAATTTGGGCCATAGTTACTGCTTTGTATTTCTTACCCTCTTCGTCTCTGCCATGAATCTGAGTCATCTTGCTCAAACTAGCCTTGGCTTCCTTACGAGGGCGTCCTCTTCCTCTTTTTGATGTATTTTCGTTAGCCATAATAATCCTTTTCCTTTCTATTATAGATTGGTTTGTCTAAAGACTAAAAAAAAACTAGGAGGGGTTAGCCTCCTAGCTTTTGTGAAGATAGATGTTAAGTAAAACTTAGACAATGATACCACTGATGGCACGTCCGTCAAGACAGACACGGCCTTCTTCAAGGTGACCCCAGAAGCCAGCCTTATCCACACGGGACAAGTTGAACTGGTCATCAGGAAGCACTTGGAAGGTAGCTCCAGTGTCCTCAGTCATGTCGTGACCGCCACGAGCGACTGGACGGATGAAAGCTCCACGGGTGTTGTCAACTGCGACACAGACCTCGTCTGTTGCGCTGCTGAACGCGGAACCGCCAGTACCATCAAGCTTCGCCCAAGAGGTTGCGCCTGCGTAGGTGTCGAACAAGTCGTTGTACTTCTTGTTGATACCGAATTCAATCAACTTAACAATGTTGACTCCGTAGATGTTCTGCATTCCAGCGTTGCGGAAGATTTCCTCACGCATTGACTCTGGAAGAGGGACGCTTGAGTCAGCATAACCGGCAGTGTCGGTACCGCTAAGCACACCGGCCTTAGTGTTCAATGGGTTGAACGCGAACGCTCTGATCTGACCAACAATCTCTGGGGAGACGTAAAGGTCAGTTGGACCATTGGAGAACACCTCGGTTGGGGTGTTACCGGAGTAAGACTCGTTAAGACGGTCGTGACGAGTCATAAGATCGTTAAGATCGTTGATGACGAAAGAGTTTGCGGTGTTCGCACGAATAGCGTGACGAAGGGCGGAACCATTCTTAGGAGTGGTAGATGCCTCGCCAAGTGCCTTCATGATAACGGACCATGCATTCTTTTCCTGCTCGATCAAAACCTCGTTGATCATACGCTCGACTGCGCCAGAGATAACGTCAAGACGGCTCTTACGCGCATAACGCTTGTTGAAGGAAACTGCTGAATCAAGAGTGTAAGTCATAAACTTCATCTCTTGGTTACCAGTTACCTGTGAGGTAGGAAGACCGCCAGCCATGTGCTGTGACCAAACAGTGACGTAGCCGTCAAGCTCGCCGTAGTAAAGATCAAGCGGGTAGCTTGGTGAATCATCCTCGTCGTATGGAGCGTCTTGGTAAATCGCAGAAGCGGTACCCTTGGTCATCAAAACCTTCTGAATGACTGGGCCAAGAAACGCTGCCAACGCCTGCTGTGCGTCCATAGAAACCTGAGTGTTCTTGGAGCCGATAGCGTTAACCAGAGCGATCTGCTGTGGTGTTTCCTTTAATTTAAAAGTTGCTTTCTTCATGTATAATTCTCCTATTGTTTTCTAGATAACTAAATTATCTGATGTCAAGGCTGATAAGCACCCATCCGTTGCTGTCCTTGGAGCCAAGGGCGCGTCCAACAACAGTTGCGTCGTCATCAAGGTCGCCGTTGTGAGCGTTGGCCGCGATGGACTCGATAACACCGTCTGGGCCAGCGTAAAGTACGTCACCAGCGGTAACCGCACCAGTAATTCCTGAGTAAAGGAACCTACCACGGGTAACCAAAGGCATCGCCTGTCCAGAGATAACTGCTTCAATTTCCTGTTGCTTGCGAGGGTTGAACTTCAACTGCTCGCCGTTCTCGTCGACTTCCTTAAGATCGAAAAGGGTCATTCCTACGACCGCATCACCAGTTCCAGCAGCAGTAACCTTAGCGGTAACACCATATCTCTGAGAGACAGTGTTGCCATAGGTTGCGCCCGGGGAACCAAGCATTTCGGTAGGGTCTTGGTCAGCAGTCCAGCCAGAGCCGACAAGCTTAACAAGAAGTCCCTTGTTCTGAGGAATAGATCCGCCACCATCTAAAGTGTAGAATGGAATTACGTCTTTAGGATCAACGTCCTGTAATGGTCTAAGTGTTTGATTTTCTCCTGCCATAATATTCTCCTATTATTTAAAGTCTATATGTGTTGTTAATTAAGCAAGTGTCAAGTCTTCTTCCTTAAGTGCGTCAGCCCATTTATTCTTAGGCTTAGACGCCTCAGAAGAGTTAGGAATCTTAACGTCCTTCTTTTCGCCGTTGTCGATTGCGTCTTCAACAGTCTTGGAAGCGTCAGACTCTTTCTTATCTTCAGCTTTTTTGGTGAAAGGCTTCATGAATACAGCCATACCTTCCTGCCATGCGGTGTAATCTTCGTCGGACTCAACAGACTGAAGCTGCTTAGCAAGAACTTTACGAATATCATCGTTAAGGTCGTAGGTTGCGTCAAGAGAAGCCATTCTCTCGTTGAATTTCTCTGCCTTCTCAGCAGCAGCCTTTTCTTCCTGAAGGGATGCAAGGTTGTTCTTAAGATCCTCGATCTCTTTCTTAGCTGCTTCAAAGTCGGTGTTCATTTTCTCAAAGTTTGCTTCAGCTACCTCAAGAGCTTCCTTAGCAGCCTTCTTCTCGGCCTCGTACTTATCGGAGGCTTCCTGAATCTGTTCGCTAAGATAATCCCTCACGGCAGAAGCTTGAAGCTCCTTCATGGAATCTTGGTTAATCTGATCTAAGCTAGTGATTTTCATAATTTTATTCTTGCTTCTAGTTTCAATTACATCGGTTTTATTAGAATGTGAAATATTTTTTTCTGAATTGTTGATTTTTTTATTTTGAGCTTCCTCAATGAGACTGTTACGGAACTCATCAAGGGTCATTTTTTGTTCCACAAGATACTGATTAAGACATTCCAAAATCTGCTTAGGAGTGAAGTAGGAAGCTTCGCCTTCTTCCTTTTTAAAAGGGTTTTCCTTCTTCTTCTCGCCGTTCTTCTTGTCTTTATCGTTCTTGTCCTTCTTATCCTTGCTATCCTTGCTATCCTTGTCTTTCTTTCCATCATTGGATTCGTCATGATTTTTGTATTGTGCTTCAGCCTCTTCTTTTGCGTCATCATCCTGATTCAATTCTTGATTAGTCTTAGGAGTTGCGATACCCAAAACGTCAGCGGCAGGAGTTCCGGTCAAGCCAATACCCAATGGGACAATGTCTCCAACGGGCTTCCTGAACAGAATTTCTCCTTCTTCGCCCTGTGCCTCACCAAACTTATAGTTCTCACCAAGTCCAGCAATGACTTCAGGGTTGCGATAGATTGTGCAGTCTTCAAGGTTTTTGGATTCTCCATTTGCCTTTGCTAGTTCGAATTCGGCAAAGCCCAACTCCCAACTAGCGGAAATGCTACCAAATCTCATAGAGGTAGGATCGGAGCTATCTTCAATAGTATCGGCCAATCTCTGATCAGCAATACGCCAGATAACACCCCCAAGAACAACATTGAAAGGCTTGTTTGAACCCTTCACTTCGTCTTCGGTCAATGGCTTATCAGTTCCGAATTCGCTGAATGCAGAACTAAGAATAACACCAATAATCTTGGAACGATCATGTTCGATATTGATTGGTTTGTTTACAAAATTTTGGTGACAAGCAACAGTTTCCTCAGTTCCTAAAATATCACCATTAGCATTTGCTCTGTTGGCGACGAAGGCATTGAAAGCCACAGGAAGGATGTCGATGTTCGCCTCAGTATCTAGATCAGGAACAAATTTTCCAACATCTAAAAGGGACGCAATTGCAAGATATTTATCCTTCTCCTTAGAAACAATAGGCTTCACAGGAGAACTGCCGCTCATATAGTATGGGAACTTCTCAATCTTCATTTCATTAATATTTACACTTAAATTACAGTAAATTTTTCAAAAAAGAAACATCCACGCCGTCATCCTCTAAATAAATATCATGAATGGAATTAAAATCCCACCCATCTAGATCGGCGTCTTTCAAGACTTGAGATGCCAATGACAAGTCCTGCTCGGATATTTCGAAGTCGAAGAAATCAACAACACCATCCTTCTCAACGCCGCTTTCCGCAAGAATATTAACGTCCTCTTCAAAGGCAACGCCCTTCTTGTTTTTATTTGCGTTCAAAAAAGCATAAACTCTGGCAAGCGCCCACTGGGAACGAGATACCTCTTCATTTCTAACAAAGTAAGTATTTGCGCCAGATCTATAAATTCTTTTGAGAAGATTGATATTGACTGGAATCTTGTTGGTTTGGTTGAAAGCAGCTACCTCCCTGTCTAAAATCTCCAGCAGCTTACTTGAAAATTCAACGGAATCCTTGTGAGAAGAAATGACCTGTCTGCCCTTACGGGAAAGATCATTTAGTTTAGTAATGAGGGATTCCTGAGTTGCACCCGGCGCATATTTCAAAACCTCCTTGGCGTCTCCAACTGGCGCGGCGATGACAATCTCATGGTAAGATGCGGAAAGACCCAACTTCTCAGAAGCTTTAACGGCTTCTTCAGGTGTATCATAAAGGTGATCCTGAACAAGGTCTTTATCTGCACTAGCAGAGTAAAGTTTGTCAATTTTATCTGAAAAATCGAATTCTGGCATCTTACGTTATATTACACGTAAAATGCAAAACATTAATAAAAAAGATTAGTTAATGTATATTAATTCGTTGGATAGTAATAGAGCCTGTGCTAGCTGCTCTTTGGCCGTTAATTTACCCTTTGATGAAGAGCTAATAAATTTGTCAGCCAAACGCTTTTCTGTAGGAGAAGGTTCCCTTTGATACACGGTCTGATACATATCCTCCACAGTAGAAGAATTGGCCGCTAATTTCTTAGCTTGATTCACGATCATTGTATTGTTTAAAAGATACAACGCCTGTTGAGGAATAGTCGTAACGAACCTCTTTCCGTTGGTCATATTAGGATCAGCAAAGTCAAAGTTGACAAATAACTCAGGAACCCTACTCCTATTGATAACTGCATAAACAGTTCTAATGGGAGCATTAGGGTTTCTGCTGAGATCAATAGATCCAGTGATCTTGTCAGAATTCAAGCTGCCCGTCAGAGCAAGGATAGTGTCTCTAAGTGATTCAAATTCTAAACGCTGAATATTTTGTCTGTGAAATAGCCTATTACCAGAATCTTTTGCTTCGTCCTGTGGCTTAGGAAGACTAGACTGCATGTAGGTATGAGAAGTCATAATCAAATGATGAAGAGTTTTAAGACTCCATTTGTTATCTTTCAAATATACAGCAAGCCAATCAATCAACTCAGTATGTTGAGGAGTGTTGCTCGCTAAACCAACATCGTCAGGAGTATCAACAAATCCAGCGCCGAAGTGATGCTGCCAAACTCGGTTCACAATTACGCGAGGAGCGATAGAGCTATTAATGATTGACTCTGCTAAATGCGCTCGGCCAGATGTGGTTTTTGGATATAAGGTTTTCTTCGGGTCCAAGAATTCGATAAACCTACGAGGTACAGCGTCACCCAACTGGCGAGGGTTACCTCCTTTAAATAAACGTGTATCGCGAGCAGAGCGATCAACGACAAGCATAGGTCTTTCCGGTGCGTGTGGGTGAGTCCATTCAAGGGTAATAAATTTTCCTGTTTCAGTTCGAAGACCATTTTCGTAACGAGTTCTTTCTCTGTTGTTCAACGCACGATAGAAGGTATTAATATCACCAACATCAATAGGACCGCCCTTTCGAGTAAGCACTTCGATTGCTTTTGCGTATAGAGCGTTACGAGGTTTATATTTAGGATTTCTTTTCTTGCCTTTAAGATAATCTTCATAGGCTGCACCAAATACATTTCCATACCATTGCGCTACCTGAATCATATTTGCTGGTTTGCGCTGTTGTAAGCTGCGAACCACGCCAAAGTCATAGGTCTTTTTGTCTTGAGACATTTTGTGAAGAACAAGATTCCAGCCTTGTGGATTTGTTTTGTTTTTCAAAAGCTCCTGATAAGGACGCCAGAATGAATCGCCCCTGTTCATTTCTCTGTTCCAGTTAGAAAGCATACGGCCCATAAGCTGGGAAGATTTTCCTACTTTATTGGTTCTGGAATATTGTCCACGGATATTAGCCTCAATTTCTCTGTAATACATGTGCGCATGAGGAATGTATTCTTTTGATCCCTTTCTGAAATCATCATACCACTCAGCGTAGTTCTTCAGCTTGTAAGCTTCGATACCCTCGATTCGGGCTGTTCTTTGTTTTACGTAGTCGTCGTTTGGTTTACCAGAAGAAACTGGACGCTGGTAATCGGTAGGCTCAGTGATAGAATTGAAGATACCGTGGAGAGCATAGTAATCTTCCTGACTGACGGGATCAAACTTGTGATCGTGACAGCGGGCGCAGGATACAGTCAAACCAAGGAAAGCTTTGGTAACAGCATCAATACGATCATCAATAACATTATTAGCGTCCCTATCTCTACGACCTAAAGTAATGAAACCTAATGCGTTCAGCCTTTCGTCATTGTATTTGTAAAGGTCAGCGGCCAACTGCTCACGAATGAATTCGTCATAAGGTTTGTCGTCGTTAAATGCCTCAATGACATAGTTTCGATACGTCCATGAGTAAGTGAATCGAGGATCATCACGCCTATTGTTAAATCCTCCCTTGTAATCTGAGTAGCGAGCAACGTCAAGCCAGTAGCGACCCCAACGCTCACCATAACGAGGAGAAGCAAGAAGTTTATTGATCAAATTGCTATATGCCTGTGAATCTTTGCTATTAACAAAAGCTTCAACGTCTTCGTGTGTAGGTGGAAGTCCAGTTAAATCATAATATGCACGACGAATAAGAGTTCTTTTGTCGGCCACTGGAGAAAGCTTTAATCCAGCATCTTCTAATTTATGAGAAATAAAATTGTCGATTGGATTGTCAAAATTCTCCATGTCGTCGTAAGTTGGAACGATAGGTTTTTCTAGCGACTGGAATGACCAGTGAGTTTGGGTGCCTGTACCCCACTCTCTACCGCCAACCTTCTTGGACATTGTTTGAGGAATTTTAGCTCCTTGTTTTAACCAAGAGAAGATGACAGAGGCATCGCGGCCACTCATTTTCTTTTTTGGAGGCATCTCTTTATTAATAATGACTTCCATTAAAGTCGTATTTTCTGGCGAGTTACCCTGCGTAATACCGCTTAATCCGTCATAAGTGTCGAGTAAGAGGTCGCCTTTTACGCGAGGCGCATCTGCGCTATGGCACTCGTAGCAATTTCTTACAAGCGCGGGTCTAACCTCTTTTTCGAAGAAGTCTGATGTCTGTGAAAAAGCCCCCAATGGAATGAGGGTCACTAATGCAAAGATTAGAAATTTTTTCATGTTATGAAATAATGTCTTTATGAACTTCACCAAATACGTCAGTCAATCTGAACGGACGACCGTTATAAGTATAAGTCAATTTTTTGTGATCGAAACCAAGAGCATGAAGGATTGTAGCATGAAGGTCATGAACGTTCATTTTACCACTAACCACATCAATTCCAAGATCGTCAGTAGAACCATACGCCATTCCACCTTTAACACCACCGCCGATCATAAGAGTGGAGAATCCGCTGTTCTGGTGACCGCGACCGAAGTTGTTTCTAGAGATTTGATCGCGACGGGCAGTTCTGCCAAATTCACCACCAACAATAATCAAAGTCTCTTCAAGCATTCCGCGCTGTTTAAGATCAGCAATCAATTGAGCTAATGGCTTGTCGATGTCTCTTGCTCTATTTGTAACATTATCTTTTACATTGCTGTGGTGGTCCCAAGAACCATGCCAACACTGCACAAATCGAACGCCGCGTTCTGCAAGGCGACGAGCAATGAGCATCTGCTTGCCCTGTGCGGTATTTCCATACGCATCGCGGGTAGCCTTGTCTTCTTTGTTTACATCGAATGCGTCAGTAGCCTCGATCTGCATGTTATATGCAAGCTCAAAGGATTTAATGCGATTTTCAAGATGTTCGTCTTTGTTGTTACCAAGAGAATGAATTGTATTTTGCTTACGCAAGAAATCAAGCATTCCGCGCTGACCATCTAAAGAATCAAATCCTTTAATGTTTGTAATCATGTCGCTAACATTACGCAACTGACTATTAATTGGCGTTCCCTGATAAAGCCCCGGCAAGAAGGATGCCTGATAGCTTTGTGGGCGAGGGTTTCCGCCGGGACGCAATGAAATGAACGCTGGAAGATTCTCATTGTCGGTTCCTAATCCGTAAGTAACCCATGAACCAACAGAAGGTCGTGAGAATTTAAAATTACCAGTATTCATAAGAATAGTAGCAAGATTATGATCTGGAACATCGGTAGTCATACCACGAAGGATACAAATATCGTCAGCGTGTTTTTGAAGCTCTGGGAAAACTTCACTGATTTCAAGTCCAGACTTGCCGCTCTTATTAAATTCGAATGGTGATCCATTAGCAACACCACGAGATAGCTCTTTACCGTCTAGTTTCTTTAGTGTTGGTTTTGGATCGAAAGTATCAATATGAGAAGGTCCACCCTGCAAGAAAATATGGATGACACGCTTGGCCTTTCCAAAATTTTCTGCTCCATATACTGCTTGTGGTCCTAGCAACGAAGCTAACCCTAATGCTCCCACGCCCATTGCTGTGTTATTCAGGAACTCCCTTTTAGTTATGTTGTGAGGGATACCTGCTCGGTTTTGGCAATTTACAAGTGTTTGATCAAAGTTCTGCATAACTTATATTACACAGTTTTGACATAAAAGTTATAGGTTTTATTCTGGGTTAAACGTAACCGGGACATCCTGACACAGTTGGAGGACATGGGGATGACCAAGAAATTCTAGTGCTTAGCGACAAGTTATCATAAGGATCAATGAAAACATAATCACCAGTAAAACTCGTAGTATCAATCGTATAAGCCCCCGTGTCCACTGGGAAATCTAATTCTAGTCCAGATGAAGCGAATAAAAAATCAACATAAGGTTTGTAATTACTACCATCGTAATAAGCCATGACCATTGATTTGATTCTGTGTGGGACATTATTTCCATCAACAAATTGATTTTGGACGTTAGGCCATGAGTAAAGACGGGTGGTAGAACGAGAGCGACCCGTCACAGTATAAGAATCGGGAGTAATAGTTAGAATGCTATTGTTTTTTTGATATACCGTTTCTATTGACTCGTTTCTAAAATTACCCGTGTCTGGGGTTTCAATATCATCACGACGAGCGTTTAGCAATCTGTTTCTAACTGTACTGTTTAGTTCATTATGATAGACCATAATACCAGAACCAAACGCCTTGCCATCTCCATTGTAAGGCTGAAAATCGCCAATGTCAATTTTGCCGCCTGACCAGCCATTTACTGTAAACTGTCTATTATCAGTAGAAAGATAAGCAACAAGAGTCGAATTACTTGTTTCACTAGGTTCCATCGGCGCACCGAATTCAGGAAGCTGTGTAGCTCCTGCGGAATTAATAGTTTTCAGTCCATGATGAACCAAGCCATATTTACCAGATAAAACATCCCAGTAACGACAAACCGTACCAGTATCCTCAACAGCATTCACCAATGTATCATTGATGATTCCATTGAATGATTTGACGCCAGTAGGCATTGCCACCTCTAACCTATAAGTTACGATGGAATAGTTTCCACTAGGCACATTCAGAGCTGGGAGCTGACGAGCAAATGCAAGGCCACTGGTTCCTGCATTGGAAGGTGTAACCATGATCTCATTAATATCAAGACCATTAGCGTATGAAGCCCCATCCAAACCACTAATCAACCAAGCACGATATAAATCAATACCACTAGAAGTATTAATTGTTCCATTGGCATCACTTACATAATTGTTTTTATACTGCCAACGAGAATCGCCGCTTTCCAATCCATCGGTGTAAACGCTATTTCCGCTGCTGCCAGAGCCAATGCTTAGATATTTAAAAGAATCACAAAGAGGAAAGCTATACAAATAGGATAATCCAGTTGACGTAATAAAGTTCTTCATGTAGTCGGTTGAATTAACCAACTCATGTTCAGGATTGTAAACGTCAATCTTAAACGATCCCTGTAGTGATAGCAGACTCATATTATGATGGTTCAGAACAGTCCAGCGCACTTCCACAAGTTGCTGACCAGTTCAAATCTACGAACATTTCAAGCGTGTTGTCAAAGCTCAATGCTGGATACGTACCACCATGATCGACAGGAGTATAATTCTCATTTCCGCTTGCCTGTGGGTATCCGTGATTAGGAAGCAATCTATAAGATTCACTGTGCTTCCATACACCAGATGCAGGCTGATACTGGGTGATGATTACGTCGCCACTCAATAAGCTATGACCAATCCACTGATAACCCGGTGAAGGATCAAGGTAATTACCAGTCATAGCTGAAATATAAACAGGCTTGTCATTTCCATCCACACTATCGTCAATCAGTCCTGTGAAACCAATAGTCAAACGGGTTCCTGATTCTGGAGTATAACCCAATCCAGATAGCCTCTCACCCAATCCTCCAGAGAAGAAATTCATAACTCTGTAAGCTTGGGAAATTCTTTCGGTTTCTCCTGCATCTTTGAACTTGAAAAAGATTCCTGAAAGATCAGGTGTAAATGTTGTGATGTAGGACGATGGAACACCGCCAGAAAGAATAATGGTTTCAGTTACAGCACGAAGATCGCCTGTTTCTGCAATGTATCCTGTCATTCTAAGGTTGCTGAATCTTGAACTTGCAAGACCAAGTTGACCGCTGAAATTATCTTCAACCAAACCGCCCTGCGTCAAACTATCAACACCAGTGAACTGCTCGGTAGTAAGATAAAATCCGTTCCAGTATTTGTAGTCCAAATTGACGTTATATTCTGCTGGGGTTTCCTCTGGATATTCGTGCGTCCAAGTAAATCCTTCAAGATTGTTCGTGCCAGACTCAACAGCTGTAAGCTTGAAGTTGTTAATCATCTGTCCTGTCTGGAAGTAAAATTCTGGATCAGTTGTATTAAATCCTGACCTGTTATAACTGACGCTAGAAATGGTAGGATACATTTCCATACCCGGGATACGTGACTCGGGCCAGTAAAGCTGACCAGTTGTATCAGGGGTAGTATTGTTAGTCAAGGAGTGATCAATGATACCATAGTCAGAAGCCGCACCAGTAACATCCGCTGTAACCTGACCATTAGCATCCACTACGCCATCGCCGCTAAACAATCCAAGTCCTTGACTGTTAGTAAATGTGATAGCAGAAACGCCGCTACCATTTTGGGTGATCTGAAGACCTGTGAAATTTCTATAGTGCTGCATTTGCGCACGACCTGAGTTGTTGTAGAACAATCCATCAACAACAGGATAATAGTTACTTCCATTCTCAAAAGCGAAGACGAATGAACCAAATCTTGAGTTATGTCCTCTTGAGTTTACAGGAGCAAAGAACAGTTTCCTAGTAAGTTGCTGGTTTCTGTAGCCACTGTAAGTATATGGAAGGTTAATGGTCAAGGACGAACGAACTACTTTATCTCCCAAGTTAATCAAATCGTCATCGTATCCAGTTGCGCCCGGTGTAGCCACAGAGATTGGTGTTGCCTTGCTCAAGTGGTCAGTAGCAACCGTGCTATAATCAACACTTTGAATGGATGACTGGTAATTTGATGTATCTGGAACATCGACGCTGTCGTATCTAATATTCTTGGTGACATCATTTGTGTCAGAAGAAGGAATATTCAAAGATGAAAGATCGCCCTGTGCGTAGTAATCATCATCATCTTCAGAAACTCTAGACGCATCAACAGCAGAAAAATCTTGACCCGCGAAAACCTTAGATAACCCGTCAGCCGCATAAGCTTTCGCCTCTGTAGCCTGCTTACCTCCTGAATTGGATATGTCGAACTGAGAGTTATCTGGTGACATGTAGCATTTAAATTTGCTAACGTCAACACGGGCTGGTTCCATACCATCACCATATTTAGGGGTAAAAGTAGAACCATAAATATCAACCAACCTCAAACCGTGATGAATCTGCTTGTAATAACCTGACAAGCTTTTCCATTCTTCAACGATTCCTAAGTCATTGTCAACATTAGCGTCACCAGTAGCGAAAGTGTCTTCTCCAAATAGTGTTGCTCCTGTATTTTGAACTTTGACTTGAAGTTGGTAAGAAATAATAGAGCGGGAATTAGCTGGAATACTAACAGAACGGACAACACGAGAGAAAGCTGCATTACCAGAAATATCTTCTCCAGATGAAGGAGACACCATAAATTCATTAATGTTGACTTTAGATGAAGTTAGTTTTCCTCCAGATGGAACTTCCCAGCCTCGGAAATAAATAGGGCCAGCAGTTGTAACAATCGTACCACAAGCGCCATCGTCGCCACCCAAATACCAGTCACGACCCATCCACAAACAGTTTTGGAATCCACCATCAGATGTGGTAATTTGACCATTTGCATTGATATAGTCCTGAAGTCCGGTAGTCTCCACGCGGCCTGCGCCTACATTTCCTGTCGCGCTGTTGGCTAGTGTTCCCTGCCCGAGAGAAAGGAATCGGAAACAGTCGGGGAATGAGTATGTGGTAGGATATTTTAGTCCGCTCTGGGTAATAAAGTTGGAGAACCAATCGGTAGATTCCGACAATTTACCATCGGCGTCGTATGTATCCACCTTGAAGGCACCTTCTAATCCATATTGTACGTTTGTTTCCATCTTATTCCTTGTTGTATTATAGTAATTACACGTAAATCTCTCAAAAATATTTATCTTTAGCTACCTTGATATGTTCCTGTGACGAATGTGAAGTCGAATGAGTACTGATCTTCGCCAGAATGAGGATAATTTGCAGGGTCAATCGGAGGAGTGTAATCGCCAGATGTAACCGTGCCAGTTGTCAATAAAAAATCAAACGCAGCCTCATCCCTGTCATTTCTAATCAGCGCACCTGACCTTAAATCCGCTGCATAACCATCGATTTTCTCAATTAAAATTCCAGACCATCTACCATCAAAGTCAGCCCCCAGCACAGCAATATCAATGTTGCTCGCTGATTGCTGGCCTGTTGTAGTGACCCTAAAAACAGCATCATCACTAGGATAGCCATCAACTAGCCCAGTAATATGAATCCCTCCTGTCATTATATTAAAAGGAATTCCTTCTTGATTACCACTAAATGTAGTATCAAGATTTGCTTCGTCTCCTAGCCCGCGTTTAATTTCGCCAGAGCTAAAATTGATATACAGATTTCCGCTATCAACAACGGCAGGAAAGATCTGACCAGCCACAGTAACAGAAGCATTTACCCTTTCGTTTCCGAAGGTGTAAGGTTTATACTTGTCAACACCGATGTCTCGGCCTGACAAATTAACCGTAATCTGCTGTAGTTGGTCGAAGGGTGAACCCATTATTTATCCTGCTTGATTTCAGCAGCAAGCAAAATACTAGCAAGGTAAAAGTCAAGATTATGTTGTGCGCCGATAGCGTAGATTCTTTCTAATCTGTCTTGATTCTTATCTTTAGGATCTTTGATGTAATCATCCACAACCTTGTCCCAGTTCTCCATGTCTTCATTTGCAATAATTGTTTCTGCAATCTTGCCGATAAGGAGTTCGTCTGCTGCCTGTAATTTTCTAACCTTGTTTTGTTTTCTGTAAGATTTGGCGACAATCTTCTCCAATTCTGAAGCTTTAACAAACGCCTCCCTTACTCCGATAGCACTAAAGATAGTCTTATCTGCGGTAGCCTCTTGAATGCCAGTTCCAATAGGGCCAACATTATCACCAGACTGAGGAATATTCTCTGTTCCATCAGGACGACCCGGCTCACCATCTGGACCACCTCCGCTGCCACCGTTAATAGGCTCATAAAGACCCATTCCTTTACGTTCTTTAAATTTTTTCTGAGATTCAAGCGAGGAATCATCATCTGGTAACTCGCCAGTTTCAATGGCCTTCAGAAGCTCTTCTTGAGTAAGCATTCCGATCTCGGCCATGCGAGTGTAAATCTTAGCTTTAACACCAGCGTCATCCATATCAATATCCTCAAAGCAAGGAGTAGGGTAACCCCTGAAACCAAGTTCTTTAGAAATCTTTTTGATTTCATTGAATAAAAAGTCATTAATAAATGATTCTCTTGCGTGTTGCAAACGAGCAACAAACACATCGATCTTTTGCTTCTGGTTAGCAAACTTCTCACCGCCAGCGAACACGTTGTTCAAGCCAGTATTGATGTCCCTGTCAAGAATCTCGTATTTCTTAGGATCAAGAAGGGTTGCAATTTCTGGGATAATGAATTTAGCTTCTGTGGTATAGTCAGCAACCAACACACGACCGACAGACTGATTCTCAAACAAAGTCTGAAGAGCTGCCAAGTTCTTCTGGGAGACGCCGCCTTTATCTGGCTCGGTACCAGTTGTAACAAGCAAAATAGCCTGCTGCATGGTTCTCGCGACTGCCATATCGATCTTTTTCATTTCGTCCTTTGCGTTGATGTCAGCAAGAACGGGGTAACCCATAGGAACAGCAAATGGCTCGTAGTCCTGCTTCTTGTAGAATACAGCCACAGAGTTCTCGGAATCCAAAGGAAACCGAATAGCCCCTTTGTTTTGTGGTTGTTTAATTGCTTCTCTAACCGAGGAAGGAAGAGACTTTAAAAGCTCCTTGTCTTCGTCAGTTTGAGGGTTCTTTAGTCTAGAAACTTCATAACCATTCAAAACCTTGTAATACGAACCGTCCAAAAAGTTCGCGTTACCTTCCATACGAACGTCCGCAGGGTTTAAGATGATGAATTTGATGGGAATTTCAAAAGTTTCCGCTGCGATAGAAAGCTCGGTCTTTGTAGATCCAAAAACGGTTGTGATCTTTCTCACGTCGTCCTTCTGAAGGACAGTGTTAAAGCGATACATAAACACATTACCGCTCCTGAAATACTCGCGGAAGAACTGATCCTGCAAATTCCAAATATTAATCTTCTTGAAGTAAGACTTGAAGAAATCGCGTGATTTTTGTGTTCCGTCTTTGAAGTAAATTTTGCCAGTGGAGAACTCCGTCATCAAGTCAATAATGTTACGGAAGATGGCGAAGTTCCAATAGGTTTTCTGGCATAGTTCGACCGATTCTTTTACGGAGATAGCGTTTGTCCCAGATGCCAAGCCGTGACTGACATTGTTAAATGGAGTCATTCCATCTTCAATGTTCTTGTACTTGTTGGTTCTGTCAATTACACCAGCGACATTGCTTCTTGTGGAAGTTTGTGCTGCTGTAGCCTCATAGGACATAAGAGGAGTCGTTGACGAAGCAGCGAGAGCCTCCTTATCTATTGCTGGTTTCTTAGCAGCCGCCTTGCTAGGAGCCTTTTTCTTCGCAGGAGCCTTCTTTTTAGGTGTGTATGATGTTTTAGTAGCCATAGTTATACCGCGTAGTTAGGTGCATAAGTTCCGAGGATCTTAATGCCTCCGTTAGCCATGTTATTAAATCTTGCAAAAGTGAACATTACTGATCTTCCTGAGATCGTTGGGAATGGTGGTGGTGCGCTTTCGGGCCAGTAGATACCGCTTCCCCATGTAAATGGATCTTCTGGAATATTAGATCCTGAATTTACTACGTTCAAGATATTAACCGCGCCAGTTTCAAATGTCGTCATGTCAAAAGCAATATCAACATTATCACCAGTCACATACCATTCCTGTGCGTCGTATGTTGAGAAATCAATTGTGTTAGTGCCGGGAGAGGAGCTAAGCACGTTGTCGCCATCGACTGTGTAAGCCACGCTGCCAGTTGCACCAGTCTGACCCGTTGAGCCTTTAAGAGCTAAGATTTCCCAGTAAGTTCCTGTATTTGATTCAGGAGCAAAAGAGTTACAGCAGGATGATCCGTCACCAGAGATAGAAACATAACTTGATCCCAATCTCTCAACAACATCACTCTCCGCGTACATTGTAGAGCTATCCCATGCTCCTCTGAAATTATTAGATAGTGTTCCCGTTGGTCCTGTAGCACCCGAGATACCACTTGCGCCCGTCTCACCAGTCGCGCCCTTCAATGCTAGGATTTCCCAGTGTGTGCCAGAATAACTGCCGGGAGAGAAACCACTATTCTGAGGAACAGCAGGTAACGAATCATCACCAGACAAAGAAATCCACGTATTACCAGATTGAATTACTACTTCATCTTCGTAATAGTTTGTTGTGGATGCCCAAGTCCCTCTGAAATTGTTGGAAATGTTACCAGCAGGACCAGTCGCGCCATCATCACCATCGCCACCATTCAAACCTCCAGATGCAACAGTAAACCAATAAGAGTTAAGGGTTCCTGTTGGATTCTGATTGATTCCATTTACAGCGGCAACATAAGAGCTGCCCAAATAATGGACAATATCGTCTTCAAGGTAAGCGGTGGTGCCATTCCAGTCACCCATGAAACGGTTGCTGATGCTACCAGTTGGACCTGTAGGGCCAGTCTGACCCGTCTGACCAGTTGGGCCTGTCGCTCCAGTTTCGCCAGTGTATCCACGAAGACCTTGCGAACCAGTTTGTCCAGTTGCGCCAGTAGGTCCGGTTGGTCCCGTAGGTCCAGTAGGGCCGTGATCGTGAATCTCAAGAGTACCAAGAACGAGGTGTTCTTCTTCAGCCAAAGCCGTGCCATCTGTGAAGTTCCTTTTCTCAAAACCCCATTTGTAACCAGTTTCCGCTGTGTAAGAAACAACAACATTGAATTTAGAGCGACCAGTTGGTTCCTCAGAAGAAGACCATATATTTGCATCCGCAATTCTAGTTCCTGTAGGTAAGCTGGTGTAACCTTCATCTGGAATATAACGACCAGTGTAAGGTCCGAGTGGTGTGCTTGCGCTATAAATTGTGAATTTAAGGTATTCACCAGTGATACCACTCGTTACGAAATAGTTTGTAGGGATTAATCCTGATGAGTATGGGTCAACATAGGAGTGCGTGTTAAGTCCATCATACTCCATGTAGTAGGAGAAACCCTTAATCATCTGAAGGGTAGGATTGTTACCTGAGATTCCTACAATTGATGTATTTGGAGCCTGTTCTCCAGAATTGATACCAGTGATTTGATTAAAATCCCAGAGCGCACCACCAACTGGACCCCTAGCACCAGACACGCCAGATGCGCCAGACGGAAGGAGAATCGTTTCTCCAGTGGTGCCGTCGTCGAACAGGAAGCTTAGACCAGTGACGTTACTGACGCTGTATCCTGTGATCGCTACGCCAGAAGCACCCTGAACACCTGACGCACCTGACGGAATGGCAAAAGCGGAACTTAAAGTATAGCTCGTATCTCCCTGTCCAGAAAGCAACAAGAAAAGATTGTTAAAGCCACCATTAGATTCTCCTGAACCAGAAACATCAATGATAGAAACGCCCGTAGGACCAGTGGGACCAGTAGGGCCTGTCATACCAACGATGCCAGCAGCGGCTTCGGAGCCAGTAATTAGAACTCCATCCAAGTACAAGCCGCCACTAATGACCTCCAAATAACTCTCACCAAAGTAAACGCCCGACTGCAAATAGGTTGATCTCCAAGGCTTAGCAGAGGAACCTATATCTTGTACGCCTGAACCAGTAGGCAGAAAGCTACTTTGGGGGCTAGCACCAGACGCTTCAAGAACATCAAGGATATAGCCACTAAATTCTGGCTGATTTAACTGTCTTACTTGGATTAGATTGTAATTGGGCATACCTTTTCCTGCATTATAGTATCAAATAAATGTAAGATACTAAAATTTATTACACGTAAAGGAAAAAATTTTGCGTTATAATTTAGAAAAAGTGCATTATGATTTCGCAAAGAAAGGAACAAACGTCTCATGTTGCTCCTCTGCAATCTCATTAAACTCATAATAGGACTTTACAGCCCATGTTCCAATAAGAAGTGCCGTGTAATTGTCTCGACGGGCGCGTTCTGCACCTTGTTCACGGCTAATATGAATAGGAAAGTCGAATGTTTGGGTACCACGAGGATTAGATCGGACCTCAATCATGGCGCATTCTTTTTTAGTTAGCTTGATTTTAAATCCAATTTCATCAATAAGTTGAGTCTTGGTAATTTTTTCAGCCTTGACGGTATCTTCCTCCAATGCTTTGACAAGATCAAGATCAACATCCTGACGCATCATTGCTGAGTATATTGTCTCAGAACCGCCGGGGTGAGAAGCGAACCATATTTTCTTATAGTCGATCTGTTCCTGTAAATGTTCGTTAGCCTGCCTGATCCAGTTATTGTTAGAGAAAACGATCCTGTTGGCGATCCTATGAATTTTTCTGTTGTATTCTCGCTTTGCTTTCTTACGCTCTTCGTTGTCATCCTTGGAGGAATCGTAATCGATGAACTTGATGTTGATCTTTTTCTCCCTAGCATAGTGAGATTCGTTGTAGGAATCCAAGAATTGGTAGCCCGCGTTATCAATTGCGATATACACAATGTTGAAGTTGGTATAAAGATAATGAAAATATTTAATGTGTTCCTTTAAATCTTTACCATGCTGACCGTATGCATGAACCAAAGTACAAGCTTTCTTTTCAGGATGGATTTCTAGAACAGCCATACCAAAGTCGTCAGAGGTAGGAGAGTTAGAAAACGAAGGGTCAATTGCTAGAATATATTCAGCCTCGGGATCACCTTTAACCATAAGGGTCGGAGATTCTCCATCAGGGATAGTCTGAGCCTGCATTTTCTTAGCGGAGAAGAAACCCTCTGAACCATCAGAGAACTGCGCGCAATACTCACGTTGGAAGATGGCGTTATTTGTACCTCCAGATTCCGCCTCTTTAATGACGGATTTGTTGATCATGTGCTTAGGAATAGCATTCCACGCCAACTGCGAAATGAAATACTTTGGAGGCGTTTCATCTTCATCATATTCAGCACCAGACTCCTCCTTCATGCTCTCATAGTGACGAGGATTATAAATCTTCTTTACGTAGTCGCAATAAGTAGTATAAAGGTTCTCAAAAGTATAACTTGCTGATGATAGACCTATTAATTTAGTCTTATCTTCAAAAATGGTTCTTTCCGCCTCGGTCATCGCGCCGTCTTTAATGAGTTCGTCCTCAATTTCGATGATTTCCTGACGTTCCGAAATGTCTTGAGGAGCAGTCAAGAACGGACGCAAAACAGTATCAATGATTTCGCGAGACATAAGAAGGTACTCATCAATAACCAGAATGTTTGCACGGAAACCACGAATCTTTTCACCAGACAAAGGGATAGCCGCGATACCAGAACCATTTGGCAATTCAAACTGGTGAATATCATTACGCTTGGTAGGCTTGTCAACAAATGCCTGTCTTGCAAGAACGGCCTTCTTGCTTTTTAGAATCTCCTCAACTTTGTTGAAGATAAAACGAGAGGTTCTGAATGTAGGACCAGCAATAATAATACGAGAATTAGGTTCAAGCATAGCTTGAAGCATACAATATACAGAAGCAATAAAGGTTTTACCACAACCACGACCCCACACACAAAGAGAATAGTTTCTATTCATTAACCCTCTTAATGTGATTTCTTGAAATGGAGCAAGCTTCAGGCCAGTCAGCATTTCAGCAGTAAAGCCCAAATTATTCTTCATGAAATCAACCATCGTAATGACAGCATCATCTTCATCAAGCTCTCCTTTAAGCTCTTCCAAGAACTTTTGATTAACGTTCTCGGTTTCTTTTTCGTAATCTTCGTGGCAATACCACATGTTAAAAATATCGTTTAATTCTGCGCTCTGGCATAGCGGGTCTTCTCCAAGCTTGGTAGACGACGTTTGCAAATGCTAACAAGATTAGAGAGAAAACCCAAATCATTATAGTTTCCCCAGATCATACTGTAGCTGGAGATCAATATCTTTAAATTGACCCCTACTAGCGAGTATCTTTTTCATAACCCTTTTAGCTTCATCTCGACCGTCCACAAATAAGAACTGAACACTAGGATAATCCCTAATGATGTCCCTCATTCTGTGAAAAATGAAATCGGGTTCGGCTTTTATTTTCCTGTATGCTGGTCTTGAGTATTTGTATCCTGACACTTTATCAATCAGATCCTCAGTCAACACAACAACACTTTTATTCTTCTCGACAGCACGATCTAATTCGCTTCGGAATCTCTCGTTTCCTTTGCTCATCGTACCATAGAAATCGCCCAATGATTTACGTTCAATTACACAACCATGTTCATCATCCTCTAAAGCATAGTCTCCCACATCTAATTTCTTTGAAACAACCTTCTGATTTTTGAATTGATATGGTTTTTGTTCGCGGGTATCGATGATAATCGTCTTATCCTCGGGAAGCTCGAAATCCATGACATTCCCTTCGGGCAGGTAATATTTATTCTCATACCCCAACGTCTCGCACAGCTTGTAATAGTCGCCAAATAGCTCGTTCAGGTAATTGGCCGCTGGAATCATAATACTTCTTAGTTCAACCTGACAGGGCGTATATTTTTGCTTCTTTAGAAGTCTTCTTAAAGAAAGAGCTTCTTTGCACCAAGCCTGAGCGTCTTCTTTTGTTTGTTTAGTAATCCACCAGCGCAAATGATTCTTGTTGTTGAAGTCATTGTTGAAATAGAATTCTTTGCTTTTGAATTTGATGATTTCGCCATTGTATTTGTCGTAACGAGGGTATTCGGACTGGTAGTATTCGGCAATCCGCATACCATGATCCCTAAAATGGTAATGAAACTCCTTCTCGGTTTTGAAGGTTTTATCACATCTGTTACATTTGTAATCTATGTTAACCATTAAGTGCCTCATCCATTGAAATACCAAGAATCTTAGCCTGAACGTCTTCCATGTTAGCCAATTCTTCAATAGCCTCTTTGACCTTTGCCTTCCTCTTTTCGGCAATGTTGATAAGTTCTTTTCTAGTCTTAGCGTGTTTCCATTTGTCGATCAGGTTAATGATACTTGCATTCTCTTTAATTCTCTTACTTAAACGATCAGAACGTTTCTGTTTTAGAGAGTTAACTAGATCCTGCTGCCTTTTGTTGCAGGCGTTAAGCTCAGCGGTAGCTTTACCAATAGCCTCAACCAGAGCCATAGCGACTTTAGCGTTCTCCTGAGAGTCGTCCCCTAGTCCAGTCTGCTTGTCTAGTAGGTTCTGAAGATGTTCTGCACGACGCTTGATCTTGCGTTCCATGACAGATTCGCCAGCCAGAATAGTATATTGGTCAACCTCTTCTTCAGTTAGGTCCGCTTTATCATAGCAGTATCTAACAAAAACAGATTCAAACAATTCCCTATCTTTAGGTTCATCGTACGCATTGATTTGCATGTCAAACCTGTAAGTATTTAAATACCTCATCAGGGCGCGGATTTCCTTTTCCTGCATAGCCGTCATGTTTTCTTTATCAATAGCGGCGTCAAATTTGATGTGTTTGTTGGTTCTGGAAACGGTCTGAAGGTATGTATTAGGAGCTTTCCACTCACCCTCTGGAATCTCGCCGGGATCTGAATAAAGATGGATAGGACTAAGTTCTTTTAAATAGTCATTTACTGTCCTAGACTCGATTGCGGTATTATTTAGTTTTGGATTCTTGAATATAATACGAGCAATCTCAACTGCTGTCATTTTGTCGCAGTTGTTTTCAATGAACGCTTTATCTTCCTCTGAAAGCTGTTTCCTCTCTTTCGGGACATAGACGTGTGACCCCTTTGGCTTGATCTGAAATTCAGCTAGGAAGTCCTTCATGGCCCTAGCCTGCTTGCTCCTACCGTCTATTCCCTCACCAAACAGATAAAACGTAAGTTCCGGTAAAGAAGGAGTCTCCCCTTTCTCAGTTTTGAGTTCCCAATACTCCAGAGCTTTCTTCTTTTGTTCATCTGTAAGTTGATAATCATTCTTAGCCATACTGTCCTTTCTTAAAAACTTTTACACCCTAAAATACTAAAAGAGAATAAAAATTAATAAATATCCACTTCCCCGTCCTTAATCAGCTTCTTGGCTTTGGCGACTATTGACTTCGTAATGTTCTTTATTTGCTTATAACCGGGGCTACGATTTTTTTCGTTTGTTTTGTACCCTAATTGATGAGCGACCTCTATCTCAGACATACCCTTAATAAAAAGACCCTCATAAACAGTCCATTCAACAGGTTTGAGGGTTTCTTTTAATTTTTTATTCAATTCTAAAACTGAATCAATAGTCTCCATTGATTCTGAAAATTGATTACCTACCTCATATGAGTGATGCTCCATAGAGACTGGCAATTTTACGTCATAAGCAGGCTTCTTGCGCTGCTGCCAAATTTTAAATAAGGGGCAGGAGTCACATTGCTTTTCATACAGTTCGCACCCATTGTCGGGTAAGGAGGCTGAACATTTAAGACAAGGACGGGCGTAATTAGAGAAGTTGTTTCTGACGATGTTGGAAATCTGACGAGTAATGATTTTATTAATCCAAGGTTCAATAGGTTTGGCGGGATCATACTGCTCCCATTTCCTATGAATGTGGATTCTAATCATCTGAGAGACATCATCGAAATCCATCCAAGTTATGGACGTAAGAGTCCACTTCGGTCGCCTTTTAGCGATCTCATTGTCAATGATGTCTATGTATTCTTCGAATTTTGGCTTATCAGGCTGACTCATTTATTATTCTTTTGGAATGCTTGAGCGGCCTGACGATATTCGTTGCATGCTTGTGGGTTCATGCTGTCAAGACTGCCCAAAGTCTCTCCTCCGTCCCTCGTCCCTTCGGATTCGAACTCCAAACCGTCAATAGAGTCAGAGTCAAAGTAATCAACACTTCTACCTTCAACCCTCTCATCCTCCTCATTGACGTAGCCGCCACCCCTTCTCTGCCTCATAGAAAATGGGGTGAATGTTTCTTTTGTTGGTTGTGGCTGTTGCGTAGAGGTAGCCTGACTGAAGCTAGCTGCTGTATTATGACCACAGTAACTACAAATCTTACCTCCAGCGGCAATACCCTGTTTTCCACATTCTGGACAATATTTACTCATTACGATTTATTATAGTAAAAACGTCGAATTTATTAACATAGATATGGCACAAGATGATAATATCGAGGCATTTTTAAAAGAAGTAATGGATAAGACTTATGCTCTGTGCAAACACGATGACAGCGCGGTCGCCTTCATTTCTCAACAATTAAATGGACGAGCTTATCGTCTATTAAAGAAAATTGAACGATCCGAAGAACAACATAGCGATAATTAGACCCGGTGCCTTGGGTGATGTCTTCTGCCTTCTGACCTTACAGCAAGCCATACGTAAAAAATACGGGGCTTTGATCTGTACACCGCTTCCTCCACCCTACGTGTCCTAGAAGGCTTTATCAAGGACCACAACCTCGTGGATAACCTGTTTGATTCTGACGTTCTCTCTCCAAACTACGAACTGCGCCCCTCTGAGCAATGGTATAAAAATAAACCAATTAAATTAATAGCATATCCATTTAATGAAGGTTATCCATTTAATAGTGGGATGAAAAAGCATCTTAGACAATACATGGAAAAAGAGATAAATATTAACAGTGAATATGACTTATTACTACAGAGTAAACCGATATGCTTGGAGACATCAGAAGATTACATCACAATCCAAACAAAAGCTGGATGGAGTAGATACAAAGAATGGTCGTCAGATCAATGGGAAGAATTAATAAAAATAATTAAACAAGAGACGACTCTAAAAGTGCATCAAATCGGAGCGGCCGCTGAGCCAGTATTGGAAGGTGTGGATTTTAAAGTAATGAGTGGATTTGATGATTGTATTCATCATCAGTGTTATGCTAAGGCTCATGTTGGTATTGATTCTATATTTAACCATACGACCGATGTGATCTGGAGTCACAAGGCATGTAAGACGCCCGCAGTCATCATGTTTGGGTCAACTTGTCCCACCGGATTCGGCTATGAAGGAAATGAGAATATTTTTCTTGACATTTCGTGCCAACCATGCTATAAAGAGAATGTCGAGATTGTAAATGCAGTAAATCGTACGCCATGCTGGAAAGATCATGAGTGTATGAAACAGATCGCGCCCGAAATGGTGTGGGAGAGATTAAAAAAGATATTATAAATGAGTGATCTTTGGAAGACAGGTTTTGACAGTAAGGTATTTCGCGATTTGCATAAATACCTGCAAGCACAGCAACAGACCGACGCTAAAGAACCAAACGAGTACACTGACCCGTTTAATCTTTTTCAGAGAGAATACGACGCACAGTTCGGTATCTCGACTTCCAAACCAGAGCCTACCCCAATGGAACTTACACGGTCATACAAAGAAGCCGTAAAAGATTAATTTAATTTTATAATATTTTATATTAAAAAAAAGAAGGGGAAGGAAAGAAAGAGAATATGGGAGAGTCGTCGCTAAGATATTTCTCGGACAAGGACTTTAATGTGGAAGACCTAAACAATCAATTAACCGAAGTTTCTAAGGAAACTGGAGGAAATTCTCCAAAAGTCCTTAAAATGTATCGTTGGCAGTTTGAGCAAATGAAGTTTTGGTATGCCGGGCATAAAACCTTGGTTCCAAATGCCGCCGAACCAAAAGACGTAATGATTTTTGGCATGAGGCTAGTTATCATAGAAGATTGGGAAGAGGCAATAAAACTCACAAAAAAATATAAAAAAAATATAATAAATTAAAAAAATAAAAAAAAATTAAATGTACAACAAAAAAAGACAAACTTTTAAGCTTGTCAAAAGTGAAAAGAGTGTTAAGCTGGTAAAGTGACAAAAATTTTAACCATATACAGCCCAATGATAGTTTGTGTACTTTATACACTTACTGGAATTGGGTTTTTGTTTAAGAAGAACTGGCCGTGGGCCATCGTTTGGCTCAGTTATGCAATGGCAAACGTTGGATTGATATGGGCTGCATATCAAGGGGTTCAGAAATGAGTAATTTTGATCCAAATGAATATTCTAAGGTCATAGGAAAGACTGTCCAATTTGAAGAAACCGAAGATCCTCTCGTCCAATTCTTGATAAAGGCAGGCAAATATGAAGAAGCTTTAAAACTCAAAACAAAATTATTAATTGATGAATACAAAAAAGTTACGAGTACCAGCGGTGACAATGGAAGACCTGATGAAGACGACGACGTTTTTACCTAAACAGTCTAGCGGATTAAATGAAAGAGAAGATAAAAGACAAAAGAACGAAGGCTCAGAAGCTTGCAGACAAAAAGTTGAGCAAGAAGTTCATTCGCGTCCGCAATCTTCTTGAGTCTCGTGGAAAAAAGCTGGCTGTTGATTCAGATAATAAAGAAAAAGAACGCAAAAGGTCATTTGATCGAATTTTAAAGGACATTGAGGAAATAAAAACAAAAGAAGAGCGCGAAGAATATAAAAAGAATAAAACTCTTTTGAAACAATGGAAACATACAGCAAAATGGATGAAAGGAGAAAATGACAGTCAATCATAATCACACATGCACCATGTCGGGCGCGGCGATACCCGTTGTTCAAAAAGGAGCGTTTTATTACAATCAAGCAAATCAAGTTGGTGCTAACGTTATGGTTACTGGCATTTACAGTCCATCGAATTTTATTATTGCAATACAGAATGTCACCTTTAAAGAATTTAAAAGAGCGCTCAAACATCTCTGCGAAGAACACCGTCTTACCATCATTGACAAGCAAAAATACATTGATAAAGTTCTTTATGGAAAGGAAAAGGAAATCAATATTTATAATATTGAGTATCACATTACTGATATCAAAGATGTTCGAAAAAAGGCCAAATCAAAAATTGTCGAAAGTTACAAGCTATCAATCAAATGAGTCTCACGCAGGAAATGGTAAAAAAGTTTAAAGATTCAACCAAGTAATGAAAAAAATTTGCTTAACAATGATAGTCAAGAACGAAGCTCACTGCATTGAGCGTTGTCTTGATAGCGTCAAGGATTTAGTTGATTATTATTGGATTGACGATACGGGGTCAACTGATAACACAATAGAAGTTATAAATAAGTGGTTCGAGAAGAACAAAATTGAAGACTTTGTTGTTCATGCAACTGGTTGGGCTGGTTTTGCAGAAAGTCGCACGGCTTGTCTTGTGTGTGCCAAGTCAGCATGGAAAGAGGCGGATTACCTTTTGATGATTGACGCTGACGAAATCATTGTATGGAAAGATAAGAAAAGTTTACAAAACGTCCAGCAGTTAAAAGACAGCTTGACTTGCGACCTCTACGATATTCGTACGGTGATGGCGGGATCAGTTTATGTTCGTCCACAACTCACGAAAGCCAACAAGGGTTTTGTCTATGAAGGTGTAGTTCATGAATTTTTGAGCGACAAGCACGACAAAATTGAAACAAGAGGAATCATCGAGGAATTCATCAATAAACCAATTCAAGATTCCGCCCGCAACAAAGACCCTGAGAAATTCAAGAAAGACGCAGAAGTTTTAGCCAAGGCACTAGAAAATGAGAATGATCGTTTTCTTAGAACACGCTATCGTTTTTATCTGGCTCAATGCTTGAGGGACAGTGGCGACATGGCGGGCGCATTATACAATTACCAAAAGAGAGCGGAGATGGGAGGTTGGGAAGAGGAAGTTTATTGGAGTCTTTATCAAGCGGCACGAATCAAGGAGCATTTGGGTTGCGAACACGAGGATGTTATTCAGACATACTTGAAGGCTTACGAAAGCGCACCCCATCGATCAGAAGCTTTACACGGCGCAGCTAAGTGCGCAAGAGAGAATAAAATGTATCAGCAAGCATATATTTATTCCAAATTCGCCTTGCCCATCCAAATGCCCCAGAACGCCCTCTTCACAGACTCCCATGTATATTCATACGCACTACTAGACGAGTATTCTATTGCAGCTTTCTATACTGGACGCCCAAAGGAAAGCTTAGAGGCTTGTAAGATTTTATTGAAAGAAAAGAAGTTCCCGCCCGAGCAGGAAGAAAGAATCAAAAGAAACATGCAATTTGCAGTGGAGGCAATGAATGAATGATGATTTGTCTGCAAAATTTAAAGTCAAATTAGATGATACTTCCGATACGTATACAGAAGTAAGATTTAAATTCTGCGACGAAACAGGACAAATGACATGGGAAATTTTAAACAAAGATGAAGAACCCAAAGCCCTCGTCAAAAGATATAAACAATATATCAGAAGCAGTTGACAACATGGCTGACGAATTACAAGTAGCTATAGAAGCGAAAGCATGGAGAACTGTTTTTGCTGGTTTGTTGAATAGAAATTCGAAAGAGCTAGTTAGATTATACAGGGAGTCTCTCAATGACAGAAAAGGAATATAAAGAATTAAGAAAAAGATGCGATGGCAACCCTATTCGCTTGCATAAAGAATTGAATAATATGTCAATGGGGGACCGTATTGATTATAAGCGTCTTGACGCACCAAGAATCAAAAAAGAGCAAGAGGCTGAATTAGCTGCGTTTAAATCGTGGGCTAAAACAGAACCAACGGCCTCAGAAGAAATCAACGACCCAAGAGATGATATACGTGGCTGTACGGGTTGTTCACCGCCTCACTGTCCAAGTTGTGATTATTTGTATTCAATTGAAAATACATTTACTTTAGATGATCTTGCAGAGATGCAAAAAAAACAAATGGCCATCAACAGGAAAATAAAATCAAGAAATGATAAGATTGATATAATTTCTCTTGGGGACACTGTTAAAGATGCGGTAAATAAAGTCATCAATCAAAAGATAGCATCTCAAAAAATTAAAGTCCATTCAGAACGGAAAAAAATAATCAAACAATACAAAAAATGTATAAAAAAAGTGTAATTCTTGGTGTACAGGAATGCACAAAGGCAACTTTATTCAAAAAGAGTTAAAATACGCCATCCTTACTGACGTAGCAAGTAAATATTGGTGTTACGCTATTTCTTACGTTGACCCTGATAATGCTGATGACAATATTGCTGATATTATTGAGCAATACAGCATGATTGATTATCGAAATACCTCATTTTTTCGCAAAATAATCCAAAAGAAGGATCATGAATTCCTTTTTAAAGAATTAAAAATACACAACGGGATATTTGCTGAACCAAAACGCTGTTACGCCGTCCCTCTTTCTATTAATGAATACGAAGCTTGTAAAATATTTTTGGGTGTTGCTCTTAAAAGCGATATAATAGAGTACGTTCAAAAATACAAGACATGCTTGAAGAAATAGAATTTAATAAACTGCCTACAGATGAAAAGATCAACATCTGTAACAAAACTCAGCGCGTTCTCAAAACACACTTCCCAGATAGCGAATTTACCTTGCGCTCCAACAATCTGGAAAAGGGGCTGGAGTTCTATCGTAAACTAATTGACGATTTCAAAGGGTGCTGTATTGTCGATAGGAACGCAGTTGTCTTCTACAAGATCAGCGACATCACAGACTTCTACGATAAAAATGGAGAATTCAGGAAACTAAGAGAAGCTTCTCACAATCCTTATGGTAATTGTATGTTTGTTGATTTTCTTGTTGCTGATTTTAATGAGGATAATGTTGAGGATTTAAAAGAATTTTTCTTTCGTCCTTGGCGCGTTGAATACTATATGATGCTAAGACGCGGCGAAGTCATATTAAAGACCCGCCGCGACCTAGAAGTTTTAGCTAAAAGAGTTTCTACTTACCAGCTTATAAGTTCTCTAGCCTCTTAACGATATATTTGACCAATTCGGACCTCATAATATCTTCCTCGTCAAATTGGAACGTGTAGATGCCGTGATCCAATGCTTCCCTATCGTGTTCGAATAGATTGTATAATTTTTGGAATCCACCAGCCTTGCCATTCAAGTCGGTCTGTTTAGGATCAGCGCAAATAAAACAACGGGTGAAATGACCCAATCTAGTAATAGTTGTGACTAATTCTTTTTCTGTGCTATTTTGTGCTTCGTCTAGGATGATAGCTTTTGCATTCCAGTTAAGCCCTCTGATATAGTTGATAGGCATACAATGGATTCTAGAGTCATCTATGAGTTTTTTCTGGTCGCCTGATGATAATAGCTCATTCATTTTATCCCAGAATGGAGCGTTATAGACGGCCATCTTTTCTTCTGCGGAACCGGGCAAGAAACCAATTCCAGCATCAGACGATTCAACTGCGGATCTTAAATAACAAATGTCGGAAATTTTTCTTTGATTAAGTAGATGAAGGCTTACGTAGGATGCAAGTAAAGTCTTTGCTGTACCGGCAGGCCCGTTTACAAACATGACGCGCATGTTTTTTTGCATTGCAAGATCAATGAAACGCTCTTGATTTAGTGTCCAATCAAGGTCGCGGATGTTGAGATCGCATTTGATCTTGTCGCGCTGCCAAACGTATGGAGACTGGTCCTTGTTTTCATTATTAACCACTTCAGGCTTTTTGGCCTTAGTGCCGCCACGAGGAGATGATTTCTTCGCAGGCATGTAATAAGTATTACACGTCAGACGGGTTATTGGGAAGGCTTTTCGAGCGACTCTTTATATTTGCGCGTTAGTTCTTTAGGGTTTAGCAGCAATTGAACTAAAAATTTAGCCATTTCAACTTGCTTCTGACTAGTTAAACTAGAAAAGATATAAGGGGCTGTCAAAATACCAGCATCATCCAGTATCTTGGTCGCTTTAGCAGATAAAGGGTACCCTATATTAGCTTTTGCATTTGCCATACATTTTTTTGTATTTTTTAGCCAGATCGCGCCGATCAAGCATCAAAAGGTCGTCAATCTTTCTATCGATTTCAGGAGAAAACATAATGTCAGCGGCCGTTTGATTGCCTAAAACTTTTGATATAACAGGACCAAGACAATTAGCAAAAGATTTTTGGGCACTTTGGGCTGAAACGCCTACCTTGCCAATAGCCTTAACTAGCTCTATTTGTTCTTTGGTACTAAGATTCATCTTTTTTTCGACGATAGTAAGTCCGCTTGTATTCTTTGGTTTTGTCCAAATTCTGCTGCTGCCACTCGACTACCTGCTTGGTAATTCGCGCTTTATTCCTTTGGTAATGTTCCGCCGCTGCTTTCTTTTCGCATATTTTACACGCGTAACGATAGCCGTCTTTATTTTTGGCATTCTTAGAAAACTTTTCAAATGGTAATAGTTGAAGACATTTAGTACACTGTTTTACACTAACGTCTTCATTCAAACTAGAGAATTCAATAGAATTAGATGCTTCTTCGTTCATGATATTTATTTATTGATTATTAATAATTTATTATATGAGATTTTAAGAAAATGTTCTAGTTTATTTGTGTTGGTGTTTTTGGCATATTTTTTTGTTGGGTTTTTGATTTTTTTGTGTTGAGTTGGGGTTTTTGGGTTATTTTGTTTTATTTATGATGGGTTTATGATGAGTTGGATTTTAAGATAATATCTGGACAAATCCTCGGGGCCATATAAGTAAGCGTCCCCCCGCCCGTTGTCAAAGCTCCACGGCATGTTTTTTTCAATAATAGGGGTGGGGGTCAATAATAGGGGTGGCTCCCGCTCGACGTAAGTGCTTGGCTATCAATGAGTTACAAAAGCATCAGCAAGTATCATGCCAAAAAAAAATAAAAATAAATTCACACAAGGGGTTGACATATGGCTGGGATGTGGTAATATCTATGCATGGTTAAGAACGAAATAGATTGGTTCGCGAAAGCGGAAGCAGACTTCGGTGTGGACGTTGTGGACGAGTGGTGCGGGGCGGTTGCTCTGGACTTCGATCCCGACGAGTTCGACGAGGGCTGCTACAACGCGGTTCGCGACGGCGAGGTGTAAAAACCCTCTTGAC
>Ga0070749_10000303_pt1 | contig 32601 bp, 36 predicted proteins | sample VirMetDEL_Nov_18_FD_75180 | JGI IMG/M metagenome (GOLD analysis project Ga0070749, IMG submission 75180) | Aqueous microbial communities from the Delaware River and Bay under freshwater to marine salinity gradient to study organic matter... | ecosystem: Environmental > Aquatic > Marine >...
AGACGGAGTTGGAGTAACAGAACTTGTCGGAGTATTACTTGGCGTTGCAGTCACAGATGGAGTTGGAGTAACAGAACTTGTTGGCGTATTAGTAGGTGAAGGCGTAGGTGAAACACCAGGACTCAACGATGGTGTCGGAGTGTTGCTTGTTGTCGGAGTAATAGACGGAGTTGGAGTAACAGAACTTGTCGGAGTATTACTTGGCGTTGCAGTCACAGATGGAGTTGGAGTAACAGAACTTGTCGGAGTATTACTTGGCGTTGCAGTCACAGACGGAGTTGGAGTATTACTTGGAGTGGTAGTTACTGAAGGAGTTGGTGTTATTGTATTAGTTGGTGTATTAGTGGGAGTTACTGACGGAGTAGGTGTTACCGTAGGAGTGACTGTAGGTGTTGGTGTTGCCGTAGGAGTGGCAGTAGGTGTTGGTGTTGGACACGTACATTCATCTGTTAAACAATAATCATCTAATACGGTACTTGTAGAGAAATCATATGTTGGACTAGCTGATGGTACAGTAATGAAGTAACATTTTCCACTAAAGTCAAAACCACTACTTCCTGGAGTCACAGGGATAGAAGCCGGAATCCTTACTACTATAGTTGGTCCAGGAGGACAACAAGGCTCTGCCTCATAGTAATCGTAATCTAATGGTGGTGTTGGCGTAACTGTAGGTGTAGGCGTAGGTGAAGGTGGAATACATATGTCCGTAGATGGTGATATTCCTTCATTTAAAGCCTCACTATCATAACATATTTGAATTCCAGCTCCAGAACCACTTTGGTATACCCCATAACAATCAGTATAGAACCACGAAGAACCAATGGTAATACCACTATAACAAGCCATTAGTAATTTATATTAATAGGTTCGTATCACTAAATAAATGAAACTGTTTATGACTTAATGTCTGATAAAAATATATATTCATAAGTAAACTATAAGATATTACTATATAAATAATCAAAAGATTGGTTTTTTATGATTCCTTTCTAAGTTTTCCATCATAATGATGAAATCTATCGTGAGTTATTGGTGTTAATAATAAAATAGCTGGATTTATATGACCCTCGATAGTTTTCTTAAACATATAAGACATCCATGTTTGCTCATATGGTTTATTCCATTTTGTCTCCAAAAACATTTTTTTATTACCTATTTTACTAACAATTTGAGGCCAGTTACAATAATAAATTTCACCGTCAGCATACGGTAAACCGCTCATGGATTTTATATTTTTAAAATTAGTTAAAGGAGCATCAGGGTCCAATCCTATTTCAGGTAATTTTGTTTTATTAGGCCAATGTTGTTCTCTAAAATTTTGTGGTACATTATACCAAGCCCATTGAGTTTTGTTATCACCATAAAATTCTGTGAAGCACCATTTCATAAAATCATATCCTTCTTTGTCCATAATTTTTACCATATCATTATATAAATTTTCATGATACATACCAAAACCATTTTTACAAGTTTTACCTTTATCTTCAGGACCATTCATACTCATATCATCTTCAAAGAAGAACATATATTCGTTATCTGTTGTATCAAAGTGTTCCGCAATAAATTGTCTACCACCACATATACCTAAATTATCTTTTCTTCTGAACTCAGTAAAATTGTATTTTTCAAACAATTTTTCATACTCTTCAACAGTCGTTGAATCCGTACTGTTATTTAAAACATATTTGTCCGAATTATTAAACATCTCAGAAGATGCTTTTTTAATACTTTCACATAGAAACTCAAATTGGTCAGGAGCGTTGAATGTGACAACATATAAGTCTGTCTTTCTTTGGTAAGATTTAATCTTACATACCCAAGCTACTTTTTCAAAATCTTGATGATAATTCTTTAGATTATTTGAGTTAACTACATCTTGTATATCTTTGTCCTGTATTTCAAACCAATTCCATATTTTATCTTTATAATCTCTATTAAAAATGTCTCTATTTGGTGCATAGTCGTGAGCCATAATTATGTCACCACTTTTTAAGAAATCTGAAAATATATTAAACTCTCTAACTTTGTTACCTCCATCACAAAGAACTAAAGTTCTACCACTATTTGTTATTAAATCTTTTACTTCTTTTATTGATTCATCGGTAAATATATTACGAATTCTCATATCAATATTTCTTTTAGAAAATTCAAGATTTTTATTTAATTGATTTTTTCTATTTTCAGCTAATTCATACGTGACAAACTTAGCACCAATATTATCACAATTATCTTTTAAATGCATTGTGAGTCCACCCCATGCTGTTCCAATCTCTATGACTAATTCTATGTCTTTATTTTTTTCAAAAAAATCATTAAAAACTTGGAACGCTTTAGGGTTTTGTTGTACTTTAGTACCTAAATAATTAAAACTACCATTACCTTTCCATTCTTCTGGTACGTCTTGTACGTTGTTTTGTAACCTTTCAAAGAAATCAAATATAAGTCCATTACCTTTAATCATTTCAACATTAATAATGTCTTTATAGAGATAAGTCAGTATTGTGAATAAACTTTCTTCTGTACCCATATAACCTTCATCCAAAGTCTTGTGAGCTATATCTCGGTATTTCTTAGTTAAAAATTCAATCTCCTCTCTTTTACCCCCAAAGAATGTTGCACGAGCAACTCTGTCCACATATGTAACTTGACTGAATTTGTGCATCCCATCTCTTTTAAAACCGTGTATCTCATTGTGACCTTCATATGGGAAACATAAAAACAAAAACTTGTTTAGATATTTTATCAATCTATCTTCAAACCATTCTTTTGAGAAGTACCCTGGATGCGCTTGTGCGTTTGCAATACCAGAATCAATCCACATAAAATAATCATTATTGAATGGATTTTCCTTACTCACATCATCCAATAAATGTATCTTTTGGAATATTAATGGGTTATATAACTCTAAATTTGCTTGAGTTGATTCAGATAACCAACCAACCTGATTTCTCCACTTATCATCATTTCTAACTTTTTGGATTTTTTCATAGTACTCAGTATTTCTAATCTCATCAGGTGTAATACTTCTTAAAATTATATTATTAGGCTTAATACTCTTAACTAAATCAAAATACTCTTTATCGATATAAATAACCATATTTTTATCACCCATGTGTCTCAATAGGGTTGATAATGTATCTATATATCTTTTAAATGGTCTTTGAAATGCTGCCGATGTTAGCTCACTTCTTTTTATATCCATTAATGCTGTAACATATGTAATTTTACCCATTTTTTTCTTTAAAATAATTGTATAGTTTTATATCATATTGATTTAATTCTTCAATCAAATCATTTATTTCTTTTGGTAATTTGGAAACTTTTAATCCTCCATCATTAAATTTAGATTCAAGATTAAATAATTTTAAAATATCGGTAACTGTTTTTCTATAGTCTTCAAAAAGACCAACATATACCATATTATCTAAATTTTTCTTTGCCATATCTAAAACATTATCATCTACAACTATATCATCATTAGATAAATCTAAACCGGCTATTGCTTTAGTCATATAATTAGAAAAACCATGTCTTTCATGTGACATTAAACCATCTTTATTACCTGATTTAATATAATTTTCAAAATTTTTCCAAAATATTTCATCACCAACTTTATTTGAATTCTCACTTAAAATTTGATTAAATCTTCTTGATGTTGTTACTTTTTTAACAAAGGATGTAACTCTTTGGATAGGCTCTCTCAATATTGTCATATATTTAACATCGTCCCCGCCAATACAGTTATTAATATTTATGGAAAAATGACCTGAAAATAACTCGCAGGTTTCCCAATTTGGATTAGACTTAATTCTTTGACACATTGATTTATCTTTTTCAATGTTTTCAATTAATCCAACTTTATTTTGTATTTGAGCCTCAGGTGTGCCAAAAAAATTAACGAATCTTTTTGGTCCCATTTTTTCAAGAACCGCCTCTAAATAAGTTCCTCCTGTTCTTGGTATATGAACAAATCCTATTTTCATTTTATTCAAATTTGTAATTATATTTTTCAATTATATTCTTAGATAATGAAGCAATTTTATCAATAGTATTAGTATTATATAATTTACGGTAATCGGTTAATATCTCAATACTATTTACTGTTTGTATTTTTTCTCTTGAATGGTGATGAAACGTTTTACTCATATCCATATTATATGTTTTTTGAAAAAACTCTATTATTTCTTCCCAATTTTCATATTTAAATATTTTGTCAAACTTCAAGCTATCTGTTTCTTTATGATATATTTCTTGTATATATTTTTGATATCCATTATTAACAAATGATTCAAATGATAGGTCTATGTTTTGTTTTTCTTTATCATTCATTTTTACAAAATTTTTTACAGAAAAAAAGTTTTCTTTATAGAATCTATTTGTATCTAATGCGTGATAGTAAAATGATACTGCATGTGACCAGGGATTTCGAACTAATATTGTTTTATAATAATTTTTAATTTCATCATAAAAATCTTTATACTTACTCTCAATTTCAGGAAGAGTAAGATGCATCGCAAAATTCCTATTCCAACCAATATTATTTTTGTTTGCAACTATGGTAAACATTAAAGATTTACCTCCAGTTTTTGGGTTGTGTATATGAATATGTTTAAAATTATCACTATAGAACATTTTTTACTTTACTATTAATACCATTTATCATGCAAATTATTTAAAATATCTTCTGAATTTTTTATATTATTCTTTAACTTAATCCCATTGTATAATGATGAAAAACACATCTCATCGATATTACCCGCAGGTCTGTTTGAAAGATTTTTTTCATATTTTATTTTAATACATTTATCCCACGTATCTAAAAATTTTTCTTTTTTATCACCATTAATATTAATATATTGTACACAATCTTCAGACATCTCTGTGAGTAATTTTCTATCAAACTCTACATTAAAATTTTTTTCATACTCCACAAATCTAAATCTTCTACCTGGTTTGTCCATGTAATTATACGTAACAGGACCGGCAAGTGTATTTTCAAAAAAACATTTTTGAATGTTTTCTTCATTAAAATTTTTTTGATTGGCAATTGCGTCCGCATCTGTTAAAATAACCTTATCGTATCCGTTGTTAAATGCATACTTAAGTGCATATCTCTTAACTGAAAAGTCAAAATCGTGATATTTTTTACCATATTCCAAATAATTTTCATTAAAATTCTTAATATTAATAATGTTTACGAATTTTAATTTTTTAATTTTATTTGGGTTGTCTGTTACAACAAACACCTCCGGTTTATCATTTATTAATTTAAAAGAATCAATAAACCTATTAGCCTGAGTATAGTATCTATCTCCAAAACAAAATGTTGCAATTGCAAAATCCACCTTAATTATCTTTAACTATATATATTATTTTATCAACGAATTCATAATCCATAATCTTTGATATGTCAGAATAAAACAATCCATCTCCACCACCACTTAATTTAAAGTCGGGTAATGTTTTTGTATTTGGTATTACCCCCATACATTTCCCTATATTACCAACTTCAAATACTTTTCTTTTCCAGTGTATTTTTTTATCCTTATGTTTAAAAATATATAACTTTTTTTCTTTAACATATTCTCTAATGATTTTAAATGCATCATCTGAATATCTATCATCATCATCGGCAAACATGATAAAATCCCCATCAACATTATTTATATGTTTATTTAGTAATGCGTGTCCCCACATACCTGTTTTACCTCCAGGTTCTATAATATGATTTATTCTATATGTTAAATTTTCACTTTCCAATAAATTAATAACATAATTATGATTATCATCACTTATTAATGTTAAAACATCACACTCCTTTAATTGTCCTTCCAACGATTTAAGTAATCGGGGTAATGTTGGTCTACCAAGAGTTGTACATATAATATTAAATGAATACATTATTATAAATTACCTGTTAATCTTTCACCCCACCCCTTACTCTCAGAGTGTGGCCAAACAACCCAATAACTTGGTTTTTTATTTGCATTAAATTGTCTCCAAATTTTACAATACCCATCGGGGTCATTTTTTAATCGTTTAATTTCATCCTTATCAGCATCTTGTCTAAACATAGTTCCATCATTTTCATCATGAAATGCAATGGCCCAAAAATCATAGTCCAACTCAGGAACCTTATCAAACCCAACATCAATACAATGTTTAAAAATACTCATTATACTATTTTCCCATTCTTCTTGTGTTTCAAATTCAGGATTTGGTGGATAGTTCTTATCTAAAGTATATTGTTGAATACCTCGTTTTTTAAAACTTAATCCGGCATATTTTTCATAGTCTTCTAATGTTCGAACAGAACCAAAACCATAAGGACCATCATGTCCTTCTTGAGTTTCACCATCCATACCAAATAACTTTCTATTGGTTAAATGTGATTTATTATTCTTTGTTACCCAATCTCGGTCATCATCCCATTGTTTAGTTCTACCCTTGCGAGTATACTCGTGCCATATTAAAACTTTATGTGGGTGGAAAAGGTCATATCCATGCGTAAATGCCCTTACTGCAATTGAAATTTCTTCTCCATGAAAATAATACTCAGGATTATGTTGAACTTCTTTTGAAAATTCACCTATTGTAAAACAGTAATGTGCTGAATAGAATCTCGCAGGAACAGGTTGTTCCAACTCTTGCCAACCTGGAATTGTTTCGGGTAAAAAGAATACAGCACCTTCAGGAATAAATCGGTCAAAAGCCATTCTCCACGGCTCATTAACTCTACCTATTGGGTCAGTTTCAGGATTAAAAGATGAAACATAACCTGTAAGTAATGGTTTAGGTATACCCATATCTTGGAGTTGTTTAATCATACCAATCATCTCCACATCCCAATTTGGTGCGAACCTCATGTGTGAATCAATCTGTAATGTATACATCTCGTCTTTATAAAGTTGTTGAACTTGATTTCGAGCCCAACAAACCCCATTACTATATTCACATAATACATCAATTATTCTAAATCTTTTATCTTCCCTATAATTGTCTAAATTATCAAATTTGTCATCAGGATGAAATTGTCTACAAATACCGAATCTTAAATTCTTTGGGTTTTTAGCATTTTCAATCATATTTTCAATTGTAGGGATTAATTGTGGGTCCCTATATGATGCTATTTGTACAAAAATTGTTGGTGTTTTACTTCTTGCCATAATATAATTTTTCTACATTAAATGTCTTAGAAAAATGTTGATTGTAAAGGTATTATTTAAGTTTTAAGTGTATTTATAATTAAATGAAACTACTAAAAACCATAGAAAGATTAGTAGAGGAGGCTGAAAATAACTACTACGAAGCCTCTCAAAAAAATATTGACCCAAAACATTTTAAAAAAATAGAAGAAGGATATGAAGACTCTTTAAAACTTTTAGAGTTATTCAAAAGAATTGAAAAAAATAAATAATTAAATTTTAAATTTTTCGTCAGGAACTGCAACTCCTTTTTTGTTTACGACATTTGCACATACCTCATTTGCATATTTGATAGATTCTTCAATATTTTTTGTCTTGAAATATTTTAAACTGAATCCAGCCACGAATGTATCTCCCGCACCACTAACATCTATCGTGTCTTGAGGTTTTGTACTCGAATAAACTTCATCCATATATTGAGCACCTTTTGAGCCTAAAGTTATAATAAATTTACTTTTATTATTATCAACCAATGAACGATTATTCTCGTACTCATTTTCATTTAACTTAATAAAAGTAATATTCTGAATTAATTCTTCATTTAACTTTCTTTTACTATCCAATATTGAAATTTGAGCAGATTCGGAAATCTCTCTAATAATCTCATCAGTCAAAAAACCTTTATCATAATCACTAATTATGACTATATCAGATTCTCTAATTGTTTTTCTTTGTTCTCCCGAAATAAATGATAGTTTATCAATTGGTTGTAGTTCTCCTTCATCTACTCTTATAAACATATGGTTAGATTTTTTTTCAACAAATCTAATTTTTTCAATCTTAGTGTTTTGTGACCAATGTAGAACTTCAATATCATCAGTTAATGCATACAAATTTGAAACTACATTTCCTGCCATTCCTTGATTCTCGGTTATCTCAACCGGATTTAAAACAGGAACCGGAGCTTCGGGAGATAATCTTTTAATTACCCCATAAATAAAACGGTCAACACATAACTCACCTATTACTAATACTTTCATTTAATTTTGTTCTGTTTTATTTACCCAACTAAAACTGTCTTTAGTGTTTTTAATGTTAAGCCAATTTGTTAATTTTTTCAACTCACCTTCTTTAGAAATAGTAACAGTTTTAAAATTTTTATTATTTTTTTTATTAAAAAAATTAGTTGCATCTTCTACATGTCTATCATAAACATCTTTTAATTTATTTTCAATATTTTTAAATGATGTTAATTCCCAAGCTTGAAACATTGGTACTATAAAATTTGAATATCTTTCAATTATTGGTCCACTGTGTTTATTAAGTATTTCTGAATTTTTATAAGGAGTTTCTTTCATTAACCAACCAAAGTATTTAATTACTGAATTTGCCCATTCCTCACTATTGTTTCTAAGAGTTAAAATAAAAACATCATTAGGTCGATATTCAAATATTTTTTCATAAACTTTAGGTAATGAAAAAGGTAAATCTGTGTAAGCATCAAATCTTGCATTATCTAAAATTGAATTAAGTGAATTATAATCATTATGATATACATCAGCCATTATTTTTGATATGCATTCGAATTTTGGATTAAATTCATACCCTAAATTAATCATATCTTCTTTAAATGATGTGGTTCCAGTTTTATTTAATCCAATACAAATTAATTTTTGTCTATCTAATTTGTTTGTTAATTCTTTTGGTATTAACCAATTAAATAAACATTCATTAGTGTTGGTATCATAAATTGAAAGGTACTTGCATCCACTATAATTAAAATTAGGAATTACCCAATGGCCAGGAACATTAAATGTATATTTAAATGTTTCAACTATTGCGTCTATTGACGTAAGTTTTAAACACAACATAACATCTATTTTTTCTGTTTTATTATATGTGATTTTTATTTTATTATCAATATTTTCAATACTAAACATGTTTTTCATAAATATTTTAATATTTTTGTAGTTGAATGGTCACTTATTCTATCAAAATATATAACTTTACTAACATATTGTGAACCTATAATATTTTTATTTTTATAATCCGAACCAATAATCAAATAATCAGGACCCCATTCTTCTATTTTTTTGCAAAGTTCGTCATCACTATCGAAAGTTACAACACTGTCAACACCATTTACTCTACTCATAAAATATTTACGGTCTTCACAAGAATTAAAAGGTCTTTCATTACCCTTTAATTCTTTCACACGTTGGTCTGTATCTATACCAACTCTTAAAGTACCTAATGAAGATGCGTACTCTAATAATTCTAAATGACCTCTATGTAATATATCAAAAGTACCATTAACCCAAACTTTTATCATTGTTGATAAACTTTAAATTTAGATAAATCAGGATATGGTAAAGTCAAATCTTCTTGATATTTTTTACTACCGTCCATATTATAGAATTGATTCATTAGTAAAAGACCTCTCGCTGCTAATTCAGGCATCATGTAAAAATTCCAACCCAACATATCTAAATTATCATCATGATATGAACATTCTCTTCTTCCTGAATATCTAGCCCTTTTAAACCAGTGATACGCCTGTAAACTATCAGTTAATATCGCACCACCTTTAGATAATTTAAAATGTTTATAAGGGCCAGTAAAAGAAATACACATGTGAGTATTAGGTATATACATATCAGCAGTAAAACTTAAGGCTGAATCCCAAACATTACTTCCTTTTAATTGATATGCACCTGTTATCGTATTAGTTGGTTGTATTTCCCATTCAACTTTCAATCCCGCATGGATAATTTCACAAGGTACTGAAGGATATGTTCTATTTGGTATTTTAATTTTGTCTGTTTTTATAGACATATTAATATTTTTCTCGTAGTATAACGCCAAAAAAAGAGCATTTGACATATTATCTAAAGTTATAACGTATTTAGCTCCTGTATAATGTGCTAATTTTTCTTCAAACTCTTCAGTTATTCTGTAAATCCCATTTGCCATAATATATTACTTTATTATATCACCCCTCCATACCCTATATGAGTCTGAATCAAAATGTTGTGTAGATACTTCAAACACAACACCATCAGTTAATGCCTCTAATTGATGTGGCTGACCTGGTAACTGTCTAACACTATCTCCAACTTTTAATATTTCCTCATGGAGTTGAGCTGTCTCGGTATCTATCCATCTATATATAAATTCACCTTCATCTACATACCAAGTTTCATCTTTTATCATATGATAATGCATAGAAAATTTACATCCTTGTTTAAAAACTAATAATTTACCACAATATAGGTCATTGTTTACAAATATTACTTCATGTCCCCAACCTTTTGGGACGTTGCATCCTTCACACTCTATTGCGTTAAATACTTTTGGTTTCTCCATAATTTAATTTTTTAAAAAAATATGATTTTAAATAATCTTGTAAATACATTTAATCATTTCAATTTTAATATTATTTTATATCTTATTAAAAATTAAATTTATGAAAATTGGATTAGTAGTAACCGCATATAATTGTGAAAAATACATTAAAGATTGTTTGAAACCCTGGTTAAATTTAAGAAATAAATTTAACATAATAATATCAGCAAATAGCGGAATGTTTAAACCATATAAAGATTTTGGTTTTGAAGAAAAAAACAATGAAACATTAAAAGTATTAATTGAATCTAAATTAGATTTTTTAGTTACAACAAGTGGTGATAATTTATTAGATGAGGATAGTAGTCGTAATCTTTGTTTAGATTATTTAAATAAACACAATGTAGATTTAGTATGGATAGTTGATGGCGATGAAATTTATACTGAAAATCAAATAATTAATATAATAAATCTTATTGAACAAGATAAAAATCATAGTTCATATTTTATTCAGTTTAAAAATTACACAATTAAATATCCTTATTTTACTAAAGGATTTTCAAGAGAGACTATATATAAAACTAATGTTTGTGATGGTATATCTCATTTTCATTTTGATGTTTACATAACATATAATAATGGAAAAACTAATCACGATTTAAATAATGGACTATATATTCCTAAAGAAATTGCATACGTTGACCATTTTAGTTGGTTAGATGATGATAGTAGGAGTTTTGAAAAAATTACGTATCAAGAAAATAGATTTATTGGTCCTGAAGGTAAGAGATGTGCTTTTAAATCTGATAGTGGAAAATTACTTATTAATGAAGATTTTTTTGAAAACCGGGGAATGGATGTACCAAACCTTCATAAATCAAATCATCTTTATTCTTTTGATTTTGACCTTTACTATTCTAAAAAAAACAAAGTGTTTTATTTAGATTGGTTCACTAGGGATATAAATCTTAAAATAAAATTATTTAATATTAATGATAGAGAAAAATTAATAGTACATAATATGTCGGTTAATGCTGGTATGAAATATTACATAACACCACCTTCATGGTTTTTTGGTAATGATTTTAAAGGTTTTATTGTTGAAGTATGGGAAAATGATTCTATAATACATTCAGAAGATATCATAGTTTAATTATCATTAATCCTATAAAACCATTTTAATTTTCTTAATGTTTCTATATTTTTTTTGTTGATTGTGTATTCAATAACCTCTTCTTTATCATCAAATTTTAAAATTTCTTTAACATATATTTCTTCATTTTTATTCATAACTTTATCAATTATGTTTTGTGATAAATTTTCAAAATACCAAAAATTTAAATCATAATTATTAGTGTGATTATAAAGTATTTCATTATTACATAGTAACAAAATATCAATTTTAATTATTTTATTAGTTCCATTATAAACTGAATATATCCAATCATTTTCATTAAATTTATTTATATATAAACCGGAATTTAATTTACCAAAAAGTGGATTAAAATTTTGAGCTTCTATACTAGAATTCCGAGCATTTTTAAAATTATCAATAAATGTTTCAAGTGGTATGGCATAAGGTCTTTCAAGATATTTGTAAAAATTATAAACCCATTCTTCACAAATATTAAAATTTGTAATTTTGATATAATCTAATGGTTTTTCTATAATTTTACTTCCGCAATAATTAATAAATCTATCAACAGGGATTATTGATGGTACTGGAAATATTGAATCTATACCTGAAATTCTACATGTAATATAAAAACCGTCTAATTTTTCATTTTCAACTTTCTTAAACGTCTCAATTAAAAAATTTTTTTCTAAATCATCATAGATATAATCATATTCAGTAATTAAAACATATTCATATCCTAATAATTTTGCATAATTTAAAGAACTAATATAATGGTTAACAACCGCAGCTTGATAAGTTAATTTTTTAACATAACTTCTTGTTGATATTTTTCCAAAGGTGTATTGAGAATTATAATTAGCCTCAGTTACGGGTGAATATAAATCTATAAAATCACTTTCTTTAAATAAAATATTTTTTTTATTATAAATAAAATGGTTAACATTATTAATGATTTCATCGTCAACAGTAATATTTGAACTTAATAATATAGGAAGATTGAATTCTTTAAGTGAATCTACCGTCTTTTTTAATGTTTCTTTTTTTTCTTTATTATCCGCATGTGAAAAAAGTACAATACAAGTATTCATTATTTAATTTTTTTTGCTGGTACTCCTCCATAAATACCAGGTTCGTTTATGTCTTTAACGACACCACTATTTAAACCAATCGTAACATTATTAGTTATATTAATTTTTTCTCTAATTGACGAATTGTTACCCATATAGACACAATCATAAATTCTAACATTTCCCGAAACAATTGCTCCTGGCATTGCACTAAAATAATCACCAATCTCACAATCGTGACCTATATGATTACCTCTATTTAATAAAGCGTGTTTACCAATTTTTATATTGGTTGTTAAGATTGAGTACGCACCAATAAAACTACCTTCTCCTATCTCAACATCTTCATCCATAATTAAAGATGTTGGATGAATCCAAGTAAAATACTTGGTTTCTTTTGGTAGCCTTTGTACAATATTAAATCTATCTTTTGAATCCGCCACAGCAACCATTAAGGCATATTCTTTTGGGTCAAATTTTGATATTGGTTTGGTTCCGTCAACAACATACTCATCATCAACAAAACAAGTAAGTTTTGTACCCATTTGTGCCATAACTTCACGAGCATGCCCACCATATCCAATAAGCGCTTTTTTCATACTACATTATTATATGAAATATTTTTTAGTTGTAGTTCTAAAATCATAATGGTATAAAATTTCGTTAATTCTTGATTGGGTTTTGATTTCTTTTAATCTTCTTTGTGCCCATTCATCATCTTCCCCTGTTCTAACATCCATAAATCTTTCAACTATTGTTTCTTTTTTATGTATAGCTAAATGATTGGGTAATCTGTAATAAATACCATCAACTTCACCGTATTCATACTCCATACCTTGTCTTGCCATTTTTATATTTGAACCATTTGTGGTTACAATTGCGTTAAATACTATAACATCAGGGTCTTCTTCTATTTTAGATAGAATAAAATCAACATATTTATTACTAACTATATCATCATCATCAATAAAACAAACATATTTACCAGTTGCAACATCTAATGCCATATTTCGTTTGGAACCTATTGTCATCTCTCCATCATCTGTTAATATAATTATTTCAACATTTTTATCATTTATTTGTGGTATTAATATTGAAAGGATTCTATTTAAAAAAATATCTTTTCTTTCGTTTAAAGTACATATAAGTATGGATAATTTTTGGTCTGAATTTGTTGATTTAATAAAATCAATTTTAATGTTATTTTTTAAAAATTCTATTTTCATTTTTTTAATATTTAAAATGTATTGAAGCATATGGATTATTTTTAAGTAATTCTATTATATCAAAATTTTGATTTGTAAAATCAATAGAATTAAATCTGATTTCCTTAACATCGTTAAAAAGATAGTTAAATCTTTCAATACTTTTATTTTCCCACCAATCAATATGGAACGAAATCAATAGTGACCATTTATATTTTTTACCCATTGTTAATAATTCTTCTAATATAAATTCCTCACCACCTTCAATATCCACTTTAACAAAACTTACCTCAGATAATGGGAAAAAATTATTAATTGTTTTTTCTAAAGTGCTCAATGAAATTGCATTAACTTTATAATCATTAACATCACCACTTATTAATTTTGTTTGACTAACAGACTCACCTAACCCAGCCTTATTCAACCAATCTTCATTTTTATTTGGTCCAAAAAATATTTCACTATCTTCATTAAAAATTGGATTTTTTAATATCCAAACATTATCACAATTTGATAACTTAAGATTTTTTTGTAAATCTTTTAAGGCCACTACATCCGGCTCAATTGATAAAATATTTTTAAAGTTTTTAGACATCCAAATAGATATTGGTCCTATCCAAGCCCCAATATCTATTGCATTTTTTTGTTTGTTTTTAACATAATCAAGTACTTTAAAAGTTTCAATCTCCCAATTACCTTCACTTATCCCTAAACCACCATCCCATTGATTTTTATCATTATTAACAATAAAATCAACGTTAAATAAATTAAATTTTAATATATTATCCATTATTATTTCCAAAAATAGTGTTCTTTTACTGAACAAATGTGACTCCTATCACTAATTAATTTATGTTGATAATTTTTTGATTTTAAAAAATTAACAAGTTTTTTATCATCACCACCATATTGTAAATGTGTTTCTAAATGTATTGAATGTGTTTTATCTAATACAGAATCTTCAATATTAGGGACTACGTTATATTCTTCCCCCTCAATATCTATTTTTAATAAACCAATTTCACTAATTTTATAAAAATTAATCAAATCAATAATTCTATAATTTGGTACTCTAACATCAGAACTACCATCAATTCTATTTCCTACTGAATTACCATTATAAAAATTTCCATATATATACTTATTGTTTGAATTACTAATAGCACCCCAAACTGAATAAACATTATTATGATTTGAAAATGTTGACTTCAAACTACTGAGAGCTAATAAGTTAGGTTCGACAGATAAAACATTTTCATTTGAAAATCTTAATGAACCTGCGGTATACCCACCAACACTGGCACCTAAATCAACAGTCCAACCAGGATATTTACCAAAAATATCAGGTCTACCTTCACCACATAATGTTTCAAAAAAAATACCACAAACATCATCATATAGGTAGATATCGTTTGATTTGATTTTTTGTTCTTTATTTCCAAAGGTAAAATCTAAATTTAGTATTTCACCATTTTTATGAATAAATAAATACCTATAACCACAAAACTCAGGAAGATTAACATAAATGTCAACATTCTGAAAATGTTTATAAAAAAATACCGTATTCGGTGGTATTACAGCATTAGACCACCTTACTATAGGAAAATTAAATATTCCTTCAAAAATAATAATCTCTCCTTCAAAATATTCAGTACCTTGATTCCAAAATTTAAAAACTTCTTTATTTTCTAAATCTATTTGTGGATAAATTTTAATCATGTTTTGTTAAAAGTTTTTAATTTTTTATAAAATTCTATATTATTTTTATCAATCATAATTGAGTCCTTAAAATATGTAATAGTCTCTGAATACCCAATTACTTCTTTTTCAAGAATAATTTTTTGATTTTTTTCAAAAATTTCATTAAGGTAGTCTAAAAAATAACATCCCGTATGTAGTGTTATTTGTTGTGAATATAAAACATTAAAAGACTCATCACGGATTTTGATGTTGAAATTTACTCTATCATATAATGAATTGTTATTGACAGATAACATTAAACAATAATTATTTGAATTTACATATATAGATGATGAAGTTTCATTATGTAATGTACTAGGACCCGGTTTAATTACGGAACTATCTATATTCCAATTACCTACACCAAATATATTATTTAGTTCATCATGTTCCTCAATTAAATTATCATCTTGTCTCCAAATTTCATTAATAACATCTTCACCTGAACAATTTGAAAAATGTTTTTGGTAAATTTTGTTATCAGAAAAATCTAAGTTTGGAATTCTATCAATCAAAATTTTATCAATTGTAAATCCAAAAAAGAAACCAGCAAACCAAGAACTAAACATTGGTTGATTTTTTATAAAATAGTTTCGTTTGTTTTTTGATTTTTCTAAAATTTTATTTAATTTGATTTCAAAATCATCTGGACATATAAAATCATCAACCATATAAAATGCATAATCATATCCTTTACTATAAAGAAACTTGACAGCATTAAATAATTGAGATATAATCGCAACAGACCAAGCGGTTACTACTAATTTATCATAAAACACATTATTATTTATATAGTTATATTTTAAATATGTTGGGTCTTTAGATGCTATAATATTCTCATTTAAAATATGAGAGTCTAAATAATAATAATCGTTTTTTTTCTCAAATAAAAAATAAGTCGAATTCTCGATAATTTCTGTCGTACAGGTATTATGAGAGGTTAATAATACATCTATATTTTTACTTTTTAGTTTTTTTAAAGTTTTAACTAATCTCTCTTTTTGTATTTCTGTCTGAGGATAAGAATCAATTATTATTGCATATTTCATATTATTTTTTTACGTATAATATTTTTTTATCCCAATTAAGTTTTTCAAATACTTTTTGTGATGCAATATTGTCTAATTTAACTAATGCCGACATATTTTTAAAATTTTCACTAAAAGATTTAACCATAAAAGTACCTACACCTTTATTTTTGTGTTTAGGGTCAACACAATATGTAATTTCATTATTGTTTATTATACCAACATAACCTAGAGGTATATTATCTTCAGAAATACAAATTTTATAATTTTGATGATTCATTAACATAAATGTTTTTTGTTCTTCCTCAGTAATATCAAAAAATGAAAAAAACCCATTTTGGTTTTCTTCATTAGTTCTTATATTTTTTACAAAATTCCAATATATTGGTTCACAATCAACTAATTTCATATTTGAGTAGCTTTTATTACTGTGTTTATTACTTTTTGTATTTCTTCATCCGTTAAAAAAGTATGAAGTGGTAATGAAATAACTTCATTACTAGCTAAATGAGATAGTGGACAAGTGCCCTTTCCATATTTATACATTTTATAGTTTGTATTATCTGTATAATGTACTCCAGGAAATATTTCATTACTATTTAAATACTCCATAACACTATTCCTATTATTTACTCTTATTTGATATAAATGTCTTGATGAAATAATAGTTTCTTTTGATGTTGGTACTACCCTTACATCCGTATTTTTAAAGCCTTCATCATATTTTTTACAAATTTCTCTTCTAACTTCATTATCTTCTTCTAAATATTTAAGACCAACTAAAGCCATGGAAGCCATGATTGAATTTCCATGATATTTATAACCAACATCAATTAAATCGTATTCCCATTTGTAATTTCCCTTTTCATTACTTCTTTGATAAGTGTCTTTTGTTATACCCAACCAAGATAGTTTTCTAGCTAATTGGTCATAATCATCATTTTTAAAACAAATCATTCCTGAATCGGCCGTTGGTAAGTTTTTAACAGCCTGAAAGCTAAATACCGAAACGTCAGCATCCCAACCTACGTGATTCAAAGATTCAACGGAACCATAAAATGTTCTATTAATTTTAGTCCCAGCCATATGGGCAGCATCTAAAATAAGTTTAAGACCATATTTATCACAAATTTTCTTTATTTCATGATATTGACCTGTATTACCCCCTAAACCAACAAATAATACCGCCCTTGTTTTTTTAGTAATCTGTCTCTCAACTGAATTTGGGTCTAAACAAAGATATTCATCAACATCAGCAAATACTGGTTTTAATTTTTCATACACTATACTGTGATTTGATGAAACAAATGTTAATGGTGTTGTAATAACTTCATCACCATCATTCCATTTATTTGAGTCTTTTAATATTTTAAATGCTAAATGAAGTCCGGATGTATTTGAATTAATAAAATGAGCATTAGGTAAACCTGTATACTCTTTCCATTTATTTTCAATCTCTACTGTTTTATATCCTAGACCTGTCCATCCTTTGTCTAAACAGTCATTGATGTGCATAGTTATTTCTTCGTTTCTAAATCTTGGTTTAAAAAGTTGTATACTCATAATATCATTGCCATTTATCTTTTTCTTTATAATCTAAAACAGAATAACCTTCTAATTGATAAACTGTTTTATCTTTAGTTGAAAGTATCGTTTCTTTCTCATTGTAATTCCATGCTAACCAGAAATCTGGGGAATGCCATCCTTTTGTGTTTAATTTTTCAATAATGTTATTTCTTTCTTTTTTCATTATCATATAGGTAGACCCAAGCAAAAAATGTGGAACTTTATACCACTCACCTAAATCTATTGTTTTGTCCCAAAAATTATCACCACTCATAAATACAGGACCTGCGAATGTGATGAGTCTTGCGTCCATATTTTTTGCCATTTCATATCCACTAATAACTTTATTATAAAAATCCATAGGATTATAATCACTTACAACATCACCCTCAACAATTATTAACGCATCCAAATCTTCAGTAAAATTTTCTAAAATACCATTTTTATGTGCCATGTACGCACCATAGTGCCCATAAGACAAAACAGGTGGATTATTTTTAAACTCTTTTGAATCATCAATTATTTCTGGATGTACACAAGTTTCTTTTGGTAATTTAGTTCTATTAACTATGGAATATCTTAAAACATAATCATCAAAATAATTTTTTAATTTATCCCAACATTCGATAGATTTACGTTGCTTCCACATTGTAGACTCCCAATTTTTTTCAGAAATATCTTCCCTATTTTCTGGGTTCATAACTAAATGAACTATTTTTATCTTAGGTTTTTTATTATCAATATTTAAAACTTTTAAAAAATTTGAGGTATCTTGATTAATATTACCAGTTAAAAAAGTAATGTTTTTAACATTATTGTATTTACCATAATAAGTTGGTAAATCATGTATTAACGTAGGTAAACCATATTCTAATGATTCTTTTATAGAAATAGGATTTAATTCTAAAATAGATGTAAAAAGAAATGCATCTGAAGCTTGTAAAAATAAATCAACATCATCTCTTTCTCCCCAAACTACACAATTTTCTGGTTTATTTTCCATTAATGGTTTCCAATAATTTTCAAAATTACTTGCCTGATTACCTATGAAGTGAAATTTAATCTTATGATTTTTTAATTTTTCACACATTTCAAAAGCATATCCTTGATTTTTACCTGGTGTAAATAATCCAACATTAATAACATGTTTCCATTCAGGGTCTAATCCTAATTTATTCATAGCCCATTCTTTATTTCTCTCTTTTTTGTCTATTGGGTATTCTATAATATCAAATGGTACTCCAATATCTTTAAATGTCATGGCACTATGTGGTGATACAAAAATAAACTTATCGGGTAAATATTGTTTTTGATTAGGTGTTGAATAGGAACTGTGTGTAGTTTCAAAAATTTTATAATCTCTTTCTTTACTGTAAAGTCTTTTTAATATGTGTTTCGGTATAAATGTTTCAGCAATTTCCTCAATCATTAAATAATCAGGTTTATAATCTTCAATTACATTGAATAAATCGTATTCTTTATTTTCACTTAAAGAAATAAAGTTATTACCTAATAATTCTATCGCCCTATTTCTTTGTACTAAGAAATGCCAACTAATTTGACTCCACTCAATACACACGACATTATAAATGTCTTTAAACATTTCTATCTTTTTTACAACAACTTGTGGACATCCACCTGTTGACATATGCGGTGTAATTATTAATAAAGTTTTCATTTTTTTGAAATTATGTAATCTTCAGTAACTATATAATCTATAGAATTGTCTAATAAATGTTTAATTACTTGAGTTGGATAGTTATTTATCGGTTCACCGTGAGCATTTAAAGACGTATTTAACACAACAGGTATTCCAGATATTTTATAATACTCCGATATTATATTATGAAAATTTGGGTTTTTTTCTTTATTTACTATTTGTGGTCTAGCGGTACCATCCACATGATGTACAACCGCAGGAATTCTATCTAACCACTCTTTTTTAGTATCATAACATATAGTCATAAATTCTGCAGTATATTTTGACTTCTTTATATCAAAAATTTCGTTAGAATATTCTTCCAAAACTGAAGGTGCAAATGGCATTATTTCAGTCCTTCTTAATTTTTGATTAAGTTTTGCATGTGTTTCTTTATCTGTTGGTTTAACTACAATACTTCTATTACCTAAGGCTCTAGGACCATATTCAGTCCTACCAACAAAAACACCCACTACAAAACCATTATCGATTAACTTAGCAACTTTTTCATATGTCATTTCTTCAAAAGAAACATATTCTAAATTATTTTTAATAACATCATCCCAATCATTTTTATTATGTTTTTCACCTAAAAACGCATTTTCTAATCTTATAGGTTTTGATAAATCCCCAATATCATTAGCAACTTTTAATGCCGCACCTAACGCCAATCCACTATCAGCCATCGCAGGATGAATATATATTTCATCAAAAAGGTCTAAATCATTAATAAACATATTAAGTTTTACATTAGCAAACAACCCACCTGATAAACAAAGTTTATTATAATCAGGATATCTTGATTTTAAATCAAACAAAAAGTCTTTAATACATTCTTCCGTAACAATTTGTAGACAATAAGCAAAATCAGCACGTAATTCTTTATCATCAAAAACACCTTGTGGTTTATAAAAATTTGTACATATGTAATGGAATAAACACTCAAAATTAGCAGGTTTAAAATTAAGATTACCATCATAATAAACACAACTTTTAATAAATTTATAAAATCTATTATTAAATTTTCCATGTGCTGCCAATCCAACAACTTTACCTTCGTCTTTTAACATTTTCCAACCTAAATGTGTTGTAGTTGCAGCCCAAAGACCAGCTAACGATGCTGTTGTTGGTATGTGTTGGGAATGAATAACTTCATAATCCCCATCTTCACATAATAAAACTTTACCTCTACTTCTATTTCCTTTACCATCATGAGAAACACTTAAAACTTTACCATCCATACCTGAAGTAAAATATGCCGATAATGTATGTGATAAATGGTGTGAAACCTCAATAGTCTTATCTACAAAATGTTCTAAATTTTCAGCAATAAATGATTTATTATAAAATGAAGACATCGCCATATAATCGGCATCTTTTAATTCAAGACCTAACTCTTTTTTAACTTTTTCAAGACCGTATTTAGGGGGCGCATAGATATTATAACAAGATTTAATTCCTGTTAATTTTTCTTCTTCAAACACTCCTAGTATTTTACCATCTTTAACAACAGCAACTGTTGTATCATGTGAACCATAACTAAATCCAAAAATTAAACTCATAATCCTAAAATATTATTAAATAATTCCTCATCACTAAATTTTATCCAATTATCAGGATGGTCCCAACTACTATAATGTTTTGCGTGATTTTCAAAAATACCTCCAGACTCCCAAAAATTCCACGTCTTACTTTGAATATCATATTTACCAATTTTATAAGATGCATATATGTTATGTAAATCACAAAATTCATTTATGTTTATTTTATTATTTATTATTTTTATTGGTCCATTATATAATGATTTAAGTCTATCTGAAAATTTTGAAGTAATATAGACGTTTGAATTGCTTTCTTTACTAAAATTTTCACTCATATAAATCCATTTTAAATTTGTTTCAAATACCGGAGAATCAAATTCTATTAATATATTTTTATTATTTTCGTCATATGTATGTTGGTATAGTAAAACGGGTAATTCATTTTCAACACCCCATATTTTAACCATCCATTTAGTTCTAAATTTTCTTAAATATTTAAACCATCTAAATGGATAGAATTCATTATCAGAATATACTAATCCCCATTCATTACCTAATTTTTCATATAATTCAATAATATATATTGGACTGTGATTATCTGTTATTTCAATAAAAGGTCCATCAATAAATCTACTGACACAGTTTATTTTTTTAAAATCTTCCATCTTTCTTTTTTAACACTAATTTTAAATTTACTCCAGGTATATGGTAATCTTTACTAATTAATTCCCACTCTGGAAATTTATTTTCTTTTATGGCTTCATAAATTAAAGTACCCTTACCATATAATTCATATGTTACATTATAAACTATGGTATCTTTAAGCTCACCATTATATAATAAATTATAATATATAATTGAGTCTTTCATATAATTGTCATCGACAATTATTAAAGAACCAATTGGCATTTTATCTTTTATTTCCAAAAACTCATTGTAGTGATGTAACATAGACATAAAAGGGTTTGTTGGGTCAAAATCATATGAATCTAATAATACAATATTAGGTTTTCCAACATAATTTTTAAGATAATTAACAGAATCATCTAACCATACTTTAAAATTAAGATTAGGTAATTTTTTGTTTATGTTTTTTATTGCCTGTTTTACTTTATCTTCATTGTTATCAACACTGTGATACACACCACCTTTTAATTCACATAATTTACCCAAATATGTTATAAAATCATCATAATTACCAGAACTAACACCTGTTTCTATACATTCAACATAATCAAAATTAAAATGTTGTTCTATAATTTTATCAACCATAGTTGCTTGATAATCTCTACTTCCATCAAGGTTAAATGATAAGTAATATTCTAAATATTCTGACATAATATAAATCTATTAATCTTTCCAAAAAGTTAAAGTACGCAAATCACCATTACCATGATAAACTATAAATCCTTTAAATCCTATATTCATCATTCTATCCCAAAATTTATTTTGAAATGTTTCAAATTCTTCGTATGTTTTATGAAATTCACAAGCAACACATCTTATATTTTTTAAATTATCGTCTGTTATTGTATTAAATAATTCAACTTCACCTCCTTCTATATCAACTTTAAGAAAATCAACTTTATCAATTAAACCTAATTCAAATATTTGGTTAATATTGATAAAAAAAACTTTTTCTTCATGTACAATTTTTCTTTCAGAAATTAAATGGTCTTGGCTTGTTGATGAACCTCCTCCAATAAATGTATAATCGGTATGTATTTTAAAGTCTAAAAATTTATTTTCACCTCCAACAGCCATTTTATAAGCTATTGTTTTATTTCCAATATTTTTAATTAAACAATTATATGTTGGTGTTAAAGGTTCAAAACATATAACTTTTGATGCACCCCTAATTTCAGCTCTATGTGCAAAAATACCGATGTTTGCACCAATATCTAATACAACATCACCTTCCCTTATGTAACATCCCATTCTTTCATAATCACACCCATTATCATCATAAATGTAATTATTAAACATCTCATGCCATTGATAGTTGTTGCCATCAAATTCGCCATTTAAGTACTTTTCAAAAGTAAAATCAAAATTTTCTTTTTCTAAATCTCTTAATATTTCTTTACCATCTTTATTAAGTGTCCAAAATTTTTTGTTCATATAAGCTTATTTTCTAATATTTTTAATAATACCATTTTTGGAGATATTTTTCTACTACATTCAAAATTTTTATTTTCAGGGCAAAATGATGAGTGATAACAACATAACTTATCTGCATGTTCTTTTGAATTAAAACATCCTCCACAGGCATCATAATTTTTTACTCTTATATTATCTTTTTTAAATTCGCACCAATCTTCTGAAAACCCTCCAATCATTACTGTTATCTTTCCAACTGCCCAATTTAACCAAGATAAACCTGAAGGTAATCCAATAAAAAATTCAGAATGTTTTAAATACCATATTCTATCATATAAATCATAATCACCATTTCTTTTTATGATGTTTTTTAAATTTGATTTTTCTTTGGATATTGAAACGACAGTATATCCTAATTTTTTTAATTCATCTACTAATGTTTGCCATCCTATTTTATTATTCCATTGTTTCATACCAAAGGCTGATGCATATTCTGATATACATATATATTTTTCATCAATAGGTCTAACACCGTTATCACATTTAATTGTTGTCCTTATTTCCTTATATTCAATTCCTAAAATATTAGATGCAATTTTTTGAAGTGGAATATGTAGTGGGTGTTCCTTGTGGTATTCTTTATCAAAGAATGTTAAATTATCAATATATTTTATTGGTATGTTTTTATAAAAGTAATTGTTTAGTTTTTTTATTCCTTTAGTGAAATCTTCGTCATCAATACCTATTTCAACACTATAAGTGGCATAATAGTCATCTATATTTATATGTGTTTTATTATTTAACCATTTTATATTATTATAAGATTCCGAAAAAATTTCTGAAAATTTGGTTAATACTGTTACATTACAATTATATTTTTTTCTAAATTCTTCACAATATGGTACCCACGATATATTATCACCTAAAGCTACCGAGCGTATATTAATAAAAACATCTTTTCCTTTACAATTAAAATAGTCTTCACATACTACTTCATTATTTTTTAAAATAACAATTTTCCAATTAGTATAATATTTTCTATTTACCGAAACCCAATGATTATTCATAATACTATCTTGGTAAACTAATTCTGCGTTGTTATCTAAATCATAAAATATCACATCATACATGGCAATTTCATTACCAATTATTTCTACTTTTGGTCCATTATGATACGTGATTTTATACTCAGTACTCATATAATCTCATTAATTTTGTCATAAACATCTTTAGTCGTTGGATGACATTCAAATGTTGGTTTGTTTTCCAAACAACCAATCAATGGTGGTATGTTTTGTATACTTCCCCATTCTTTAACACCATATTTCATATCTGAAGCACAATTTAATTTACAAGACCCTCTAACAACATATTGTTTATATTCTTGTGAACCATAACGATATGGTAATCTAAATTCAGGTTTTATAGAAGAACCTAACATAATTATATTAGCGTCAGTAGTTCCTGCTAAATGTAATAAACCTGAATCCATCGTAATAAAACATAAACTTTTATTAATTAAATGCCAAGCTTGGGATATTGAAGTTTTATTCATTAAATTTAACCCATTTTCTATTTCAAAATTAAATGTTGGTTTACTTATGTTAAAAAATCCAGTCTCTGACGAATCTTTGCCTATTGAGACTACTGCAATATTATTTTCATTTAACATTTTTGTTAGTTCCATCCATTTTTTTGAATCCCATGTTCTATTTGGCCATGTTTGAACTGGATGTATTAATACATATTTTTCAGGTAATCCATCAATAGTTTCATATTTATTTGATTTGTAATCACATTCCATTTCATACGGACTTAACATAAAACCTAATTTTATTGCGTGAAATTGTCTTATATCTATATTGTTGTGTTTATATTCAACACCAAATTCATCTTGGCTACCTATAGAGTGAAAACTATTATGATATATGTTATTTTCTTTTACAAAATCAATATTTAAACTGTTTGTCGAATAAACTTTATCAACATATATATTGTTTATGAAAATATCAATAAAGTCACTAATAACATTAATTTTTTGACCATATGATGAATATAATTTTCTAATAACTGGAGTTGCAGATATTGTATCTCCAAGAGCTTTACATTGAGTTAAATCTAAAAATATTTTTTTCATTACTCTGGTTTTCTAAAAAAGGATATAGTATCCGTACCATTCCAAGCATCAACGGGTTCAAAAGCTATGGTTTCTTGAGAAATTATTTCCATACCATGTCTTTCAACTATTTCTTGAAACATACTTGGGTTCATTACTGCTCTACCTCCAACATTATTAAATGAAAGTTCTTCTTCACTATACATCCATGCGTGGTGAATATATCCATATCCGCCCGGTTTTAATACTCTATAAATTTCTTTAATATAATCATCAACAACATTTCTATGCATATGAACAAAAGAATCCCAAGAAAAAACTAAATCCTGAGAATTATTTCTTATTTTATCTAAACTTTTACCGTCATTAACAAAATAACCCAATACATGATGACCTAATTTTTCTTTTGTTTTTTCAATACATAAAGGATTTAAATCTACAACTAAAAGTTCGGATGCTAAAATGGAAAGAAATTGAGTCATTCTTCCAAAACCAGGAGCTATTTCAGTTATTTTTTTACCTCTAAACTCTTTAATGGTTTCAAAAATATAATTATTCCATAAGTTTTCGGTATTACCAAATACTCTTGACCATTCATGCCCCTCGTTTTCCCACATTTCAGGTTTATTCCATGCTTTTTGTTCGTCTATGTTATAAAATTTTTCCATATTGTAATATATTATTATTGTAATAATATTCGAGATAATAAAATGGTAAATACCAAAGAGATACAACTATACTTTATATTTTCTATTACTATTATTACTTTGAATAAAAATTAAATAAAAAAATAATAACACAATTATTGGATGAAAAGAACATTTATAACACACGCAACTGAAAAATATGTAGACATATGTGTAAATTTAGTTAAATCAATAAGAGAATTTTCAGATACTAATATAATAGTTTATCTAATTGATACGAACCAAGAATCATACAATAAATTTAAAGATTTTAAATCTGTTGAAGTTGTGTTTTTAGATTTAGGTATAGATGAACCTGATAATTACATATATACCGAAAATGGTAATTTTTATGTAGATAGAACTAATTTACGAACATTTTATGTTTTATCCGCTAAAGTTTTATCTATGAAGAAATCATTAGAATCGGGATGGGATTTAGTATGTTATTTAGACTCTGATTGTATTGCCACACCAATGGTTGATGATATTTTTGATTGGTCTAAAAATATTACCACATTTCCAATTGGGACTAATGGTATTCATGAATATATGATGTTAGTACAAAATAATAATTTAATTGGTAATCCGTTTGAACACACTTGGCCTTCCGCTGATAATACTAAATGTCTTGAATGGCCATTAATGGAATTTATGGATTTAAAACCTGAAAATAGAGGTCAATACAGAACTACAGGTATAATGTTAATGAATAAAGATTGTATACCTTTTATTTCTTTATGGGAAAAAGTATGTAATTTGTTACCACAAATAACTAATATAATAAAGTACGCACCTTTTCACGAAGAAACAATTTATAATGTTATGACTTGGAAGATAAATGATACTGGTTTTCCATTATGTTATATTAATCTTGGTGAGGGTCTGAACACGGTTAAAGATTTCTATAATACTAATCATAAAACTAATAGTCTTGTTGATTATAATGAAAATGACACTAAAACACATTTTTATAAAATACCTGAAGATAAAAAAAATGTTAAAGTTTTACATGGTGAAAAAAATAAAAATGAAGTAGATAAAATTATAAATTACTTAAAAGAATTAAATAATAATGGATACTTTAAATAATATAATAATTAATGATATTGAATATGATATAACTTCATATTCAACAGAACAAACAAAAAATAAATATATTTTATCTTTTGGTGACCAATTAAGTAATTATTCTTCTAATATTAGATATCATTATCATAATGTTGATGGTTTTTTTATTGAAGTTAATGGAAATGAAAATGATAGCTCTGTTTATAGTATTGAAATATATGACAATAATAACCTTGTTTACTCGGACTCAATTAATCTGAATACATGGATTAAATTAAATAAACAATATTATGGTAATTATTATTTTTTAATTAAAAAAGATGGTAATATTATACATAGTGAAGAATTAACTTTACAAAATAAGCGCGTTTTTATTAGCTTTGAATCAAAATCTTTAGGTGATAACATAGCCTGGATTCCTTACTGTGAAGAATTTAGAAAAAAACATAATTGTCAGCTGATTGTTTCTACATTTTGGAATAAGTTTTTTATTGAACCGTATCCGAATATTGAATTTGTAGAACCAGGAACTGTTGTTAACAATATATTTGCACTATACAGAATCGGTTGGTTTTGGAATAATTATAAAGAACCTGAAAAACCTAATTTAATCCCTTTACAAAAATCCGCAACAAATATATTAGGTTTAGATTTTAAAGAATTAAAACCGTCAATTTATTATATACCAAAAAAAGTTTATGATTTTAAATATATTACAATTGCTACTCATTCAACTGCAGGTTGTAAATATTGGCATTATCCCAATGGATGGCAACAAATAGTAGATTATTTAAATTATAAAGGATATAAAGTTGTTCATGTTTCTAAAGAAAACACTGATTTAGAAAATGTAATTCAAATTGAGGATTCTTCTATCGAGAATACTATGTCAGTTATTCACAATAGTGAATTCTTTATTGGTTTGTCTAGTGGTCTTTCATGGCTTTCTTGGGCATTAAATAAACATGTAATAATGATTTCTAATTTTACATCTCCTGACCACGAATTTACAAGTAACTGCTCAAGAATAACAAATCCTGACGTTTGTAACGGATGTTGGAATAATCCAATGTTTATGTTTGATAAAAGTGATTGGTATTGGTGTCCTGAATACAAAAATACGTCTCGTCACTTTGAATGTCATAAAACAATAACCCCTGAAATGGTAATAGAAAGTATAGATAATTTATTATGATTGAATTTAAATACTCTCCCGTATCTAAAGAATTTCCTGAAGGTTTAATTGAAATTTATACTACTATAAATGATGGTTTTTTTTCTGATGATGAATTACCACTAAGAATATTAATAAAAAATTTATTTGGTAAAACAATAAGAGAATTCAATTTACACAAAGATTGGTTTTGTAATTATAATTTCTTGTCCTACACCACAATAAAAATTATAACATCAACAGGTATTGAATTATCTGAATGGAAATGGGACACTTACCAACACGGTGATTATTCACATCAGTTATTTTATTCTTGGGCTAAAAAAAATAAAAATTCAAATGGAATTGTAATTGGTACTCATGATGGAACTACTGGTGAATGGGTAAGACCTGTTATTGAAGGTTTAATAAAAGCAACATTAGTTGAGGGTGGTCTTAAACAATTTAAAGAATTAAAAAACAATTATAAAAATAATTCTTGGATTAATTTTGAAAATTTAGTCGTTAGTGAAGATGGTAGTATAAAAACATTTTATGAGGGTGGTGACGGTCATACCGACTCATTAATATCAAACATTACTAATCATTATGTTGGTTCTAATAATGTGAAAGAAAAAAAAATCCAAACAATTTCGATAAATGATTTAATAAAAAAATCTTACATAAATGGAGATGTTAAATGGATGCATTTAGATACTGAGGGTTATGATGATATTTTATTATATTCAATAGATGAAAATATATTACCTGAGATTATTATATGTGAAATTTTACATTTTAACGAAGAAAGAACTAAAAATTTAATATCCTATTTTGAAAATAAAAATTATTCCGTAACTTTATCTGGTTGGAATATGATATGTTTAAAATAGTTTATTACATACAAATTAAAATTTTTAAACAAATAATATTAGAATGAAAATAGAAGTATCAATTGGAGAAATTGTAGACAAATTATCAATCCTCCAAATTAAAACAGAAGAGATTACAGATGAATCTAAACTTAAAAATGTAAAATCAGAATATGATTATTTATACGACATCGTATTTAACGAAATGGGTATTGAACAATCAGATTTTACAGAATTAGTTTCTGTAAATAAAAAATTATGGATTATCGAAGATGATATTCGTGATAAAGAAAGAAATAAAGAGTTTGATAATATCTTTATTGAATTGGCTCGTGCTGTGTACGTAACTAACGATGAAAGAGCTGAGGTTAAAAAGAAAATTAACCTAAAATATGGTTCTACTTTTGTAGAAGAGAAGTCGTATAATCCTTATTAAATTTTGAAGTTTTGGTTTTAGTGTATAATGGAACATTAACGATACACTCCTCAGTACCTCCTTCATAATATTCTTTAATTACAGTCATTGGGAATCTTTCTACATTATATAGACTTTCTTTTCTATGGAAATTTTCCCAATGAAAATATGTAAATTTTCCACTTTCTCTTAATTTTAAATCTACTAAATTAAAGAAATCTTCAGCTTTATCCATATGGGTATCAAAAAAAATACAGTCGTATTTATCTAATCCCATTATTATATTTTGCCAAAATCCTGGTATCATTTTTACATTATCTTTGTATGGAAATTTTTCAACAAAATAATTTAAAACATGTGGATGTGATTCAATTATTGTATGGCTTTTTGGTTTAGCATTTTGTATCATTGTTGCCGATATCCCCATACCAAAACCAATTTCTAATACATCTTTATCCTTTACATCTAATAAATCAACATGTTTTTGCATCATGGGTATTTCCCACGATTCCATTACCGTACCAGTACCTTTTCTTGTTTTATTTTTTAATCTTTTTAAAAAAAGATAATCTTCAGTAAATTCTAAAGGTTCTCTATTAAAACTAATATTTTGTGGTGATATTGGAATTATTAAACTCATGCCTCAGTAATATTTAATTGATTTAACAACCAATCTTTAATATATGTATTATCGTGACCCCAATTATCATAATCAGAACCTTCTAATTTTTTCCATCCTTGTCCGATTTTAATTCTAGTTTGACTATTAATTAAACTATAGTTAACTATACATTCTTTATCCAAGATATTAAAACCTGAGATAAAAATTAATATTCTATCGGCAGACCCTAAAGGTCCGCAATCGGTTAATTCAATACTGTATGTATCATTCATAAACTTAATTTACGAATAAATAAAATTAACTAAAGTAATATTCAATTGAAAAACCAACACCAGCACCTCCATTAGTTGGTGTACTTGACCAATCACTACCACTAGAATTATTAATCATTGTAGTAACACCATTAAGACCAGTATTTGAATATACGCTACTACCATTTACAAGTATATTTAAATCATAATTTGCAAGACCTTGACAGGATAATCCACCGTAAACCCACATATAATTTACATTAAATGTATCACTATTAGATTTTAAAGCTTGTCCATATGTACCTCCATTTTCAGCAGCGTTTCCATCTAAAGGACAAAGATGTGTTGTATTAACGTCATTATAATCATTCATATACATATCAACAAGTACATCATTTGGTGGGTCCCCTCTTCCAGCTGCTGGTAGATTATTTTCAATATACATTTCAACAAAATAGTTTGTACCATCCATATAACCATAATAGTTTTTATAATAACTCATTTTATAGTTTGTTGTTGAGCCTGCTGCTGATGCACCATTATTTACAGGATTATATAAGATATCTTGTTGAACGCCTGTTTTTAATCCACTACCATAAAAACCAACTGAACCATCACCATGAGGACCAGGACCTTGTGGGTATGAATATACTCCATACGCACCTAAGTAGTTATCACTACCACTTAGGCCAACATTTGTTTCTTGCCAAACACCTAAAAGATTAACATTTGTACTTCCTAAACCCATGTTATTGACCTTTTAACTTGTTTATCTCCTCATTTAAGTCTTGTATTGATTTAATTAGAATTGGAATTAATCTTTCGTATGATAGAGTCTTAAATGTCTCTAATTCACCCGTATATAATAATTCTTTTTCTTTAACTAATATTGGTAATATTTCTTCAACTTCTTGAGCTATTAAACCGTAATCAGATTTGTCATTTTCTTTATGTTTCCAATCGTAACTAACAGGTCTTAACTTTAAGATTGTTTCTAAACCTAATTCAAGATTTTCAACATTTTCTTTCAATCTAATATCTGACGCTGTTGTTGAGTATGCTATTACATCACCTGTTGAGTGGAAGTCTCCATCTGTTCCGTTTAATTTCCACAAGAATTCTCTTGCTCCATTCAATGATAATGATATCTCATTTGCTCCTGAGCGGTAGAAACCAGTGTTAGTATTACTAACGAAGGTCCATACAGGTGCTGCCGCAGTACCATCACTTGATTGTAACTGTGTACCTGTAAACCTTAAGTTAGATTCACCGTTAAATGGTGTAGAACCACTACCGGTTGCCGTAACTACATAGTCATTAACGTTGTTTGTAATTGACGTTGCTGCGGATACACCACTAGTACCTGCTGAACCTGATGAACCACTTGAACCTGATGAACCACTTGAACCTGAGCTTCCTGATGAACCTGATACACCACTAGTACCTGATGAACCACTTGAACCTGAGCTTCCTGATGAACCTGATGAACCACTTGAACCTGAGCTTCCTGATGAACCTGATGTTCCGCTAGTTCCTGATGAACCGCTTGAACCTGAGCTTCCTGATGAACCTGATACACCACTAGTACCTGATGAACCTGAAGAACCACTTGAACCTGAACTTCCTGATGAACCTGATTTTCCGCTAGTACCTGAAGAACCACTTGAACCTGAGCTTCCTGATGAACCTGATACACCACTAGTACCTGATGAACCACTTGAACCTGAGCTTCCTGATGAACCTGAAGAACCACTTGAACCTGAGCTTCCTGATGTTCCACTAGTACCTGATGAACCTGAACTTCCTGATGAACCTGAACTTCCTGATGAACCTGAAGAACC
>Ga0070749_10000305_pt1 | contig 32490 bp, 54 predicted proteins | sample VirMetDEL_Nov_18_FD_75180 | JGI IMG/M metagenome (GOLD analysis project Ga0070749, IMG submission 75180) | Aqueous microbial communities from the Delaware River and Bay under freshwater to marine salinity gradient to study organic matter... | ecosystem: Environmental > Aquatic > Marine >...
CAGCGGTAGATGACATATCCGTACCTTCGGTCAGCGCGGCGGCTGTGATGGCTGGATACTTGGGCACTTGAACTGTTTTACCAGCTTGTGCGTCGATGTTGTAGACGGTAACAAGGTTACGCAACAGAGATTGCTCTTCTGCGGTGTAACGTGCTTGTGCGACGATATTGACAAACAAGTCGTCTAAGGTGCTTGAGGTGGTTGCTGCCATGATTTAACTCCAGAAAAAAAGAAAGTGGTTATTTGCGCTTTTTACTGGCGGCAAAGGCTTCACGCCCACCGTTTTCCCAGTTACTTAGCATTTGAGCCACAGAACTTGGCTTCTGTGTCGAGCCTCCAGCATTGCCACTTGAGCCAGCACCACCAGCGGAGGCGCGAACAAAATGAGGATTAGCCGTTAAGAATTCTTCCATCAGTTCATTGACTGATAGCAATTCACCGTTGTCATTGTAGCGAATACTTCCGTTCTTATCAAGAATCTCGACTTGACCGTCATCGCTCAATCTGGTTTGACCTTTTAGCAAAGCCGAAACCTGTTCGGGTGAAACTGCATTTTTAGTTGATGCGGCATTTAATAACGCACCATCAACTTGAATCTGGTGTAGCTTTGCAGTCAACGATTGAATTGTCATGTCTTTCTTTTCGACAGTCTTTTTCAATACGTTTTCAAACTCGCCACGTTCCTTCTGGCGCTCTAACTCGGCTTGCTCACGTTCTGCCAAAACGCGCTTTGCTTCGTCAATATCTACGCCATCGGTCATTTTCTCAAACCGCTTACGCTCTCGCGCTAACCGCTGCTCAAGAATCTTATCGACATCCGCTTGCGTGAATGTCTTACTTGCCCCACCGCCTGATTGCTCATCGCTTGGTGTACTTACTTCATCATCCATGATTTCATCGCTCATGTGCGTAGCCTCTTTCGAGTAGTTAAAAAACAATTATTTGGACTTCTTCTTTTGTGTAGATGGAATCCAACCCGTTTTGCGTAATGTACCATAAACGTAAGCATTAGTTCGTTCTTCGCCTAAACGTTTCTTCTTGGCTTCTTTACGCAACTCCATTTCTAGCTTCTTTGGCATGACTAACCCCTAAGTCGAAACACCTTCTGGGACTTCTTGCTCGACATAAGGAACTCCAGCGGAAATTGCCTCAAGAATCAAGTCTTCTATATCGCCAGAAATTGCGTAATTGATGCCAGTAATAACTGGTTCAACACCAAATGCATCTATGTGCAATTGAATAATGTCTTGATATTCAAGAACCTTCATTTAAATACTCCTTAATTATTTCATCAAACCTTTTTGCCATATTTGGCATCCTTTGCTGCACAAGCTCCCAATACTTTGTATTTCTTAATGCAAACAAGTTAGCAAAAGCCTCTTGTTGTCTAGTGCCTTTTCGTTTGAAATAGCTTACGCCGTGACCAAAGCCGCCAAACATGTTTTGCATTTTCCCGTGGCTTAGTGCATCAACAATGTCAGAGTAATTGGCAAGCTCGCTGTTTTTTAATACTTTCCTTTGCCTTGTGCCGTAAGCAGTTTGTATTTCTTCAAAATCATAAATTTCAGCGTGAATTGATTTAATTGAATCGCTAAACATTGCTGTTTTATGAAAATTCAAACCTTTTCTATCAAGTTCATAAGCCTCAATAAAAGCCTTATCGGTAGCAGATATGCCAAAAAAGCCAGCATTGCCTTCTTTCCTGCCAATTTCAAAGTCAACGTGATGACCATATTCGTGCCGAACGATTGACCCGTTATCCTTTAGCGGCTGGGCAACCAGCTTTCTTTTATATGCTTGATAGTATCCCCTCTCGCTTTCAATAGCATATTCTTCAATTGGGGGCAACTTATTGACAAGCCTGATTTGGTCGTCAGAAAGTGCATTCATTGAAGTTGCAAAATCGTCAATCTGCTTTGATGATTTCAGATTGGCAGGAATTTGATACAGGGGTTTATCCTCGACTACATCTTCTACAACGGGCGGAGCATCCTCTAGTTCTGTGAAAACAGGTCGCCAATGATGGCGGCAGTTATACCCGCCACGGACAATGAACGGGTCGCCTGATGATTTGCCAGCCCAATTGCCAGACCATATTTCCCTGATTTGCTCCTCTGTGTAGGTCTTACCAGAGTGAGTACGGCAAAACTCCCGTGTGTCGTTAATGTTTGACCCGTAATACAGCCACGCATCAGCGCCTGACTCCATGCCAGTCTTGGTGACAATCGAGGCGTCAAACTGCATTAGCGAGTCATGCACCATTTGGCTGGAATAGCGGCGCATATTGTTACCCAGCTTGTCGGCAGCATAAATACTGTGCAACTTGCTGATCGCTTCTTCTGCGGCAGCCCCGCCAGCATTGGCAATGTTCACCAGCTTCTGAATCTCAACTTGGTCAGATTGAGCGTAAACACCGTTAATCTTTTGGCGAATTGCTTTTACAGACTCGGCTGCGCTACGTCCTGAGATTGTGTTTTGATAGACCTCAGTGGCTAACTCATTGAGGAAAGTGCCAGCAATATCTTGAAAACCTTGAAAAGACTGAACTTTTAGCGCCCTAATTACATCATCGGTCACACCAACAAAATCGCCGTATTGCTTGAGCATATTCCCAGCAGACACTGCGGCTTGAGTGTACTCATCAACGATTCGGCTTGATTCTGTCAGGTAGTTGGTCTGGATTGCGGCAGATATGTCTTTTCTTGCCTGAATAGCCCATTCCAAATCAAACAATGCACCCTGCTTTAGTGGCGCTTTGCCAAGTAGACCAGCAAGCGAATCCTCCAAAGCCGTCAAAGCCTCGACAATGCGCCTTTCGTGCGCCTCACCAAGTGCTTCAACAAATTTGGCGTGCTGCTTGTCTGTTGCCATTAGAACTGACCAATAACCTGTGTATTCTGCTCAATTTCGGTGTAAGCGCGGTCTAATTCTTCGTCATCCAGCACCAAGTCGGCAATGCGCTTGTCTACCTCTTGCTGGAACGTGCGTGAGTTGACGCCAGAGGCTTTGGCTCCTTGCAAGAACGCTAGTTCGTTGGGGTAGTCGCGCACATCGAATGAGTCTGGGTAAAACACCTGCACATCAGGGGTTATGCCTTGCCAAATACAGAACAACGCCCAGATTTGCTCCTCTGCCAACTCCAAGATGTCAGCCTTCTCAGACAGGCGTGCATTAAGCATTTGGAACTCCGTCTGCATAGCGATGCCAGACTTGGTTTGCCCCTCTGTGCCTCGGATGGCGCTCATGTGAGCCATGCGGTTGATTGCCTCCACCTTGTCGTTGATGGCAGCGCGTACTGCATCCAAGTTACCGCCGTTAGGCTGAATTTGGTAGGGTTTGAGGTTGGCGTCTAGGTCATCGGGCATATTGATGATCGAGCCAGCCCCAGCGGTTGCGTCCGTATCAAAGGTCTTGACCAAAGTGGGGTGGTTGCTTATGCGGATAAGCTGCTCAATCTCGCTCAGTTCTTCGTAGATTGCCTTTTGCATAGAGGCAATGTCTGTAAGATCGCTAATGCCAATACCGCGCTTAATTGAGCGTTGGGCTGGAACAAATACGGCGGGAATAAGACCAATCGGGTTATCCATTTCTTCAACAAGGCGCTCGGTCTCATTGTTGACCTCGTAAAGCTGGATCGTCTCATTTGTCCACACTCGGAATGTCTGCTTAACGTCTGTGGCAGTGTCTCTAACGATTGACTCTCGAACCTTAAGATAGGACAACTGGAACCGACCAGAAGCCTGTCGTTCGTAGCGCCAATCAAAGATATTCTCTGGCGTAAATAAATTGATGTAAGGACGGATGCCTTGAGCCAATTCATCAGCTCGGGTTCCAGCCGTAGACTTGGGCTTGTCCATCATTAGCCAGACATGACCGTAAACAGAAGCCCAGACTTGAGCCTCGCGCATAAATGAATCAAAAGATCGACCATCAAGGTCAGCGTCTTTTAAGAAATACTCAAGAGACACATTGTTAGCTAATGCGCCAAACTCGCGTTTCGGTGGCACGCGCCACAAATAGCTTGAGTAAATGTGGACAATGTTTCGACAATGATTGTCAATTGGCGTAAGCATCAATCGACGGTTATATTCATCCTTGTCTTCGTTGACATACTTGGTCAGATAGTTCCCACCCTGATAGTCTGAGCCGCCCATGTAGCTGCGGAGGTAGAACTCCCAGCGGTCTTGGTTGTCGTCATAATCGGGGTGTTTATCAGTAAATTTACTCATTTATGTCCACCTAGTAGGCTGTTCGACAAATTCGATACGCCGTTTTATCGGCATTTTTCTAACAACAAAATAACCAACGGCATCATTCAAATGGTCAAAACCAGCCTTTTTGTCTGGTTCGCCGTTCTTGTCGTAGGCTTGTTGTTCAAGTCCTAGCGCAATGTTAGGGCATTTGTCAACGTTAACATAGTATAACCTTTGCCCATCATTGTTGCAAAGTGCCATATTTACGGCTGAAACCCTATCCCTTACCCTGCCATTAGCCCTTGGCGCATTAACTGAAAAGCCAGCGTTCTTTAGCAAAATGATGTCGCTTGTCCCAGCATTTGTGGTGTTTGTACTGCCGCCACTCGCGTCTGGGTAAACAATAATCGGATTGTTTGGGTATCGATTGCGAACTATCTTGATAACTGCTGGCGTATCCTGCGCTCCAATTATCTCATCGACAGCATAGGCTTTTGATTCCCGCATTACATGGATTGCTGCCGACATATTGTTGACGTTGAAGTCCATGCCAATATGCAAAGTCTCCGAGGCATTAGCAGTTACGTCGGAATTGTTTAATTGCCTGTCGTAATTGACATAAACAGACCCAGAAGCAAGATTGACAAATTCGCCCTCAATGTAGGCGTCCAGCAAATTGCTTGGGTAAGTCTCCCGCAATGAATCAACATATCCAGCGGGTAAATGTGGGTTTGAGTATGTTGGAGCCTTAATTAGCTCGTAGCTTTCGGTTCTATTCTTTTGCCACTTTTCATAGACAAACCTGAAACCTTCTGGAGTTGTCCCGACTGCTACCGTATTCTGAGTCCCGTCTGGCTTCTTTTGGCGATTTCTAGCAATTATCTTATTCCAGACTTCAGAAGCCTTGGCGGTCGGCAATGTATCCAGCTCATCTACCAGAGAGTCGCCAACCTCGTAACCAACGATGGTGTCTGGGTTTTCCATTGTCCGAAAGATGATTTGCTTGTTGTTGACCCTCAAGATGTGTTCAGAACGATTCAGCTCGTATGGCACACCAAGGTCATCTAACGCTTGCTGGAACCGTGGATAAGCAATCGTCCTGACCAGAGGGTAGTTCGGCAAGTAATACGCAACATCGCCCCCATTACTAAAAATGAGCCTTAAAGCCCTATAAGTCAAAGCCTGTGTCTTGCCAGCACCAAAGCCAGCCACCATTGCTGGGAACTTAGCGGTGCTGTTAACTAACGCTGTTTGCGGGGCAGTACCTTTGGCTCTAATCCGCATCGTTCACCACCTCAAAGGCGGTAATAGTGTGCTGCCCAGTCATTATTTGCTTGTCGGATTGTCCGAGGGCTTGTTTACCCAGCCATATCTGCATGGGAATACTGCCCTCTTTTGCCGAATTCCATTGCAGTCTGCGGAGACTCTGTTTTCCGACTCCTGAGTGCTTTTTATAGAAGTCCGCAAAATTTGCATATCCATACTCTTTCAGGCGTCGATCTAATGTGTCTTCGCTGATTTCGTAAATAGAGCAAATCTCGTCTTGTGTACAGAATATTTCGACCATTCCAATGATTTTATGGAGTTCGTCTTCTGTAATTTCAATTCTTGGTCTGCCGACTTTGTTATCTGTCGTCATGATATGTCCCTGTAAAACAGTAGACTTGATTCTAGCAAAAAAAATGCCCACCGCAAGGGCAGGCAAATTTGGGAGGAGAAACCCCAAAAGGAAACGTGTCTAGTTTACGTCTTGCTTTAGCAGAAGTCTAGTTCGCTCACGGTAATATCTGGCTATTTCAAGTAGACCTTCTTTGGTGCATTTTCTCAGGGTGCTGTCTGCCTCCAGAAGTTCCAATTGATGCTCACCAATACGCTCTAGTAGTCTTTTACGGTATTCAACGTGGTTTCCTGCCAACCAGTTGTTGCAGTGCTTGCATTGACCGTGTACGTTATCCTCGACAAACCTCATGTGAGGCGCAGAACCAACAGAACGGTAGTGACCAGCGTCGAACGTGTTGGGTTCGCTACCAAGTGGTGTATCGCATGAGATACACGTTTTGCCCTTGTCTCTTGCCCTGATGTAAGCGTTAAAAGCGGCTTGGGCACGCTTTACCAACTGGGGTTTGGTCTGTAGCGCGTCCAGCTTTAATTTGGTTTCTCTCCTGTCAGCCTTGGCGACTACCTCTCTAGCAATCTTCATGGCACATCTTGTACTACAAACTTTTTGCAACGGTCTGGCAGGAGTAAAAGGCATCTCACAGACTTTGCACTTCTTACTCATGGATTTCCACCCCATTCTCAGCACACCAAGCCATTAGCCACTCTGCAAACTCTGATGCCTGTTGTTTTGTAAATTTTCGTGTTTGAAGCCCCAATTGGACAATACCATCCCCTGTCAAGTTGGGAATGACTTGCCCCGTATATTGTCCACTTTCCTTGGTATAGGCATCCACCAGAAGTCGCTTCCAAGACTCTGTATCCCAATTGGAACCGTGATGTCGGGCTTGGCTCGAAATCTGATGGATGATTGAGTGTATCAAACGATTCTGATCTGGACTACGATTTTCTTGCTTGATTTCCACCGTCAAAACCATCCCAGACTCAAGGGCTGGCTTCATCTTTTCCCAAGCCATTCGCATTTTCTGCGCCCCCTCCAAGGGATTCTTGATTGAGAATTTCATATTCGTTTTGCCTGATTTCCGTCATGTAAGAACGTAGTGTTTGAGCGTAGGCATAGCCTTGCTTTTTGCTGATGCGCTGCATTGTCTCTGCGAACCATTGCTTTCTGTCTCTGGGATCGCGCCAGTAGAACATTTGAACCAACTCTCTGGCATAAGCTCTGTCATTGGCTCGACGATCTATGGCAGCAATGCGCTCAAAGTTAGCTCGTTGCTCATCAGTAAATCGGGGTTTCCAAGTCTCCTGTCGCTTGGAGGGCTTGAATAATGACGTAGGTGGGATAGTAGGTTGCGCCATCTCGGACTCGATCAAGGATTTTTTTAGCTAATTCATAGGTCATCGTCGTCATCCAAAAAATAGCCCGTAAATGAAACCCAAGAAAAAGCTAATAACAACGGTACAAGATACAAAAACCACAATTGCGAAGTCATCAACATCACTCGGCTCCTTTAGGTAATTCAGCATCGGTGTCTTCAGACTTTTCATCACGCTTTTGTGTGTCATCAGATTGGTTTTGAATATTTTTAGTTTTAAAAATTGCATCCCAGTTATTTTCAAACGCTTGACGGTCTACGTCAAACGGTCTAGGTGCGCTACCTTTACTCATTAGAACAACCCCTTTTGTTTGCTATTTGGCTTCCATTCAATGTCTGCAAGCCTGTACTGACCAGAAAATTTTGATTGCAGATATTTCCCAGTGGGACGCAAGGCAGCCAACTCGTCTGGCGTGAGTTCCATTTTCTCTCCATTGTGTTCGATGCACATACCGCCCTCTGTGATGCCCTTTTCGATCTCATAGTCTCGCACAGAAACAAATCTACCCTGCCATAACTTAGTGACTTTTTTTACAATCATTTCAGCCCCCTTTTAAAACCCTGTCTTTGTACTTGTTGTAACGCCAAGCAGTTGCATCGGCATCAATCCGCTGCCATACAGAATCGCGCTCGTCATCAGTCATAAATACCCAGTTAGCTACCTCAACATAAGTTCTACCACAACCCTTGCAAATTTCGTCGTACAGGGTAGTGCAAACGGCTACGCAAGGCGAATCAGGTCTCATACGTTTTCCCCAACAAGCGTGCTTTCTTTTCGTGATACCTTCTTCGCCTGTCTTCTCGCCTTTCTTCTGGCGTGCGTACCTTTTTTGGTACGTCAAACCCATCCCCATAGGCATAAACTGGCGTCACTTCTCGACCTATTGTGTCTTTGCGGTACGCAACCCGATGTATGCACCTCATTTCGTGCAGCGTTCTGACCCAAAGCCAAGAGGTTCGGATTGAAACTTCAAGGATGTCAGCTAGTTGATGGGCATCCAATTCTCGACCGCGCTGAAAAAGCAACCAAGTTTTACAAAACAAGTATGCGTCTATGCGTTGGGCACGTTTCATGCTTTTTTCAATACTGCGTTAATTTGGTCACGAATGTTTTTGGGCATTGGCACAGCACGCTTTAGGTCTGCTTCAATTGCTTTCAAGGCTGCATCGTGGTTTGGTGCAATCGGAACCGTAGTCCTAGCAACATCAGCAGCTTGTTGGGCAAACGTCTGTTTTTCAGCTTTCTGTGATCGAACCCAGTTGCGCCATGTCGCGTCCCAGTTCAGCTTTACACCCTTAGAACCAGCAACCGATGTCCAGTAATCCCTGAACTCTTCCAGCACCTTCCGCAGGTTTAAGTCTGGTCTTTCAGCCTTTGACCATTCTGCCAATTCAGAATCAGGCTTCCAATCGGCTGGCAACCGCGACCCGCGTGTTGCACTTCTACTCTTCTTTGTCTCTGTCTCTGTCTCTGTCTCTGTCTCTGTCTCTGTCTCTGTCTCTGTCTCTGGGATAGCATCTTGATAGCACTCTGCTAGCACTTCGCTATCATCTACAAAAAAACCTTTATCAATCAAATGCTTGAGACCAGCCTTGATGTCTGACTCAGGCATACGCAACCTAAAGGTCAATTCATCAATAGAGGCATCAAAAGTGCCATCCTTTGACTCACTCGCTAGCAACCACAACAAAGGTGCTAGCGCCTTGCTAGCAGTTGGTAGCGTCATAAAAGCACGGTCGTTAAGCAACTCCTTGTGCAACTTAATCCAAGGAGGGCAACGGTCTTTGTAGTGCTGAAAATGTGACCAATTTTTAGGCTTCATCACTACTCTCCTCTGAGCCGTGATAAGCCTCATGCCTCAATTGTTTGGCTTGCTCGACAAGATATTCAAACCGTTCAATTGGGATTTTGACCATGCCGATGTTCTGCAACTGAGACTCGACAAATTCTTCAATGACGACATTCCCATCGCCATCACCATACACAAGCAGTTCGTTCTGCTTTTCAAAACCAATGGGCATAGTGCTCACCTTTTCAACGCACCCTAGAAAAGAAACAACGGCAGGAGAGGGAGGTAACTCCGTTCAGTCAGGTGATCAAGCCCGACCTAGCCGTGTCTCAAACAATTATACTTCAAAGTCTGGGTCTGTCACCCATTTCGGCGTCTTCCAGTCATCATCAATGTCGTATGGAACATGACCCGTAATTTCGGTATCAGTTTCGTCGTAGTAGTCGTCGCCGTTGTTAATTTGTAAGACGCAGCAGCTACCACTGTGCGCTTTTTTTATTTCAACCCGATACGGGTCTGCGTGATTGTCTATTTGCCAAAACAGCTCTTGTAGATTGTTTGCAAAAGCAAAGCCAACCCAACCGTTTGGCAGACCGTCCGATAACACACGGAAATGATATGCAATCATTATTCATACTCCTTAGTTTTTGAAAGCTCAAATTCGATCAGCATTTCCAAGCAATGCTTGGCTTTTTCCAAGTCTTTAAGACCACCCTTGTCTCGAAATCTTGTGACGTATTTGATGATTGTGTGCTGACAGGCATCTAGCCCATTTAGTAGGCTGTACTGCATGGGCTGAATGGCTAGTTTTTGATAGTGGTCGCCATCCACTTGATGATCGTATGGGTTCAATGCGTGCCTCCAAAATTTTGACGATTAAGCTCCTCGCGCTGGATTCTCTCGGCAGCCATGACACAGTTGTATTGCAAACTATTGAGCCAAAGAATAGCTTCAATCTCGTTCATTGGCTGCCTGCTCAAAAGCGCTGAAAGATCGTCTATAAAGTTAAAAAAATTGGTCATGAAATACCTCCTAAGTGACCAAATTTAAGCACAAGTAAATTTTTATATATATAAGGGTTATCCCTAGTATTGATTGGTGATTTTTTGTGTTTATACTGTGTGTGTGGCAACGGTAGCCATGAAAAAGGGAGAATTTATGAAAAAACCAATTTATTCGCTAAACGAAAGCGGTCAAGCGTTACTCAAGACCTTGGTAGATCAAAACTCAGACTTTTATATCGACGCGGTGATTGACCTCGAAGAACTAATGGAAGACGGTGATATGCCTGTTTTCGAGGGTACGATTTTTGGTGCAGAACATTTTGATTTGATTAAGGAGTTCAAATAATGAACAACATTGCCAAGGCTTTTGTAGCCGCCAAGCGAGAATTTGCACCTGCATTGAAGACCAGCACCAACCCACATTTTCGCTCAAAGTATGCAGACCTTGCTCATTGTTTGGAGGCTGTCAATGAGGCGCTTTTAAACAACGGCATTGCTGTGTACCAAGAGACAAGCGAGGATGACCGTGGCGTAACGGTGGAAACCGTGTTTTTGCATGAGTCTGGTGAAGTCTTGCGGGGTGGTAAATTACACGTTCCAGCAAGCAAGCAAGACCCACAGGGCTACGGAAGCGCACTGACGTATGCGCGTCGCTACAGTTTACAAGCTGCCACTGGCATCGCCCCAGAAGACGACGATGGCAACGCTGCCTCACGCAAGCCAGCACCAGTTATCACGCCCAATCAGGGTGCGCGTGAGAAGGTTTCGCCTGATGACCTGCCTTATTTGGAGGAGCTGGCAGCAGAAGTGACAGATATATGCCTGACAGACCCCAAAGCCGCCCGTCAGCGCGTTTTAGCTGATCGCCTAGATGAAGTTCAGTACAGCGCCCTTTGGACGTTTTTAGATGCTCCTACGCGCCGCAAACTTAAGGAGGCAAAATGACCGCAGAACACGAAAAAGCCGTGTTTGGTACGTTTTGGAAATACCTGTGCCGCAGAGGTTCATCAGACACCTCGGTCGAGGCGGCAAAAGCCGTAGATTCCAAGGGTCTGGAGCAACAGGTTTACAACATCATTGCGTGCTTTGGAACAACTGGGTGCATCCAAGATGATGTGCTAAATGAGATGCCTTGGTTACCGTACTCAAGCGTAACAGCTAGATTTGCGGCACTCAAGCGTAAGGGACTTGTACAACTGACGGGCGAAAAGCGCGTCGGTCGGTCAGGTAAGAAACAGGCAGTCATGGTGGCTGTCAACAATTAACTAAAGGATTTTTTATGGGATACGAACAACGCGACAACTCAGGCTCACTTTTCAAGAATGACAAAAAAGAGTCAGACAACCATCCAGACTACAACGGCTCTGCAATGGTTAACGGAACAGAGATGTGGATGAACGCATGGCTAAAGACATCATCCAATGGCAAGAAGTTCATGTCATTCAGCTTCAAGCCAAAAGAAGCAGCCAAGCCAGCAGCCAAGTCAGCTCCCAAGCAAGCGGAACCCGACTTTGATGACGATATGCCGTTCTAAAGCATGGATAACATACTCGGATTAGCTGCGGTCGGCATCCTTGGTGGTAGCTGGCTGACACACATCATTGTCTGCCTAGCAGAAGGCTCTTGGGGCTTTCTGGTGGCAGGCGCATTGTTTTTCCCTGTCGCGTGGGTTCACGGGATCGGCGTCTGGTTTGGAGCGTGGTGATGAGCAAACTTTTTTTATCAAAATTCGTAAGTTTGAGATTTCCAATAGATTTGTATGAAGAAGTCAGAACTATGGCAATTGCTGAATCTCGGTCTGTCTCAGGGCAGATTGTGTATCTTGTGAGAAAAGCGTTGGCATTAGGGTAAACACCTAGAAAATAATTGAAAAAACCTCTTGTGTTGTGTTGTGGTGTGTTTATACTTAACACATCGCAACACTTTTGGAGGTCTTATGGACTTTACAGTTTCTCCCTTTGATTTCGACGCTACCGAGGCAATGATTGTTGCCCAATCTAGCCAAGCAAAAACGTTTTTTGCCGAAAAATTCGGCATTGGCGCTTTTTCAATTCAAGTGCTTAAATCAGGGTTGCCTGATGTTGTAGCCAAACTTGAAGATGCTGGCTTTAAAGTCAGTCTTGTATAAAAACAGGGGCGAAAGCCCTATTTAATGGAGATTGAAATGGAACCAAACTACGAACCAGTTGAACATGAACCTTACGACATAGAGGCAGCACAAGCGGCAGAAGACCGAGACGCGGAAAAGTACGACATCGACAAAGACTGGGAGAACTAAAATGAAAGACGCGTTATCAGCAGTATTAGTCGCGGTCATTATGACCGTCCCTGCAATCATTGTGGTAGCTTTATCATGAAGGGCTACAACACTGGCAAGGTTGTCATCGGCTGCAACTACCAGCCTAAACGGTACTATATGGACGATTTAGGTATCTGGTGGCAGGGTCACTTGATTGCAAAGAAAAAATCGCTTTTAGAGCGTTTTAGAGCCTTTTGTGGAGGTGAATTTTGACCAAAGAGGAACGTTTAGCCGAACTCATGGAGGATGACACTGAATATTGCTGTTATTGCGGCTCTAAAAAAGTTAGATTTAGCTGCTGTGGTGAAGTACACTTTCAAACTTTCAGCGAAATGGATAGCGAGGATCAAGCCGATTGGCTCCTCCAAGAAGGATACTAATGATTAAAAAACAAACAAAAATGCGCCCAAATGGTTTGGTAGCGCAGCCAAATGAGATTAATAAAATGAAAGGCTCGTGGATGTGTCCTGAGCTAACTTTGCCAGCCGTTCGATCTGGGGCTGACGATCATTTGGAATATCCAAGTCGGCGAGGCAACACCTTGTACTTTAAAAACGGTAGAACAGAAAAAATTACACCATGACAGCAAGCTCTTCTTTTTCTTACGTCGAGAATCAAATTGAAATTTGGGGCTATGACCGAAAAATCATCCAAAATGGGAAAGTTTTGGGTCAAGCAATCAAAACAGCAGAGGAGACTGTCGAGCTATTGTCTGCAATCAACAGTCAGCAAGATGATGAAATTACCGACGCAATTGGTGATATTGGGGTAACTTTAATAATGATCTGCGCCCAGCGAGGCATTCCGTTTACTGAGTGCTTAAATGCAGCCTACGAATCAATCAAGGATCGGAAGGGGACTTTGACTTCAGCAGGCGTGTTTGTCAAAGGATGAAATGCGTAGTGTGTGGTGCATGGACAACCGTACTGGAATCAAGGATGCGTCAAGACAATACTCGACGCAGAACGCTTCAGTGCGGCAATTTGCACAAATTTTCAACAGTGGAGCGCGTGGAGGCGGTTAAGCGAGGCGGTGCTAGAACTCCGAAACGTCCCAAAGCTCACCCCTCCACTCCACCAAATGCTCTCCACAATCACGGCTTAAATCGCTGACGAAAAGTAGCTCTGGCATCAATAGGTGTCCGTCTACTATTGTCAGCACAGCGAACCCCGACCTGTGGTTGCGAGGGTTGTTCTCCGAGTACGCAAATTGATCCCCCCACGGCTCCGCAATTGTGCCAGTGTCAACGCCCCACTTTGTAGAAACCATATCAGTCCAACCTGTGACCTTTAGGCTGTGCAAGTGACCAGTCACGAAACTTAAGCCGCTTTGCTGTGCGTGGACATGGGTGCTATGCACCGAATTTTTCCACCGATGTTTGACCATCAAATTGTCTGTAACCAAACAACTCATGCAATGCCTCCAATCTGGGAAGTGTTGATCCAATTTGAACCCAAACACATCTTTGTATTGGGGAGCGGCTTGCGCTAACCTGCTACCAAAACGTAGATCATGATTTCCAGCGCACCAAATTAATTTAGCGTCGCCAGCAGCTTCTTGAATGTCTCTGAGAGCTATTGTGCAAGCGTTTAGTTCTTGGATCACACTTGGCGTGTCCTCCCAGCCATTAGGTGAATGCCTAGACACACTGGCTCCGTCGAAAGAGTCCCCGTTGTTTATGACTACTTTAGGTTTAAGTTCTTCAATCAACCATAGCAGGGCTTTAAATGCTGTGGTTCGACGACCTAACTGGAAATGAGCGTCGCTGAACACAATTACCGTCCCGTTTTCCAGCCCCAAGCTGATGTTCCCCAGAGCCGTTGTAACGTCGTTTTTTTGAGCGATCAGTTGGACTCCATGCCTGCCCTCGATCTTCCTGCGCCGCTCATGCAGGTTTCTTTCAGCCATGCCAGTAATCTTGGCAATCTTGGCGATTGATCTGTGCGCCTCCCATAGCTCAAGAAACTCAGCGTCACTTATCTTTGGTACTCCCATCAAAAACTCTCCTTATCAAATCCCAACTCAATACATACATCCCGCGCACAATCCATGAAAAACAGATCGTGCGGCTGCGCGTCATCCAGAACCTTGAGTCTGAATTGGTGTAAGTGGATCATTTCGTGGGCAACCGTAGCGATTAGCTGGTTTACGTCCCAGACCTTTGCGGTCGAAATGGTTATTGTGTTGGGCGAATCCTCGAAACACCCGTACATTGATAGATCGTGAACAACCTTGGTTTCAATCTTGGTCGGCAGCTTCCATTCACAAAAAGGACTCATTCCTCTCAGCATTTGGTACGCCAAGAGGATGGTTTTCTTTGTAACGACTTTATGTTCGACTTGCATCCAGAGCGACCTGACGCACTTCTTCAACCCTGCGCGTCCAGCCCTTACCGAATGTGTCAAACGTTTTTAAACCCTTTAGAAAGTTTAAGCGGTTATCGGAGTAAGCGTTCACTAACGAATCAGCATTATGTGTCCTGACCTTGGCTAGTGTCTTTTCGCCAATAGCCCCGTCAGCAACAGCCCCGACAACTTCCTGCAACCACTTGGCAGCGCGACCAGTCCCAGAGTTTACCGAGGCGTCAAAAACAGCGTAATTAACACCAGATGGCAGGTCGTCGCATTTGACCCTATCCCAGTATTTGCGTTTGTACAGCGGAGCCACCATTTCTGGCGTCAGTGAGCGCATTTCCTTTTCGCTTGACTTACGACCAACCCATTCCTCCCAGACTGCAATGGTCACGCCAAGATTAGTAATGCCTGCTGGGTCTTTTGGGTGATTTACAAAGCCACCCTCGTGCTTCAAAACGTGTTCAAGTGCTTCAGTAAAGTTCATAACGAATCAGTATGCTTTGGTTTAATTTCAAGACAATCAACTTGGTAGGCTTTTACGTCTGGGTCTTTTAGCATGGCGACCGTGGCTATTTTATTCTGGTCTTGGCACTGCTCTAGTGACACAGATAGGTTGCCATTGTAAAAAGCGCAAGTGCCGTTTGTAAGGCAAGCGAAAGCAATAGGCAACCAGATAGTCATAGCTAATCCTTCGTTGAAGCCCCAAAATAATAAGACAGGATAACCATCAAAGCGCCGTCAAGCGTTCCAAGAACCCGAGCCACAAGTTCACGCATTTCCTGTGGGACGGTAGAGTTAATCAGTGTGAATTGGATGCCAACCCATGCCGTGACCACAATCAAAGCCAGCGCGGGGCTGATTAGCTTGTTCAACAGGGGCGCTTTTTCGCTGGTGGCAATTGTAGCTTCTCGGCTACGGGCTGAGTCCTTGTCTGCCAAAACAGCCTTGAACTTGTCAATTTCCAATTGTTTCAACTTTATAGCGGCTTCAGGGTCAGCCTTAATCGCCTTTGTGACCGCCTCTACTTCATCCTCGACACCAAAGCGTTGAGCCAGCGCAGTAACTGCCATGCCAGCCAGAGGGGAACCCAGCGCAGTCGCAATGCTGGGCGCGATGTTTTTAACCAAGCCAAGAAGTTCATTCATCAAAACGCTCCACGTTTAACGATAGCCCAAATTAAGCCCCCTATGGCGATTAAACCACTGAGGACTATGATAGCTATCAGTATTGCATTAAAAACGCCCAGAATGGCTTTACGGCGCTTCTGGACGGCTAATATGCGTTCACGTTCTGCTTGGTCGCGCTCACGCTTCTTTTGAGCCTGAAACGCGAGCCAATCCGTCCATAACCCCGCCCGCCCCTGATATATCATCATTTCTTTGAGTTCGGCTTCTTGATTGCGTATTGCTTCGAGCGCCCAAAACTCCTCCGAATCGCTGCCTTTGGCGTTGGCTTTCTTGGCAATCTCAGCCTTTAAGCCAAAATATTCACCAAGTTTTGCACCATACGATGCAATCTCGCCGCCGTTGGATATAGCTTCCTTGATGACAGCGAAAGCCGCGTTCGCCGCCATCAATTCCGCAAGCATTAGTTATCCTCGTCTAACAACAGGTCAAAAGCGGCAGTTACTCGAGCATTATTTGAGCGAACTAAAGCACGAACATCAATATCTGATTTCTCAGGGATTCGGATTGGTATAACAAAGGGATGCAGATATTGCCCACCGTTACCAGACACCTCAAATGAGTGACCAACCCTAAACGATGCCTGACCAAAGTAGCGAACGAACATATCGCCCGTTGCGTCAGCACCCGATTGACAGGAGCAAGTGCCTTGCAGCAAATAGCCAGTTTTGCCAGCGGGTATTGTGTAAATAGCCATCAAAGTCTGGCTCTTATTGGCGTTGATGCGAGCCACCGTTGTTGCGCCTCGAATAACGTCAATGTTGCCAACGTTTGAGCCTGTGGTCATGTAGGCTCTAAAGATTCGGATAAACGATTGAGTTGTCACATTACCAGAGGCAGCGGTCAAGGTGACGCTTTCCGTGATCTCGGCGTAGTTTTCATCCAACCCAACCAGAACAACAACCTTGTCGGCATCGCTTGCAGAGGCGCGAGTCAGGCTAAGTGTGCCAGCAGAAGCAAAAGCAGACCAAGGATAAGCCGTGTCGTTTACGTCCCAGATCGTGCCAGTCGTATTGACCGACATGGCTGGAACAGCGCCAAATTTGTGAATATGGGAGATATTCTGAAATTGACCCTTGGAGACGCCAAGTCCAAAGTTCGGCAGACGGACTAGATCAAGAAATTGAGACATATTATTTGGGCATGGAGTTGCCACCACCCAGTAAAACATAAATACCCACGACCGCAGCGCCAGCCATCCACGTTAGTTTCGTTAAAACTGACTTCCCAACCTGTTGATACATTCGTTGAAATGTCTTTTCAACAGCCTTATCGACAATCGCGTCAATTTGAGCTTCAGTCAATTTCACCTCTTGGTTCATTTTTTAACTCCAAGTTAACGTTCTTGCACTTTAATTGTGACTGTTCTTTGATCGGTTCTGGCTGGCGTGTTAGATGTCGTTATAACGTTAATCATCCTGTAAACATTATTAGCCACGCCATCAGAAACCCAAACAACAGCTTGCGTATTGCTATATGAGGTTGTTTCAATTACAAGACCGTCTGGACTGCTCCAAGTGGAATTTGCAATTGTTTCGCCATCAGCCAACCAATCAGACCAATCCACTGCAAAATCAAGATTTGCTGTCGGCGATTTTATAAAATTAGCCATAATTGGCCTCCAGAATTCTTGGTTCGTTCGCTACGGGAATTGTACGCGATTCTGCAAATATCTCAAATATGCGGTTTTCTGTGGCAATTCTCGCCGACCTGTCTTCGTCCAAGATGAAAACGTTTCTTGATTCGGCTTGTACATAAAACACCCTGTCGGATTCAAAGAAGTACAGAACAAAAGCCTGTCCTTCTGGGGCCGCAGCCGACACATCCAAAAGCAATGGGGATGCAAAGCCGTTGCCATTGGCAGATGTATGTGGCGCAATAAATAGCGCAACCGCTACGCCGCTTTGAGCTTTAGCTCCACCAGTAGCAGAAACGTTTGGAGCCTGAGCCGATTCCTGACTGATCGCAACCTGTACGTTTGCGTCGGCACTAACAGAAAATTGCGGCTCATTGGCGGCAACCGAGTAAAGCGCGGATATAGCAGTCGAAGAGACAAAAAGCCCGACAGATGGCGACACCGCCTGTAAGGTTACGCCAGCAGCGGTAGTAAACGCCGACCCAGAGGCCAGCGCAATAGGTGCAACAGCGTTTACGGTCGCAATATCGGCTGTCGCAGTCGCGGGGATAACTACTGTTATGCCAACCCCAGTTACGGGCGAAATAGTAACCGTGGCAATGCTAGAGCTTGCAGACGCGCCGCCGCTTGCGTTAGCTTGTGGAGCAATGGCGCTCTCTTGACCAAAAGATACCTGTATTAAGGCATCAGCCGACAAAGTGAAAGCTGGGACTATGGATGCAATTTCGCCGACAGAAGCAAGAGCCTTGGCGTCCCCGCTGGAATTGGCGCTTTCTGGAGCCGTTACGCCAACTGCAACCAAAGTTGCGGAGGCAGTTGAGTTTCCTAAACCAGATGCTGTCGGAGCTTGAGCCGTTTGCCCAACAAGAGCGACTTGAACTAAGCCTGATCCAGAAACAGAAACAGCTAAAACAGAGCTTTGTACCGTACCAATTTGGACAGACACCAAAGCATCGGCGTATTGGCTACTATTAGGCGCATCAACATTGACCGAGCCAATTGTGTTCTGAGTGCTAGCCGCCCCGAATGCTTGAGCGTTAACGGCAATAGCATTTACGCTACCAATACTTGCTTGCGCAGTTGCTGGTACAGACGGAATCGCATTGGGCGCAGTTACGTTTACGGTCGGTAACGCAACGCTTGCAACCGCGCTAACAATTCCTTCAGAACTAAACGGGTGTTCTGATAATGCGTAAATGCCAAGCATTATTTATTATGGCTTGGTAGGCCATGTAATGTCAGCAGGGAATGCGGCTTGAGTCGTTATATCTCGCAAAGCCTGACGATATGTTGCCCACGCTTCTTTATCCACAGGTGCGTCAGCTACTTGTGTCCAATCGCTTTCAACCAATAAGTTGTCGCGCTTTGTGCGAGCTTGAGAGGCTTTGTTAGCCACTTCAGCGTCAATCTGATCTTGCGTCTTTGCAACTACCGTCTTGGTTAGTGTCCACTTACCATCCAAAAGCACAGGCATAAGCGAGTGCTCAATGTATTGGCTTTCTGGGTCAAACGCTGGGGCTGCTTGATATGCAACTTCAAACACGCCAAAAGGTTCCAACGTACTTGCCGATGGATTTTTGGGAAACGAAGTGTTTGGGTATTCTGCCCTCATTCGCCCCAGCGTGTAAGGGTATGCTGTTACAACACCGTTTTCAACTTTAACAAACATAAGTTACCCCTAAATTCCAATTGAATAAGAATTGACAATACGGCGACTGCCAACTACATAAAACTCGTCGCCTTCAGGCTTAAAGTAAAAAGCATTCGGCGCTGGCTCTTCAGCCCCTACATAAAATCTTTTTGAATAACTGGCAGTAGATATATCCCACGGGGTAGCCAAATCATATTCGTTAACAAAAGCCGAGCCTGTCCCAGTGATATACATTTTAGTACCGTCAGGTTTAAAGAAAAGACCTGACGGAACAAGGTCTTGTGCTGCAACACTAAAATCACGGACAAAAACTGCGCTACCGCCAAGTGGATTCCATGCAGTGCTTAAACTGTACTCGTAAACTTTATCATTGGACATCCCGACAACATACATTCTTGTGCCATCGTCTTTGAAAAAGACGTCGTATGGATTTGAGTCTTGCGTTATTCCATAACCGCCAATCCCAGTTAGTCCGTTCATTTGCCAAGGTGTAGGAACGTTGTAAACGCGGATGCTGTCTGGGTTTGTTGTGCAGATAAACAACCTCGTGCCATCAGGCTTCCAAAAAAGTCCCTGCGTAACGAAGTTAAAAGAAAACGCCTTACTATCATAAACGGCGGTAGATGTATCCCACGGCGTAGTTAATGTATATTGGTAGGTTTCAGCAGAGGTTTGGTTGTTAGTCGCATACATTTTCGTGCCATCAGTTGAAAATGTAATAACGTTGGCGGAATTAAGGCCCAACTGGGTCAACGAATACCCAGCCATGAAATATTGATATATGTTTCTTCCAGTGCTTCCTGCTAAGTAAAAATAAGACCCGTCATCTCTAATATAAATACCTCTTGGTGTTGATTCTTGAGCCGCTATTGACACACTTTGCACATAAGTGGAACTAGAAACATCCCAAGGTACTGAAAGGTTATATATATTTACATCGTCGCCGCTGAAACCAATGAGATACATCTGAGTTCCGTCATTTTTAAAAAAAACATCCTGAATTTGATTTTCTTGAGCAGCATCCGAAAAACTTTGTAAATGAACAGCGGTTGAAATATCCCATGCAGTTGATAAATCAAACTCGGCAACGCCATCGATAAAAGTGCCACAAACGTAGCATTTTGAGCCATCAGGTTTAAAGAAAATACCCGTTGGGTTGGTTTCAATTGAAGCTATGGAAATAGATGTAGAAAAAACTAAACTAGATATATCCCAAGGGATAGATAAATTAAATTCAAAAATAGCATCGTTAGTTACGCCAACAAAATACATTTTAGTCCCATCAGGCTTAAAAAAGAAACCTTGAGGACTTGTATCCATTGAGCCAATTGAATATAACTGGGAAAAATTTGCGGTGTTAATTTGCCAAGGTGTTGATAGGTTGTATTCGTTTATTTCATCACCACCATAACCAATAAGATACATCTTAGTGCCATCAGGTTTAAAGAAAACGCCGCTAACGACTGCTTCCTCGCCAGTTATGCTTTTTAAAATTCCTGAATAAGTTAGGTTTGGAATATTCCAAGCAAAACTCCCCTGCGCATCGTAACGCGCGTAATCCAAATCCCAAGAAACATCAGGCGGCTCAACACCACCACCACCAACGCCAGCGGCGGCTTGAATTATGTCTTTAACTGACATTACGCCATCCCCAATCCAAGAACGAAACCACGCCAAGTGGTTCCGCCATCTGTTGTAAAGAATCCCAATACATCAACTCCAGAAGCAGTCAATGTTGGAGCCGTTGCAGCCGCCCAAGTAACGCCCGAGAAAAACGTAACAGCAGCAGAGCCGCCGTTAGTTAGTTCCAGCACAAAGGCGCTTACCGATCCGCTCGCTGCCGTGTTGCTAACAGTCAAGGTTGTAGCGCCAGCGATTGTCTTAGTAAAGTAGTTTCCTGTAGACAGGTCGATGTCATCAGCGCCCATCGCTACTTTAGTTTCTTTTAAACCAGTGAGAGTTTTGTTTGTCAGCGTTTGTGTGTTGGTGGCTGTAGTTATATTGGCATCGTAGGCTTGAACGTTTACCCCAATGTCGGCATCATTAAGCAACGTAGCGTCGTAAGCCTGAACGCTTACACCAATATCGGATGACTTTAAAATAGTCGCATCGTATCCCTGTACTGTGACGCCAATATCTGCGTCGTTTAGCAACGTAGCGTCAAACGCTTGGACGGACACCCCGATGTCGGATGAATTCAACAAAGTCGCGTCATAACCCTGCACCGTTACACCAATGTCCGAGCTGCTAAGTGCGTTTGCGTCGTAGGCTTGGACACTTACGCCAATATCAGCCGATTTAAGGATGGTGGCGTCGTAAGCCTGAACATTTACACCAATGTCGGCATCGTTTAACAACGTTGCGTCATAAGCCTGAACAGTTGTCCCAATATCCGACGATTTTAGAATGCTTGCATCGTATGCCTGTACTGATACACCAATATCAGCAGAATTTAACAAAGTGGCATCAAACGCTTGTACGGACACGCCAATGTCTGCATCGTTTAAAAGCGTCGCATCATACGCTTGCACCGTTGAGCCGACATCTGCGGTCGTAAGGATGTTCTGCGAGTTTAATTGCGAGCCAGCGGGCAAATCTACCGTATCACCAGCAGCTAACTCACCAAGAGCGGTAACATCGGCCCCCGTGTAAATACTCTTAACTAATTTAATTGTTGCCATGATTTACCTCAAGAAGTGAGCGCGATGTTTTTCGATGCACCAGTGCTATCAAAAAATGGTAAAAAGCCCGTGATAAGGTTTATTTTCTGCAAAACACCAGTACTGATGTAAAACGGGAACTTACCAGTTATATAGCCAGCATCGTTGGTTAGTAACGATATATTGTCGTTTGGTTGCAGAGCGCTTGCGGCAATGTCAGCAGGATATGTGACAAAGATTCGCTTTGTACCAGCCCCAAAGTTTACCTTGGTGTTGGCGTTAGAGCTTTTGTAGATTGTTGTTCTGGCAAGCGTCAGACCGTCGCCAGAAAGCGTGCCAAGACCAACCTCCCAGTCGGTAGCATCGACAACCGCATAGTAGGTAGTGTTATTTGCACCAACGCCAGCAGAAAAAGACTGAAACCCAGTCTCAGCACCGCCAAGCGCAAAATCGAGCAAACCAGTAGTGGTGCTGGTTTCTTTTACTCGATCATTTAAAATAAGAGCCATATTTACCCATCCGAGCCACCGCCACAATCTCGGAAGTGGCTCTTAGTTCATTAGTTCTGGAGGCGCAGCGGTGATGTAATGTCAACCGTGAACGTGCCGTTAGTCGATGTTACATCGCCAGCAAAATCCAAGTAAGCAACCAAGTTATCTGTAGCTGCCGTACCAGTTGACTTATAGATCACAGCACCAGCCGCAGTCAAAGTCGTGTTAGGCCACGCAACATCAGAGAAGTCAATATCAATGCGATCGTTAGCCGTGTCTTTGGTAACGGTCACTGTCGTTGTTTCGCCACCAGTTGTATATCCAAAGCCTACGGCCTCATTGGTAACATCAGATCTCTTGGTGTGAGCGTCTTTGTCGGCAACGTAGCTTGAGGTTACAAGAATGATTTTGAACGTGTCTGTATCAAAATCGATATTGCCCTTGACCGCATCATCAAGAGCTGAGTTATAAATAATTGAAGCCATTTTATCTCTCCAAGTGAGTTAATGAATTTTAACCAGAAACGTAGATACAGGCAATCTGTTTGACCTCAGTCGGCCCAGAAAACGTGACATTTTGCCTAGATTTAGCCACCGTAATGTTACGAACTAAGTCGTCGGCTTGTTTCATGCCTTTGCCAGCAATATCAGAAGTAACGATAAGATCGCCAATCTCAATGTCACCACCCTGCCCACAGACGTTAATCATGCCCTCACCCAAAGCATTTACATTAACTACTAAGTAATCACCAATATCGTAATATTCTGGGTTTGGAACCTGTGTTATTTCTTCTTCAACAGGCGGCAAATCAGTTTCCTCCCCAAATAAAGGAGTGGGCTTGGGTGCTGGGTATTTGGGGATTGTTGGGTTCCAGTTAAATGGCGGCTCATTAAATTTTTCAATAAACACACCAACTACTCCCTTTTGGTTGGCAAATGTTGATTTTTGCATTTTGACGATTGTGTTGGATACGTCCACAGCGTGCAAAAACTCTACATCAACTAATATATCTCCAACTTCAGCATTAAAAGAGCTTTCTACAACTCCGTCGTGAACACCAGTAAAAGGGCCAGTTCCATCAACAAAATACCCCTTACCCGCACCAGACGCGCCATAAACAGCATATCCTGAAGGGAGCTGTCCAATACCAACAGAGGCTGTACCCCCTCTATAAGCAACAGCCAACCATCCGCTCTGAAGAAGGTTGAAATAATCTCCACTGCTTTGCTTATACGCCTGAACAGCAGCCGTACCGAGACCTAATCTGCCCTCATAGGTCGGAACGGTAAATGCAGTACTACCGCCAGCGTAATAGCGCCCCGTAACGCCATATTCAAAACCACCTAAACCCCCGACACCGTAGGTTTGAGTGTAGCTTGAGTTGGTGTAATAACCTAGTGTGCCAAAAGTTCCAGAGTATCCACCCGTAACAGCGCCAACAACACCAGCAGAACCAGAACCGTAGCTAGTCATTACACCAGCTACGCCAAAGCCAGTGTTTGTAGTTCTTTTGAAAATACCCGTACCATATACGCCAGCAATTTGTGTTGTTGATCCAAGTGCAAACTCTCCACCTGATTGAGTTGATGTCCCCGAGCCAATACGGTTTGCAACAATTGTCCCAGTAGTAATTTGCCCCCCATCAATAACTGTTGCATTTACTCCATCTTGGATATTTGTAAAAGTTATGATTCCGTCAAAATTCTGGGACTCATAAACAGCGGACTTGTTAATTGTTTGAGCGCCATCAAAAGTTACCTCTGTGACAGAATAACGAACGGCGTAATATGATTTATCTACTACGGGTACAGTGGAAGACGGAGTAACAGACCAGCCGCTTGTAATCGTGCTAAAAGTACCTGTTATAAAGTTGTAGCCAGCTAATGTGGGAGAGCTTGGCGGGGATGTTAAAGCGGTTGAATAATACAAATACCCAGTTGCGCTTCTTGGCCCTGTTTCTCCTGTTTGACCAGCTCCAATTTCACTTCCAGTAGTAAACGGAGTCCCAGCATTAGTGCCAGTATTAAATCCGCTTACATTGCCGCTGTAATCGACCGCTTTAAGCCAAACGTAATAAGTGGTGTCATCAATCAAACCAGAGTAAGTTTGACTGGTTCCAGACAAGCGACCAACTTCTACGGCTGTTGATGAGTTATTTGTAAACGATGAATAGATTATTGTTTGGAAATAATCATCATCGGCTGGGTTTACCCATTTCAAATAACAAGACCTGTAACCATAGCTGGTAACAGTTAGCCCTGTTGGTGCGGCAGGCGGTATTGCGTCACCAGAGTTGGATATTCCAACTGTGGACAGCCAATCTGAGCGAACGCCAAGACTGTTAATTGATCTTACGCGAATCTCATAGCTGGCACTTGTAATGACACCGCTGATTGTATAAGAGGCGCCAGCAAGCAAAGCAGAGTTAAATACGGTTTCTGCTGGAAGACTACCATAAGCTCCACGTTTCCATTGAATCTCATAATTAACAACGGATTGGTCAACGGATGCAGTCCAAGTAACTTGGAACAAAGGCTGAATTGTTCCATCATTGTTGACCTGACTTGTAGCAGTAACCACCAAATTTGTGGGTGGCGTAACGCTAAATGGATTGGGCAAATTTGTGTTTGGGGCTGGATCGTAATCTTTCTGGTCAATTCCAGAATTCCAGTCAAACACTTCTGCGGCAGTTTCACGCAACTCTAGGTCTACACCAATTTCTTCAGTGTAGGTGACGCCCATTGAAACCACTTCAAAAGGTTTTTCAATCCACCCCATACGTTCATTGTCAAGCAAAATTACATCGCCTACATTGGCTTTCAGCCCAACCAGTTTTAAAGGTAAGCTGACCGTAATTTGCTGACGCGCACGCTCAAGTTCAATTTTGGATATGCGCTGCGCCATAGTCGCAGAGGTCGTGAATGGCAAAAGGATTGTTTTGTAAACAACTTCCCCATTATCTTGAGCAACATAGTTAGCCATTGTTGCATTGGTAGTGCCATCACCAATAACCGCTGGAAAATCTGTTGGTATGTAGTTTTCCTCTACAGATATGTGGGTTCCTTTAATGGAGTTAAAGTTTTCCCTGCGAGAGACGTTGGTTTGAACCCGAATACCGCCGCGCATATCGTCTTCATCAAACACTAATGTCGGGGTGTAATAAGCTCCAGCCAAGATGCGCCATTTGCCACCAGACCATATAGCTTTTCCGATCATTGAACTCAAAATAGAGTTAATGATTTGCTCTGGAGCTGCTGATGTTTGGAAAGCACCGTTAATTTCGTAGGTGTTTTCGGTTCCACCAGCGGCAAGCGGAACATCCTCGTCGCAGATATTAGCCGCAGTAATTAGGGCTGAAGTATTAATCTCACTGGCTGAACAGCCAAGCCCATAGTCTGCATTTGTCAAATAATCATTTAAACAAAGCGCAGGGTTCTGACTCCATGCGGTAAGACCAGTGCGAGGGTCGTAAACCTTTTTGCCGCGTAATACAACAGATACGTTTGGCACTCCAGAGGTAAACACATCTTGATCGTATTCAAGGCGAACGTACATCGCCGAACAACCAAGCAGTCGATGGTTAGCAGTCCATTTGCTATCGGATGCAGCCACTAAGTCAGCAAAAGCGGCTTGCGAACTTGTACCATTTACAAGTGCAATCTTTACCTTATTCGCATATTTCCCAGTGGTTACATTTCCGCTGGGAGAATCAACAATAAGCTCCTCATCGTTAAAATATAGTTTTTCAAAGCCATCAATTTCATGACCAGAAAAAACAATAACTGAGTGCAAATACTTGTTGGAGTCCGTACCTTCCATGTAGACGATAGTGCCGCCTACGCGAGTTCTGCCATATATAACTTGTCTTGGAGCAACCGAACTCCTACTTGTTACAGTAGTGCCGCCGATTCCACCGCTGGGGCTTTTGGTTAATGCACTGGATAATGCGCCCAAAACCAAGGATGTTACAAACTGACGGGCAAAAAATGCGCCAACAGTTCCAGCGCTGAATAAACTAGCTCCAAATGCGGTAAAAGCACTGCCTCCAGCAATTGCACCAGTCAGTATCCCGACGCCAGTAGCAATACCCGCTACAATAACTGCTGCCTTAATTGCCTTTGCCATCTATACGCTCCAAGCCTGTAAACCGTCGCTGAAAGGTAAAAATATCAGTCCATTTTCACCAATTGCGACTATTTTATCCCCAACGGAGACCCCAAGGGCAACATCGTCCCCAGTCTTGAATAAAATCACATCACCACGCTTGGCTTGTTTTAAGGGCTTTGGAGCGCCTAAAGCAGCCGTAGCTATGGCGTCTATACCCCCAGCTCTTTTAATGCGCCTGTAAGCCCCTAAAGCCGTTTTGTAGCCACGATATTGTTTGCCGTGATCTACACCAGTCATAACCTTGACGCAGCCAACCGCAAACATACAGCAGTCATTAGTGCCCCATTGGAAAGCTCCAATGGTGCGTAAATGTGCGCTTAGTAGCGATTGCCAGTTTTCCAGCCTCACGCCTTACCCCATGTAATTTGCTGTTCTTGCAGAGCTGGTACAAACTCAAACCCCAAGTCGGTAGGGTATTTTACTTTTTGGTCTTCGTGTGTGTATCGGCTCTCTCTAGGCTTTTGCAAGTCAATTAGGCGCGATTCATAGCTAATTTGGATACTTGCGTTTTCTCCGTCTTCCTCAATAGCTGGAACGTCTAGCCTACCTTCAAACATCAAAACTGGGTCAGAAATGATATTGTTATTGGAATCCATGAAGCCAAAATAGACTTTACCCAGCTTGCCCTGAGTCACATCACTCAAAACAAGGCTAATAAGATCGGATGGAATCCCAGAGAAAGAAACAGTCAAGCCGTTCGCTTGTACGTCTGAGCTTTCCGAAATTGAGCTAATGCCGCCAAGAGTTCCGACGCCAGTCCAAGTTTCGGAGTTCCATGTTAAATCGCCAATTCCAGACCAAGCTCGGACAAAGCCAGAGGTAAACTCGCCCTCAAATAGCAGGATCGGACTTACCGCATCCGCTGATATGGCTGTTTGAACGCCCGCTGTTAAATCTCTCATAGCGCCTCTACGCAAGCAAATGTGATGCCATAAACGCTGGCTTCATCAATTGAAAAGTTTGTATCGTTGGTTGAAAGCCGCCACAACCCTTTGGGGGAATTTATAGTAATTGCCGTCCCCGCTGGATATGCGCTGCGTAGATTGGGCCATACATAAATGTTTGCAACACCCGACCCATCAGACAAAGCATCGTCAAGCACCTTGTATAGTCGATTGTCAATCGAAATCCAATCGCCAGCCTTTAAAACTTCTGAAAACGCAGTCCACCCCGAACTGGCAAAAAGGGTTGCAGATTGATTTGCAACAGAAACAACAGGATTGCCAGCGCCAGTGCCGCGAGGTGATGTATTGGCAGGGTCGCCAAGTAAGAACGTCCCATATCTACCATTCATTTTTAGCAAGAACGCAGCGACCCGCTCGGCGTCGGCACGCTTCATGGCTGGCATGGTTACTTCCATTTCCCACCATTGACCCTGATGGCGATAAACTTGCTGCTGCCCCGTAAAAGGGGAAATAGATGCGCCGACAACGTTTTGCGCCCTGATATTTATCGATTTGATGCCGATGTCTGGGAATTCTAGTGGGTATGTATAAGACATTTTTACCTCATCGCCGTTCTGTATGAGCCGCCACGCAGGTTAGCGTCTGCAACGGCAGACTTAGCAGCACTTGCGATCTGTGGCATTAGACCCATTATCTCAGCACGAACGGTCTGTTGCACGCCTGTGGTGACATTTATTACCTGATTGACAATTGTATTGCCACCACCACCCGATCCGCTTGGGATAATAGAGCCAGACTGGTTAGGCACAAACATTTCAGCGCCACGCTCGCCAACCATGTAAGGCTTGCCAGCTTGGACTGAGCCACCAATGGCTTTTCCACCACCAAAAAATGAGCTAAGAATTCCAGAAAGCCCACCAGCACCAGAAATGGCTCCAGCCAAGGGGCCAGTGATGGACTTTTGAATTTGTATTCTAATTAGGTCGTTAACAATACTTCTAGCCATTGACTTAAAAGCATCCTTAGCACTTAGCGTGCCATTTACCAAGCTCACCAAAGCGTCTTCCATTGATTTGATGCCTTTAAGCGCCAAATCATCCATGTTGAATTGGATTTTCTCAATACTTTCGGCGTACTCCAGCAGGGGGCTTTTTGACTTTTCTAATTCTTCACGGATAGCCTCTAATTCTGCTGGCAATGCGCTCTGACGTTTGCCGCGCTCGGCTGGATCAAGGTAGCCTGAAAACTTTATTTTGTTAGCATCAATAACAGCTTGATTGGCTTTTTCTAATTCTTCACGAATAACTTGCAACTCATTAGGCAATGCTGTCTGGCGCTTGCCACGCTGTTCCTTGTCAAGATAGCCAGAGAAGTTTTCATTAAATTTTTTAAGTGTGTCATCCCTTAAAGCATCTTTTATTGCTTTAATTCTTTGCTCAAGATTTTGGTATTTTTTATCGAGCTGTGGCGCAAATTTTACGTTTGCTTGCTCGGCAGCGGTTAAGCCCTCCCAAGCGGCTTTTGCTTCCGCATCCCACATTTCATCAGTTTTGATTTTGGGAATGATTGGTTTGGCTGTGCCAGATAATCTTGCAGTCTCAGCGGCAGTTTGATTCTCATTACTGTTTCTAAGTGCTACTATTCGTTGCCAATATTGGAACTGAGCTTTTGCTTCTGCAATGGCATTTTTTGCATATCGCTTAGATAGCTCGTTGCCAGACTCCATTACCTTGTTTAATCGTTCAAACTCGGTTCGATATTTTGCGAGGTTTTCTTCTGGGGTTGAAAACAAAGTATCCCAGCCAGTGCTAAGAATAGATCTTAGCGTGCCACCAAGCTCAATCAACTCCGTCATTTTGTTGATGACGCCAGTGATTGTGAGCGTTAGGGAAACTAATGCCCCATTCAACCCAGCTTCGCCGATGGCAACAGCTAGCGTATTGGTCGCATCACCAAGGTTTGAAAATGCGCCATTTAGTGTTTTTGATTGGCGCTCAATAGCACCAGCAAACTTTGTCTGACCTAGCTTATCTAAATAAGCCAGCATTTCCTCAGAGTTTTTATTGATGGTCTGAGTAACGCCACCAAAAGTTAACTTGATCTTGTTGCCTTCAGTATTGGCTTTAATACCAAACTCTTTAAGGCGCTCAAATTCACCAACAGCCGCATCCGCAACCGCCTCAATAAATTGATCTAGGCTTTTGCCTGTGCCAGAAGCAATGTTTCCAAAGGCAGTTAGGGAATCGATGGATGGCGTAATTCCTCGAGCAACTAGCTTATTAAACCCGCCAACTACTTCCTCTAACGCAAATGGAGTTGTTGCGGCAAAGTTTCTAAGGACTTGAAATTGTTGCGCTGCCGCCTCAGCAGAGCCTGTAAACGTAATTAGGCTTGCTTGTAGGCTCTGAAATGAACGGTTGGCGTCTACAACGCCTTTGGCTATTAAACCAGCGCCAATTGAAGCCAACGCTCCTTGAACGCTAAAAACAGCAGAGCGTAAGCCGCCCAGTGATGTCTTTACGCTACTAAAGGCGGCAGCGGTTTCGTCTTTCGCTCTTAACCGAATGTTAACGTCATTGACCGCCATGTTTTTCCTCTTTCAGTTCAAAATAGGCAATCCATTCGTGCAACTCGGTCACGGAGATTTGCTCAATCTCCTCAATCGTCTTATGCAAACGGTCTGCAAGCGCAATCAAATTGAGCCGCAATCCGTCTGCCTTCAGTCGTTTCCCAGTTGCTCCACCGATTCAACGGTCGAGAACATTTGCCCCGCAATCGCAGAGATAAGCGTTACAGGCTCGCGCATCAAAAAAGGCTTGTCTTCCAACGTGAATAGCTTTTCGCCATCCTTGTCTTCTGCCTTCATAATCAGCAAATCAACCATTGCAGCCACAGTAGGATTGCTCATAAAGTCTTTATGCTTGCGTTGCAGCTTGTCAACGTCAGCACAGGTCAATGAGCCTGTATAGATGGCTAGTGGAGCATCATCACCCCACTCAGCCACCTCAATCATACTGCGATTGTTTTGCCGCTTGGCGGCGATACGTTGTCCTAATGACATTAGGAGACCGTATCAGCAGTCAATGCACCGTTACCCTGAACTGTAATCGATGCTTCAACCATGCCATCAAACGATGAGTTGATTGTGCGACCAGTAACGATTGCAGAGCCAGTCAGATAATCAGCACCAGTGCTTGAGCCTTCTGGGTAAACATTTAATGTGACTTCTGCGCCGACACTCAATGCAACCTGTCCATTGGTATCTGTTTCGTCCCAGTAGGCTTCAACAGAACCGCTCCAAGATGTCAGGCTGGGTTTGTATGTACGGGCAGAATCGCCCATAGTGGTGTCTTCGACGGTATCGCCGACTTCGGAAATAGAGAATGAGCGAACTTCAGCAATGGCATTAGCGCCAACTTTGATAGTTCCTTCTGAGCCTTTATGTGTAGCCATGATTTTGCCTTTCGGTTATCGGGATTTATACAGTCCCACGGGTGAAATTATACTGAACTCTTGCGGTTACGATAACCCCTCCAATCGGGTCAATTGAGCCTTCATCAGTCTCAACTGAAATGATTTGAGTATCAAGCGCATAGCCCCCGCGAGTTCGGTCTACGTCTAGCGCATTTTCCATCGCTTCAACCAGTTGGTTGCGTGCGGTGTCCAAAGAAACGCCTTTGACATAGCCAATCATTTGGTAATCAATGCTCGCTTCTCGTAATATGTCTGAGCCACCAATTGTGGCGTCTTCCCTAGTTTCGGTCGATGACTGCACCAAAATAGCTGGGAATTGGGCGCTGGATAGCTTTTCAAAGTCAAACGGCTCTCGGGTCACAAAACTCGCCCTAACTGGGGTACGCATATTGCGTAGCGTGCTGACAATGTTTGCGGCTATTGATTCTCGTTTGCTCATACTTTAATTCGCTTAAAAAAGAACTTCCGCAATCTATCCTGCTCAAGCGCGTTAAAACCAAAGAAAGGTCGCGTTTCGTTATTAAACGCCGCCTTTTTTGCCTCTGTCGACCGTGTAAAGTAAATCTTGGCAACGCCAGATTTAACCTTTGCACTAGCCATTGCACCAAGCATCTCACCTCGTAAACTTAGGTTCACGGGGCTGGTGGGTGCGCCACCGAATCCTCTTGTCTTGCCAGTAGAAGCCCAACCCTGACCTTTACGTTTAACGTATCCAGGCGTGTATGACTTAAATTGACCAGAGTAACCAATTCCTCTAGCAGTCCTGTCCAAAATCACATTTGTACCGAACTGAGCCGTTTGAATCAATGCTCGGTCAACAGCCTGCGGCATCGACTTCTGCATCTTTGACAGTTCTCGCTCCAACTTCTTGGAGTCAAAAACCATATTTATTTTCATCGGTATAGGCGTCCGTGGATTATCGGGCGCTTTTCTTCTTCGGTAATAACTGAGTCGTCATTGGCATCATATTCAATGCCATCCTGCATCACGCTCTCCAGCTCCTCGGCATAACGGCTCTTGTAGAACTCAATCATGTTTTGGAAACGATCACCATCAACCCAGTTCGTAAGTTTTGGGAGCGCATACTTCCACAGCACTAGGTAACAGGCTGCTTTGGTAAATTGTGAGTTGGTCAGCAGGCTGGCGTCCATTTCAGAAGCCAATTGCAGCTTGGGATACCACTTAGATCGCAAAGTACGCTCAATATCAGCTTGCGCTAATAAATGCTCATCGGCAAACGATGGGATACCAAAATCCAGAATATCTGGGATGATTTCTTGCAAATCGATGTCTGTGCTGAACGCCATTTTTAATCCTCAGTTTAAAGATGCCCCCACACCACTATGATGCAGGGGCTTCTCTTACTTACAGACCAGCGTCAAAGTACATTTCCACGCCGTAAGAATCGTCCAACTCACCGACACCGTAGATGGCGGTAGCGTTCAATTCCCATGCGCGGTTAGATGCGTCACGCTGTGGCTCGATGTTGAAGTCGCGCTTCATTGCCAAAGCCAGAGCTTGAGGAGCGAAAATCGCGCCTTTAGCATCGCCTGAACCGTCGATTGCCACGTTAGCAGACTCGAAAATGTCGATGCCAGCGATAGTGCCGACATAGCCATTACGCATTGCTTCGTTCTGCAAGTCACCGCCATTGGGGTTGGCAAAGGTGTTTGTCAGGTTAGCTTTCAA
>Ga0070749_10000312_pt1 | contig 32289 bp, 47 predicted proteins | sample VirMetDEL_Nov_18_FD_75180 | JGI IMG/M metagenome (GOLD analysis project Ga0070749, IMG submission 75180) | Aqueous microbial communities from the Delaware River and Bay under freshwater to marine salinity gradient to study organic matter... | ecosystem: Environmental > Aquatic > Marine >...
GAATCTGCCGCCCTGTATTCTTTGCTATCCAGCAGCGACAAGTCGCTCGATTCGTAAATTAAAATGACTAGAGATAGATAGTCTTTGACTTCTTGACTATTGCAATCGTCAACAGCGCGTGTTGCACATTGTAGAGCAAATTGTCTTTGAAGTTTTTCGAGGTGCTTATATTTTCTTCCAATAACCCAAAGTTTATCTTCTATTGATATATTTTCTAGCTGGAGAAAATCGCAGAGTGTGCCCTCCCATTTGGGGTAGTGTTTTAAATAGTTACGCCACCTATTGCTACAAGGGTTAAATTGCTTGAGCCATGCTTTATTTATTTTCATTATTTACTCGCCAAATACTTATCCACTTGTGCCACAAAAAGCGCCGCCTGACCTTTAAGATTAGGCAGCGCCTTGAAGTATTCATATGCCCCGGTTAATTGAGCATGTGGAATGTCCTTTAGTTTTTTACCTTTTACAGCGGCAGCGCCGACTGGTGCAACAAACTCTCCAGGATCACCTGTGACAACTACACCGCCGCCCGCTTGATTGGATGCTGTATGCCCCACTGTACTATCGCCATCGTCGTCCTCATCTGCCGTGATACCGAGAAGCGCACAGTAACTATACCGTCTTCCGTATGTGATGGCAGAGCCGTTTTGCTGGTTATTAGGTGTTAAGTTTAAAGGGTAGCTACTGGAGAGCTGCTCGCCTGATTCATGTAAAATAGTTGTTTGAATACAGGTATGACCCTCGTTAAAAACAAGCGGCTGTGTAACAACCAATCCATGCTTTAAGAGTGCAGGCTCTGTGCAGGATAAAACTTCATCCATCGTGGCGTACATAGCGTTGTGCATACCTTTTTTATTTTTCTTAATTGGCCCAAATTCACCCTTGGCCTTAACCAATGCCTTAATTAATTTATCCATATGCCTCCCAATTAACCGCGAGAAAGTGCCTATGTGTTTATGCAATCAATAACCCTCAAGGTTAAAAGCAAAATCTCGCGGTAGACATGTTATAAAAAATAATTTATGTTATGTAAAACTTTTTTTAGGAGAATTTATGCAGACTGGATACGTCCTTAAAGTTCTTAGGGACTTAGCGGGATTAAGGCAAAAGGAAGTGAGCGCGGAGCTTGATTGGTACAACGGTAAACTCGCTTATATAGAGACGGGTTATACGGAAGCGACGCCGGATGAGGTGAAGTTGCTTTTAAGGCTTTATAAGAAAAATAAGGCCGATTTTGAGCTACTGGAAACGGTATTAAGCAAGCTACAGGGCAAGCGCAAGTGAGGACAACACAGCAAGAACGAATGGAACGACATAGGGAAAGGCTTAAGGTTGTTCACAACATGCTTATTAGTCCCTATGAGCCTAAAATAGTAACCAGGCGTTGCCTTAAATGCGAGGAAGAGTTTAGGACGCCCGAAAATAAATGGCTCTGCCAAGGTTGCAAGAATACTAACGAATGGAAAGAGCAATACTAACCAATTCTAACACCCTCGACAATCTGGATAAAGACAGAGACAATTAAAGAGTGGCGACTTCTGCCATTCTTCCTTCAAGCAATCTTTGCTAGGCCGATTCCACGGAAGGAATTGGCTGACTCTAATACTCGGGCTTTGTTGCACTTCTGCAATTTCATTGAAACAATTAAATAATGAAGCCAAAAATAATTATTTTTGACCTTGAGACTATGCCCAATCTTAAAGAAGCACTCAAGGTATGGCCTCAACTTTCTCAGTATCCAGGCAAAACACTGAGGGCATCAATAACGTCGATCATCTGTGCCGGATGGAAATACCATAACGAGAAGAAAACTCATTGTATAAACGCATGGGATTTTAAAAACTGGAAAACAAATGTGAACGACGACATGGAGGTATGCAAAGCTATCCGTGAAGTCCTAGAAGATGCCGACGCCGTTGTGACACATAATGGGACAAGGTTTGATTGGAAATACCTTCAAACACGCTTATTGATTAACGGACTAAAACCCCTTCCTAAAATTCCTCATATAGACACATGCACGATAGCAAGTAGAAACCTTTAATTTTTTAATAATCGCTTAGACACGCTAGGAGAGTTTCTGGCGGGCGATAGGAAAATGAAACATGAGGGATGGGACTTGTGGGTGAAAGCGTGGCATAAGGACGCCCAGGCACTCAAAAAGATGGAAAAATATTGCAAGCAGGACGTAAAACTTCTAGAGAAGTGCTTTACCGCTGTTAAGCCCCTGGTTTCAAATCTTCCCAATCATAATCAATGGAAAAATGAGGCGCAAAGATTAGAGCGAGTGGAGATATGCCCAACATGCGGGAGCAATTCTTTAAATTCAAACGGGTGGCGTAGAACAAAAACTCAAATTTATAAAAGGTTTGTATGTATGAACTGCGGGTCGTGGTGTCGGGGTGATGGTCACGATAAAAATGTGAGGGCAATATGAATTGCGACTCACTAAATATTTTAGGCCGTATTGTTCCAGTTAAAATTGGCGAAACTGACGACGGCAACTGTGGCGAGTATCATAAAAAAGCTATCACCATTATTGACGGCCTATCTGATGAGGATTTTATGGTTACTCTTTTACATGAGGGAGGCCATGCGTTTTTTGATCGTATCGGCCTTACGGGGCATATTCACAGTACAACCGAAGAGGTTATCGTCGAGGGCTTCGCTACATGGATAACTGAAAACTTTGACATAAGGTTTAAGAATGAAGGCGGCAGAGGTTGAAAATAGTTGTTTTGTGTTCCTTACAGGTCGCCAAGTAATTATTTTTGGCTGGACGCCAGTGCATATTGAGGCAATGGCCAAAACCCTTGAGATAGCGGGCTATCTGTGAAAACATGGGTTAAAGTCTTTATATGGAAGGATAAGTTATATACAAGAGTTACCGTGAAAGTATCTGATAACTATCCCCAATTTCCCGTTTATATATTCTTTAATAAGTCACAATTTAAACTATCCCACGTCCACCCTGTTAAGGATTTCATCTATTATCGGGAAGTTGTAGATGACCGCCCCAAAAAATAGGCACCAATCCTGTAATAACTACACGGTAACCATTTAATTTTTAGTGGAGCGCATTACTCGGCTATAATAGTGTCATAGACACTTTATAGGGAGGATATATGCAAACAAGTAAGTCTAAGAAAATCGAAAAACTATTGAAAGACTACGCTGCCCATTCAGAGGTATTGCGTGAGATGCAGAAGCAACAAAAAGAGATGAGACAGGAAATAATCAATAGCATGAGAGAATCAGCGCTATCTTGTGGCGACTATATAGCGGTCCTATCAGATTGCACCCGTCAAACACTGGATAAAGACAAGCTAAAAGAGGACTTTGGGCAAGACTTTATTAATAAATACACAACCATTAGTGAATATCAAAAACTGGAAGTCAAAGCAGCATAAGGGGGGTTTATGAGAGCATTAATTGTTTTAATTCTACTATCGGGATGCGCAGGAAATTTAAAAGATGGGCTCTATACAGGTGGTAGCCGTGAGGTTCAATCGCTACCCAATGAGGTTGAGCTTGGCATGGATAAGAGGACGGTTCGGGAAATTGAAGGCGAACCAGATAGAAAGGCGGCATCGAGGGGCACAGAGTATTTTATTTATAACAAAGGCTGGGGTATTGATCGCTACCAGTATTTTGTTAGGTTTATTAATGGCAAGGTAGACAGTTACGGGAGAGTTGGGGATTTTGATTCGACTAAAGATGAGAGTGTTAATATCAATATAAAACAGAGGTAAACATGACAGAAGATGATAAAAAACGAATCAAGCACGCCTTTGAAAATGGCACCATGACAGAGGTTAACGGCATCTTTTGGGAGATAATCACAAGGGAGCAAAAAGAGAGACTTTATAGTGGGGGTAAGTGTGAGCCGCAAAGAATACCTAGAATCAAAAATAGTTGAATATGAAACGCTAGACGAACAACTAACCAACAATCCTGATTGGGTATATAAAAATTGCAGGCGCAAGCTAAAGGATCGCCAATTTAGAGAAAAACACGGTAAGACAAGACTTGATAAGGCAATGGAGGATATAAATGGACAACGACTACCAAGACAGACTAAGGGAAATACGTCTAGCAATAGGCAACGCCAATGAGATAGCGCCAACAGATTGGGCAAAAGAGATGTTGGCGTATATCGATAAGAAGGTTAACGAACTACAGAGGGGTGTTAGTGTTCACTCTCAAGAATAATTTTTCCCTCAACACCCCAAATTTTTTTAACGTCAACATAATGTGATATGTGGCTATCCTCGTCGCACAGCGCGTCTTGAAATGCTTTCAATAGATTGTCAAGATCAGGTCTTGATTTATGATACTTCCCGTCAAATTCTCTCCGTTTTTTATCGCTCCAGCTTGCGGCCATGGGTAGGACAAAGGTCACGCTCAGACGCTCAGAAAGGGTGATATTAGCGCGCTTACAATACTCCCTTAGCTCATTAGCATAGTTGAAATACCGAACCACACAGGGGCGCTTTTTCCATTTATCAGACTGTGTCATGCGTGGTTTCGGCACTGGAGAAATTGGGATTTCCATGTAATAAGTCTATTAAAGCAAAGGAGTTAAGTAAATGGACGATTTTATAGAATGGAGGCCAACCGCCTACAGTAGAAGTTATTGGGTTAATACCCTTGGTGACGTAATGAGCATCAATGAGAGAGGCACAAAACCATTAAAACCACAAAAGAAATTCAACGGGTATGTGGCCGTAAATCTTTATAATAACAAAAAAATGAGGACATTTAGTATCCATAAATTAGTCATGGAGACTTTTTACCCAAATAGACCAGCCGGTAGTGTTATTGACCATATAGATTTTAATAAAGAAAACAATAACATCAAAAACCTAAGGTATGTCACACAGGAAGAAAACCTCAGGCATACAATAGATGCGGGAAGAAAACCTGTTAAAGCTGGGTCAAAATCGCCAGCCAGCAAACTCACTAGGGAGGATGTTTTTAAGGTTGTAATCATGAGAAAGGCAGGAATAAAGGTGAAGCACATAGCAGATCATTTTACAGTATCACAAACGGTGATCCATGATGTTTTATCTGGAAAAAGCTATAAATGCGAAGGGCAGGAGTTTAAAGAGAGGTTTTCGAGTCAACAGTAAAGAAAAACCCAAGGCGCTTGGCGTGTAAAAATGCGATTATCTGGACTTGAATTTGTTTCTCGGTCACTAATCTATTAGGGAATATTTACCGGGAATTGTAAAGAATAGCAGCCAATGATCGGGATAAAATGGACATTTTACTTTTTAAAAATCATCGGCTACTATCTTCAACACTCATTTTGCAGGCACCAATTTACCACAATCTTTTAAAAATTCAAGTGGCCTGCGTATAAATACGGAGGTTTTTATTAAGTGGTTTAAGCATTATTCAAACGCTCACACTAATAAAATGATCCAAGCAATAATATCCGAGTCAGGTCTGGCCGATGCCATGAGGTACTGGCTACTACTTGAGTTACTGTGCAGCGAATTCAAAAAAGACACCACAGAATTTATCTTTTCAACGCGTCAATTACAGGATGCGTTACATATAAAGTTCACCAAAAAGCTAACAACTTTTGCGCAACTTTTGACCAACTTTTCGACAACTTTTGACCAAAAGTCACTCAACTTTTGCCAACTTTCGGATAATTTTTGGAAAATTGAAACTCGTATTATACTGGATTTAATGGGAAAAGACTTCAAAAGGACGCGGCTTAAAAGCGGCAATGCCACCCCTAAGAATAAAGAAGAAAGAATAAAGAAGAAAGAATATATATGTGTCAGTGATTTTTCGGATGATTTAAAAAAAATTTACGCAGGGTACCCACGGAAGGAAGGTACCAAAGTCGGTATGGCGCGTCTAAAAAAACAGATTAAAAACCTTGATGACCTTAACCGCTTCCGACAGGCCGTGGAGAACTACACTGACATGGTCAAATCTGAAAACCGGGAGAGGAAGCATATAAAACAATTTTCCGCTTTCACTAACTGTTGGGAGGATTATATCGAAAAACCCACAACCACTCTAAGCGCGGTGGAAGATGATATGCGTAAACTCTTAGGGCCTGCGAGCTATGACCTCTAGCGAAGAGTTAAAAATATTAAAACAGCTTTCCGAGGAAACCCATTTTAAAACGGGGCTTGGTTTTTTATCGGAGCATCGGGGATGGCGACGAGGGAAGATACATACAATTTTAGGAGTAAGTCATGGCGGCAAATCAACACTTATCCGAACATTGGTTAAGGATATTACAGAGCATTTATACCGCAAGGAGTTTGTCGGGGTGTACTTAAGTGAGGAATCTAAGGATGAATTATTAATTGAACTTTCCCACACTGACGGGGTTGATTTAAACAGGTTGGTTATATTTTCAGAGCAGGATTACTCGAGCAACAATCCTGAGAAATTATTTTTTGTTTTACAGAAACTGGCCGAGAAAACAGATATTTTATTTTTGGATAATATAACAACGTCACTCATATACGCCGACAGAAAAATAAATGAACAAACACAAATGGCATTAAAAATAAAACAGCTAGCGAGTGAAAAAATGATCCCAATTGTAGTGGTTGCACATACAGGAAAACAAATTGGCACAGGCTATCCGCGAATGATTGAGATGGATGATATCAGAGGATGCTCCACCCTGGTAAATATTTCACATTTCTTTTATGTACTCCAATCAATCTATATCGGCGAAGAGAGGCATAATATTTTGCGTATAACCAAAAGTCGCGGCCAACCTGTAGAAAATACCATATTCAAACTTTACTACTACAGTAAGAGCCGTATTTTTGGTAAGTGCGAGGCGATTGATTTTGAAGTGTTTAGTGAATTATTTAAAAGAAGGAATAAGCTATGAAGTGCTGGTGCGCGGACATTGGTTATACTTGCCTTGAATGCGAAAAGGAAAACAAGTGGGGATTATTGAAAGATAGCGACAAGGCGAAGTTGTTAAAATATTTATACAACCAAGAAACAGACACTATGAATTGGCTTAATGAAAACAGCTTGTGTGTTTCAATGGTGCCCGACAGATACTGCGGGAATTTAATAGGAGTACAAAAATAATTAGAGAGGTAGAGGATGAGTATTAGTATATGGTGGCTACTTTTAGTCCCGTTGGCCTTTTTGGTGGGAGTTTGGATTGTGGCTGCAAAGGTTTTTGGGGGATGGAATTTGTGGAAGTAAGAAAAAGAATTATAGAGTCGATCGCTAGTGGTGTAAATATAGAAATTAGGCCCGTGATTAATTCTAAAATTGAATCGCTTGAGCGGGCAGGTGTTGAATTTGAGAGCTATAGACACGCTTTTTCTCTTGGATATATTACAGGTATGAGTAACCCAACATTTGAAGCTGTGCAGGAATCTGTTAGGGTAATGAAGTTGTTTGGCTCTCTTGATGATAACGGCAAAAGAATAATTATGTTAATAATGGATGGAATTAAGGCGAGATATAAGGATAAGGAGACGGATAATGGTTGATTTAATAATAAACTACGATAAGAAAACGGGCGAAAGTCTGGAGTATTGGCCGTGTGACGGGGTTAATGTAAAATCTCATGGGTTTCATATTTTAGACAAAAACAATTGTGAAATAACTCAAATATGGCTTGATGATAAACAGGCCAAGTCTCTTGCTTTTGGAATATTAAACTCGCTAACGAGAAAAATAAAAGTGAGCGGGGTAGGGGATGAGTAGAAACTGTGTAACTCACTTTCACGCTTGTGATTGTCGAGAAGAAAAATTCAAAAAACTTGAAGAGGAAAACGCCGAACTGCAGGCTAAAATCAAGCAATTCGCTGCGTGTATCGGGGATTTCCATAGGCTTGGCAAGTGTCACACAACAAGAGAGGCATGGGTTTGCGCTGGTAAATATATAGAAAAACATGCCACCACAATAAAAGAAGCTGAAGAGTTATTAAAAAACGAGGTAGAGAATGAATAAACACAGTGGCTCATCCTTCGACGACCTTTTAAAAGAGGAAGGAGTGGAAATTGTGGAGATAACAAATTGCGCCCATGGGAAACCCATCAAGGAAGACTGTCAGGAGTGCATAACAGATAAGATTATAGACGATCTTAGGGATGATATATTGGAGCTTAGGTATAAGTTGGAAAGGGCAAAGGAATTAATTAAAAGCGTTACTGACGCTTTAGATGACGAACACCAGATATTCTCACTAATAGCTAGGGTAGAGTGTGAGTGTAGGAAATGGCTTATGGAAAACGAGGTAGAGAATGAATGAGATATATCAATTTTTTAAAGCCCTCGCCTTAGTGCTCTTAATAAGCTCTAGTATTATTTTTTTTATTATTGGTGTTGTCGAATCAGATTTAGATGGGAATTGCGAATATCCATCTATTGCATCGTACTTCCCGACTAGGGTGATGGCGTGTGAGTTGTTTAAGCATCGGTTTGAAAACCAACAAAAGAAAATCGGCGAGATTAATGAAAAAGCATGGGAGAAGACAAGATGAGCGATATGAAAAAATGCTTCCGTTGCGGGCTTTTTGACAGTGAAGATGGGGTCTGGGTTTGTCGTATGCATGGCCACAGTATTTCTGAACCATTCAGGGAAGTGTGTCCTAAAATTATTCAAGTCGACGATTATATAGATAACCAAGTTGAGGATATTTGTAAAAAAGAAATAGCACTTGTGAAACTCCAGAAAGAACTCGCCACCGCTAGAAAGGTTATTGAAACGTACCAATGCCCAACTTGCGCTGGTGAAGATTTCGCATCTGATAAATGTGATGAGTTAATATCATGTAAATGGCTTAAAAAAACGAGGTAGAGGATGAGTGAATTTTGCAAACAATGCTCAATACTAATTTTTGGGGAAGATTTTGGAAACCTGAAAGGTATCTCAAAGCCTGAAGATGCGGAGAAAAATATCTACCCTATAGTAATTTGTGAAGGCTGTGGGCCAATTCAAGTTAACCCTGAAGGTGAATGTATAAGTAATGACTGTTTAAAAGCACCACACAAATAAGAAAACGAGGTAGAGGATGAGTGAAACAAGACTAGAGTTTTGGAGTCGTCAGACTTTAAAAGAAACCGCTTCTAAAATACTTTGCGAATGGGCAGAAGATAGCAAGGAAAAGGATAGACGAATCGCGGAACTCGAATCTCGATGTAAAGAGTGGGAACAGAGGGCGCAGGTGATTGGCGGTAAATATTGGGACAAGGTTAATGAGTGTAAAGAACTTCAACAACAATATGCCAGAAAAGGAATAAACGGAGTTTATGACGAAAATGGAATAACGAGGTAGAGAGTGAATAGAACAGAGAGTAAGTGACAAAAGAAAATTACCGCGCTACAATAAAACATGGCGCGTCTACTGATTTACCTATTAGTTATCACCAACATAGAGCCAATCGACTACATAGACCTCACGCCTCGCCCTGAATATATTGAAACCAAAGACCGCCCCGACATTGAAACGGAATACCTGGACATCTACGAATCGGACTACCAGCGAGAACTCGACGCTATCAATCGGGAGTTTGCGGGGATAGATTTTAGTTTCTAATCTCGGAAATGGTAAAAATTGGTTGACCTTGCGGATATTAGCCTATTAGCATTAAAGCATGGCGCGAACTAAACGAGAATTGCCGCAATTGAGCTTAATGCAAAAGCGGTTTCTTAAATATTACCTAATGGACCCAACTAACGCCGCAGAGGCAGCACGCAAGGCCGGATACAGCCCCAAAACGGCGGCAAAAAAGGCCCACTTAATGCTCAAGGCCAAAAACACCCCCCTTTTGCCATATCTAGAGCAAGCTGCCAGCACAGGCGAATTAGAAATAGGCATGTCGGAAACCGATCTTTTTAATATGCTTGAGGGTATGGCCACCGTAAACATGTTTGACTTTATTAATGTCAGCGGAGGGAGAACCATTGAAGTAAAAAGTCTTGAGGATATACCTTACGACTGGGGGCAGTATGTTAGAAAAGTTGAAGAAACGGCGCATGGAATAAGGATAGAGTTCTATGACAAGTCAAAGCCTATAGATATGCTTTTAAGGGCCAAGGGGGCCTATTCTAAGGACAATGAACAGAAAGCAAGCCTCACGATAGAGGAATATATTAAGAAAGTTAGGGACGATGAGAAGGGAAGCGATCCAATACAATAATATAGGTGATCGCATTAGATTTGTGCGAAACACTCTAGGTCTAACAATGGATACCGTAAGCCGTAGCACAGGTATACCAGTAGCATCTTATGCCAACCTGGAAAACAATCAGAGAACAGGGTTTTATGAACAGCTATACAGGCTTTCCCGCTTTTTGAACAAGGCCTGGCAGGATAGATACGGCACCTTTTCGGATTTCCCAAAATATCAAGGCGACTACTTAACAGATATATCAATTTTATGGATTATGTTCGGTGAAGATTATTTAAAAGACTTATACACAAAAAAGGTTGCAGAGATTGAACAACGCTTTAGGGAGCGTGAGTTTGAGCTACTACAGCAACTGGAGGAACTTAAATGAGTTATTTAACAGTGTTAACAAAACACGCCAGAGACAATGGGTTAGAATGGGACGGCAGGGCATCGGTGCCAAAATTAATTAAACTACTATCCGATAGTGATATTGATGTGCCAGATGACCCAGGTAGCGGATTTGCCGCCGAGTTTTCTGCTTTGCAAGACAACTTCGGTAAATTAGGGAAACTCTCTGTGAGGCTTAAAGGCATTAAAGACCGCGATGAAAAGAAAAGGATACGCGACGGCTATAGTATAGGTATAAATCGTGTTAAAAAGGCAGCGAAGGCGCTTAAATTGGAATTGTTAGAGCGTGGTGATAAAGAAGATTATTTTAAGGTGTTAAAATGGGAGCGCTCGCGCCGTCTTATTGATGTGAATGACGAATATGCTCTCAATGATTACGAACAGAGTCAAATTAAAGACAGATGTTTGTGCGTATCTAAAACACCCGTGGCCATACCCGCGCAAGTTGACGAAGAGTATCCATATTTTAAAGAGTGGGATGATTCAGAAGAGCGTCAGTGCTATATGTATACCGTTTATATTAAATACATCAAAGCGCCGGAGGATCAAATCGGTAAGGCCCTGGCATGGGATATTGAAAATGGGTATAAACCAGATAAGTCTGAATACCCAAAAGAAAAGGTTTTATGGCGACGCCACACATGGCGTGAGTCAGAATTTAAGCGTTATTTCAAAGTCGATGACGACAAATTATTGGAGAGTTTATATGAGTAAGACAAAGAAGAAGGTTGCGGCAAAAACAGTTTCTCAACGTGTAGCAAGCGAGAAGGCAGATAAGCGGGAGGCATTTAAACCCCCCCCACAGCCAAATAAAGCCGGGCTGGAGGCCGAAAAGGAAGCTGCTGCCCTCGCCAAAAAGGTCGCCGGTGCAAAATTTAGACCATGCGTGGCAAAAGTAAACATTCCCGCCAGAAACATTTCAAACCAGGAGAAGTGTCTTTTTCTGGAAGACGACGGGCTTTTTTATGTGAAAAAAGATGCAGAGGCAGCATTGCCAACACGCTTCAATAGAAAGTTATTTAATAGATATTTCACTGTCAAATAAGGCAGGCGGGCACGTCCCGCCATTTTTATGAGTATTACCGACTATCATTTTTACTGCCGGAATTTTCTTCGGATTAAGACAAAGCTAGACGGTATCCAACCGCTTATTTTGCGGAATTATCAGTATAAATTTATAGATTTTTGGGAAAATATCCGTGGTCCCGTGAGAATTGTAGCGCTCAAGCCAAGACAGGCGGGGTTCTCAACCATAACGGCCTCAAGGTTCTCACACCGTATGTTTACTGATTACCACTACACAGGGTTAATGATGGCCGATAAGAAGGCGCGAACGGACACTGTAGCGGGCATCTATAAAACATTTTTAAATGAGTTAGACGGCGATATAAAGCCAATGATTGCTAAAAACAACACAGAGGAAGTACTACTGGATAACCCAGATGAAAAGCTAAGAAAGGTTAATCCCGGCCTAGGAAGTGGGATCATATTTGAGACAGGGAACGACCCCAATGCAGGACGATCTGGAACAAGGCGCTTTGCGCATCTCACAGAACACGCATTTTATAGATATGCAAAAGAGATTGATGACGGGGTTCAAAACTCCATCCCTTTGGCAGATGACACAGCTATCATAAAAGAATCAACTGCAAACGGTAGGGCAGGGACGGGAAAAAGTTTTTATGATTTATGGCAAGCGGCCAAGCGCGGTGAATCCATCTATAAACCCTTTTTTGTGGCCTGGTATGAGGTTGATGATTACTTTATCACCCCTCCAGACAATTGGAAGGCGACTAAGAAAGAGTTAGATATATTAAAAAAGCATCCAACTGTGACCGAAGCCAATTTAATGTGGCGCAGGCTTAAAATACAAGAATACCTCAATGACGACGAAGACACTATATTGACGCCTGAAGAGCGTTTCTGCCAGGATTTCCCATTGGATGACGAGGAAGCATTTTTATCCACTGGTGCCCCTGTTTTTGATAACGAGAAGGTTAATGCGCTAATTAGAAAGCTGCGGGAAAATAAACCAATCGAAATACAGCATAGGTTTGAGATTAAAAGTCGTATAGTTAAGCAGTTTTTTGACGGCCTTAAGATATATGCGCCCCCAAGGGAAAATAGGCAGTACTATATAGGCGCCGACGTATCGGAAGGACTGGCAATAGGCGACGCCTCTAGTGCTTTTATAATGGACCATGAGTACAGACAAGTGGCCAGATGGCACGGGAAAATAGACCCCGACATGTTTGGTCACTTACTAATCGCTATTGGGGAGATATATAATAACGCGCTAATCATCCCAGAATCCAACGCCATGGGGCATACGACTGTGACAACTATCAGGAATCAGGGCTATCCGATGCTTTATAAAGAATTGGTCGAGGACGAATCAGAGGGCAAGCGTGTCGTTAAGTACGGGTGGCGTACCACTGTTAAAAGTAAAATGGACATGCTTAATGAGGCCGTTAAATTTATAAGGGATGGCGAATGTCAGATATTAGACGTCAAGCTACCAGAAGAGATGGCGCTGGTGGCAAGAGAAGAAAACGGAAAGGTTGTTTTAAATGGTAGGGATAGAGTCGTCGCCTTTGCTCTGGCATTAATGGGGCGCAAGCATTACAATTTTAGTGAGAGGACAATCCCCAAAAGGATAAACTCAGTGACTGGAACGGGCGAAGAAGAGCGCATTGCATGGGAGCGGAAGCATAAAAAAAGTAAAGCCGATATGTTTGACTAGGTGTGATCATCTGCACGCCCAAAAAATGGACATGCTCCAGACCCTTTTCGCTGCGACCCTATTGATGCTATTGTTATTTTATGGTGACCATTTTAGCAATATCCCAAGTAATAACCCTGATAATACTATGGAAGTTAGTCAGGACAAGTGAGCCTGAGCCGACAAAGCCGTTACCCCGCCCGATATTCAAACCGAAAGAAAAACCCAGAGAGCTAGAGCATTTCGTCCCATCGAAAGACCTAGACTATATCATGAGCGGCAAGAGGGTTGACCCTTTCGACTAGAATGACGGGAGTGTGTCGTCTACTAAGTAGCCGTCGATGCTAAAATTAATTGACAGATTACTTGAGGTTGCGCCCGTCACCCTAGCCCTAACGTCGGTCTTCTCCAAGAATCTCTCATATTTACCATCGAGCAAATCGTACTGAATCGAGGAGCTTCCTGCTGTATCAAGTCCAAAGGTTTTAATGGTTCGCCATGTTTGAGTGTCGTATCTTTTTATCTGGAGCGCTACCTCTGCCGCGCCAGACGTGTTTTTTAGGATAGATGCGCGAATTACATTGGCCAGCATGCTTTTTCCGGCCGGGACCGAAAATATACCACCTTTAAGTGTCCCGCCCGCGCCGACAGGTATTGTGCCTATGGTTGTGGCCCCATGTTTAATGGATATAATCCCCTCATTAACCTCGCTCGAACCGGAGGAGATACATTCAGCAGAGTTGATTCTGTAAACGTCTGTGTCAGCGGTAACAATACTTGCACCATTTAACGTAACGTCTTGGGTTGCTTGGACATAGTCCTCGCCCATATAGGTTAACCTTACCGTTCTGCAACCAGTCCCGGCGGCGGTATCATCTGCGTCTGCACTTACAAGAGTTGTCGCCTGCGCACTTGTGGGCCATGGGTAAGCGCCACCCGTCGCCCAGATATCCTCGGGAAGATCGGCTGTGTCGACATCCGCATTTTCTCCGAACCTTCTAAAATTCTCCCAGCCTGCAATTTGCCCCATTGAAACATAGGCACCGAAAGACGGCTTGGGATCGTCAGCAAAAGAGCTGAAAGAAAATAAAAACAACAAGAGTAAAATAAATTTAATCATCAAGTATTCCTTTTTTGAGCGCCTCAGCTTCCCTGTCAGAAATCTGCACTCCATAATCATACACCTTTTTTAGTATGTCGTCGGTCCAGTAAGTAGTTTTATGTTCATTTTTTGGCAAATCCTCATAGCCAAGCTCAATTAGCCCCATATTTTTTAAATGGGCGTTATACTCTGCCTTTGTTGCACAATACTTACCGATGCTCCGCTGATAGCCTGGGGCAAAACCGTCATTAACGCTTTTATTTGATTTAATTACGGCCATTTTAGGGTATCCGCAATTAAAGCAGCACCATCCACTTGACGAGTATTGTTGTTTTTCAAACTCTTCGGTATTGAAATATCTGTGAAACTCCCCTCTGCACTTTGGGTTACGACAGTGAAACCTATAAGACTTGCTCATTAACGCTCCTTTCTCATTTATGGAATATTTTAACACTAGTTGTTGTCGTTTGTTAACATTAGTGCATGGGTTTATTTAATCGTGACAAGTCGAAGTCAAAAAAAGTAGACGAAAAAGAATCAGACGCATCCTTAAAGGTAGTTGATCGCGTTAAAAAAGACGTTAGTAAGTATTTTGACAACTTTAAACGCATCAAACGTGAGGAAGAGGAAGCATATCATGGTGTGATATGGAAGAATCAGCACGGCTATAAACCCTATGAAAACGAAATATTTAGCCTAATTGAAACAGAAGTTCCCATTTTATCTGACAATTTCCCTGCCCCAACCGTTAGTGTTGTTGATCCCGCCAAAAAAGACGCTGCCAGGAATCTGGAACGCGCCATTGAATGGGTTAATGAAGACCAGGATTTTAGCTTAAAACTTCCTGAAGTTGTCCGTGATGCCCTTGTTGCAGGGCCGGGATGGATACATGTTTATTATGATCAAAACGCCGCCAACGGCAATGGTCGAGATATTTACGAGGTCGTGCGCTATGATAAAGTAAAACTAGGCGGCAGCGGCACACTGGTTGATGACGCATCAAAATGTCGTCTTGAATTAAGGCGCTCTAAAGAATGGTTAAAGCTCACATATCCTCGGTTCGCTGAAAAGATTGATAAACTAAAAGGCAAAGAGGACGACACCGAGGACTCTTACCGGGGCTACGAAACACAGGATAGCGGCGCAGGATACGCTAGGCGATCAGTGCCAAAGGAATATCGTGACGAGGACGAGTTGTGCCTTGTTAAAACCTACACAAGAGACTTCAGCGTCGTATCTATACCAGATGAGGAAACAGCAGAGGAACTCGCCAGAGAATACGAGTTTTTAAGCGACGGCGAAGCTCCAGACGTTTCCAAGTGGCAAAATCACAAAGCACATATTGAACAACACGCCAAAGAAAGAGCGGAGTTGTGCGCACAGTTGCAATTACAAGCCAACGCATCTATCGAAGAGATAATGCAAGTGGTTGATGAGTTAACCCAACAGGCACCCGAGGCAGCGGAGCAATTCTCTGGGATACCTGTAAAAATACAAGTCCTTGACGCTCACTCGCAAGAGCATGAAGAATTTTTAAAAGAGAATCCAAAATCTGGAAAGTTGAAATATAAAAACGGCTTGAGATGTATCGAAACGGTTCAAAGAATCGTTCTTTATGATGGGCCGTCTAAAGACGACCATTGCGAAATCCCTTTGGTTCCATTTTATTGTTACCGCGACGGCACATTTTATGGCGTGTCAGAGGTTAGGCACTTGCTTGATTCTGCTAGAATGAAAGCAACATTAACCCATGCCACCTATAAAGGGCTACAGTTAATTGGAAACCCTGAGAAAGAAGTTAATACCGAATCAGGTTTAACTAAGGACGACGTAACAAACGAACCTGGCGCTATATATGAGGTAAAACAAGGGACATCATGGAGTGTTAGAGACATTCCCCCAGGTCAGATATCGTCCCAGTCCGTACAATGGCAGGCCGAGCGCGCAGAAAAGATGCGTGAAATATCAGGCATGACACAGCCAACCACTGGCGAGCTACCAGACCATCGAGTCAGCGAGGTAACGGTTACTAAGGCGCAAAACCAGGCGTTAGGCAGGATCAGGCTTAAAGACCGACAAAATCAATACTATTCCATTAGACGATTAGGAAAATTGGTCGCTTCTAATATTATTCAATACTGGACGGCCGAAAAAGTGCTTTATTTAGAAGATGAGGGCGAGGATATGCGGGAAATTATATTTAACCCGCTAGACATGCAGGACCTCGAATACGACATCAAAATAAGCGCTGGAAGCATGGCCGGAGTTGACAAGGATCAATTCAATCTCTTTGCCACATCACTACTCAACACCAACCGAATAACCTTTTCACAATATGCTGACATCGTGGACATACCAAAAGCGCAACAGCTTAAAAAGTTTGCCGCTGAAAACGATGAGGTGGCCGCGCAAGTTCAAGAACTTCAAATGCAATCAGAGCAGATGCAGCAGGAATCGGCCGCAATGATTCAATCGCTACAGCAAGAAATACTCAAGTTAAAAGCAATTAAACTGCCCGCCATTTTAATGCCAACAGAGCAGAGAGATGCCGAGGCAATAATTAAACAAGAGCAATATGACGATTTAATGGGAGTCAATGAAGACCAACCCGATACAGGAGTAATTTAATGGATAATGAGGCAAGTACTGAATCCAACCTTTCAGGAGATTCAGGCCTAGACAAGTATTTAGACGACGCCAACCTGGAATCGCTGGGAGCATCAGAAGATACGACAGATGAGACACCAAAAGGTGACGATTCTGAAACAACCGACGAACTGTCACTAGATAGTTTTGAGGCAGATGAAGGGGGTGATCCTAATCTACTTAATTATCTAAATGAACTAGGAGTCCTACACAAAGGACTTCCCGTTAATTTCGATAATATGGATCAAGTAAAAGAATACTTATCCAAGGGGCATGATTACACCCAAAAAACGCAAGAACTGGCAAAAATGAAAGAGCAGGCCGAAGTGGCACTCAATCAAGAACGCGAGGCCTTTGCACAAGAAAGACAGGCGTTTGACTCCGAACGGGAGCATTTCGCCAATAACCAATTAATCTTAGATGCGTTTTTGCGGATGGTTGACGATATTAGATCAAGTGACCAGGCGCTCTATGAAGAGTTGGACGGTATTTTCACTAGGCATCAGCGCGACGTTATGTCTTACCAGGACAATCCAGCGCTAAACGCCTATGACAAGCGGATAAAGGAGCTTGAGGCCAAGTTAGCAGAAAAAGACGAGGCGCAAGCAAAAGAATCCGACAACAGAGTTTTACAAGAGTGGGAAGATGGATTGAAAACATTTCAATCTAAAAACCAGGCAAAACTACGCTCTCTAGGTGTATCCGTTGATTATCAATCAGTCAGGGATACATGGGCGGCAGACAAAACGGGAAAAATGTCCGTTGACGCTGCCGTTAATGCTGTATATGGCGAACAAATCAGAAAGGCGCTAGAGGCAAAAGCAAAACTGGCCACCACTAAAAAGAGAACTGCTGACCGTTCAAATGCTTCCACAGATCAGGAAGTTAAAGAAACTCTTTATAAAGATCGCCCTGGTGACTACATGTCTCATCTCGAACGACTGGCCAATAAGTACGCATCCTAAACAGGAGAAACAAAATGTTGAAGTTCATTTTAAACTTCCTGTCAGCATCATTCAGGATTTTATTCAATGAGTCGGGTGTTTTTACTTATGGTCAAGTTACGGCCATTACACACGACCTTATCAAGGATAAAATGACTGAGGGTGTTTTTACAGGAAACGTCGTTCTTAACAGGTTCAGAGGAAAACAAGAACTTGAAGAGGGCGGAAACAAAATTCTATGCCCGCTTATGACAGCAGATGACACTGGAAGTACGGGCGCTTTTTTTTCGCCCAGAGATAACTTGTCTTTGACCGAATATGACGGCATCAGTGCGTCTGAGCATTCATGGCGCTATATTTACGAGTCAGTAGTGATTTATAAGGCAGATATCGCTAAAAACTCGGGGCGTCTTGGCGTTCTTAAATTGATCAATAAAAAAGTGCGCCAGGGTGAACTCGCCCTCATGCAGCGTATGATTAAAGGCCTGTTGTCTGATGGTGGAGCCAGCTTGGGTGCCGCTGATGACGATCAGTTTGATGGTCTACAGGCCGTAATTGCCTCTAGCGGTAGCTATGGGGGGATTTCGGATTCTGACCTATCGACATGGGTGTCATATGTTGACGACAACTCAGGGACCAATCGCGCTCTCACTCAGGCAATTCTCGATAAGGCGTACGACCAGACCGTCGAGGAAGGTCAAGGCGGTGCCACGCTTGGTATCATGGATAAAAGCGTCTTTACAAAATTTAAAGGGCTTTTGACTGGTCAGCAACGTGTTACTCGCGAGGATACCGTTAATGGTCAAGGTCACAAGGGGCAGGTTATCGTTTACAATGGAATCGACCATTGTATTGAGAACCAGATGCCTGGCAACACATTGTTTTATGTTGATGAAGAGCATTTTAAACTTCATGTGCATAAAGATCACAATATGCGTCGTCAGTCTATCAAAGACCTTGAGTCTGCCGATGCGCTACTAGAGAGAATTTTCCTTTACGGCAACACTGTTGCTTCTGAAAGAAAATACCACTCTCGTATCAATGACATTACTGTCTAATAGGGGGCAAAAGATGAAAAATCTAATTTGTTTATTTGTTATTTTGTTTGCCGCCTCTGTTTTTGCTGACATTGGCCCGGTAAACCGTTCAATTACATTGGACAACGCCGGGGCGGTGCAGGCCGGAGCGAATGAGTCTTATTTTGTTAACGTCTTGAACGTATCAAACGGCGCATTGGTTGACGGTCAGCCTGTTGTACTCGATACAACCTCGGATAATGAGTTTTCAGTCACGACTTCCGCCTCTGTCGGCGCTCGTCCACACTGCGTACTTAACGAGGCATGTGCTATCGAGAAACTGTGTGAATGTCAGATTAGAGGCCGTAAATCAAACGTGCAATTTGACAGCACTTCCGCCGTTGCTACCGTTGGGCAAGCTATCTACATGTCTCAGGACAATGCCGGATATGTAGGCTCACTTAGCGCCGCTCCCGCTGCGACTGATTGGAAACTAGGGGTTGCCCTTGATTCTGCATCGTCTTCGGGTGATTTGGATGTGTTCATTGACCTACGTTAATATTTACTGGGGTGTGGTGCTTGCATTGCACCCCTTTATTTTACGCGTAATCGACCGCCCAGCGGGTAGAGAAGGAAAAGACTTTTTCTTTTACTTTATTGTCTGCTTGGGTGTTGTCCTATTTGGGAACTCAAAACTACCAAAAACAGAGAGTATTATATTAGGACTTTTGATGGTTGTAGGGTTTTTAAACCAGTATAACTTCATGGACTACTTTTCTGCTTATCAAATGTTTTTTGTGTTTATAAGCATCGTTTTTCTCGCCCATATATATGGAAATATCGAGAAAATAAATCTGTTAAATATCGTCGCTATTAGTGGCGCACTAGGCTCAGTCTTTATATTATTTGAGGCTTGTGGGGTCTATTTATATAAAGAATACGTCAACTTGATGTATTCGGGTGCCCTGGTTGATAAGAAAAGCGTTATCACTGGAGCATTGATTAACTCGAATCTTAGCGGTGCGCACATCGCACTAGCTATGCCTGCAATATTTAGGCGAAAATTTGCCTATCTGGCACCGTTATATATGTCTGCACTGTATTTGTGCGACTCCACTATGGCGGTAGGTACGGCCGTGGCAGGCCTGCTTTATTTTGGTTATACGAAGTATTTTAGGGCGCAATCCCTCCCTTATCTAGGCGCTCTAATTGCCATGTTCGCACTCTTCTGGTTTTCGCCTCGGGGACAATTTGGAATTGACTCGGGGCGATTTCAGGCGTGGGATTTGATGCTTCAAAAGGCAATTGTGCATTTCCCTTTTGGTAATGGCATGGGGTGGTTTGCTTCTAATTTTCATAAGAAATACTCTGTTTTTAATATGAGCTTTGTCCAGGAACATAATGAATTTTTATCAGCTTACTTTATGTATGGTCTATTCGGGATTGTTTCCGGCCTTATCTTATTGGGTCGTGCAATCAAAGGCACCAATCGCATTGCGGCTGCTGGGTTATTTGCTTTTTTTGTTAATTGTTTTGGTAACTTTCCATTACACGTGACACCTTTAGCAGCAATTGGGATAATTTACTATGCACTATCGCTTAAATCTACGGAGGCAGCATGACTCGCAGATGGAATGGCAAGGCACTCATTGACGAGGTTGCGGCACGTACTTGGTCTGCTAACGATACGACGTTTAGAGAACGTTTAATTGAATGGTCTAATCAAATTCAAAACGATCTATCATCAGAGATTCCTGTAGATTACTACAAATTTAGACTTAAAAAACAGCTCCCCACTAACCAGGAGTTAATAAGTCTTAATGTAGAAAAACCGTCTGCCCCTTCAGTTGATTACGCTACTACAACGGCGACAATCAGCTATAACAGCACAACATCGGGCAATTTTGTATCTAACAGCAATATAGTTTATGGCGCATCTTCGGCCACACTTGCCACGACTTCATCGAATGCCAACGAGACATTTTACGCCAATTTTACAAGTAGTATTGATGGCTGGAGAGGTGCTGGCACTTTAACTGGCACATCGGTAAATGGTGCTACAATATCAAACGGGGTACTTGATCTAACTGGTGGCACTAACAAATATGTGTCTTATAATGCCGATGGTAATGCCGACTCTCAGCAAACGCTTACGGTTGAATTTGACGTCACTCCCAACTACACAGGGACGCCAGCATCCAACCAATTCTTTTTTAATATACGGAAAAACTCGACATCATTGCATAACATGATAGACGTTCAACACAACGCGACGTCGGGTATCTTTGTAACTGCTTACAATAGTTCAGCGGCATTGGTATTCTCAACCAACTTAGGGGCGTGGGCACCTACCAGTGGCACAACCTATTCTTTCTCCCTAAATGTCGATGCCACTACAGGCTCGACTAAATTGTTTATTGATGGGACGCAGTTTGGCTCAACAATCGTCAGTACGTGGACTCGAGATTCAAATATTGAATATTTTGCACTCGGCGTTTCTTCGGCCAAAAACGAAACGCCTAATTTTTCATTGAACGATTTCAGGGTGTTTTCAACCGTTCAGCGAACAACCACATATACTCCGGCAAGCTACGTGCCTGATTACAACGATGCCGAGCAGACAATTGAGGTTTCTACAGGGACGTCGATTGATGAGCTTTACACCTTTACTGCGGTAACTAACGAGCCAACCAATACTCAGATAGGGTTTATTTTAGACGTTGATGGGACTGATAAATATTGGGATGGGAGCGCGTGGAGTGCATCAGATGGATCGCTGGCACAAAGTAACACGGCTGCCGTGATAAATACGAATGCCGCTGCTCTACTTTCCACTACTGGAACGGTTAAGGTTATGGCCGTACTTTATAACACCAGCGAGGAAGATACTCCATCAATTACCAGTGTTACTTTGGGCGATATTGGGCTTGTAGATGGTACGACATACAAAATCTATGCGACGTTCGTAATTTACGACGAGGACATGGAAAACTATATTGAGTCAGAGCTAGGGACAGCATCAGCTGCAATTGTGGCCGATCTTACCGACCAGGATATTAGTGTTACCAGCATTGATACTTATGATGGCGATGCGACCGTGGCCCCAGCAAATATCTACCGCAGAATTTATATGGCGAAACTTACATCGGGCGAAACGGCTTATGGAGAACCTCTTTTTGTTGCCGAAATACAAGACAATAGCACCACAACCTACACAATTACCGCAGACACCACATCGACAATTACTCCACCGTCTGATTCAGAGATAGATCAAATTTCTAGCGATCACCCTTTCTTCGTTTCAGGCAATAGATGGTTGAGTAAAGTTGATATGAATGCGCAGCGGAGATTTGACCCTGACAGCTCCACATCAACCTCGCCTTATGCTTACGACCATGTGGGCACTGATAAAATCAATCTTTACCCAAAACTCGCGACAACGGCGACGACTGCACAGCGAACACTTAGCTATTGGGTTTATCGCAGACCGCATGAGATTTTCTACGACGTAGATAGAGAAATAGATTTACCAATAAGCGCCAAAAAAGCTCTCATCGAGGGTATTGTTTGGCTTGCTTACGAGTATAGAGATAGAGACAGAGCGCAGGAGAAGCTCAGAAATTACGAAGAGTTTAAGGCGCAGTTTAAAAACAAAATTAATCGCACCAGGGTAAGACCTGGCGTCGTTAGGGACGTATCAGGCGATACCTTTGGTATGGAGGTTTAATGCCTCAACATAGACGGGCAACCAAAAGATGGAAACGCTTTGATTATCCTGTGTCTTATCGGGAGAACGAAGAGGACGTCTTTAGAGATGCTAGAAACGTCTATTCTAACCAGGGTGTGTTAGAAACAAGAAACGGCGTGAGCCGTGACAACACAACCGCCTATAGTGGTGCCCCTCAGTCCCTTTCATTCTTTAAGGATAATTCAGAGAATCGCTATCTGTTGGTAAAAGATGGCACTATTCTTTATAAGCACAACACGTCGGGCGCGCACACCTCCATAAAGACAGGTTTAACCTCGGGTAATAAACACCGTGGATTAACCATGAGCGACAGACATTTCATATCGTGCCACGGGGATGGTCTTTTTCAATACGATGGGACAACTGTAACCCAACTAGGACAAGCGGCTCCAGCGGCAGCGAGTGTGGCCGTAGCGGCGGGGGGATCACTAACAGATTCAACTTACGCCGTAGGTATAGCGTTTTATGATTCCACTAATGGCTTTGAGAGTAATGTGGCTGAGTCTTCCAATGTAACAACTTCGGGCGCTAATAAGACTATAGCAGTCACATCAATCCCTGGTACTGCGGCAAACGCCAACATTGACACCGTATATATCTATCTTAAAGATGTCACAAATAACGGCTCTTATCTATTTATCGCCGAGATAAGTCTGGGGACAACGACATATAACATAACAGCAAACGCAACCAGCACACAGACGCCAAAAACAACCTATAACGCCCCTAGGAGTGGTGGGGGTAAGTATATGGTCGCCTATGGGCAAAAGCTCGCTTACGCAGGCAATTCCACCTTCCCTAGCGATGTGTTTGTATCTATTGCTAATGTACCCGATGCCTATGATCGTGCAGACGAATTAAATATGTCAGGTAATGGACCCATTACAGGGCTTGGGGTTGGTTATTATAATGGAAGCGACCAAAGTCCTTACCTTTGCATGTTTAAGAAAAACTCAATTGAGATTTACACCGAAGTAACAGGATCGCCTGAGCAGATTTTAATTAGCTCCGAGATTGGTTGCATAGGCCACGACACCATTCAGTTAATTAATGGCGACGTCTATTTCATGTCAACCGCAGGATGGCACCAGATAAGAAACGGCAGGCTAGTAAGGTCAAAAACTGGGTCGCTTGCCATCGACCAAGACCGGGTGTCGGACGTCTTTACAAGAGACGGCTATATATACGAAATCAATAAGACAAACTACTCAAACTACTTTTCGGTGTATTACCCCACTCTAAGGCGATATTTAACTTTCATTTCGGAAGGATCGAATAGCTCAGTAAACAAGGCATACAACTTTGAATTAGATATCGGTGGTTTTAGGACGTACGCATGGGATTATCTTTCTTTTACATCAGGGGTGGCAGGCGAAGACGCGAACGGAGAAGACGTTATCTATCTGGCCGGAACGGGTGGCTATGTTTATACCCACTCCATTAATGAAACAGTCGGGACAGATGTTGATGCCGATGGAAACGCTGTGGCCATAGATGCATTCGCATTACTGTTTTGGATGAGTCATGATGACCTAGACGCTTCTGCTAATTTTGGACCGTTTATAGTCCGAGCATTAGAGTCAGATACCGCACTAACAGTCAAATGCTGGAAAGATTACGACCTACAGTCCCCAGTAAATCAAAGCTATGATTTTTCCCAAGCTGCCACAGGGTTCATTCTCGATATTAGTCAGCTTGATATCGGGACTTTGGGTGACGGACGGACCGTCGTTACTTATAATGGAGAGATACATACCACGGCAACTTCGCTATTGATTGGATTTTATAAAAGCGTGGCCGGCGAGAGTATGTCAATAATTGAAGCGCAGTTAGATTTTAGCAAAAATGGAAACAGGAATTAATATGAAAAGAGATGATTGGTATAAAGTAACAACGGCACTGCTTTTATTTTTGGCCCTGTTGGTTTTTGGCGACGCTTATGCTGGGACTTGTACGAGTATATCCAGGACAAATTATTCAGCCAACCAGGTTTTAACATCAACATCGCTCAACTCTCAATTAAACACCGTCTATAATGCCGCCAACGCCCTCGATGCTGGTTGTCTTACTGATGGAACGCTGGAACTTGCCGCGATTAATACGAGTGAGTGGGCGGTAGCTCTTAACTCTATCCGTGAAGGGTGTGAGGTTACACGATCGGACGCTGACACCTTATCGGTTGACCGCTGTTCTGCATCTGTTAACGGTGCATTTGTGGCCAAGTCATCAGCAACAACAGCAACATGGGGCTGTGAGGATTGTAGCGCTCAAGTTGTGGACACGACTTATTACATCTACATGAAGACAGGATCGACAGGTTCAACGCTCAACCTTTTGATATCTACCTCAGCGCCCAATGGCGATGGTTATGACGGGTCTGGTAATAGGATTCTCGCTAAATTTTACAACGATACGTCTGGCGATATTGACCAGTATTCTATCACGCAATGGAAATCAGGATCATTTGAAAACAAAATAACCGATTGGGCCACATATACACCAACAGTTTTCTCGGACACCACGCCACCGACAAAAGGGACAACAACAACAGATCAGGCATATTTTAGGCGTGTAGGACAGGATATTGAGGTGAGATATAAATATTTCGCTGGCACTGCCGGGGCCGGGAATGGCACAGGGACACTCTACTACATAGGTTTACCGGAAAGCATACAGCTAGACACAACAAAATTAAACCTGGCCACGGGCACATATGGAGATAATAGGCTTTTTGGTGGGGGTTTCCTTAGCAATGGAACAAACTGTGACACGACGGCAGCAAGTACGTTTGAATTTTATCCAATAGCAAAGGTGGCGACGGGTGTGACGGCTCAGTTTTTACAAAACGCAGCAGGAAACAGCTTTACTAATTGGGGGCCGGGATTAACTTCTCACGCATTTGATGACGCTAATACTTGCTTCCAGTTAAATTTCAAAGCACCAGTAAAAGGATGGGATTAATATGGGATTCAGTAAAATTGCGAAAATAGGACTAGGCGCTGCCACAGGCGGGGCCAGTTTGCTTGGGAAAGACCTTCTTTTGGGCAAAAAAGATATGGGCGAAGCCGGGAGATTTTTAGGCCTGGACGCTTCATTGCAAGAGGTAACGGAAAAGGCACGCGGTGGGCAAGCTAAGGCCGCAACAATGTTCTCGGGCGAATTGGGAAAAATAGGCGCAATAGACTCCGAGCAACTGGCAAACCGTGAAATGGCAAGACGAATGAGGGCTGCGGATCAGTTAGGCGCTGACCTTAAGAGAAACATGGCGGCTCAGGTAGCACAGCGAGGGCTAGGTAAATCGGCCGTTGGCTTGTCTGCTATTCAAAGGGCAGATGAGAATGCCCTTAGAGGGAAGGCCGATATTGTAGCCGATCTTCCGTCGCTAAAATCACAATATACACAACAAAAACTAGGTCAAATAGGCGCAGCATCTGGTGGATTAAATCAGATATTACAGGCACAAGGCGCTCAAAGGTCTTACCTGGCCGGAAGACAAGGAATGGGCCGATCTGGCGGTCTGCTTGGTGTTGGTATGGCAGCGGGCGGGGCCTATATGGCACATCAAGGTGGGCGCGACCCAGGACAAGGTGCCCAGGCAGGAATGGGGCTAGGACGAATGACCGCAAACTTGTAAACAGTATTCTCCATAGTGTAGAAATACACCCAAATGGAAGGTAACATATTAAAAATAAAGCGGTATCTGGGAAATAAAAGGATTAAGTATGGCACGGCAGATTATTAGGGACGAATACGCAAGCGGTGATCCAACAGCAAGGCAAAGAGCATTTAACCAAGGTATGCAGATGCTTACAGGTGCCTCGTCTAATCTTTACAAGCAAGGAATTGAAAACGAAGAAAGAACAGCCAGACAAGCGGCGTTAGAGCGTCAACAGCAACAGCAAGACATGGCAACGGCGATGGATTTATCAAACCAATCAGGGATGGATATAACGGCTGACGATGTAAGACGTATTAGAAGCGGCGAAACTGCCGCACCCGCTGAGGGTATGGGGCCAATGCCTCTCGGTTTATCAGACATCACTAGAGGCATTAGAGAGAAAAGCCAAGCGGCTCAATCTGCTGCGGAAAAGAAAGAGTTGAATAAGGAAGAAAGGGCGTTTAGGCGACAAAAAGAATTAAAACAGATGGATGCTGACTCTAGGAAACCCAAAGATGGAAAACCTAAACAGTTATCGTCAGCCGAGGTTAGAAAGGTTCAGGAGGGCGAAGGGATACCAACGCTATTAAAGGATGTCGAGGATGTTTTAGCAACGTCATCGGATGTTTTAGGTCCTATCCAGGGGCGAATAGCAGGAATGAACCCCTATAACGAGAAGGCACAGGCCGTTCAGTCACAAATGAAAGCAGCATCGCAGGCGTTTGGGCGATTTATGGAAGGCGGCGTACTAAGGAAAGAAGACGAGGAAAAATATGCGAAAATGTTCCCAGGCCTATCTGATACACCTGAAACGGCTGCAAATAAACTGGCAATAGTTAAAAGAATGATGGAGCAAAAGCAAAAAGGCGACATAGACGCACTTTCAAAGGCCGGATATGATATAAGCCCATTTCTACAGCGGTCCAGTGTATCAGCACTTCCTGGTGTCGTTCAATCGCAAGCACCACTAAAGTCTGCGCCACAAGGATTTCAGCCGTTAGATGAATCTGGTATGGCCCAATTTCAACCATCCCAACAGGTACAAATGCCGTTTGATGCGCAGGCATCACAGTCGCCATTGATGCAGGTTGATCCTAAAAAGGGACAGTTGCTTATGAACTTGCGAGAAAGAGCAAGAGCAGCGGGGCAAAGATAGATGGAGCCACTAACACCACAAGAGCTAAAACAATTAGAGCAACTTGAGGCAGAAGAGGCGGCACTGAAACCCCAACAAATGCAACCAGCACCGCTCTCTCAAGATGAGTTATTGCAACTTGAGGCACTAGAGGCCGAAGAAGCACAACTCGCTGGCACAGCACCAGAATCTGGCCCTACGACGGGAATCGATCCAAGAGAAGCAGAATTAGGCATTATGAGGCGCGCTCAGTACGCGCTAGAACCCTTAGAATCAAACAGGCGCGCATTCCTTATTGAAGAGTATGGCGCAGAAAACGTGATGCAGGATGAAAATGGAGATTTATTTGTCAGACAACAGGGAATGTTTCGCCCGGTCAATGAGCCGGGGTTTTCGGCGGCCGATGTTGCCAACTTTATTGGCGCAACACCTGAGATGCTTGGCGCTGGCGCTGGAGCGTTATTGGGGATGGGCGCTGGCTCTATTCCTAGTGCCATGGTCGGCGGCGCTGCCGGGTCTGCCTTAAGGCAAGGGGTATCTGCCGCAATAGGGACACCACAGGTTGCTGGATTAAAAGAGCGGGCGTTTGAAACTGGCGTTTCCGCACTAACCTCTGGCGCTGGTGCTGGAGTTGGCAAAGTATTAAAGGGCGCAGGGAAGGGTGCTGTTGAGCAGATAAGCAAAAGGATACCAGGTTTCGCAAAATCAGAGATCGGTGAAAATATGGCCAAAATTGCTACCGAAGAGGGCGTCCCGGCTTTAACCCCGTCGCAAGTTGCAGGAGGCGACGACCTTATCGCCGAGAAAATTCTACAAGCAAGGCGGTTCTTTGGCAGGGGGCTAAGGCAACACACAAAAAAGCAAGTCGAAGCAATAAAGAAAAACCTATCAGAGGGGTTTGGTGAATTTGTTGAAACTGAAAGCGACAGCTTTGCTTCTGGGCTAAGAGTAAAAGACCTGGCAGAGAGAAATATTAAGACAATTAAAACGACAGCATCAAAACTGTACGACGAGATAGACAAAGAGGGCGCAGAAATACTTCTCCCCACAAGACCGTTGAGGCGTAGCCTCATTGATAAGTTTTCTCAAAAGGGATTTTTTAACAGCAGAGGAAAGGCGCTTCCATATAGTTCTAAAACAGGACTTACGCGCGATCAATACAAAAGAGTACAGAGTGTTTATGGCGGTATATTGGATGACATAAAAAACAGCGGCGATATGATTGATTTTAAAAGCGTCAACACAATGAGAAAGACTATTGATGCCAACATAAAAGAGGTTGGCAAAATGGACGGCGGGGATATCCCACTGCTTGAATTGAGAAAGGATTTTATGGAGGGGGCCGAGCAGATGTTGAGCGGCAAATCTCCAGACCTTAGTAATAAATTTAAAGAGGCCAATTCTTTGTGGAAAAGCTATTTAGATAAATCCAATCTATACCGTAATTCAGGAGGAAAAGGTCTCGGCTTGGCAGAGATTGATAACGCCAGGGTTTTAAAACAAGCATTTTCAAACGCTAGAAGAGTGGAGCAGTTAAAAGAGGTTATCGGTGAAAATGCTACGAGAAGCGCGGGTGTTGCTTATATTAACGGGCTTTTGTCTAAAAACCTAGGTAAAGAAGGTTCGATAGGTGCTAGAACTCTATTGAATAAAATTACAGGTGAGAATACAGAGGCAATAAGGCGAGCAATAGGGCGCACGCAATACAAAAAACTGGTCAACAATTTAAAACTACTTGATCGCATTGGTGAGCCGATTAATCCGTCAAAAACCGCTATAACGCAATTAATGGCAGATATAAGCGTTAAAAACCTTGTGTCGGGTGTCGGTGACGTAGCACTGGCCAAGGCCAGAAATTTAAAACTAAAGGCTCCGCAGCTGGCAGATGAACTATTGGAAAGTGTCCCCATGAGAAGTGCAGGCCTTGCTGGTCTGCTTGCCGATCCCAAGCAAAGAGAAATGAGCTACAAATCCAGGAGCCGCAAAAAATGAAACACCTCGGCGCTATAATGATTTTGATAACAATTATAATCGTCCCAGCGCTGGGTTATACATTAAAAAAGGTTTCGGAGCATGGTGAGAAAATAGCCGTCAACACTAGTGAGATAGCCCATGGTGTACAATCTGTTAAGGGCATAAAGGATGATATCAAAGAGATGCGTAGCGACGTGAAGGATTTACTAAAGGCGCAGGGTGTGAAATCATCTTACGAAGAGAAGAGGGAGTAATGCGCGAGATATTGCATAGGCTAAAAACCAAGTCTGCACTGGTAAAAATACTAGGGCTTATTATTGCACTAGCAGGCGGCGGTGTTTATATGCTCGGCGATTCCATGCAAGACGATATAGATGCAGGGTTAATGGTTTTGGATAAGGTAGAGCTTGGTAAGGCCAAGTTGAAATAGGAGAGTTTATGAATAAGTCAGTTTTGAAATCAAAGACTTTTTGGTTTGGTTTAATTTCAGGTGTTGCTCCACTGTTTCCTGTTGTGCAGGAATTTATGGCGGCCAACGCTGCTTCGATTGGTGTTGTTTGGGGTGCTCTTGCTATCGTTCTTCGTCTTGTTACTAAAGACAAAGTCGTACTAATTGAGTAATGGATATAATTAAACTAGGTCTGGTTGCTGGTGAAGTTTTAAGTAAAGCGCTTGACCAGCTTCCAACGCACGATCAACGACAACTGAATGAATTTTTCAAATTCCTGGATAAGTACCATGAAGAAATACGCCGTAAAGATGCTGATTTTGATGACTTGCTTGCTTGGCACTCTAGGCACAAGCTCTTGCTCGACACAGTTATTGCGGAAATCGCCAGAACGCGCAAAAAGTGAGCGGTTTTACAGATTAAGAACCGAAAAGCCGGGGACTGTATACCATCGTAAGTGCGAGAAGAAGAATGGTGATGACCGTAAATGCTCCGAGACTGAGATTGATGTAGTTGAAGAGTGGGGATTTTTCAGCACCAGCTTTATACTTGTTCCGTATCATTTGATGTTCCCATAGTTACCGACACTATTAAATCACTAAACATTCTTTCTCCCGTGCTTAATTATCTCTAAAATAATCCCCAATTTATCCTCAGATAAGCCGTTGAGCGCATCAGTGATGGGCATTTCGTTTCTTATGTATGTATTAAGCAACTCGGTCAACATTTCCCTGTGCTCGACCAGAAGTCGGTTGTCCTCTTTGAGCCTGTCGATAATCATCAACTGAGTTTCGGTTGATTCTTTATGGTATTTAATCTCTGTGTGAAGTTTTGATCTCGCATTGTCCAAGTTTGTGTATGCTTCTGATAGTTCAATTTTAAGCCTATCGCATTCTTTGCATGTCATAATCTCACCGTCGCCACTATGTCCTTCCGCATCGATATAGGGCGTAGCCTGACAAACGCCCCCATTTCCTTAGCTTTCTCAATACTATCACACGACGAGTCGCCGCCGCCAGCCTCAAGCATTATCCTGTCATCATAAGCTATGGCAACATGTGTTATGCTTACGGGGGATGATCCAAAAAATAAAAGATCATTTTTCTGTATTCTGTAAATATCTGGCGAGAAGGCCTTATATCCGTTTTTAAGCCTGTCAAATATACCTTGCGAGGTTAGGTCTTCGTGAGGCCCTAAAATGCCCTCAGATCGCAAGCCTTCGTTTATCAGCCCACTACAGTCAAAGCCCTCAATGGGGTTGTTTCCTGCCCATAGATAAGGAGTCCCGACAAACTGCATTAGATAATTAACCATCATAACACCTAATATAGACTTTATCATGTTTTTACCTAAAAAGGGGAGCGGCCCTATAATCTCCCCCACTCACAACACAGGTTAGGGCCCTTTTATTTTATATCGCTTCACGTTGTTGCTGCCTTCTTTGTTTATAAACCTATCAACAAAGCCAAAATGCACTAACGTATCCAAGTTGCGCGACAGCGCCTTGTAAGACATGGCGGTAACACGTGATAGATGTTTGGCGTGGCTCATAGGATATTCCCTGATAGCAAGGTAGGCATAAAGCTCGCAGCCTTTAAGTTTTCGCAAGAGTTCTTTTATTTCCAATGTCGCGCCCTTTTTCTCATAGCTCTCTTGCGTGATTTTTCAGATTTATATTTACTCATTTATGCTCCTAAGTGTGCGCATTAGGGTTGAACCATTTATTTGTTATCTCGTTAAACTCCCAACCATTAAGGTTGAGCCAGTTAAAAACCGGGTAGTTTTCTTTTGCAAAAGTAGTGCGCCCCTTGTCATGGCAGCTCCTGTGGCAATCGAAACATAGGGGAATCAAATTGCACTCTATATCGTGCCCGCCTGACTTTTTAGCATGAACATGATGAGCAGATACACCTTTACGACTACCGCAGTTTTCACATGGCATTTTCTGGTATTGGTCCAATAAATCGCGGTTCTCAATCCTCTTCATTTTCCACCATTGGAACATTTTGCCAGTATGATATCCAACTATTAGTCGGCGGGTTAAATTGAGTCACTTTATACTGCAACCATTTAACCCCATGCCTTACCACCCAACGCAGCTCCATTATAAACCCATTTCCTCAGCTAGCGCTGCGGCCATATTTATTTGTATGTCTCGCTCTGCCGCCGAGTCTGCCGCCGCGTGTGCCGCCGAGTCTGCCGCCGAGTCTGCCGCCGCGTGTGCCGCCGAGTCTGCCGCCGCGTATGCCGCCCAGTATGCCTCCGAGTATGCCGCCCAGTATACCTCCGAGTATGCCTCCGAGTATGCCGTCCCGCGTGCTGCCCAGTATACCTCCGAGTATGCCGTCCCGCGTGCTGCC
>Ga0070749_10000314_pt1 | contig 32127 bp, 29 predicted proteins | sample VirMetDEL_Nov_18_FD_75180 | JGI IMG/M metagenome (GOLD analysis project Ga0070749, IMG submission 75180) | Aqueous microbial communities from the Delaware River and Bay under freshwater to marine salinity gradient to study organic matter... | ecosystem: Environmental > Aquatic > Marine >...
CCATTTTATGCTCTGGCAATATTTAAAAGGAGATAAAAGACCAGAAGTTTGTAATGTAGCTTTGGTATCAGAAATATTTATTTACAAAGAGATTGGTTTAATAACAGAAGAAGAGATGGAAAGAATGATTAGTCTTTTAGCATCTGATGATGAAGATAACTTCTTTATAGGACTTACTACCTTTGAATATTTCTATAATAATTTAGATGATAAGGCTAAGAAAAACAAAAAGAAGTATCTGATAAAGAATCAGGATGAGATATTTAAAAACATTATGAAGTTAAAAAAAGAAGAAATCGTTTCACATTAAGCTTCTTTGTTATCTAAGTTATTAGAATATTCATCTAAAAGATCTTTACTCAGCTTTTCATTAATGATTGATAGCATAACAATAGAGGCAGCTTCTTTCCATGTTTCATCAACAATTTCTGATAATACATCTAAAGGAGTTGCTGTTTTTAATATTTCACCTGTTCTTATGTGAATATTAGTTCCGGCATCAGGATTTTTAACACTTACAAATGTAAGTCTAGTTATGTGTGCAACATTCAGTCTTTCAAAGTATCTGGAACCATCAGCATCTCTAAATTCAACTCCTATAAACATGAAACTTCTTTTATTATAAATATAATATATTATATGCTAACAGTAAAATTAATTAAGAAAAACGGCAAGCTTGACTATGTTGATAAAAAAGATAAAGTCAAGTATAATTTGTTCTTAGATAAAGTATCTGAAGGAGACACTGTTGAAATATTTTTTAATATTCAGACAGATAAAGCTTCAACAGCTCAAATATCTAAAGTTCATGCATGCATAAGACACATAGCAAAAGAACTAGGTTATTCTTTTGATGATATGAAGTCTATGATAAAAATGAAGTCAGGTCTAACATTTTTAGATGGAGAAGATAATGTAATTAACAAATCTTTTGCTGAATGTTCTAAAGATGAAATGAGTTTGACTATACAAACTTGTGAAGATATAGCAAGAGATAATGGAATTATTCTTGGGTAGGAGGTACATAACCTTCATCCTCCGGTTCTAAAATTTCTTTTTCTTCATACAGATTAGCCTTCTTAGCATTATTTTCAATATCTGCTAGAAGAATAGTTAATGTATAGAAAGCTCTTTCCCAGTCATTCATGTCTTCATACTTACCTTCCATTACTTGCTTAAGATGCTTTTCTCTTTCATCATCATCTTTAATATGTTGAAACAGATAAAAAAGAGCAGCTTTTGCCATTAGGTAATATGATTTATTTACTTTGATCTCTACAAGAGCATCATCTTTTAACTCTTTAACTTTAATAGCCATGAATAAAACTTTAGATTTAGACGAAATTAAAGAAAAAATATTAGAAAAACTAAAAAGTTCCGGGTGGGATAGAATTTTAAAAGGTTTTATCAAAAGTTCTGAATTTGATGCTATCATAAAAGAACTTGTTAAACAATCACGGGATGGTAAAAAATTTACACCAACACTTAAGTATATCTTTAGAGCTTTTGAGGAATGTCCTTATGAAGATCTTAAAGTTGTTATGGTTGGTCAGGATCCTTATCCAGGATTTGAAGTTGCTGATGGCATAGCATTCAGCTGCAGCAGAAAAGAATATGAGCAACCTAGCCTTAAGTATATGCTAGATGCTATTGACAGAACAGTTTATGATAATAAAAAGATTGTTGATAGAAATCTAGATTTAAAAAGATGGAGTAACCAAGGTATGTTAATGCTTAACACAGCTTTAACAACTAATATTGGTAAAATTGGTCAACATTACTTAATTTGGAAACCTTTTATTGCTTATTTATTTGATTGGCTTACTTGGCATAACAATGGACTTGTGTATATCTATTTAGGTGCAGAAGCTAAGAAATGGTCAGATGTGGTAAATGACAATAATTATAAACTGTATGCTTCTCATCCTGCTAGTGCTGCTTATAGCAAAAGTGCTGAATGGAATTGCGGAGATGTGTTTGTAAAGACTACACAAATTGTAAAAGAAAATTATAATCACGAAATAGAATGGTAGATATATTTAATAAGCTCATAAAAGCTGGTTTAACTCCTAATACATTTTATGTATTGTACTGTATTAAGAATAAAACAAAACCAGCTGATTTTGTATCTCTTGAGTTAGAAAAACACAGACTTATAGAGAACGAATGGATAACAAAAGATTTTAAATTATCAGATAAAAGTGTTATCTTTATCCAAGAAATAGATTCCTATTTCAGAAAGAAAAAGAAAGAAACTTCTCAAGATTTAATGGGTGATAGCTTTATCAGTAAGATCAAGTCTTATAATGAACTATTCCCCAAGCTTAAGCTCCAAAGTGGCAAGTATGCTAGAGTAAATGCTAAAACTTTAGAAGGAAACTTTAGATGGTTTTTTAAAGAATATGATTATGATTGGGATACAATACTAAAAGCAACTCAAAGATATGTAAGCGAGTACAGTCTAAACAATTATGCTTACATGCGCACAGCACAATACTTTATTAGAAAACAAAACATTGACAAGTCTTTTGATTCAGACCTTGCTACTTATTGTGAGATAGTGATGTCAGACTTAGATGACTTTAATTACTTCAAAGAAAATGTAATTTAATGAGTAAATATAAAAACTTAATATTACTAGTTACTGCAATTATTGGAACTGTAATAGGATACAATCTAGGAAAACTGTTCCTAGATATCACTTTAGTTGATTATATACTAATTGAACTAATTATCTCTTTATTTCATTACTTATACAATAGTGTTAAAAGAGATCTTATAAAACAAGAAATATAGATGGAAAGATTTAATGGAGCAAAACCGTTAATTCCTGTAAGTGAGAGAGATGCTCTTAGAAAAGCAATCATTAAAATTAAAGCTAGAAAGACAGGGCAGTTAAAATTTCTTAAGACAGCTTGGCCTAAATTTAATGATGCTTTTTGTGATGGCTTGGAATGGCGTACAATTACTGTTGTTGGAGCAAGACCTGGTACAGGTAAGACATTGTTTATGGAACAACTTGTTTCTGATATAATTGACATTAACACAGACCAGGAATTTAGAGTATTAAAATTTCAAATGGAAATGCTTGATGAAACAAGTGGTGTAAGAAAGTTATCTCAGCATACAGGTAAAGACTACAACACTCTTATGAGTAAAGAAGAATCTTTAGAGGATCAGATTTATTGGAAGTGTGTTGAGTTGTATGAAAAAACAGCTGATAAGGATTTTGTAAATGTTATTTATGATCCTTGTACAATAGATACAATGTGTGCAACCATACATTATGAGTTGGAAAAATATAAAAGAGTAGTTGGAAAAGATGATGATGGAAATCCTATTTATCAATACACTAATACTTTGGTTACCATAGATCACTCTGCTTTATTTAAACAAGCCAAGAATGAGCGTGATAAGTTTCAGACTTTGAATGCATTGGGTGAAGCTTTGACTTATATGAAGAAGCATTATCCTATAGCATTTATTGTTCTTAGTCAGCTAAATAGAAATATAGATGACCCTAAAAGAACAATGGATGGTGAATATGGTAACTATGTCTTAGATTCTGATATCTATGGTTCTGATGCTTTACTTCAGCATGCTGATGTTGTAGTTGGTATTAACAAACCTTCTTTAAGAAAGATAAGACAGTATGGTCCGGAAAGATTTATTATTGATGATCCAGACTTATTACCATTTCACTTCCTTAAGTCTAGAAATGGTACTACAAGGTTAAGCTTTTTCAGATTTGATAGAAACACTATCAGAATTGAACAAGCTCCAACTCCAGGTTCAGGAATTAAAATAACATAATAATGATTGACAGAAAAAGAAAAGAGGCTGAGTTTTTTGCTGAGCACAAAGAAACTTTTAAAAAGTTAAAGTTACATGATCCTTTCTTTACAATTAAAACAGCTTTCTATAAGAAAGGTAAAGAAGGAAGACAAGTACAATTTTTTGAGTGGGAGCTTGAAAAAGGTGCTGACATTTACGTAGAATTTTATGATTATGAAGAAACATCTCATGGTAAAGATATGGTACCTATGTATGAAAGCAGAAATCTGTTTAAGTATACACACAATCCATTCTTTAAAGAAGAATATGACATTAAATCTAATGTGAATAAAAAAGGTGAAGAATACATTACTTATATGATTCCTGTATCTGAATTGTCTGTTGTTCTGAAAGATGGTAATATGATTACATATCCTGATTTTGAAGCTGGTAATTATATAGAACCGCAAGAACAATCTAAGATTAGCATTTTCCCGGATTTTGAGCAAGAGTTAGGACTAAACAGTTCTTCTGAAGATGCTCCTTTTAGTGAAATGACTATTAAAGATTTTTGTGCAGTGATGTTTAAAAAACCAGTAAGTGATAAAGAATGGTTAAATAATTTAATTAAAAACGCAAAGTATGGAAATAGTACTTCCTAAAAAGAAGGTATCTGCTACCAGAACTAATCCTAAAAGAATGATTATTTATTCTAAACCTAAGACAGGTAAAACAACTGCCTTTGCTGGTTTAGATGATAACCTGATTATTGATTTAGAAAATGGTTCTGATTATGTAGAAGCTTTGAAAGTAAAAGCTAATAGTTTAGAAGAGCTGATTGCTATTGGTAAACAGATTAAAGAACAAGGTAAACCTTACAAGTATGTTACTCTAGATACAGTAACAGCATTAGAAGATATGGTAAAGCCTTTAGCTGCAAAATTGTACCGGGAAACACCAATGGGTAAGAATTTTTCTGGTGATGATGTAATTAAATTACCAAATGGTGCTGGATATTTGTATATTCGGCAAGCATTTTTTCAAGTACTTGACTTTGTTGATACTCTTGCTGATACTGTGATACTATCAGGTCACATTAAAGATAAGCAGGTAGATGATAAAGGAGAGCTTGTTATGTCAGCTAATATAGATTTGACAGGTAAGATTAAATCTTTAATCTGTGCTAACGCAGATGCTATAGGTTATATGTTCAGAAAAGGTGATAAAGTAATTCTTAGTTTTAAAACTAATGAGGAAGTTACTTGTGGTGCAAGACCTGAACATTTAAGAAACCAAGAAATAGTTATTTCTGAATCAGTTGATGGTAAGATTATCACTCACTGGGATAGAGTATATGTTAAATAATAAAATAAAATAAAATGGGATTAAGTACAAAAGGATTAGTAGAATCAGCAGGGAGTGGAATGCCTAAAACAATTTCTCCTGGTAATCATACATTGAAAATTAATAGAGTTTATCTAGAACCTTTTAAGTTTATTGATGATGCATATCATCTATATTTAGATGTGGAGACAAAACCTATTGATGGGTTTGAAGGTTTTATGCTTGACAAAGATGATCCAACTAAAGGTAACCATAAAGGTCAGGTTGGTAGAGTTAAAGCTAGTCAATATGCATTTGCTGATGGTGAAACTAAATCAGGTATTAAAATTCAAAGAGATAGATCAATGTTGATCTTCTTGCAAAATTTGTGTAAAGCACTAGATATTAATGAATGGTTTACATCTCAAGATGGTAAACATGATACTATTGAAGAATTTGTTAAAGGCTTTAATAATGATCAACCATTTAAAGATATTTATCTTGACATGTGTATTGCAGGTAAAGAGTATATGAGTAAGTCTGGCTACACAAATTATGATATGTGGCTTCCTAAATCTAGTAAAGATGGTTATGCATTTTCTGCAGAAGAAAGCGGTAAGACTGTAATCTTTAATGAGAATGACCACCTTAAAAAGCTAGAAGTTAAACAAGTAGATTCTTTTGGGAGTGATTTAGATATTGATTCTAAGTCATCTTCTGACTTTTCCTTAGATTAATTAGTTAATAGTTAATAGAGGGGAGGTCAGATTTGGTCTCCCCTCTTTCTATTAAAACTTAATTATGATTTCTACTAAAAACTTAATAGGTCATATTAATGACGTACCAAGAGAATGGGTATTTGAATATTATCTTAATCTAAGAGAAAAGCTTTGCGGGCAAGATGTAAAAATCTTATCAGTATTTAACTCAAAAGATTCTGTACCTTCAATGTTTATTTACTTTGATACAAGTTCTAATGAGTACAAGTTTAAAGATTTCTCTTCAGGATATCAGGGAGATCACATACAGCTTGTGTTGCATTTATTCAATCTTTCTGTAAGATGGAAAGCAACTTATAAGATTATTAATGACTATTCTGAATATTTAAAAACACATAAAAGATTTGACAAAGTTGAAATAAAATTTCACAGTAAATATCAAGTATCTGATTATCAAATAAGATCCTGGAATAATCTTGATGCCAAGTACTGGACCAATTTTGGTATATCATCTAACACTCTTAAAAAATATAATGTACATCCATTAGAATTCTTTACCATGAGTAAAGAAGAAGATGGTAAAGCATATACTATTACTTCTAATAAGCATTATACATATGGTTATTTTAGAGAAGATGGAGAGTTGTTTAAGATATATATGCCTAAGAATAAAGATAAAAAGTTTATCAAGGTTCAGAATTATATTCAAGGTATGGATCAACTTACATATGATTCAGATTATCTGATTATACTATCTAGTCTAAAAGATTTAATGAGCTTTGAAGAGCTTGGTATATCTAATATAGAGAAGATTGCACCGGATAGTGAAAACAGTGTAATTCAAGAAAGTATAATCAATGATCTTAAAGAAAAATACAAAAAGATTGTTGTTATGTTTGACAATGATGAGCCTGGCATAAAGTCTATGCAGGTGTATAATAACAAATATGATTTAAATTTTATTAATTTAAACCTATCTAAAGATCTTTCTGATTCTGTATTAGAATTTGGAATAGACAAAGTAAAGAATGAATTATTTCCTTTATTAAAACATACTGTAAAATGAGTTGGATATATAACAATGTAGAATTTGAACCAAGTATGATACCTGATAAGGCTGTAGGCTTTGTCTATGAGATGTCTGCTATTATAAATGGCAAACCTGTTAAGTACATTGGTAAAAAAGCTTTTTACTCTAGAAGAAAAAAGAAGTTTTCTAAAAAGAATATGCCTACTGATCGTAGAAAAAAGAACTATGAAATAGTGGTTAAGCTTAATTATGAAAACTATTATAGCAGTAATAAAGATTTAAAAGAAGCGCACAAAAAAGGAATTCCTATAAAGCGCATTATTCTACAAATATGTTATTCCAAAACAGAATTGACATATCAAGAAACTAAATTGCAATTTGTAAATGAGGTTCTTGAAAAAGAGGAGTATTTAAACGGAAATATTTTAGGTAGGTTTTACAAACAAATTAAAAATGAATAATAAACAGTACGAAGAGTTTACTGCAAAATTAATTGCAGAAGGAATCCATTATATTATTGGAACATTCTCTGGCTCAGGAGACAGTGGATATATAGAAGATTATACTTTTTTAGATAAGAATGAAGAGTTAATAGATACTAATTTTGAAGTAGTACATAATACAAATGAGTTTGAGTCATTTATTACTAATTACATTTCAGATTATGATTGGTGGAATAATGACGGTGGTTACGGAACTTTTAAAGTTGACTTAAAAGAAAACAAGATAAACACTGATTATTATATAGCTGAAATAACATATCAAGAGTTTAATGAATCTAAAAATATAATTTAATGTCACATCCTATTCAACATGCTAAATCTTCTGCTAAAAAGTTTGGTGGTGTGTGGCAAGATTATATTCATATTCACGAATGGTTTGATGAAACTAAAGCTTGGTATGGACATGCTAAGCACAGAATGTTCAGACACCATAGTGAAGGTATATTTGAATGTGAGAAAAGATTTGGTAAAACAATGATTAATTCTGAAAACAAGACTGTATATACAAGATATGTTGGTGAACAACATGTTAGAGAGGACTGTAATAATTATATACCTTCTGCTAAAGAATGGGTGGATAATCTTACTGAGCCTAAAGAATGGATGCTTAGAACATTAAAATTAGATGATTAATGACATTTGATGAAGTTAAAAGATTAGCAGATTTGCTATCTAATAGTGAAGAAGATTTTACAATTGGATTAGAAAGCTTTAGACATTATCATAAAAGTGGTGAGCTAAACAGTGATATTGTAGCTTATATTGCATATCAACGTTATTGGAACGGAAAAAGAAGTAACGGTATTTCTGCAGAATTTGATAATTTTCTAAAAGAGTATGACATAGCTCCTGATAAAGGAATATTTAAAACTCCTCTTTTAAATAAATTAATCAGATCTAAAGATGATAATTTAAGAGAGTTTGCAGAAAAAGAAATACTTCAAGCACTGTATCTTATGTGCAATTATTATGATTTAAGTAAATATGAAATTAAATTAGTTAGAAATGAAATCTGATTTCACAAAAGAAGAATGGGAGAACTTGTATGCTATGGCTACTTCTAAAGATGAAGGAAACAAATTCTTAGCATTAGAGATGCTCAAAGATACAAAAAATGAGGCAGACCTTGTATTGTATGATTTTCTTAAAGATGTAGGTAATAGTGATACCAGAATAATGGGAAAACTATCTAATCTTGATGATATAAAACTATGTGAATTTATATTAGGCAAGTTTTTAATGATGAAAATGCAATGGTATTTTTCATTTAGTTCTTTTAAGGCAGAATCTATTACAGTAAAATTAAAAGAGAGATGAGTAAAGAAATTAGTTTAAGTAAGATCAGTAAAGATCTTATTCTGAAAGAGCCCTTTTACGGGTTCTTTCTTATTATGTTGAATAAAGTTTGGAGAAAAGATGTTCCTACAGCAGGTGTGTCTAAGAATGGTATTAATTACCAACTTGCAATCAATGAAGAGTTTTGGAATTCTTTAAGTGATGACCATAAAACAGGTTTACTTAAGCACGAGCTATTACATATAGCATATTTTCATTTAACTAAAGTGTTTGAATTTCCTGACAGAAAGCTTGCTAATATAGCAATGGATATGGAAATCAATCAATATATTGATGATAGCTTACTTCCTGAAGGCGGTATAGATATAAAAAATTATCCTGAGCTAAATCTAGATGAAAGAGCAGGTACCAGATATTATTATGAAGAGCTTCAAAAAGCTAGAGATAAAAAGAATAAGAATGGTACTTCAGGCTGTCCTAATTGGGATAATATGTGTGATGCTTTAGATAATGGAAATCCTTCTGCTATTTGTCAAACAGGATCAGGTCAAGAAGAAACTCAGATTCCAGGACATGGGACTTGGGAAGAGTTTGAAAATCTTCCTGAAGCTGAAAAGAAGATTATGGAAAAGCAGTTAGCTAAAGTTCTTAATGAAGTTTCTAAACAAACTGAAAAATCTAGAGGTACTATACCAGGATCAATCAAAGATTGGTTACTAGAAATGGATAAGTTAGAACCAGCTAAGTTTAATTGGAAAGCTTATCTAAGAAGATTTACCGGAACTTCTACAAAGATTTTTACTAAGAAACTTAGAAGAAAGGAAAACAAAAGATTTGCTGATAATCCAGGTCTTAAGATTAAAAAGAAACAAAGGCTTCTTCTTGCTATAGATACTTCAGGTTCTGTATGTGATGAAGAACTTAAAGAGTTTATGAATGAGATTCATCATATCTATAAAATGGGTATTGAGGTCACTGTTATTCAGTGTGACACAACCATTAGATCTATTGATGAGTATAAAGGAGATTTGCAAATTAATATTGCAGGTAGAGGCGGAACCATGTTTGATCCTGTCTTAGAATATTTTAATGAAAACTATAAAAAGTTTACAAGCTTAATTTATTTTACAGATGGTGAGGCTCCTGCAAATGTAAAACCTAGAAACAGAATGTTATGGGTTTTGTCAGAGCGGTCATATATGAATGATACTTTACCAGGTCATGTAATAAGATTAGAATTATGATTTGTTGTATATGTAGCAAAGAATTTGATGAATTTGAAAAAGTAGAACTTGCTGGCCAAGAATGGATAGCTTATAGCGGACATAATCCTTCTCCTGTTAAAGAAGAAGGAAGATGTTGTTCTGATTGCAATTATAAGGTAGTTATACCTGAAAGAATGAAAAGAATTTATAACCAACAAAAAAAGTAACATGAGTCAAGTAGAATTAAACATTGATGAATTAAAGGATTTTATGAAGCATATGGTTAGCAATAACCAACATATTCAAAAAGAAGGTAAGGTACCTGTTTCTGTAAATGTAGAGGGTGAAGCCGGTCTTGGTAAAACTTCATCTATTATCCAACTTGCCCAAGAATTAAACTTTGATGTAGAGAAAATAAATCTATCACAGATAGAAGAGTTAGGTGACCTTGTAGGTTTTCCTGTAAAAGAATATCAGATACAAAATAAAGAGGGGCAAACTAAATGGATTGCAGAACCTCAACTTGCTGCAGCTACTAAAGCTGGATTTAAAGTAGTTGATAAAAGAATGACACATGCTGTTCCTGAATGGATTCAAGGTAAAACTGAAGGTGGCTTCTTAATTCTTGATGACTACACTCGTGCAGACCCAAGATTTATGCAAGCTACTATGGAATTAATAGATAGACAAGAATATATTTCTTGGAAATTACCTAAGAACTGGCATATTATTCTTACAACTAATCCAGATAATGGTGACTATAATGTAACATCACTTGACATAGCTCAGAAAACAAGATTTATTTCTGTTGATATCAAGTTTGATGCTAAAGTATGGTCACGTTGGGCAGAAAAAGCAAACATTGACGGTAGATGTATTAACTTTCTATTGATGAATCCAGAGGTAATTAGTAAAGATGTTAATCCTAGATCTATTACTACTTTCTTTAATGCAATTAGTTCTATTCCTAAGTTTGAAGATCAGCTAGGCTTAATTCAAATGATAGGTGAAGGATCAATTGGCTCTGATGCAGCATCAATGTTTACTTTATTTATTAATAATCAATTAGATAAAATTATTTCTCCTGAAGATATTATGACTAAAGATGAGACTTATGTACTAGGTGCTCTTAATAGTTGTGTAGGAAAAGGAGATGACTTTAGAGCTGATATTAGTAGTATACTAGCTACTCGTGTTATTAATTATTCTTTAACCCTTGCTGAAAAAGGCAGTGTAGGTAAAGATATTATTGACCGATTAATTAAGTTACTTACTGATTGTGATTCTTTCACAACAGATCTTAAGTATTATATGATTAAAGAGATTGTTAACGGTAACAAAGTTAAGTTTGCTAAGCTCATGACTCATCCTGATGTGGTGAAGATGGCTGTAAAGTAAATCAACATAAAACAGTTACCCTTTTATAAAAACAATAATATAAGTTTAACCAGTGATAAGGGGAGGATAAAACTCCCCTTATTGCATATAATAAAATTTTATGAGTAAGATAGTTTATATAAATCTTTCATTTAATTACAAAGATAAAGAACTTGAACTTCAGATACTTTCTGATCAGTTAACATATATTGAAAATACAGAAGAGCTGAAAGAATTAAAGAAAAAATTTAATGAACCAATAACTGATTATAGTTTAGAACTTAAAGATAATTTGTATTTCTTACCAGGAACAAATGTTCCTAGATCTAAACTAAAAGAAACTCACTCTAATCTAAACATCAAATCTACTAGAGATATTACAACTGCTACTAAAATAATCAGTGGTCGGAACTCTATGGATGCAATGTTTGAGCATACTTATGGTAGATTTATAAAAGTAAGTTTCTTTCAAAAGCTGATTACTATATTTCAAGAGTTGGATTATGATATATATAATCTTACAGAAGTAAATGATTTACTAGAAGATTATGAAAATGACTACATAAGAGTTAATTATTTTAACTTTTTGAACCAAAATGCTTTTGAAAAAGATTTCATTAAAAAATATCCTCAAGAACTTTTTGACAAAATTAGAGATATAGCCACAAGCAAAAGTTCAAAGTGGTACTATAAATTAAAGACAAATAAATTCTCTGAAGAAGACCTTGAAGACTTCTTGAAAGCTGACATATATAGTGATAAAACTATTTTAGCAGGTATAAATGGTGATGACTCTGTAGAGATTGATGAAGAAGTGTTTGATAATCTTAAAAAGATGCTTGGTAGTTTAGATGAAGACAACCATACTGTAGCTGCAGAAATTATGGCTAATTGTAATTACGAAGATTCTGCCGGGTATTTACTTTGCTTATTACGTGATTATGATTATGCTTTGGGTGGCTGTAAAGGTTCAAAACATGTAAATTACAGAAGCTTTCTTTCTTATTTTGATCATAACCACAGATATGGTTTGGATACACTAAGTCTTTATAATAAATTAGAAGCTACAGGTAACTTTAATCTAAAGCAAGTTAAAATTATTTTTGAAGCTTACATTCATGAATTAACTCGTCCATCTAATAGATATGCTCTAGTAAGTGAAATAAGACTTTCAAAAGATGCAGCTGATAAAATTGGTTATGATTTAATTTATGATACAGAATCAGAAACAACAAAAGTAATAGCGCATGAACAACAACCCGCCTGAGTTAGAAGAATTCTATAACAAAGAATTTTTCTTTAGTTATAGCAGTATAAACAAGCTTATGTTTTCTCCTAATGCTTTTTACAAGCATTATGTTTTAAATCAACGAGAAGATAGTGTTGATGCTCACCTGATTGCAGGTAGAGCATTACACTGCTTCTTACTAGAAGAAGATAAGTTTGATGACCAGTTTATAATATTGCCTGGAAAGTTTCCAAGTGATAGCATTAGAACTGTAGTAGATAATATTTTTAACAAACATTTCTTGCAACAAGAAAATAATTCATTAACTTTAGATGATTTCAATTCAGAAATACTCAACGAGCTCTTACAAATAAACTTATACCAAAAACTTAAAACAGATACTCAAAGATTAGGTAAAGTAAAAACAGATGATGCTTTAGAATACTTTGAATTCTTAAAGAAGAAAAAAGATAAATCTGTAATTGATCTAGATACTTACAATAGAGCTAAAGAATCTGCAGAAGTTATTAAAAGCAATGAAACCATTTCATCCTTAATGAATTTAAAAGGTGACGCGGCTGATGGAATCAAAACTTTTAATGAGCTTAAACTGCAAACCAAACTATCAGACCAACCATTTGGATTAAAAGGTATACTTGATAATGTGTTAGTAGATGAAGAATCTAAAACAGTATTTATCAATGACTTAAAAACAACTAGTAAACCAATTCAAAAGTTTCCTGAATCAATAGACTATTATAACTATTGGATACAGGCAGTTGTTTACTTTATTTTAACTGTAAACAGTCTACTGAAGGATGAAGTAGATCTAGATGATTGGAATATACATTTTACTTTTGTTGTGATAGATAACTATAATAATGTATATCCGTTTCAAGTAAGTGATGATACTTTTTCTAAATGGCTATTAGCTTTTGAGAAAGAAGTATTAAAGATTGTAAACTATCACTACACTAAAAAAGATTTTACTCTTCCTTATGAACTTGCATTAGGTAACGTAAAATTGTAACATATGGCATTAACTTCCATTTACAGAAAGTATTTTCAAAAGTCCAGGGTGTTTGTTTATCCGCTCCTTGGAATAAAAAGAGGCTCACCCGTTATACCTGAAGAGACATATTTGTCTTGGAATGGTATGCATGAAGCCGAGGATAAAAAGCTAATTTGTCTATACCCTAAGAGAACAGATGATTCTTTCAAACTGTTTAACAGAAACATTATTCTTAATCACAAGAGATTGCATAATGTTTATGACTTAGGAGAAGACAAAATAGTATATGTATTTGATTTCTCTGATTTAAATGATGATTGGAACAATATAGTAAATGGAAAGTATAGTAAAGTAAACCCTTCAATTAAAAACAAAATTTTAAATTTCTATGATAAGAATACAGGTAATTACTTATATGTAAAGAGTTATTTGTATCCTGATAAATATTTTAGTGAATATGCTGAAATGTTGGGAGTAACGGAATCTTGTTTGAAAAAGGTTGGTGAACTTTGCTCACTACCTGATTATGAAAAAGAATGTTTAATGTTAGAGTACGCTAACTTAGAAGAAATTAATTAATTTTGTATATTAGCAAAACTCACAAAACCAACAATTTATGACATCAGAAAACTCAATGCTCCTTGTAAAATCTACATGGAATGAAAATAAGACATTTAAAATGCTACCTATTACAGCAGAATGTCCATATGTAGAATGTCTTTTTGATCCAGAAAGCAAAGTCTTTGTAGTAATATCTAAAATTAAGAAAGTAAGTTTTCACATGCTTCCTAAATTAGATGACAACGGAGACCCGCAGCCTGTTAAAAAAGCTACTCCTAGTAATAGATCTGTAAAAGAGGAGCGCAGAACAATTGAAACATTTCAAGAATATTATATAGAAGAAAAGGATTCTATAGAAAGCATAGTTAAACATTTTAGTTTAAATGCTGATGAATTTGATTACAACGCTTTCCTTTCCTCAATCTGACAAAGAGTGATAGAGAAGAGGGAGTGTTTGTGAATGCTCCCTCTTTTTCTTTAATTAAACATTTTACTATGCGTACACACTGGGTAATGGACTACGAAACATTGTCAAATTGTTTTGTGGCAGTATTTGAAGATATAAAATCTGAAGAGAGAAAGATATTTGTTCTACATGATTTAAGAAATGATCTTGATCCTTTTCTAGATTTTTTAGAAAAAAACATTACTCAAAAAGAATGGCATGTAAGTTTTAATGGTTTAAGCTTTGACGGTCAAATAACAGAATATATTATCCGGAATGGAGAATTGTTATTAGATATGTCAGGTTCAGAGGCTGCAGCTTGGTTATATGAGAAAGCACAGTATATTATTGAAACTCAAAACAGAGGTGATTTCTTGGAGTTTTCTCCTAAAGACCTTACTATAGAGCAGATAGATATATTTAAACTTAATCATTGGGATAACCCTGCAAAAAGATCCAGCTTAAAATGGATACAGTATACAACTGATTGGCATAATATACAAGACATGCCTATTCATCATGCTACAAAGATTGAATCTTTGGATAAGATTGATGAGATAATCAGTTATTGTATTAATGATGTTAGCTCTACTAAAAGTATAATGTACTTAAGTAAGAGTCAGATTGAATTGAGAGCTAAGCTTACTGATGAGTATAAGATTAATCTTTACAGTGCATCAGAACCTAAAATCTCTAAAGAGTTATTCTTACACTTTTTGAGTAAAAAGACAGGAATTAAAAAATATGATTTAAAAGCTTTAAGAACATATAGGCAAGAGATAGTAGTAAAAGACATTATCCTGCCTTACTTAGAATTTAAAACAGCACCTTTTCAGAATCTTCTAAACAAGTTTAAAGAAGTGGTTATTAACCCTAATGAAACTAAAGGAGGATTTAAATATTCTATAAGATATAAAGGTGTTAAAACAGACTTTGGGCTTGGTGGTATCCACGGAGCAAGGAATGAAAAATATAGCATATATGAGTCTACTGAAGATACAGTAATTATGACTTCTGATGTTACAAGTTTTTATCCCAACCTGGCTATTAGAAATAAATGGTCTCCTGCTCATTTGCCTAAAGAAGACTTCTGTCAGCTGTATGAATGGTTTTTTGAAGAAAGAAAAAAGATACCTAAAAGTAATCCAAAAAACTATGTATATAAGATTGTCCTGAATAGTACATACGGTTTGAGTAATGATCAAAACAGTTTTCTGTATGATCCTCAGCTTACTATGCGTATTACTATTAATGGTCAGTTAAGCTTGGCATTGCTTTATGAAATGATATGTGAGGCAATACCAGAAGCAGTTCCTCTAATGCAAAACACTGATGGTCTTGAGACTATTATTCCTAAGTCTAAAGTAGATTTGTATTATGAGATTTGTAAACAATGGCAAGACTTAACTAGTCTTGAACTAGAACATGATAAGTACCAAAAATTGGTACTTGGTGATGTAAACAACTATATTGCTTTAAATGAATATAAGGAAGTACCTAAAGATGACTTTGATAAAATCAAGTCTGGTAACCCACATTATTTATTTAAAGAAGAGGATGGTAAATATTATTATGCCGCTGCTAAGTGTAAAGGTAGATTTGAGTTTAACAACTTAGCTCTTCATAAAAACAAAAGCTTCTTAATAATTCCAAAAGCTATTTATTATTATTTCATTCACGGCATTGAGCCTGAAGATTACCTAGCTAGTCAGAAAAATATTTTTGATTATTGTGCAGGTAAAAAGATAAAGGGTAATTGGAAGTTTGTTATTGAAGATATAGTAAATGGAGAACATACACTTACAGATGTGCAGAATACTATTAGATATTATATGTCTAAGAAAGGTTATAAAATTATCAAGAAAAATTATGTAGATGGTAGAGAGACAAAAACTGAAGCTGATAAAGCTTTACAAAAACTCTTTATAAACTATGAGGATAAACCTTTTGAAGAATATAATATTGATACCAATTATTATCTGAAAAAAATTAGATCTGAAATTAACAATCTGAGTCCAATAGTAAGACAAATAACCTTAAATTTTTAGAAATGCCTAGAAAAATCAAAGAAACAACGAAAGATTATTTAGTTAATGTTCCACTTCCACAACATGGTGGTAAGTATACTGTAATATCCCATAAGTCTATTATGGATTATGCCCTTGCTGAAATTCAAAAGCAAGGTTTTGCTGTTGTAGATGAGCACTATAGAGCTACACATGATGGTCAGATTGCTCAAGGTGTATATAAACTTAATTATGGAAAGGATCCAGAATTATCTTTAATGTTTGCTTGGTCAAACAGTTACAATAAACAAGTTAGATTTAGATGTGTTGTTGGTGGTTACATCAATGAGAATTCTACAGTTATGATTACAGGAGACATGGGTAACTATTCTCGCAAACATATTGGTAGTGCAGATAAAGAAACTACAGAAAATATGGAGGCTCAGCTTAAACAAGCCTCTAAGTATTATGATATGCTATTTGATGCTAAAGAAAGTATGAAGAAGATCACTTTGAGCTCTAGAAAGAAAGCAGAGCTTTTGGGTATTCTCTTTGCTGAATATAATATCTTGACTACAGAACAGGCAAGTATTATCAGACAGCAAATGGAGAAACCAACATTCTTCTATGCCGGAGGTGCAGATAGCCTGTGGACATTCTACAATCATGCTACTCTTGCATTGCAGCAATCACATCCTAGAACTTGGTTAGAAGATCAAAGACTTCTTCACTGGTTTATTGAGTCTGAGTTTAAACTTACTCAAGCTACTCCTCAAGTTGTTCAAGCTACTGTAGTTCCTAATGTTACTCCTATGAGTGCAGAGAATAATTATGGTGAGCCTGAAAATCAGCTTAATCTAATCAATGAGATAGAAAATAATCCTGTTGATACTCTTGTACCAACTGCAGAAGAAGCAGAAATTATAGAACAAGAGATGCTGACTAATGATGAAATTGTAGATAACTTATACTCTGATTCAGAAGAAGTAGCTCCTGTATATGATGAAGATCAAATTAAAGAAAGAATAGCTGAAGATGAAGCAGCTGTTGCAGAAGTTTGTGATTCAGAACCAGCAGGAGATGAAGATCATATTGATAGTGTAGATGAACTTCCTGAAGAGTCTAATGAAGAATTAACAGTTGAAGATAATGTATCTGACATACCTGTTATTCAAGCAGAAACTGTAACTACAACAAATGTTGAAGAAGATAGTTTTGACTTAGTATCTGATGAAGAAGATGATGATGAAGATTTCACATTTGACTTCTAGTAGTTTTAATTGGTTATAAAATTGGGGTAGCTTCGGCTACCCCTTTTTTTTTCTTATATTTATTATATAATCTTAAATCATTCTTATGAAAAAGCAGTTAGATTCTGTTGCAGAATTCCATAAAGCCTTTAATATACAAGACTCTCATCTACCTAAAAGACTAGATGAAGAAAAATATGTTCTCCGTCATAAGCTTATGGAAGAAGAAAACAATGAATACTTAGAAGCTTGCTTTCAAGAAGATGTCATAGGTGTTGCTGATGCTTTAGGTGATCAGCTATACATTCTCTGTGGTACAATTTTACAACACGGTCTTCAGCATATAATACAAGATGTATTTGATGAAATACATGATAGTAATATGAGTAAACTAGATGAAGATGGAAAGCCTATTCTCAGAGAAGATGGTAAAATTCTTAAAGGCAAAAAATACTTTAAACCTGACCTCAAAAAATTTCTATGAAATTAACATTTGAAAATGAAAACACTGAACTCTCATTTAGTCTAAATAGCAATGATGAACTTGTTGTGGAAATTAAAGAAAACGGTGTCCCTTTATCAATAAACTTAGATAATAAGCAAATGGCTAAATTGTTAGATGCCTTAAAACTAGTAATTTATGAAAGTGACTTATAACAAAAAAGAATATTATATCAAACATGTCTCACTGGACTATCAATATGCACTGATAGGACCACACAAAAACAAAAACAAGAACCTTTATAAAGTTGATTTACAAAACTTAGAAGGTTTAAATAATAAAGATTTAAAACTTAAACTAAAAGAATTTGCAATAATGGGGAGCTCTATATGAGTTCCCCTTTTTTTCTTAGAGTCTTTCAGAATTTAGTTTGAGACTTTTGATTAAGCTTTCCGGATCTCCTGTACCTCCTGTAAAACCAACAGTTTTAAACAACCTTTTCCATATTTTTAAAGTACCTTTTTCTTGCCACCAATACGGACCTGTGTCTCGCTTATATCTTACTGCATCATCATTACCAGTAAGTATATTAAGAACATCACCAAAGATTTGGAAGTATAGGGTCAGAGTATTATAGAATGCTGATGTATTACTTGTAAGCATTTTATTATATTCATCTAAACCAAAGTTTATTCCTAATATTTTAGGTAAAGGAATAAATGTAGAAGTCTCTGCCTGCACTCCCATAAGTAAAAGAAGCATATGGTTTGACATGAATCCCCAAGTTCTAAATTCATCTGTACCTAAAGCACCTGATTTTTCTTTTAGTTTTTTCCATTTATCTGGATCATCATCATAGAATCCAAAGAGCATAGAGAAAAGCAAAGACATAGCAACAGTAAACAATCCTTCCGCAGTGGTTTTAATAACAGCTGCCTTTTCTTTTGGAGAAAGCATACTGTACTTAACTCCTTTATTAACAAGGACTTTGTATAAAGCTTGGAAAGCACTGATATAATAACCTTTAGTATAAGTATTGGTTGCCCAATCATATCTATATCCTCCAAAGTTTTCTTTATCTGTAGCCATCCCAAATCTATTAACAAACATTGGAGTAAACCATTTTCTCATAAAGAAGAACATTCTGTATCCTATATACTTGTTACCTTCAGGTTGTCCAAAGTCATCATATGCACCATACAATCTTCTAGAAACTCCTTGAATTTTATTCTTAAGTGCTTTAAACTTTTCTGAACGTGCAATTATAATTTCTTCCTGATCATCTAATTGAGTTTCAGATTTAATATTGTTACGTTGTTCTAATTCAGATCTTGTAACATTATATTTCTTAGCTATCTCATCTAATGTTTCACCTTTAGTATATATATGCTTAACTGTTGTACTTCCCCAAGCAGGATCTATACCTGGTTTTAGTCTAGCTATTCCATTCTCATCTGTTTCCCAAGCATCCATATATCTAATAGATTTTACAGTACCATCAGATAATACTTGATCTATTTTTTCAGCATGTAGAAAAGCAAAAAATAACTGAAGAGCTACTTCCATTTCCCCAAACTTACGATGCATATACATCCATTCACCATTTATTAAATCTTTTACAACACTTCTTGTAACAGAACCTCCTAATTGTGATCTTTTAGCATCTGCAGTTTTAAATATAGGATCCAGCATAATAATTAGCTGAGAAGTTAAAGTTTCAGGACCTACTGCATATATATCTTTTGATGACCAATTCATCATTGCTTTAGCAGCAGTAACTCTAGCAAGAGCTAAATCCTTCAAAGTAATAAACTCACCTCCTGCAGCTTCTATAATGTTGTTAACCCACTGACCACCTCTGTTCTTTAAATCAGATGGAATATTAACAGCAAGGGAAGCTCTAGATGAAATCTTTTGTATACTAGTTAATGATGCTGCAAGAGTAGGTGCATATTCTCCAATACTTTGAAACTTAACTCCAAAGTATTCTCTTTCTATTAATGATCTAAGCTGCCCAGCTCTATTATAAGTAGAAGTTTTCTTGTTTGGTCTCTTTAATTGATTAGCCATTGTAAAAGCATCTCTTCTATAAGCATCCATATTTTTAGGTTGGTTATCAGGATTCTCTAAAGTAGATAAGAGAGCTTGAACCATACCTAAACTTTCATTCAATTTAGACTGTCTTGTGAGTGATGTGGCATAAGTGAAGATACCCTCCAAGATATCAGCACTAACTTGTTCTTTTTCTAAACGGTATATACCACTTACAGGGATATAAGAAACTTGATTACCATCTAGATCTGTATTAACTAAGTTATTTTTTACATCATAGTTGAAGTCATTCTCAACATTGACTACTGATCTACCAATAGCTTGTTTACCTTTTTCTATGATTGCCTCTTTAATTTGTTTGAATCTATCCAAACCTTTACCGGCTTGTATAGTTTCTAAAACATCATTAACAGCATATCTTGGAACATCTAAATACAATCTTGCATAAACACTCTTTCCTTTTTGCATCTCTAGATGAAATTCTTTGATAGCTTCTAGAAGTTGATACTCAGCAGTATTAGCCTTTTTCATCTCCATGTATCTTTTATTTACAAATCTATCATCTATAGCACTGTTAGGATTTCCTGGCTCATAAGGTCTTGGTAAAAAGTTACCCTTATTATCAATAACCTTACCTACAAATTTTTCTTTAGACTCACCAAAAGGAATAGTTCTGTATTCATTCTTAACTCTTTGTATTGAATGTCTTGAATTTGGAGTTCCTTCTAATACAATTTCTTTATTAGTTTCAGGATCTATAATGGTAGTAGTCTTTATAAAGTTTTTATTTGTTGGTATCTTATAAGTATTTGCTCTAGAAGGAATGTAATACTTTATATACTTTTTCTTCTTTTTGTCATATCTATAAGTATAAACATGATTTCTGTCAAACCACTTTTTAAAGTTCTTATCTTTATCCAGTAACTCAAAAAACTCATCTGAATTAATAAGATCTTGTACTTCACTTTCTTTAGCTTCTTTAGCTTTTACTTTAGATAAGTTATAACTTAGTTGATCCATGTAATATTCTGTAGGAACAGTATTAGATAAACTTGATAGTTCAGAAAGAATTGAATTAAATTCAAGTGCTTCTGCAGAACTTAATCCGTCTACTTTCTGTTTTTCAATTAACTTAACATACTCTTCTTTTTGAGTATCTGTTAATTCAGAAGTTTTAAGCTTTTGATTTAAGTCATTTAATCTGTCAAGTTCTTCTCTTGTTAATCCTGATTGAATATTAAAGTTGTGTTGGAAGTCTATAATATTTTGCTGAATCTCTTGAATATCTTTAACTCTTTTAGAACCTAGTGCTTCATTGTCTGGTTGACCATAAGAATCTTTAAAAGATATAAGTAAGTCTGTAATTCTTTTATAACCATCAGCTGGGTTAAAATCATACTTATCTGCAACTTTATCTTGCAGCTCATTGAGTCTAGTAAATAATCTATTTAATTCAGAATAATATTCATCAGAATATGTCATTCTGAGATTTATTTTTTTCCATTCAGCTATTCTCTGATCCCATTCACCATCTGTCTTTGTCAAACCTTCTCCTCTTAAACTATTTACAAATTCTGTGTATGAAGTTTGAAGAGATCCTTCTAATGGAACATATTCATAAAACTTTCTAGTTTGCTTTCTATGTTCTATTAGAATCTTAGCTTTAGTAAGGTCATAAATACCATTTTCCGGATCATCTATTTTAGGTGACCCATCTTCATAAGATAAAGAATATAATTGTTGATAAGCTCTAAATTTTGCTTCTATAGTAGAATAGTTCTGAAGTCTTTCTAGCTCATTATTAAACTTATTGTTTTCAAGATTATATTCATCTAATGCGTTTTGTCTATCTAACCAAGCTTCTTTTGCTATGGGTGAAGATTCAAATATCTCATCCTTTTCATAATACTCAGGAACATATTCTCTCCACATGTAGTTATCTCTAAACTCTTTTAATTCTGCAAAGGCTTTTCTTATAGCATCTTTATCTCCAGAGTCTCTAGCTTCTTTTAATGCATATTCTAATCTATCTTCTTCAAATCTCCAACCATTACCAAACTCATTTAAAAAAGTATATACTTCAAAAGCTTTTGCCTCTCCTGTTTTTTGATCTGCAACAAATACTTTGTCTATATCTGTTAGCATATCTCTAAGTTGCTGAGTGTTTAACTTATTAAATCCAACTTTAGGAAGTAACTTAGCAAGAGTTAATCTAAATGCTTTAGAAGCCTCATATACTTCCATATCAGCTTCTCTTTTTCTATCTTCTATAAAGACTGAAACAGGACCTACTATGATGTCATCTGATGATGAATAAGATTCTAAGTATCTATTAAACCAACTAACGTCTCTTGTTTCTCCTTGTAAAGTACTTTGAATTTTTTCAGCAGTTATAACAAAAGTATCATACTCTTTTATATAATCTTTTAGGAGTTTTTCATTTACACCTTTTTTAAGAACTGCTTTAAGATCTTCTTCAGTAAGCTTTTGCTGTATAGCCTTATCATAAAATTCTTTAAACTCTTCATCTGTTAGATTATCTTTCATTATGCCAGAAAGATTTTCCTTAAATGTATTTGAGACATACTGATTCATTAAGCCTGTTATTTCACTAATAAAATACTCAGAGCTTTTATGATATATCTTATCTATGTTTTGCTGAATTTGAGATATGTTACTTTCTATTTCAGATACAGTTTTGTAAAAAATACTAGATGTTACACCTTCAGGAGTCCCTTGTGTAATATCATTGATATTCTTAATCATATTTTTCCAGGCAGTAATTTGACTTGTATATAGACCTAGTAAGTGTATAATAGATCTATCATTAATGTCTCTCCTTTTTAATATGTTTTTGGTAACAAGATTAATCTCTTTAGCTGATATGTTGATAGTATCAAGTGATGTTATTATGGCTATAGAAGCTTTGGTTATTTCATTTAATCTTCTTTCTTCTGCATCTAGAACCTCATCTATAATTTGGTCTTTATTCTTATTGTTAGTAGAAATAGTTTCATAACTAGAAAGACCTTTTTTTACTCCCGGTGCTAATTGAGTAGTTCCTTTTTGGAACATACTTTCTTCAACCCATTTACGGATTTTTTTATTCTTTCTAAACTCTTTAGCCATTTTTAATACGGCATCATTACCAGAGTATATGCTATTAACTATTTTAATAACACCTTCTGCAGAAGATAGTTCTCTTAATTGCTGAGCTCTTTCATTTACTAATCTTGCATAAGCAACTAAATCAGTGTCTTGTAATTTAAACTGATCAAACTCAAAAGCTTCATTTAAATATTTTTCTGCAAGTTCAGTAAGTGTAGTGTTTACATCAAGATCTTTAATGCTATTTTTAGTTTTAAAAATTTTCTTAAAAGCTTTCTTTATTAAATACAATGCTTTCTGCACCCAGTTTTTAAATTCTTTAGTTCCTTGCTCTTCTTTTAATTTTAAAGTAGCTTCATGCTGTAGACCAAACACTAGTGCTTCTTCTTTAAATCTATCTGTTCCTTCAGAAAGTTCTGAATAATGAGTCTTAAGCATATTAATAATTGCCTCACCCTCAGAAGTAGATTTTAATAGATTGTACAAGTTTGTAAAGAGTTCTGGATTTTCTGAACGTATTGCTCTAAACAAAGGGTGCCCAAATTCGTGTAATACAGAATTTGTACTAACTCTATCTGCTATAAAGTATAAGATTCCTCCATAATAAAAAGCAGGTTCTCCTTTATAAGGTATATCTGAGTTCTTCAGAATCTCTTTAGCTTCTTCTTGACTTATTTTAACATAAGCAGTCTTCAAAGATTTAGAGAATCTTGTTAATAGTTTATTAGCAATATCTTTAGAATAGTTATCATTTAGAATATCCAGGTTTATATCTAAAAGTTGAAGAACTTCTGGATAACTAGTCTCTCTATAAAAACTTGGATCAGAAAGACTTTTGTTTACAAATTCCTTAAACTCTTCTATATTTTTTTCTTTTTGTTGTGGAGTTATTTGATTAGTATTTTCATTAGGAATAAATCTATTATAATCCCAAATATCTTTGTATCTAGCCCAATCTAATTTTGCATTAAATGTATCTTTCCAATTAGCTAGTGAAATTGTGTAACCTTCCTTTGTAGTATAACTAAAAGGATCATTTCTATTCATTTTTTTGTAGTTATTGTAAATGAAAAAGTCAATTACTTTTCCTTCTACACCTTCAACTATCTCTTGACCTTCAACGTTTCTATAAGTTCCTACAATCTTACCATTTTTATCTACAACATTATAAGAATCAATAATAGTCTTTACAACACCTTTACCATCAATGTATTTATTTACTTTATAGTCTTTAATGCTATGACCTTCAGGAGCAATTATATATGAATCTGTTCTATAGTTATCATTTTCAGAAATTGTTCTTACAAATATAGCATCTGGATAAACTTTTAGAAATTTAGATATAGTATCTTCTAATGTAAAAGGACTAATCCAATCTATATCATGTAATGGATTTTCATCAGGTCTATAAATTGTTCCTTGTTCAGCTAATGAAGTACTACCTGTAAGAATAAAACCTAATTTAGCTAACCTTTTTACTATTGAAGCTCCAAATTCATCTTTACTTAAAGCTTCTTCTAGAGATACTTGTGATACTGGTTTACCTATAGCTCCTGGTTTATATAATGATGCGGTTACTAATTTTTTATTTTGTTGTAAAATATTATTGGTAATGATACCAATATTAGTATTAATTAGCTCTACATTTACTTTTGCAACAATATTGAAAAACTTTTTAATTAACTGTTTAATTAGATTTAATAATGAAACAGAGTTCTTTTTATTAATTTTATTTTGTAGATCTTCAGCAATTAGTTCCCCAATAAGTTTAAAGTATTTGCTCTTACTTAAACCTTTATAATCATCTGTTTTAGATAATTCAACTATAATATCTTTTATAAGATTATTATGTTGCATCATGTAAGCAATGAATTCTCCTGCTAATGGAGCAATGCTTTCTTTATCTTTGGTATAAATAATTTTAGATAGCATATCAGCAAACCCAAATTCATCAATACCAATTCTAGATTTCATTTCATTGATATCTTTTACAGTAATTCCAAATCCAGATAAATATGTTTGTAAAACTGCTGATGCATCTTTACCAGCTTTTTCTATTAATTCTCCTTTTATTTCAACAGGTGTATAACGCAGTTTTTGTGAATTATTATACTCATTTATATCTTTAGCTGAAAGATCTTTTAACGCCTTACCAAAAACTTTTATAGATACATTAGGATTGGATACGGCCAGATATTTAAGCATATCTTCTCCTTTAAAATTATAATCAAAACTTTGAGTGCTTAAACTATAACCACTTCTTTTGTATTTATTTGCAACATCTATAGGTACAAAAGAAGCGAAATCTATACCTTGCTTTACTAATGTTGGTAAAGCTTCTGCTAATAATTCTTTAGATGAAGGAGAAGAATTTAATCTTGTAATAAATACCGCGTTATCAGCATCATATTGTCCAAATATATAGGTATCTTTATAATTAAAAACTTGATAGGAACTTAATAAATTTTTAAATACATCTTTAGATATTTCTTTACCCTTTCTAGCTCTTCCCATTAAAGCAACATAGTTATTATATATCTGATCAATTTGCTCATCTGTTATATTGGGAATTAACTCGTAAATTGTAGAAGCAATATTAGTTGAAGATTTTTCAGGTGTTTTACCTCCTTCTTCTAAATATTTAGCGTAAACCTTTATGGCTGTGACTCTTTGCTCTTGAGCCATATTCATAAGATCAACAACTTGATATTTATACCTTTGAGTATCATCCATAAAGCCTAATATAGAATAAACCTGTGATGCAAAGTTCATATCTGAGTCAAGCATTTCTGCCACAGCAGTTTCTGTCTCAAAACTAACTGGTGTATTAATGTTGTTAGTATTTTCCAAAAGCTCTTTTTGAGTTAATAACTCATTTAGCTTTTCAAATAGATAAGTTTTTGGTTCAGCAAAATATATTTTCTTCTTATCAGTTCTTCTATAAGAAGTTTTAGCATATTCTTTTTCTACTAAATTTGTATCAAACAACAGTTCTCCTTCAGTATCTAAATTATATACGCTTTGAGCATATTTAGTATATGCTTTATTAAACTGATCAAATCTATCTCTGTTACTGATAATTCTAACTTCATCAATAATACCTAACTTTTTTAGGCTATCTAAAGCATTTTGCTGAGTATCACAAGCTGACATACTATTTACATTTAAACGGATCTTCTTCCAGCTCCATCATTATTTCTATTTCCTCATCTGTAATTGGTTCTACAGATTTTACTAATTCATTAAAACTATCAAACTCTAAAGATCCAGGATTCAGATATCCAAATTCTTCATAAAGCCTCTTAGATAAATATACAAATAATTCTTCAGGCATAAGCTTAGGATCACCATACCCTACTGTTGAAAATGCTATAGGTAAGTTTTGTTCTAATCTAGCTTTCATTTCATCAATTCTTCTCTCCCACAAACCTTTTATTGAATTAAATTTATCAGGACTTAAGTCTTGCATGTTATCATTCTTCTTCAACATGTCTGTAGGAAGAGATATGTTTCCGGCAGAATCTGCATAATGTAATGCTGACTGACCACCAAATACTTTTAAAGTATCTTCTTTAAGACCAAGAATAGGTATTGAATATACCATAGCCACATCAGAGTTATCTTTTGATACTGTTTTGTATGTATCATTATTCCATTTAGAATCATTAAACTCATAAATGTTTTCTCTTGAAGTTGTGCTTATACCAACTCTTTTAGTTTCTTCATCAACCACTTCAAGTTTTAGCTTTGATAAGTAATCTTTAAAATTATTTTTAGTATAGTTATAAGAACTGTTAACTGTCATAAAACTAGCCATATACTCTTCCATTACAGTTTCAGGATTACTTTCTAAGGCGTTGATAAACTTCTTAGACTCTTGAGTCATCATGCTTAAAAAGTCTGACATATCTAACACTTTCATTAAGTTATACTTAGTGTTATTAAAACCTGTCTGCATAAACCCTACTAAAGGAAGTAGTCTAAAGAACTCTGATATCTCTAGATTCTCTTGAGGATCTGAAGATTTGATTACAGTAATATCAGCTAAGTCTTTAAGATTTTTTCTATAAAGATTTGATGTAGTACTTGTTAAATCTTTGTCTCCAAAGAATATATTAAATACTGTGTTCTTAGAATTAGAATCTAAAGTTAACCAGTTTAGAACTTCATATTCTGATTTTAGATTTTTATTCTTTAAAAGTATATTGTTAAGCTTAACTGCATAAGCACTTTCTTTATTTTCAAATAACTGATGCGGATTAAGTAAGTTTTCTAGTGCTCTTTCAGCAATAAACTTCTCATATACATATCTAGCTTTCTTTTCTTTAGATAGATCTTTTATCTCATCTAAAAGTAAATCTGCTTTAACTGACGGTCTCTGAAGAACTTCCTCAAAAGAATAAATACTTCTGAGCAATTCTCTTTCTATGACAAAATTTAAGAACTCTGCTCTACCCTCATTCTTATCTTTCAAAAATACACCATAGTCCACGGCATACAAACCTCTATTTAGATAAGAGTTTGGTTCATCAGTATCTTTAGCCCAAAGCTTTTTATCATAATCTTTCTTTATTTGCTTTCTATCAACATACATTACTACGTTTCCACTTGCATCTTTAACTGCAAAAGCTCCAGTCTTCTTTAACTCTTTAGCTAATTTTACAGGAACAGTCTCTTTTAAAGTATAAGACTTATAAGACTCTCCCATTTTATACTTACGTACAGCATTTTGGAAAATATAAGATACTAAATCGTTTCTAAAGGTTTTAACAAAAAGCTCTTTTTGACTTTCTCCAAAAGTTTCTTTAGCTAAATCATAAAGTTGATTTTTATTTTGGATTAAGAAAGATGTTATTTCCGGATGGAATCTTAATTGGAAAAGTGTTTTACTCAAATCCAAAGCAAGTTTTCCATTAAAGAATGAACTAATTACTGAATCAGTCTCTAATGCTTTTAATAAATCTTGATCAATCTTAGATTCATACAATAATTCATCTAAGTTAGCTTCAGTTTCTTCAACAGCATATATATTAGATTTAGTACTAGTATCAGGATTAGTATTCATTTTTAACTTAGTTAATCCTGAGATTTGCTGCTCTATAGTAAGGTAATGCAAGAACATTGTTTTAGACAAGTCAGATCCTGCAACTTCTTCATCTGTTTTAAAATCTTTTATTAGCTGATACATTTCATCTGTAGTAAACTCAGACTTTTCTCTATCTTCAAAAAATTCAGTTTGTGAACTTTCAAATAGATCATATCTAGCAAAAGTTTTAAGTTTTTGTAATTTAGGATCAATGTACTTAGCTAAAACATTATTAGCAGATACATGCCTTACTAAACCTAAACTAGAAGGCTTTTTACCTAAGACATCTGCAAAAGTTGATTTAGCAAGTCTTTGTTCTTCTACATATTTTCTTACAAGAGGTTGTGATACAAAGTATATAGCATCCTTTACAGGAACTCCTGTTTTAATAAGATATAATAATACTGGAGCCACTTCATAGTTACCCTGAATGAAAAATATCCAAGCGTCTTTTTCTACGTCCACCCAACCATTCATCATTTGAGAAATGATATCTGCTATTTTATTTTCATTATTAGCATCATATCTACTAGCAATTGAAATAACTTCTTTGCCATTCTTAACTACAGAATTGTGTTTTAAGAATAGTCTGCTCATTCTTAGTTGCTTTTTGACTCCTGATACATGGAAATACGAGTTAGGCATTGTTGCACCACCAGGAATATTTAAAGAGTTAATCAAAGAATGGAATGTGTTTTCAATAGCTCCTAAACCTAAAGTCTTTTTACCTACTACATTTGACTCATGCTTATATAAGTTATACCCAGCCTCTATAATTCTTGTAGGACTGATAATTCTTTTTTGCTTACCGTCTTCATCAAGAGGTGTAACATTTTCTTGAGTCATTTTATTTTTCAATGGATTGTAATCCATTACATACTGAGCTAAATCATCTGCTATATCCTTTAATAGATAAATACCGTTAGGTTTTATCAGGGATACAAAGTTTTGAGGTAATGCTAATATATTTCTCATATCATCTATTAGCTCATTTTCCAAACCTGCCTTTTGCATCTCAAATAAGAAATCAGTATTCTCTTCAAGCTCTAGTAAGGTATTTAACTCTTCTTCAAACTCTTCCATGCTTGCAGAAAATTTCTGAGATGTTTTACCATCTGAGTCTATGTTAGTCATAAACATAGTAAGCTTATCAATATCAAAGTCAGCTCCTGATTTGGCAACAATTTCAGCCGGAGGAACAATAATATTTCCTGCTTGTGGTGGTAAGAAGTGATATACTTCAAAGAATTCCATTGAGTTAAGACCCTGAACTGGAATACGAGCACCTACCAATGTTATTGCTTTTCTAGCATTTTGATCATTAGCATCTAGCCAAGCATCATCTTTAATCTTTTCATTTAGTCTTTCTAATGATTCATTCATTAAGATGTTACCTTCTTCATCATATACAGCTATTGTTGAATTTTCATCATACATTAAGTTTAAAAGATTCTCATAATCTCCTTGAAGCGCTATCATTACTTTAGCTGCAGCTGTAGTACCATCAGCATTCTTTTGATAATTTGGTAAAAAGTTTGACCCAGCATACTTTTTAATTTCTTTGTTTGTGGCTTTCTTAAGTTTTTGTAGAGGTGTTGTAAAACCACCAGCGAGCATAGAAGAAGCAACTTGAACAAGTGGTTCTCCTTTTACTTTTTGTTTAATTACTCTTTTGTTAATTAAAGAAAGCAAAAGCTTTTCTATCTTTTCTGCTTCAGGATGTAGTGATAAGTCATAAAGAACATTACCATTTTCATCTGTGTCTATTATTTGTAAAAGATCATCACCTAGGATATCTTCTCTTTTTAAATTATTTCTTACTAACTCTACTAACTTAGTAGTACTTTCTTTATTAATTGGTTCGTAAGATCCTTTAACTTCTCTAAATCCTATTTCTGTAAGTAATTCTAGTTTAACAAGTTCAGTATATTCTGATACATCATCTAAATACTTTTTAACTAGATTATTAACTACTTTTGATTCATCTTTAGTAGCAATTACACCTTTCTCAAAAAGACCTTCTAAAACAAGCTTACGCATCTGTGTTGAAAAGATTGATACTCCTTTGTATTGCTTGTTTACTTCAGTTTGATTTTTTAGATACTCTGCAAAAATTATATTTTTTGTAAAAGTCTTAGTTGTGTAATTACCATCCTTATCAAGTACTGCTGTACCATCACCTAATTGGTTTACTTTAGATCCTGATTCAAATAAAACATAATCTAATTGTTGATCCATCATGTCTTTATTCAGCTGCTCTAAAGCTGTGTTTTCCATAACAAATCCTGGAATAAGAGGCATTAATGAAAACTTATGGAATGAATTTACAGGAAGACCTTCTGCTTTTATATTACCAAAATACTGAACTTTATATGGTGGAAAGTATTCAATAATATCCTCTGCTGATACTTGCTCTTTATTTACAATTTTTTGATAAAGTCTTTCTTGTTCTTTAGACCAGTTATCCTCTAAATTCTTTAACATTCTATATGAATCTAAATTTATATAACCTTGTCCATCACCAACAGCCATCTTTTTATATTCTTCCATGGCTTTTGTAGCTAATTCTTTAGCTTTCTTTTTATCCTTTATCCTATCATAAATATCTTTTTCTAGTATTTTGAAATATTCATCATAGTAGATAGACTCAATTTCATCTTCTTTTATAATACCTGTATGTAGAGTTCCATCATAAGCTCTTCTCTTATAACCTTCACTAACTGTATAAGCAGCTCCAAAGTTTACAGAGTTAATAAATGCTTGAGCTCTTAAATCAGCTCTGAATGATCTACCACCCGCAGCAAGACCAGCATTTCTTTTATGGAATTCTTCTTTTACATGATTATACTGAACAGCATCTCCGTAAGCCAATATGATAGTTTCAAACTTATGTATGAAAGTATTATAAGTATAAGCTTTTGCTACAGTCTCATAGATCTGAGCATCGCTTAAACTACCATTATCTATATTTTGTAAAATACCTTCATTAACATATGGATTCTTTAATAATCTATCCAAGTTATCTTGAGTATCTAGATTAAAATATTCTATTAAATCATTTTCTACTTTAATGCTTAGGTCTAAATTATCCTTAAAGATATCAGCAAGATTAAAATCTCTATTGTTTTTTACACTATCTTCTATAAGATCATATAGCTCTTCTTGTACTTCTTTAGTCAGCATGTCATCAAATATGGTAAATGCTGCACCAGCTTTAGTAGTTTTACCATCTTTTCTGACAACCTCTTTATTGTAAGCAGCATAGTTAGCAAACTGCTTCTCATTTTTTAAGAATCTGAATATTCTGTTAGCTTCCCCGGCTAAATAATCTTTTACTATTTCTGTACCTCTTTGCTCACCATAGTTATTACTTGTTGGTCTAAATGCTTCTATATCAATGTAGAGCTTATCTTTAACTTTACCGTCATAAGTTTCAATAGGTGTTGTTGCAGTAGTGATACCCATTGCTGTATTCTTGGAGGCGTGTCTCATAAATTCTTCAACACCATTAAGCAGCATAGTATTTAACTCTTGTAAGAATTTACTTGTTACATCCGTTGAAGCAGTTAATGATCCTATATTACTTTGAGAAGAATTTTTAGTAACTAATTGAGTACCTGCTACATTTTGAAGTAAAAGCTTTGCATCTTTCTTTTTATTACCATATCTGGTATCTGACATTGGTACATTTAAATAGAAAATACTATTTA
>Ga0070749_10000316_pt1 | contig 32061 bp, 47 predicted proteins | sample VirMetDEL_Nov_18_FD_75180 | JGI IMG/M metagenome (GOLD analysis project Ga0070749, IMG submission 75180) | Aqueous microbial communities from the Delaware River and Bay under freshwater to marine salinity gradient to study organic matter... | ecosystem: Environmental > Aquatic > Marine >...
AGAAGAAGTTGCGTCGATTCTGGGATAGCCGCTGGCTAGTTTTCCTCCCCGTCGCCTTCCTCGCATTACTGCCTTCGCAGGCAAACGCTGAACCCAAACCAGGGTTGAACGCGGTCGGCTACATCATCGACCAAATCCCACCAGAACGCTCAGACACCATCTACCCCACCTGCGGGTCAGAGATAGAAAACAACATCAACCGCAACTTCGATGGCGAACCATTCCAAGACTGCGGCTGGGACTACTTCATGGTCCACTACACAGGCTTCATCACCCTGCCCGAACACGAGACCATCGAGTTCATGGTTGCCGCTGATGACGGGGGCACAGTCAGTATCGCTGGACAAGAGTTCGGCACATGGGACCTGAAGGGTTGCTCGTGGTCGAACACCATAACGCTGTCCGTTATGTCAGGGGAATATGAACTGGAAGGCTGGTTTTTTGAGGCTGGCGGCGCTGCGTGCTATATGCTCGCATGGAAGATTGACGACGGCTACTGGGAGATTGTTCCTGAATGGGCATTTACAACTGCATCCACACCGACGACGACGACAACTACTACTACTGCGCCATTAGAGACTGTCCCTGTCACGGACCCGACTACCACGACGCTTCAAGAAACCTCAACATCGACGACCGAAGAACCGACGACGACTAGTAGCCCTTCTTCTTCCAGTACCACGACCCCTTCAACTCAGCCCACAGCACCAACAACAACGCTGCCACCGCTGCAAGAAGAACAACCAGAGTCGCCCCCCACAGGAACCACCACAACCACATCATCTACGACCCCTGCGACTTCGACGACTTCGACAACCGAAGCGCCCACCACATCGACAACAGAAACATCAACGTCAACCACTTCATCTGTTCCTCCTTCTACCGTTGATACAACGCCACCTGCCACGTTAGCCACACCAGTAGTGGTAACTCAACCACCATCAACCACGACTGAACCCTCCACGACTGTGCCCCCAGTATCCACAACGGCAGAATCACTACCGCCAACAACCCTGCCAGAAACTCCAACCACACAGCCCGCTCCTCCCACCACTATTCGGATACCGACCACCCTAGCCCCTGCCACCACAATCCCACCAGTCGCGTCCACAGCCCCTCTCGTAAGCGCAACCCCCGAAACCGTACCCGATACCCCTGAACTCGTCCTAGGGGCTTCTGACGCTTCTCCTGAGCAGGTCGTCAAAGCGGTTGACGCCATCTTGGAGACCGCCCCCAGCCCTGACCAGGCTGCCCAGTTAGCCACAAACGCACAAGTGCTTGCTGTAGTTAGCACCAGCCAAGCCGAAGAAATCTTCCAGGCACTTGACGTTACCGAACTCGACGACACCCAAGTCGCCGCTCTTATTGAAGCCGTCCAGGATGCACCTCAAGAAATTCGTGAAACCTTCGAAGAAACCGTAGACATATTCAAGACAGGTTTAGACACCTATGTTCCTGTCGGCTCCAACATTCCTGTCGGCACGCGCCGTACTTTGGTGGCTATCGGAGCCGTCCTGACCATGCTCCCCCCACCTACTAGAATTAGAAACTGATGAAGAAAGTATTGACCTACCTTGTGGACAACGCATGGACCTGGGCAGGTACAGGCATGGTTCTCATCACCCTTTCGGGTCCTACCTTACGGCAGGCAACCCTGATTACAGGGTTTACTATTCTGCTACATTCGGTAATCACTCTCGCACAGAAAGATTCTGACTAATGGAAAAGTTGAAGAACATCATCTTCCGTATCTTCGCCCTGTTCGGCTCCTCGGCTTTGGCTGCGGTCGCTGGTGGCGCAATCATCGGAGTCGAACTCTGGAAGTCAGCCGCCCTCGCAGGCGTCATGGCATGTGCCCAGGTTGTTGAGAAGTTGCTTCGTTTCAGCGTTGACGGCTCGCTCACCAAGGAAGAAATCGAAGCGGCGTTCTCTGGTGCTGGCGCACCGAAGAAGGACAACGTCGCATAATGGCGAAGGTGAACATCGCCAAACTTCCCATCATCAAGGTGAAGTTATGTCCGCACCTCAAGAACGTGGAGCCAGGTGAACTCGACCCCAGCCTTCTTCGCAAGATTGAAGGCAAAGGTCAGTTGCATCATTGTGCCGCTGACGCATATGAGGCGATGGACGCTGCCGCTAACGCTGAAGGAATCGACCTCAGCCCGACTAGCCCAGCGGACACATATCGCTCACTTGCGGTTCAGGAGTACGGATTCTTCCAGCGATACACCGACAAACCGAAGAACAAGAAACTGATGAAGCAGAAGCCACGCATCTACAAGGGCAAGGCGTGGTATCTGAAGAAGGGGCTGGCACCTCTCGCAGTCCCAGGCACCTCAAACCATAACCTCGGTATCGCCATTGACATTTCTAATGCGGCAGAACCGAAGCGTTTGGAGTGGCTCGCAAATAACGCAACCTCGTTCGGATTCTCATGGGAAGTACTCCCGTCAGAGCCGTGGCATCTACGCTACGTCGCAGGCGATGATGTGCCTGAGCGGGTAAAGGCGTGGAAGGAATCGAAGGGAGCCTGATGTGGATGGTGGCTGGGCTGTCTTTCTTAGCGCTGTTGTCGCTGGTGCTTTTAGCGTCATAGTCACCCTCATCCAAAAGTTCAAGAAGGATAATGCCTCCGACCATGAGGTCGTGATGGGCATGTTGAAGATGGTGTACAAGAAACAGGGCAACGTCGAAGACAAGATTGACCGTGTTGATTCCAAGTTGGATAGGCATATCGAAACCCATCGCTGAGGAATCGTAAAGCGTTTAGTTGGGGTGCTATCGTCGCAATCCCTATGACGACTGAAATGCTATACACCATCCGCAAATACCTCGTCCGAGCAAGGGTCCAGGGGCACACCGAAGAAGAAGAATTCTTCCAGACCTTGCAGGCATTGGACCGCGAAATCCTCGAACAGAAACAGCGTCACACCCAACTGGTAGCCTGAACTAATGGAACAAGGGACCCGCTATCCCATCGTCATGGTCACATGGGCAGACACCCACATGTCTGACGGCGGGTGGCTTGAACTCAAAGACTACGAAGATGACGGTGAGTGCATTGTCAACTCGGTCGGCTACCACATTCCTGTCGGTGAACCAGGTTCCAAAGACCAGCACGTCACACTGTGGCAAACGATTTGCAAAACCGAAGGCATCCACGCAATCCACATCCCTGTTGGCATGGTGCGTGACCTGAAAATTCTTCAAGATTTTTAGTTGACATACGGTATCACCCTCGTGTAGGGTGGTTGGTGAAGGACAACGAAGGGAGAACGCATGAAGCGTTACCGCATATCCAAACCAACACACGGTGAAGCCGACTGGCTAGCCGTCCGATTCTGGGACGAACAGAAACGCAAGCGTGTCTCTGCCTCAGCGGTCGCCGCAATCTATGGGCTACACCGATTCGTACCCACCGACCAGTACGCCGCAGAACTGTTAGGTGACATACCCCCCGCACCTATCGCACCAACCTGGGCAATGACACGAGGCAACGACCTCGAACCGTTGTGCATCAAGTGGGCTATCGACCGCACAGGAATCAACTACGACACCCCCGAGGAAATGTTCGTAGCCGAATCAGATGACGGGTCAGCCCGCATGATTGCCACACTCGACGGCTTCCACGAGGACGGCGACACCCGACACGTCCTAGAAATCAAGACCCTGTCCCAGCCATTCGACGGGGAACTGTTCGACTACTGGCGTATCCAAGGAATCCAGCAAGCCATCTGCGCGGACGTGGACCACATCACTTGGGGAATCTTTGACTCCACAATGGCGTTCCATGTTGTAAGACAGGATGTGTCCGCTGATGAGAAGGCGGAGCATGTCGAAGCCGTATCCAAATGGTTGACCTGCATCGACCTAGGTATTACACCCGAAGGAGTTTCGTGGTCTTATGAAACCATCAGCACACGCTATGCGAAGCCTGAGCCTACGACTGTCGAACTACCTGCTTCGGCTGAGGATTTGGTTGCACAACTAAAGCACGTCAAACGGGAACTCAAGGGTCTCAATGAACTTGAGGACAAACTGAAAGCGGAACTGTGCGAACTGATGGGGCAGAACGAGTACGCCACCGTCAACGGAACCATCATTGCCACATGGAAGGGGCGAACCTGGCAGTCCCTTGACATCAAGACACTCAAGGCGATGGAGCCAGACCTCGCCAACAAGTACAGCAAGCCAGTCACCACACGCACGTTGCTCCTGAAAGGGGAGAAGTAATGGAAACCGCAGAAACAAACACAGCGCTACGCGCCATCCTTGACAAGTACGGTGTACCTGACCCGAAGATTGTTGGCAAACTCCCACGCGGAGGAACCCAACTTGACTTCGTCGGTCACGCAGACATCACCAAAATCCTCATCGAGATAGACCCGATGTGGTGGTGGGAACCAGCAGGCTGGGACAACGGACGCCCCGCCATCCACGTCGTCAACGGCATGGCGGTCATGTGGGGACACCTCTACGTTCACGGCAAGCAGATGCTCGGAGTCGGCACAGTCAAACACGACAAGGCTGACCTCGACAAAGAACTTGTCGGAGACTTCCTTCGTAACGCCGCAATGCGATTCGGTATCTGCCTGTCGCTGTGGACGAAACAAGAATGGGAATCACAGGACGCACCAACACGCCCATCCGTACCTAAGACAGCACCCGCACCAGCCAACAGCGCACTCAGCAAAGAACAGTTAGACCAGTTCTTCATGGCGTGCGCCAAGTCAGCCATCCAACCATTGACGGTCGCCAAGAACGCGGGCGTCGACTTGGATAACGCCACTGTCGAGGACCTCGCCAAGTTGCGTGAAGCGTTCAACGAACTCAAGGCGTTCAAGGAAGGTGCATGATGCCAGCGAAACGAACCGTTGACCCCACAGGCAAAGACCGTTCAACAAAAATGATTGCCCTGCGTATCACCAGCGCACAGGCGGAAACCATGCAACGTCTCTGCCAAGAACGCGGAGTATCAAGGTCAGCCCTCATCCGTCACCTATTGGAGAGCGAGGTTGCCCGTGGCTAACCGAAGCAAAATCATCGGCACACGATTCGAAACCTTGGTTGCCCGCTACCTACAAACCGCAGGGTTCCCCCATGCTGAGCGTCGCGCACTCCAAGGCGCACTCGACAAGGGGGACATCGGTGGATGCGGACCGTTGGTGTTCGAATGTAAAGCAGCGAAACGCCACGAGTTATCTGCGTGGATTGAAGAGACCGTGTCGGAGACCCGTAACGCTGGCGCAGACTACGGCATCCTTGTCGTCAAACGTAACGGTCACAACACGGGCGAGGAACAGTACGCAGTGATGCGCCTCGAAGACATGGTGCGTCTCTTACATAAGGCAGGATACGGTGATGAGTGACCCGCTACCCACTATGACCGAGGCTATTCATCGTCTCGAAGAAGAAGTACGCAAATGGAAAAACATTGCGGGCATCATGCACGAAGCAATCCAAGAAGGAGACTGCGAAGGCGCACGTATTCACTACGAGGAAAACGTAAGTGCCTGGTTACAATAATGAACCTGATGCACCATCGCGCACGGAGGGTTACGCCCCATCGCATGACATCAAACAGTTCGACTTCACTAAAGACCTAGCGTTCGGGCATGAAGGCGAAGAACTTGTCACACAGTTTCTTGCTGACATAAGTCAGGGGTCATTCGAAGTGAAGTATGACCGTTTCCGTAACGGACGTATCTTCGTAGAGTTCGAACAGAACCCACGCAATAGCGGATGGAAGCCGTCAGGTATTGCTGTGACAGAAGCCCGCTGGTTGGTGTATTTGTTCGCGCCAACAGGGTTCGTTATAATAGAAGTACCCAGACTGAAACGCTACCTCAAACATAATCTCGCCAACCTCAGGCAGTTGGTAGCCGCACCAGATTCCGACAACCCAGCGAAAGGATTTCTGCTATACCCCAATCAGGTACAAGACCTGATGACATCATCCACCTACGACTAGAGGACGAATGATAAAACGAATCGCAAGTACCACAGTAGTAACCGCAGTAATTTTGGGGGGCGCGATGGCAATGGCAATGCCAACCGCAGAGAAAGAAGGGACGCCAGCAAGTCGCATGAATATCCGTCACGTTAGAGAAGAACCTCTACCCATCCCAGCCACAGCCAAAGTCCCCCAATGGTGGACGCTGGCACGGCAGGTGGGTTGGGCAGAGAAAGACCTCCCCATCCTTGACCGTGTCATCTGGCGCGAGTCACGAGGGCAAGCCGATGCGTTCAACCCGCACGACCCGAACGGTGGCAGTCTTTGCTTGCTCCAGGTCAACCGCTTTTGGACCAAATACCTTCGTCAGAACGGAGTCATCAACAAAGCAAACGACCTGTTCGACCCAGCCACCTGTCTTACGGCAGGTCTGGTCATTCACCGTTACGGTGTTGAGCGTTACGGCTGGGGCTGGGGACCTTGGGCAATCTACCCCTGAGATAGGATGACCGACATGAAGGGGAGAACCCGTGCCGAATGGTTTTGCGACCGCTGTGCGATGAGTCTCTCTACCTTTGTACGACTTCTCGAACCACCCATGCACTACTGCACAGGGCGGGACAAGAACAGCACAACGAATAACCGTGTGCCCCTACAAGAAAGAAGGAAGAAATGAATACCATCACCGTTATCGGCAACGCAGGCAAACCTGTCGAGTTGAAGTACACCGCAAGCGGGCTGGCTATGGGAACATTCACCCTCGCCACCACCTCAGGCAAGGACGACAAGAAGCAGACCGTGTGGCACAACGTCACCGTGTTCGGGCAACTCGCCGAGCATGTCGCCTCCTCCATTGAGAAAGGTTCGCATGTCATGGTCGTCGGCAAGTTGGACATCTCCTCATACGAGGACAAGAAGACGGGTGAGAAGAAGTGGACAACCAAGATTCTTGCTGACGAGGTTGGTTTGTCATGCAGGTTCCGTCCTGTTATCGCAGACAAGACTGAGCAGGTTGTCGGTCAGATTGCGCAGGCGTTCGGCACACCGAAGTTCCTGCAAGAAGAAGCGTTCTAATGGATGTTATGAAACTGTCAATGGAACAGTGGTTGGAGATTGGGTTGCGTGCTGGTTATGTCAGTCCACCTGTCTGCATGAACCATGATGGGTTCCCCACCACCATCACCGAGGATGCTGAGATGATTGACGGTTCAGACCCATGCGTATTTCTTATGCGCATCTACGAGAACGACGAGCATCGTGAAGCCATCGAAGCGAACTGTCCCGCAACTAAATGGAGGAACCCGTACCGTGAACATGGAAACTAATGGAGCCGAAGTCCTGTTAGAGGCATACGACCTCATCACAGGCGACCGACATCAGGCATACGCCCACCCTCACGACGACTACACACAGACCCGTGACATCTTCGAAGCGTTCACAGGTATCCATCTGACGGTGGAGCAGGCAATCCTGTTCATGGTTGCGGTCAAGATGTCCCGTCTTAGGACAGCAATGGAACGTGGGTCATGGTCGCACGACAGTTTGGTGGATGCCTGCGGGTATCTAGGATGCCTGTCAATGGTGAAAGAAACTAACTGGAATAAGTAAGGAAGGGAATAGTTGATGGGCACGCATGCCATCGTGAAAGATTTAGAGATGAGCAAACTCGGCTGGTGGGACAACGCCCCATGCAAAGGCATGGACGGAAAGATATTCTTCCCCGACATCGCTCGCGGTTACCAAGAGACAGACCCATACAAAGAAGCCAAGAGAGTGTGCGGATTCTGCAAGTATCGGAATCAGTGTTTCGAGTTGGCGATGGAGGCTGAGGTGCATGAGATTGTGCGGTTCGGTGTGTTCGGTGGGCGCACACCACGCGAACGTCTCGCTATCCAAAGGCTCCGCAACAAGGGGATAGAAAGCGAATAGCCCCGCTACGACCGAAGCGAAGGGGGGACTTCGGGAGCAGGGCTACTCTCTTACGATACTAGCGTATCTATCTGCCTGTATCGAAGTTGTCTACCGTCACATGCGGGACAGTTGAGGGCTGACCATTCTGCCATCGCACGCGTTTGGAATCGCTGTGCTTTGCTGAGATGGATTGTCCAACATGAGTCGGTGGTTCGTGCTGTGTTGTAGGTGCGACCTGTCCAGTAGAGGCTGACACGGGGGGAAGATGTGCCAGCCTCCACTATCCAGTTACAGGGTGGTGGTTTCGGTGTCCGTCTGAACATCACCCTGGGTGGCGTACTGTTCTGCCTCGTTGCCAAGGAGGACAGTCCACCCCCATCGTTTCGCCAAGATGTCAATGACGTCTCGTGCGATGCCCTCCGTTGGGATGTGTTCGTGAACCCAGTCGGTCAAGACTTCATCCATTGTTTGCATGACGTCCCTTTCCTGCTGGGTGACGGTACATTTCACGGCGACGTTCACGCTCTTCGTATCGTGAGAAGTCTCGCCCGAGGGATACGCCCGATACGAACACTACGCATAGGCTGACGAAGATGATGAGGGCTTTGATGTTCTCGCTCATTGTGGGTCTCCTGTGGTGATGTCTGCGAGTTGGCGCAAGGCTTCCTCGAACGCGAACTGGGTTGCGTTGAGTTGTTCCAAGAGGCGGACACCTCGTAGTGCTGGTATTGCTTTGTCGCGTATCCCATTGGATACGATGAGACGCAAGTCCTCAAACTGTCTGATGATTACGTCCCCGATATTTTCGGTTGTCATTGCTATTTCCCTTTCTTGTTTGGTGTGATGTTGCTTTCATCTATCAACACGGCGATACCGTTGTTGAGTAGAACTGTGACGGCGAGACCGTACTTGTCAGGCACTACGCCTTGAACGGTTCCTGTCCTGCCGTAATACATGTGGAATGGGCTGGTGATTGTTACCTGTTCTCCGACTTTCATGTCTTACGACCCTGACCTTTGACATTCGACTGACCATCTGATTGCGTCGCACACGTCCTCGTTGGCACGGTCTGTCAAGGCTTCGAGTGCATGGCAGGTGAGTGCCCATTCGTCGGCGGTCATTGGTTGAATGTCTTCATCGTCGTCGGCTCCGATGAGTGAGTTGCCTGAGTCGATGTCCCACCAAGCGATGACGAGTTCGTCCCCTGGCTTGTACCTATCTTGCAGGCACTTGATGATTGTGTCGACTCTCATCCTGCCACCTTCACTTTCGTACGGACAAGCACAACCTCACGGCTGGTGTCGGTGTCTGTCTGACCCATCTCGTCGATTGGATAGGCGATGATTTTGAGTACGCCATTCTCGTCGATGTAGTAGTTGATGTCGACACCAAACTTGCTATCCCATTCGTCGTGCTCTGCATAGAACGTCTTGGTGGTGCGTGACTGGATAGACATGGTCATTGCCTTGCGCTTTGCCCATGCCGTGAGTGATTGTGCTTTGTTCTCGGTGATGCCAAGGCATCGCATCGTGCGCTCAATGCTCATACGACCCTCACATCCGATGGTTCGACCATGACTTCCTGTTTGTTGCCGACGACGACGAACACCATCACACCATCCTCGTCTTCGGCGATTGCTGACACAACACCGTCGGCTCCCGCGTAAGCGTGGAACTTGTTGGTGATGACCACCTTGTCTCCTGCTTTCATTGCTGTCCCTTCTTGTTGTTGGTTGTGTTTCTGTCTTGCGACATTGTGGGTGTCGAGGACTTGAACCTCGATGTCTGCCAGTCACCCTGCCGACTAGTCTTCCGACTCGTCTTCTTCGTTTGGATTGGCACAAGTTGGGCAGATGTCTTGACCGTCTCGGTACTCCCATCCGCTTCGCTTTGCTATGAGTCGAACTATCTTGACGTTGCCAAATGGGTCATCGTGAGAGATGCCACAGTGGTCACAGTCGAGGTCGACCAGTTTTGTTATTGCCATTACTTCCCCTTTCTTGTTGGTTCACCTGTAAGCGTATCACAGATAGTTACGTTTGTCAAGTACCCGAATTTCACTGAGCCTCCCGACCATCCGTAAAAGTGACTGCGGTCGACTGATGCCACGCCTCACCCTCACCTGCGACGGGCTTGACTTTGTAGTCGAGGTTCCCGTATCGCTTCCTCGCATCAAGTATTACGACAGAGAAACTCAGTGGTGTCCCTGCGACATTGAGCGTGGCAGTCTTGCCGATGTTGGCTGACAGTTCTTGCGCTGTGGTAGTCACTGCTGTTCTCCTTCGTTGATGTAGTCAAGGTCAATGCTGTAGAGGTAGACCTCCTCGCCTTCGGCGTTGTGAAACTTGGCGACTGCCCCGTCCTCGTCATCTTCATAGGTGCTGTCATCCACCCATGCGACGAACGTGAGCGTCCGCACGAAGTCATCTGTGTAATGACCGTCGTAGCGTGCGTCAGGGATTGCCAAGTCCTGCGCGACCAGGTCTTTTCTGATGACGTAAGACATGATTACTTGTTCTCCTTCTTCGAGTGTCGAATTGCTTCGAACGTGCGGAGGATGGAGCGGAGGCAGAGCCACGCTTCGCGCTTGGTCTGACCGAGGTATCCGTCCCCAAGATGGAGCGGTGCGTCGCTGTAGCCCCCGCCCTTCTCGATGTCGGTGGTGTAGATGCGGTAGGCACGCCCGTAGGTTTTGCTTCCCATATCCACGATGACACGCTCCGTGGTTGATGTGATGAGACCTGCCCATCGCATTTCTTCCTGAATCATTTTCGCCAGTTGTTCTAACTGACGTTCGGTGACTCGTTCCATTGTTGTTCCCTTTCTTGTTGGTTGGTTGTTGCTGTCTTACGTCTTGACTATCGGAGGTAGTTGTCGATGAAGTGCTTGGCAAAGTAGGTTCGCAAGTCACGGTCTGAGTAATCGTCTGCCCATCTGTAGAGGATGTAGAGGGCAACCTCTGATGGGGTCACGAATCCGTACGGGTCTGCGCTGTTGTCGATGAAGTTCACCTCGCACCGCAACTTGCCGAGCGACTGCCTCACGACCGCCCACAGTTCGGAGTAGTACATGCCCGCCAATTCCCGTACGACCTGTTCGCGCTTGTCTTTGTGTGCGCGTCGTTCGTCTGATGTCATCTCCCAGAACACACCTCGTGCTTGGGCGTTGTCGATTGCTTCCCTGACTCTGTAGTCCTGCCATCCACTGAGGTCACGTTCCGCGTACGCCTTGGCTACCCGCGTCTCATGTTCCTGTCTTGCGACACGCTCTTTCTCCTGTGCTTGAGCGATGTTGCGGGCATTGCGTACCTGTGTCCCCGAGCCTGCGTTGACACGATAGACCAAGGTCTTGATTTGGTTCCTGTCGTAAGTCTTGTCTCCGATGGTGAATGTTGGTTGACCCATCCAAACATGGAACGCTGTGTCTTGTGGGTCGCATCCGTCGTCGATGGTGTTGACGAATTCTGCACAGATGAGACCGTCTTCCTTGTTGACGTATGCCTTGGTCACGGTTATCGGCTCGTCGATTTTCTGGTTCGCTTCTCGTGCCATCTCCACGTCGTAGATGATTTCGAGTACCTCGTCGTCGAGGATGTTGGAGTTGGCGGATGGTCGAATGATTGACAGTTCGCCGACCTGCGCTGACGTCACGCCTTCGATACTGCGTATGAACTTTCCTTGCTGGGCAACCCACAGCCGATTGTTTGGTTTCGTTGCGGGTCTGAAGTGAAGTACCTTCGTTGTCCCTGTTGCTGTCTCTTGCATTTCTTATCCCCTTTTCTTGTTGTTGTGTGTCTTACTGTATCACAGTCTAGTGACTGCTAGTGCCCCAGTCAAGCCTTGACGCTTGTGCCATCCTTCGATGGGCTGGGGCTCCTGTCTTAGGTCAGGCTCCTTCGCCGAGTCCGCAAGCCTCGTACCATGCGAACACTTGACGCGCCTCGCGAGGGCTTTCGATGTAGACCATGGACATGGCTTCTTTGAAGTGGTTTGGGAACATTGCCTTTGCCATGAGGTACACCGCTTGCCGTACTGTCGGGCAGTTTCCGTGTGTGTTGATGGCTTCGCGTATCGCATCGGCGATGAGACCACGTTCTACCATCACGAGCCTGTCGAGTTCGTCCTGTGTGTATGTTGGTTGGTTCATGTCTTAGGTCAGGCTCCCCGCTTGGCTTCCATCAGTTCGCGCAGTGTTGCGATTGCTCGCTCTTCCTGCTCCTTGCGATTGCGTGCGACGTACGAACCGAGCACCTGTAGGTGGCGTTCGATTCTGTCCCACTGCTCGTGCTTGACTGCATGTGCGAGGCGCAAGACCTCATCGTTCATGCACTTCTTCTGCCATCCGTTCACTGCTTTCCCCTTTTCTGTTTCGTTGGTTTGTGTTTCTGTCCTAAGACATTGTCCCCATCTGTCATTGAAGACCACGCCCGAGGCGATGGGGGGCGGGTGAGGGGGTCACCCGACGAAGATGAACGGTTCGTCACACCCTCCGCATGTGATGCCCTTGTCGAGGGCGCGTCGTGATGTCCTGATGATTGACCCGCAACCACAGACCGCCTTGAGGGCGTTCTTGTCGCGTCCCTTGGGCGTTTCTCCTCCGCCGACGAACAGACCTCCGCCAGTTAGCCCGCCCGATTTCTTTTCGTCGTAGCCTGAGGCGACCGCGATGCCGTCGTCGATGCGTCGTATCTGTGCGTCCCATTTCTTGGCGCAGTCCGTGCCGACGGTGGTCTTCGTCCATCCCGCCCAATGGTTCGGGGCGTATTCTTCTATCGTAAGACCGAAGAAATATTCGGCGGTCTGCTTGAATTTCTTGTTGTGTCGTCCGTTGACGTCGACATCTGCCACATTTCGCACGATGTTGATGGCGTGGGCGACCTCGTGGGCGACTGTCCCGAAGACGTCACGCCCGCCACGGGCGAGGTTCTCCGCTGAGACCATGATTTCGTAGAAACCGTGGTACTTGGTGACCGTGCCCAGTCCGATTGAGACCGCGAACGGTGCGTAGGCGTAGTCCTCGTCGGGCGCCTCGTAGGGCGTTGCCCACGTCGGGCGGGTAGTGATGTGACCCCACGCCCTGTCGTCGCGTTTGACCACGAAGACTACTGGCGGGAGGGTGACCGTCCCGTGAGAGACTTTCGTCACATGTTCGGCGAGGTCTGCATAGGTTGCGTGCAGAGCCTCCGTAATTGGCGCGAGAGAGACCTCTGCGAGGTCGCCCGTGCGCGTTTGTGTTGCCATTGCCTTGCCCCTTTCTTGTGTTGTGTTTTCCTGTCTTGCGTCCCGCATCGTCATCGAAGACCACGCCCAAGGCGTACGGGGGATGGCTAGCGGGTCAGATAGCCCATTCTCCGTCGGCGGTCATCCCGCATGCCTCGAAAAATCGGTCACGGTCGAACCGTGGATTATCGTTCTCGAACACCCTGACTAGCGCATCCTCTATCTCTTCGATGACATGGCGTACCTCTTGGGGCAACATTCCCCCGTTCGGTGCTCGCCTGTCTGCTCTCACCTTGGCAATCGCCTCGGCTATGGCTTGGTAGTCCTTGCGTGTCATTCCTTGCCCCTCTCTGTCGTGGACTCTCGTCCTTTTCCCTTACAAATACCACTATACAGGACAAGGGGCAGGATGTCAACTCAAAACACGTTACAATCGTATGACATTTTTCACCGAACACACGTTCGCCCGACACCCCCACACCACCAAACACACGTTCGCCCCCCCCATATCTTTTTCTGTTAGGCGACCCTAACACTGGGTGACTGCTTGCTGTTGTTAGCGTTTTGGTTGCGGTTGCTAGCGGTAGGGGTTATCTAATTGACTGGTCGGTTAGTTTTTCGAACTGGGGGTCTGCCGAGGCGCGCTTGACGGGGATACCTATATAGTGTTTTGAGCGGCATGCACATTTGTGGTTGGGGCTGTGGATAGGGTTGTGGTTGGCTGGGGATGAAACCATGCAGGGGGGTGGCTGGGGGTCTGGTTTGTTATACGGTTCGGGTGGGTGGTGTCTAACTGGTCGCAGCGACATGGACCCGTTCGCGCTCCCAACTCCTTCTTCCTTGCGGGCAAGCAAACGAAGTTTGCGCGGCAGCCCAACCGAACGAATGTGAGGGCGGGAGTCCCGACAAGCGACACATCCGATTAGCGCCTCCCCCACAGTTCCCGCCCCCGCGGAAGGTCGCCGTGGCAAATTTAGCCGACACCTTTGTTCCAGATTACGTTTCTGACGCTGCTCCCCTATGTCAACGCATGGGGGTCTACCCAGGTTCCCCTGTTTACTGCCCGCCACCTGCAACCGTGGTACGCACATGAGACTTGAATGAAGTTGACCGACAGCATACAACACACACAACATGATGCAACCATTCGTGTACGCTTATTTTCGCTCATGCAAGGGATACGCAAAATACCAGCCAACGACAAAGCAAAATTCTGGCAAGCAATCCACGCAGGGCACACCGTCAAAGACGCCTGCCGAATCGCAGGAGTCCACCAAAACACAGGCTACAACTGGGTCAAACGCTCTAAAGCCATCAAAGCCCAAGCAGACCTAGCCCAAGACGAACTCGACAAATTTGAACGCAGAAAAGGTGGACGTCAATGGGAAGCCGCCATGGATTTGCAGGAAGCAGGCGACCTTCCCCCAGCCATCCCGCTAGACCGTCTCACCGAAGAAGCCAAACGCGGACTCGAAGACTTTCAATTCTTCCGTGAGTATTATCTAGGGCGTGTCGAATCCCCATGGCAGGTAGAAGCCGCACTCGAAATAGTCAAACTCTTGGAATCTGAAGAAAAAGAATTCGTCTGCCTCAACGTCCCACCAGGAGCAGGAAAATCCACCTTGTTCCACGACGTCGCTGTCTGGGCAATCGTCCGCAACCGCGCCATCCGCGTACTCATCGGCTCCGCCAACCAGAACCTCGCCAAAATGTACAGCCGTCGAATCCGAGAAACCTTAGAGCGCCCCAACCCGATGCTCGCAGACCCCGAACTCGCCCGCAAAGGACTAGCAAAAGACGCAATGGGATGCCTCTCCATCGACTACGGACGCTTCAAACCCACCGACAAAGGTGCATTATGGCGCGCAGAGGAGTTCATCGTCGAACAATTAGACGGAAACGGACTCGACAACAAGGAACCAACCGTCCGCGCCTACGGTATTGACGCCGAATTCATCGGACATCGCGCCGATTTGTGCTTGTTTGACGACGTTGCCTCCACAGAAAACGCACGAGAATCCACAGCCCGTGACAAACTGCTCGAAAGATGGGACTCAATGGCAGAAGCCCGCGTCGACCCAGGCGGCGTACTTGCTGTCGTAGGACAAAGACTCGGAGCAGGCGACCTCTACGCCCACGTTTTATCCAAAGTCACCTACGAGTTCGACGAAGACGACTACGATGGCGAAGATGTCACGGCTACCACGATGCAGGACAAGCCTGAACCCCCCAAGAAACAGAAATATAAGCATATTGTTTACCGTGCGTACTACGAGGAGTTGGATACTGGTCCTAAAAGTCGGAGACATGATGCACCTCCTTACCCAAATGGTCCACTACTTGACCCCAAAAGGCTTTCGTGGAAAGATTTGTCGTACCTTCGACATTCAAACAATGAACGCTTCCGCGTCATCTACCAACAAGAAGACCTCGCCGACGAGTCATACCTCATAGACCGCACCTGGATAACAGGCGGAGTAGGAAAAGACGGCGTCCTATACCACGGGTGCATCGACCAAGAACGCCAACCCGAATACATACCCCCAAATCTTCAGCCCCCAGTCATCTCCATCATCGCAATCGACCCCTCCCCCACCCAATTCTGGGGACTCATCTGGATGCTGTACCAGCCCGAACACAACCTGTATCACGTTATAGATGTTCAGCGCACCAAACTCACCGCCGAAAACCTCCTCGGCTACAACACCACCACCCAGGAATACACAGGAATCCTCGAAGAATGGTGCAACCGCGCATACGACCTCAACCACCCCGTCACCCACATCATCGTCGAAATCAACGCCGCCCAACGCTTCCTCCTCCAACATGACTTCGTCCGCAAATGGGAAACTATGTGGTCATTGAACATCCTCCCCCACACCACCAGCCGCAACAAACTCGACCAAAACCTAGGAATCGAAGCCATCCTCCCACCCCTCGTGCGCTCCTCTGCACTCCGACTTCCATCCATGAGAGGCAACTGGAAAACCCTCGCCCTCGTCGACGAACTCTGCAAATGGACACGAGACAAAAAGAATGGCACCGACTTAGCCATGGCGCTCTGGTTCGCCTGCCTCCACGCACCCAACCTCGTCACCGTGAAACGCCCACCACGTCAATGGCGACCTTCATGGATATAACACAACTGTGTATGCTATAAGCCACAACCAAAATTTTTGAGGATGACGAGTGGCGAAAACCGTTGAAGAAATTGTAGCGCTGTACAAATCACGACGCGAAGCACAAGGACCAGTCCTCGCGCAAATGCGCCGCGTCCGCGACCTCGCCAACGGCGACATCATCGTCCCACTCAACGAACTTGACCGCAACGCCAAATCCTCTGTAGCCAACCTACTGGTTCAAGGTCTCGACCAGACCTCCATGCGAGTCGCATCAACCATGCCACTCCCATACTTCCCACCAGTCAAAGAAGGAAACGAACGCTCCAAAGAACTCGCTCGCACCCGACGCAAAGCAATGCTCTCCATTTGGGATAGCAACAAGATGGATTTGAAACTCCGTCGACGCGCACGCCACCTCCTCGCATACTCCAGCGCACCAGTCATGCTGCGCCCCAACTTCAAAACCTTGACCCCACAGTGGGCAACCCGCAACCCGCTCGACACCTACGCCGCACCATCCGACGACCCAGACAACATGGTGCCAGACGACTGCATCTTCACCTACATGAAGCCTGCATCATGGCTCTTCCAAAACTACGGTGAACAAGTCATCGGACGCCTTCGCTTAGGAAAAATCCGACACGACACCCAATACATGATTCTCGAATACGTCGACGAAAACGAAATCGTTTGCTGCGTCATGGGACCAGAAAACACCGAGGTGCTCTCCCCAGAAGAACGAGCAGGACTTGAAGTAGTCGAACTAGAGCGCATGCCAAACCGCGCCAACATGCCACTCGCAGTTGTCCCACAACGCATCTCCCTCGACCTTCCACGCGGACAGTTCGATGGAATCATGGGCATGTACTACACCCGCGCACGCCTCCAGGCACTCACCGAGATTGCGATTGAACGCGGCATCTTCCCCGACGAATACCTCGTCGCACGCCCTGGCGAGAATCCAGAAATCATCCAGATTGCAGACGGCAAGACTGGACAACTTGGTGTCGTCAAGGGTGGAGACATTCAGCAGTTGCAATCCAACCCTGGCTACAAGACCGATGTTGCGCTCGACCGACTTGAGCGACAGGAACGACTTGAGGGTGCTATCCCAGCAGAGTTCGGTGGCGAATCAGGCACCAACATTCGCACGGGGCGCCGCGGAGAATCCATCCTCTCGGCAACCGTCGACTTCCGTGTACAAGAAGCACAATCTATCTTCGCCCAGTCCCTTCTCGAAGAAGACAAGATTGCTATCGCAATCGAAAAAGCATATTGGGGTGGGGCATCAAAGTCATTCTTCATGCCAGGACGCCAGTCCGTCGGCAAGATTGACTACGTACCAAACAAGGTATGGGAAACCAACTTCCATTACGTCAACTACCCATCATCGGGTGCAGACGTCAACGGTCTCATCGTCGGTCTCGGACAGCGCCTCGGAACAGGACTTATGTCGAAGGAATCTGCGCGTGAAGCCGACCCGCTCATCACCGACCCAGAACTCGAAAAGGACCGCATCACCGCCGAATCCGTCGAAGCCGCACTGCTGTCCTCCATTCAGGCACAAGCAGCCGACCCGAACGGACCATACCAACCAGACGACCTCGCCTACCTCACCAAGTTGACCGTCGAAGAAAACGTCCCACTACACGAAGCGGTGCGTCGCACCAACGAGCGTGCCCAGCAGCGACAGGCAACCCCTGTAGAGCCAGGCGCAGCAGAAGCAATGCCAGGTCTCGCTATGCCAGGAATGGGAGCAGAAGCCCCAATGCAAGGACCACCACCAGGCATTGAAGGACTGCTATCCCAACTTGGCGGACCACAGGCGGGAGCAGCACAACCACCAGGAACACCAGGAAGCGTTCTCTCACTCGCATCAAGGCTGGGATAAATGGCAAAAAATTATCCAAACCGTTCCGACCTACGGAACCCCGCAAAGAAACTTGCTGTCCAAACCGCCCCATCGTCACAGTACGGTGAAGCGGCAGCATCACAACGTGCACAACAGGCTGTACCAATGGCACCATCCCCAACCGCGGCTGTCGACACCACGCCAACCGCACCACGTCCACGCCCAACACCAGGACAGTTCGGCGGATTAGACCGACCAACAGAACGCCCCCAAGAACCATTGACTGCTGGCGCACCTTTCGGACCAGGACGCACCCCTTCAACCCCAGGATTCGTTGCTCCACGCAACAACGACCCAGTCCTCAACGAACTCCGTGCCCTTTATGCACAGTTCCCGTCAGAAGATTTGGCTGACATGCTTGACTCTTACATTCGAGAAGGATACTGATGGTCGGTGGACTTAGCGCATTTGACCCTGTAAACAGAGACCAAAACGACAGGGACGCCAAATACAACATCGAAGAACAAAAAAAGTTCTCCAGCACGGTCACCCCACAACAGGCGCAAGCAGCAGCACAAATCTACAGAAACAGCCCATACATCCCTGCGCGAGTCATCCTCGACTTAGCAAAAGCGGGAGCATCGCAGCAGGCAATCGACGCAATTTCCCAGGTGTCCGCACAGAAATACGTGCAGAACAATCAGCCAAACCCGCAACCAAAAGAATCATGGTTCGCCCGTAACGTCTACGGCAAGGCTAAGGCTGCATCACGCTGGACGTTCGCAGCACTGCAGTTCGCACCAGACATCGCACAAAACGCAGCATCACAAGTCTTTTCAGGCAACGACCCAGCGGGTGTTGATGGTTGGTTCGCGTCAACGCAACTTGGTGCAATGGCATCAGGCAAAGACGCTGGACGCGGATTCTTTCTCGGTGGAGAAGCAGCAGACGACCAGGCTGAAAAAGCCCGCCAGTTCCGAGGGACCATCAACGGGCACGCATGGACAATCGGACGTGGCGCAGCAGACATTGTCTTCACACCAGGCTCACGTGAATATTCCCTTCTCTCTGGCTTCCTTGACGCCGCCGTTCAAATCTATGCAGACCCAACCATGTATCTCGGACAGGCATATAAGGCTGCTAAGACTGGTCAAGAAGCAAAGGGACTTATTGGAACCAAAGGAATCTCACAGAAGATTGCAAATGTTCTAACCGAACGCGGTCTTGTGGACACGGACAAGATTGAAAAGATAACCAATGAAGTCGCAGACATTGCAGGAAAGATTGCGAGAAATGATGCAGGTCTGACATCTGCAGAAATGGCGACATTCAACTCGTCCAAGTTCTCTCTTTGGTTTGATTCAAATAGCAAAGCAGGACGCATGGCGGCACGTATCTCTGAATATGCCGCAGAAGCAACCCGCAAGATTGCTGACAATGCGTTGACTGGACTTGCCGCACAACGCGAACGCGCTAAAGCCGCAGCAAAAATTCTTCAAGACTTCCCAGAAGGTTCAATCGACTTGGAGACCGCTCTCCGTTTCGCTAACGCAGATGACCCACTAAAAGTAAAAGCAACACTCGCATCTGCAGCCAACCTCAAAGGAACGACTGTTACACAACTCGGAGAGATTCGTGGACTTGGCGCAACCCAAGCCCTCAAAGAACGCGTCCCGCTTTACCGCACCTGGCGTAATAGTAAGTGGGCATCAGAAATCCCAACCGAATCGGTAATCATCAACGGCACCACCATGGACCGCACCCGCGGCGCATTGAACTACCAGAAATTTTTGAAAGGACTTGGCTGGGATAAAAGCACCGTTGTAACAGACAAAATTGCCGAACTAAAAACCGCAGTCGATAACGCAGTAGCAAATCAAAGCCTCGTCTTCAAATTCAATGGCAAAGAATACAACCTAATAGAAGCAGGCGCATTACAACGTGACCTCGAAAATCTTACACATGACAACTTTGTCAGCGATGCTATTGCCACTCTTTCAAGTGGTGACGTTGCTACACGACGCACAGCAATGGAACAACTGCATGAACGCTTCAACCGTATAATTTCGCTTGCCGTCGGCGGAGATGAAGACGTAACAAAACTCGCATACGACCTTGGTAAAAAAGAAATTGCCAGACTACGCGCATACGCTGTCGATGAAGCAGGGAACATTACCGACGGTGGAGCGTTCCAGTTCCTTCGCGATTTCTTGCCGCCAGACCAACTGCAGCGACTTGAATCAAAATTCAACCCAGAAGAACTAGCACGTCTGCGGTTCTCTGACCCGCAATCCCTTGTCCAACTCATCGACAACATGTATGTCATGCCCGACTACCGCAAGTATCGCGCACTTGCTGGAAACAAATGGATGAATGGCGTTCTTAGAAACGCATCAGGAGACCAGCGCAAACTTCTTGCCGCAGCAGAAGAACTCCAGCAAGAAGTATGGAAGCCAGTCATCCTCGCTACGGGTGGCTACATCGTCCGCAACATGATTGACTCCCATATCCGCATTGCTGCATCTGGGTACCAAGGCTTCTTCAGCCACCCATTCCAATACCTACAAGCCGTAATGGGAAAGACTTTTATTGGTGCGCTTACCACGGGGGAGAATGGGCGAGTTCGTACGTTCGAAGACCTTGGTCCAGAATTTGCTCGACAGTTCCGCGACGACATTATTGAACAGCATCGCCAAGCAAGTGGTGCAACTGTGTACCAATGGTTGGACGACCCAATTCACGCAAACGAAAATCTGTGGCGTAGCGAAAACTGGATGTCAATAAACCGCGGAAACGACCCAGCCGCACACACCCTTGGCTATGTCGACAACCTCGGTCAACTCCGCGCCGACCCCATCCACTCACGCATGGCAATGTGGTGGGACCTCCCAGCCGAACAACGCCAAGCCAACATGGTCAACTGGCTCAACAGTGAAGATGGCGCAAAATCAAAACAAGCCATCCTTGAATACTTCAAGCGCGGACGCCGAATCCAGGACCCAGTAACGGGACGCTCAGTATTCGAAATCATCGACGTTACTGACGATGTTGCCCTTGCTGCCTGGATTGACAAAACATCTACAGCACACGTATCGAATGTGTTGCGTGCCGAAAACGTCGTCGGTCCAGTCGACAAAGACCTCCGATTCATTGTCGCCCACGACAGGGTCCCTCTGCTTGAAGATGTGCGCGACCCACAAGGAGTCCTCATCGACGTACGAGTAGCGGACGAAGTTGGCGATATTCCGCTAGACACCGTCACCTACGCAAAGGGCGAAACCAGCAAGTCTCTTGGGGCAAATGTTGTTCTCGACGATGGACGCGAAGGCGTAATCACCAAGATTGAACGACGTCAAGTTCCAGACCCATTCAACCCAGGTCAAACCGTCGAACGCGAATTTGCTACCGCCCAACCTGTCGCCAAGGGTCGCGCATTTACGTCTAAACAAAACGATGCCGCCCTGCTCGGCAGCGACGCTCACCGCGAGTTCATCAACTGGAAGGGCGCACAAGGCAAGTTGTCACAAAACATCACTGTCGCGCAACGTATCGAACCAGGTAAAACAAAGGGACTCGCTCGCATCCACGATGCATATCAGGCTGGTGTCGGCTGGTTCTTCAACAATGTTGTCGGCGTTGCACAAAGCAAGTTGGAGCGTTCACCATTGTGGCGTCAAGCGTTTTACAAGCACGTATCTGAAAACGCAAACTTGCTCTCCCCATCGGAACAAGCACTTCTCAAGTCGAACATTGAAGATTACGTAGTGCAACTCAACGCCGACCTTGTGGCAGACGGCAAAAAGGCTAGTGTCACCGTACAAAAGTATGTCGGTGGCGAAGACATTTACAACAAAATCTTCGGCAAAGTATCAACGGGTGACGCTACTGTTGCCGAACTCGAAGCATACGGTGGACGAGTTGCATCCAAGGAAACCCAGCGGATTCTTTACGATGCCCACAAGAAGAACAACCTCGAAGACATGCTGCGCGTGCTCGCCCCTTTCGCTACAGCATTTCGTGAAACCCTCGGCAAGTACACCCAGTATCTTGTCGAGGACCCATCCAGAATCCGCAAGACTCAACTCGTCTTCAATGCAGTGAATAACAACAACCAGAACCCAGATGACCTGGGATACGGATGGTTCCAAAAAGACGAAGCCAGCGGCAAACATACCTTCAATGTCCCGCTCGGTGGATGGATTGGACCAATGCTTCAATTCCCTGTCAGGGGAGCGTTCCAGGTTGCGAACCTTCCTGGCGTCGGACCAGTCGCACAAATTGCGGCAAGCCAACTCATCCCAGATACCCCGAACCTCGACTTCGTACGTAAGATGATTCTGCCTTACGGCAAGCAAGGCGTCTCCACGCTTGCCCCACAATGGGCACGTCGTGGAATCGAAGCAATCCGCGCAAACACGACAGACATGTCTACGGTCTTTGGTCAGACCTACGCAGACGTCGCCAAGTATTTGGTCCAGAGCGGCGAGTACGACATGACCGACCCGAACGATGCCGCAAAGATGTATGCGGATGCAAAGAATAAGGCACGAGTTTTGGCTGGGTTGCGGGCATTGTTTCAGTTCACGGGACCGACCAGCCCACAAATTGACTTCCGTCTTGAAACCGATGGCGGGGACATCATGGCGTCCGCACTCTCACAAGAGTATTACAAACTTCAGAGTGAGAACCCCAGCACCGCCGCCCAAGAGTTCATCAAGAAATTCGGTGACGACGCGTTCGCATATCTCAGTTCTAAGACAGAATCCGTCGCTGGCGGTCTCGAAGTTTCTGACGCGTTCGGTGACTGGCAACGTAGAAACGGCGACCTGTTCGAACAGTACAAGAGCGTGGCAGGATACTTCGCCCCAAGCGGCGACGACTTCTCCTTCGAAGTATTCAACCGCCAAATCCAAAGAGGTGAACGTCGTCGACTTACACCAGCAGAGATGGTCGCTGCCGCCCAATACAGAATGGGCATGTCCATCTACCGTTCTAAGCGGGCAGAACTTGGCGACAAACTCAGCAAAGAACAACGTGACTGGCTCGCACAGTGGCGCGTCTACCTCAACCAGCAATACCCAGGATTCCCAGCCAAAGCACAGTTCAACCCTGGCGAATTCGACAAGATTATCGGCGACCTCAAGCGAGCCACAGAGGATAACCGCCTCGCCGACAACGACATTGCTGGAGCCGTACGCCAATACCTGGACGCCCGTGACAAAGCACTATCACAAGCCGCTGCTAGCGGACTGTCAGGCTTGTCTTCGGACCGCGCTCTACCTCTCCGCGAGTGGCTGAGTAGTATTGCTAACACACTCATCAAGCAAACTCCAGAATTCTCACGCATCTTCGAAGATAAACTTTCAGCAGAGGTAGACTAATGTCGGACACAGGAACAGGGCAGGGCACGGCACAGCCATCATCCACGCCCCCATCAATCGGCACTGGCTCAAGTTCGGCGCTCAGCCCAACCACCAAACTGCCGCGCCGCGTAGTCAAGGTAGTCGGAGATGTCAAGATTGACCCGAACGATATTGTCGATTCGGTAACCGTATCCCCTCAGGAAGCGACCTCTGCACGTATCCGTCAAAGTTCTGGCGGTTTCGGCTATATCGGACAGAACCTTGTCGATGCGAACGGTTCACTTGTCCGCGGTCAGTACGACCCAGAAACCGAAGCATACGACATTCTTGTCAACCTAGGCGACACAAACGAACGCCTCACGAAACTCCAGGCACTCAAGAATCGTGGACTCTACGGCTCCGCTAAAGTCAGTGTCACTGGGTTTGACAGCCAAGATTTGTCTGTCGCTAAAGACCTTGCTCGATTCGCTAACTCACGTGGCGTTACGGCAGATGTTGCTTTCAACATGCTTCTTACCGAAGTTGCCCCACAGGGCACTGGTCGCAAGATTCGCACGACAGCAAAAGAAGACATCCGTCAAACATTCCGCACCGTAGCCCGTAACACTCTTGGTCGTGAACTCACGCCAGAACAAGTAGAGCGTTTCGTCAAAGCCTACGAAGGAATGGAAATTACCGAAGGAACTGGTGGCGCAGCGGCTCCAACAATCCAGAACGCAGCACAGGCTGCCATCGAAACACAGTACGGTGCTGAAGCCAGCGCTGTCGGCATGCTTTCATTGTTTGACCTGATGGACCAGAAAATCAAAGGACTTGCATAATGGCAGCACAAGACGACCTCAAGGTTCTTGAAGAACTTATCAAGGACCCGAATCTCCGCCTTGGCGGTTCAGTCAAATACAAGAACAAGTTTTACACCCTCGCTCAACTTGTCGCCAAAAGGGACGAGGTAGCAAAAAAAATTCAGCAAGAAGAAAGCGCTGCGACACAACAAGAACAGGCTGGTCGCATAGTAACAAGGGAACAAAAGGCTGCGGCTAAAGCCCGTGTCGGCGAGATTGCCCAGGCTCGTGGACGCCTTGATGCAGCGATAGGAAATCTCAATATCGCTATCGACAGAGGTGGGGACATTGAAGGCGCGCAAAAAACCCTTGGCGAGGCGTATCGTGACTTGCAGCGCATCAACCCTGGCGACAAGATGCTCGAAGGCGTATCCATACCAACTTTGTCCCGTGGCGGTCAGCAACGCGAGGGCGGTACTGGTACAACCGCAACTGGGATTTTGGGTCCAGCCGACATCCGTGCTGCTGAACAGGCAACTGTTTTGGCGAACGAAGATTCGGCAAATTTGACGGTTGTCAAGACAAATGAAATTATCAAGAACGGTTACAGAATCCGAGTTGAAACCCTATCGAACGGGTCAACCCGTGAGATTACCCTTGGGAAAGTTTCTGACTCTGGTGGGGGCAACGGCGGTGGCGGCGGCGGTGGAACTGGTACTGGTGTAGCACCAAAAGCACCGAAGACTGGCAAGACAGGAGACGTAACCGCACAAGCAACGACCGACTGGGAAACCTCATTCCGCACAAACTTCCCATCACGCTCATGGATTCTCACCGATGTCGACCGTGCTAAGTACCCGCAACTATTTGCCTTGCTCGCCAAAGCGGACAGGGACAAAATGTACGACTCTGCTGAGGGTCAAAAACGTTTTCTCGCGGAACTTGAAGCAACCGACTACTACAAAGAACTCGCAACATCTGGCAAGGTCCGTGAAATCAAGGCTATTGTCGGCGACCTCGGGTTCGAGTCCACAGACTTCACCCGTTTCGTCAACCAGTCAATCAACTTCGGCTGGACTGGCGACCGTCTCAAGCAAGAAACCTACAAAGAAGTATTCCGCAAAAACCCAGACGGCACGTATGCCAACCCAACCGCAGTCACTCGCGCAACCAAGGGCGCTGACTATCTCAGCGTCGGCAACATAGCCAAGGCATACTTCAACACCGCATCCGAAGCAGGAATCCAAAGCGTCCTCACGGGTGTTATCACTAACGACGACTTCGCTCGTCAGCAACGTGAAATCGCCAAGACCCGCTACGGTCATCTCTCCGACCTAATTGACCAAGGCGTCACCCTTGATGACCTATCCGCTAGTTACAAGTCAGCCGCATCCAAGTTGCTTGAACTGGACCCGAACGCGATTGACATGTCTGAAGCCCAATACGAAATAGCCCTTGCATACGGTGGCGAGAACGGTCAGAAGCGCACCATGACCACTGGAGAATGGGAACGACTGCTTCGCACCGATTCCCGTTACGGGTGGGAAAAGACCGAGAACGCCAAGGATGAGGCACGTTCACTTGCAACTAATATTGCTCAGGCATTTGGGAGAATTATCTAATGTCAATGACCTCGCCTTTTTCTGAAATCACAATGGATGCTGGCGCCCGCGCCGCACAACTCCGAACACCAACAGAAGGACTTGTTACACGTGATTCGACGATTGTTGAACCAGTCAATGTGACGCGGGACAAATGGGGACGTCTCCCTGGGGACCCTGATTATGGCAAGGACCCACAAGGCGGTGGCGGAGGTGGCGGCACTGGTGTCCGTGTCATGTCCGATACGGAAACCGCTACCACTATTCTTCAGAACACCCTCAAGTACTACGGGCTGGATGACCCTGAATTGGTGACTTCAATCAAGAGCGCTCTCGCAAACCGAATCATCACAGGCAACTCAACGGTGGATGAAATTGGTGTGCAACTCCGTGAAACCCCAGCGTTCCAAAAGCGCTTTGCCGCGAACGAAGCACGACGAGCCGCAGGCAAACCCGCCTACTCTGTTAGCCAATACCTCCAACTTGAATCCTCATATCGCAACACGCTCCGTGCCGCTGGCATGCCAGAAAACTTCTATGACACCCCAGAAGACTTCCAGCGCTTCATCGCCAACGACGTCTCCCCAGACGAAATCCAGTACCGTGTCCAGCAGGGCTACCAGGCTGTACAGGAAGCAGACTCGACTGTTGTCAACGAACTCAAGACCCTTTATGGTCTCAAGGACAGCGAGATTGCAGCCTTCTTCATTGACCCGAACCGTGCCCGTGACAGCGTTGTTCGAGCAGCACGAGCCGCAGAAGTAGCAGCCCAAGCCCGTACCCAGGCAGGCATCGGATTGGAAGCCGCACAAGCCGAACGTCTCGTCCAGCAAGGAATCACCGAACGCCAAGCACAAGTCGGATTCCAACAAGTCCAACAGGCACAAGAGTTGCTCTCACCAATCGGCGGAGAAGAAGCACTCACCCAACAGCAACTCATTGAGGGCGTACTTGGCACCTCTGGTCCCGCAGTACAACGAGTAGAAACCACGCGACGTCGCCGACGCGCATCATTCGAACAAGGCGGAGCCGCGGCACTCGGTCAAGTCGGGCAATAGTTGCATCCTGTCTTACGACCGATTACTGTAACTACTGATACTTTCGAGTAGGAACCTGTGCGGGCGCCCCCCGACCCGCACGGCGCATATGGGGTGTACTAATCAACAAACAGCCATCACGACCCTCCAGCGTGATGTGGGTAAAAGGAGAGTGCCATATGTCACAGTTTGACAACTACGACAGCGAAGACCAGATGGAAGAAACCGAAACCCGTAACCCAGTTCGGGCAAGGATGAAGCAACTGGAAAAGGAAACCGAAGCCTTGCGAAAGCAGGTAGCGGAAGCCGAAGCCGCAAAGAGAGAACTGACCTTCGTCAAGGCGGGCATCGACCCGAATGACCCGAAGTTCAAATACTTTCTCAAAGGCTACGACGGTGACCTTACCCCAGAAGCCATCAGGGAAGCCGCTGCCGAGGCGCAGTTGATTTCTACACCACCATCACCCGACCAGACGGATGAGGCGAAAGCGTGGAACCGTACCGCAAAAATTGCGGCGGGTTCACAAACCGCACAGCCGCCAGTTGATTGGGCGAGAAGGTTGCAGGAAGCAACATCGCCACGGGAAGTTGAGCAGATTCTTGACGAGGCACGAACAGCACTTCAAAATCCGTAACAACTAACAAAGGAAACAATCAACATGGCAGGCGAAACCACAACCTCGTCCCTCTCTGTTGACCAGGTTGCATTTGACCGCCTCGCGTATTTCGCGTTGCGTTCGGAACTCCTGTTCGACCAGGCAGCAGACGTTCAGCCAACCCAGCAGGCAATGCCTGGCTCGGGCGTCACATTCACCATCTTCGCAGACATCGCAGCCGCGACGTCGACCCTCAACGAGGTCACCGACGTCACCCCGACCGCGCTTGCTGACAGCCAGGTGACCGTCACCCTCTACGAGTACGGCAACGCAGTCGTCACCACCGCAAAGTTGCGTGGCACCGCGTTCCTCGACGTCGACTCCGCAGCAGCCAACATCATCGGCTACAACGCTGGCGACTCGATGGACCAGGTCGTCCGCGAAGTTCTCGCAGGCGGAAGCAACGTCGTGTACGCAACGGGTGGCAGCACCACCCCGTCCAGCCGCACCACGGTTGCCGCAGAAGACATCATCGCCGCTGACGACGTCCGCAAGGTTGTCGCACAGTTGCGCGGAGCCAACGTCGCCACCTTCAACGGTGACTACATGGGCTTCATCCACCCAGACGTGTCGTACGACTTCCGTTCGGCAACCGACGCAGCAGCATGGCGCACGCCAGCAAACTACGTCAACCCAGAGGGCATCTACAACGGCGAAATCGGCAAGTTCGAGTCGGTTCGTTTCATTGAGACGCCACGCGCCAAGGTGTTCGAGAACGCCTCGGACGGCTCTGGTTCAACGGGAACGGTGGACGTGTACTGCACGCACATCATGGGACGTCAGGCTCTCGCCAAGGCGTTCTCGACGCAGGACGGAAACGGCGCAGTGCCGAAGATTGTCCGCGGCAACGTCACCGACTACCTCATGCGCTTGCAGCCTTTGGGCTGGTACTGGCTGGGTGGCTACGGTCGCTTCCGCGAGGCTTCGCTCCGTCGCATCGAATCGTCTTCGAGCATCGGCACGAACTAACTAGACCCAGTCTGGTTTAGAGAAGCCCCCTGCTTCGGCGGGGGGCTTTTCTATTTGCTACACTCTTAGCGATGTCAATTTCCAACTACGCCGAAAACGCATTACTTGACACTCTAAGGAATCAGTCGTTTGCTGTCACAACCACCTACGTCAAGTTGCACACTGGAGACCCAGGGGAAGATGGGACTGGCAACGCAGCCACCGAGACTACTCGTAAAGCGGTTTCGTGGTCGGCTGCTTCGTCGGGTTCGATGGCTTCTTCTGCGACTCTTGAATGGACCAACGTCGCGGCAACTGAAACGTACACACATTGGTCGCTTTGGGACAATGCTTCTTCGGGTAACTGTTTGTGGTCTGGCGCTCTGTCTTCTTCCGCCGCTGTTACTGCTGGCGACACGTTCCAAATCACTTCTCTCACCCTGTCGCTCGACTAGCCGCTAGGGGATAACCCCTTATGGCTATCACTGCGGTAACAGGATTTACAGAGGGATTCGTTGACACACACCCGTTTTATCGGGCGACCTACTTCCGCACAATTTCCAGAACTGCCACAGGTCCAGGGAACGGCACACAGCAAACCGCATCAGGGCGCGTGGTCAGCCGCCTTGACCGTCTCGTCGACTACCACACAGGTTTCTACGGTAACGGCGGACGTTTCTATCTTGGCGTACGAGCGACCATCACTGTCACTGCCACTGCCACAGGTACGGGCACGGCGTCTTCCACAGCCAACGTCCTCAAGCAACGCACCGCTACGGGTTCTGGTACTGGCTCAGGGACAGCAACCAGAAAACTTGTAGCCATCCGCAACGCTACTGGTTCTGGCACGGGCAGCGCATCATCCGCAGAAAATGTTATTCGCTTCTACAGGCGCACGGCAACTGGCTCAGGAACAGGCACATCGCAAGCACCAGGTGTTCGTGCTGTCGTAAGACTGGCAACAAGTTCAGGCGTAGGTTCAAGTACGGCAGATTGGAATATCAACCCTGTCCGCACCGCAACTGGGTCAGGTATCGGTTCGTCTGCTATCGTCGTCACCCGTGTTGTACCTAGAACCAGCAGCGGTCAAGGCATTGGCGGGTCGTCGTCGCAGCGGATTGTCGTTGCGCTCCGAACGGCAACGGGTGCGGGAACGGGTACGGGTACGGCGGTCGGCGCTAGAGCGCTCAAGCGAACTAGCACAGGCTCAGCCGAAGGAACGTCTACATCTACTTGGGTGAAGTCCCACATCTTCCGCGTACCAAGTACAAGAGAATACGCATGGGCTGAACGCCTTTCCGAAGACGCACCAGACAGATTGTTCTTCCATACCCCGCAAGGTATCCGCGCCAAAAATCTCTACCGCCTTAGCAACGGAACCTACACAACAACCGACCCGCGCCGTCCAGAACTCATCACCCGCACCTACTACGGCGGGCATGACATATTCTTGACCGACGAAGAAGTAACCGAACTCACCGCCGCAGGATACGGAGCAAGCATCACCTAATGGCAACCTTCACCCCACCAGCCGATAACTTCGTCGTACCAGCCATCATTCAAGATGTCATGTCCATGCTGCCCATCAGCAAAGAAGAACGCCTTGCCAACAAACTCGGTGTCCATATCGAAGCATCAGGCAGGGGCAGAAACATCTTTCTGCTCACCAACGGAACCTACACCGAACGCCAACCATCCGACTACACCCTTATCTCCAAGGTCTACTATGGTGGGCACAGTACAGAAGTGGACGCATCAGAAGTCGCATCATTGACCGCCGCTGGATACGGAGCATACATATCGTGAAGCACAGAGAAACCCATCCGAACCTGGATGTTGAAGGCTGTTTCGGCTGTCGTGTCGCAGGTATCCGAATGGGTACCAACTCCACCACATCGCGGGGCGCTAAGGTGGCGGAAATAAATCAGACAGAACGAAATTGGAATAAGGACATGCCCGCCTATAAGCGGCTCCGCGCAAACGGGTTACAGCCGAAAAAGATAGATGGTGCAGCCGAGGTTGAGAAGAAAGCGCAGGAATCATGGCAGGTAGAAACGGGGATACTGCCAAACGTTTAGCGTTCATCGGACCAGACCTGCCCCATGTCGGGTACGGTCGCATGTTCGTCTCACTCAGAGACACCCTCGCCACCAAAGTCACCCTCAATGACCGTGCCGAGCATGTGGTGTATGCGATGCAACCAGACATGGTCAAAGGCTGGTATCACGGGCAGAAAGCCACCATCCTCACCATGTGGGAATCAGACAAACTCCCACCAAAATTCTTCGAGTACCTCCCCCAATTTCAAACCGTCATCGTTCCCTGCCTCCACAACTTTGACCTGTTCTCTCAATACCACGACAACGTCCATGTGATACCACTCGGGATAGACCGCACCATCTGGCACCCGAACCCGCAACCCAAAACTGACCGCTTCAAGATTCTGTGCGGCGGGTCCGAATGGCATCGCAAAGGACTCGATGTTGTCCTAGACGTTTTCAACATGTTAGGTATGCCTAACAGTGAACTGCACATCAAGATAGTCCCGCCGTACAGGTCTGCCCCAGAGCGCATCGACTACCCGAACGTGGTAGTGCATCGAGATTGGATGACTCTGGAAGAAGAAGCCGCCCTCATGCACAGCATGGATTGTTTTGTGTCTGTTTCCCGTGGCGAAGGCTTCGGACTCATGCCCCTTCAAGCAATGTCCGCAGGCATCCCCACCATCCTCACCGACGCCCACGGTCACCGAGAATTCTCAGACCTTGCCACCCACCGCATCTCCACCACCCCACAACCAGCAACAATCGGCAAATGGTCGGACATTGGCAACTGGGAAGAACCCAACCGAGAAGAACTAGCCGAAGCCCTCTGGGACATGTACAACAACCGTGACCGCTACACCCAGCAAGCAATCGACATCGCCCCAGAAACCGCCGCGTTCAACTGGGAAACCTCAGCCAACCAACTACTCCAAATCATCAAACCCACTACCCGCACCGTAGGTACCAACTGGGTCCGAGCAGGCGACGTCACCACCCCAGTCCGTGTCAATCGCCGCATCAAAGCCGACATCGGGGCACACAGAATCGACCTTGCCCCTGGGCAGACTTATCATGTAGTGTTGAACGTGAGAGACGTTCTCAAAGAATCAGGCTACCTTCTGGAGGACCAGTGAAGAAGCCAACTAAAGCACAGAAGAAAATTACCAAGGTGATGCGCGAGTACAAGGGTGGGACGCTGCGCTCTGGCAAGGGGGGTCCTGTCGTCAAGTCCCGTAAGCAGGCTGTCTCTATCCCGCTGTCCAGTGCTGGAAAGTCGAAGAAGAAGCGTGGCAAGTAAAAAGGCTTTCTGGGATAAAAAGAATCCCAACAAGAAGTCAACCCCGTTGACCCCGTCGCAGAAGTCTGCGGCAAAAGCACGAGCAAAGAAGGCTGGGCGTCCTTACCCGAACCTCGTCGACAACGCATGGGCGAAACGCAATGGCTAAGTACCAAGGCAAGAACGTCTCGCTGAACAGTCCGCGCCCTATCAAGAAGGGTGAGCCAGGGTACGGTCGCAAGAAGTCGGTGGTGTATGTATCGGCTGGCGAGCAGGTGAAGCGTGTGATGTTTGGTG
>Ga0070749_10000318_pt1 | contig 32043 bp, 44 predicted proteins | sample VirMetDEL_Nov_18_FD_75180 | JGI IMG/M metagenome (GOLD analysis project Ga0070749, IMG submission 75180) | Aqueous microbial communities from the Delaware River and Bay under freshwater to marine salinity gradient to study organic matter... | ecosystem: Environmental > Aquatic > Marine >...
CAGTGGGTGCCACTGGTGGTGCGGCTAGTGTAACATTAACAACCACAGAAATGCCATCACATACACACGGTCATAATTTTACTGGCACCGCCGCGACGGCAGGTGCTCATACACATAATTACAACAGTAGAGCATTAGATAGAGGCAAACCTGGGACAAGTGGCGCGAGAATGTGGTCTGAAGATAACAATAATACTTCAACGACGACGGAGGCGGGTGGTCACTCACACACTATTACTCTTAGTGGTACAATAAACAACACAGGTTCGGGAGCCGCACACGAAAATAGACCCCCTTATTACGCATTATCATACATCATGCGATTAGATCAATAATTTAATTAAATTATAATAAATAAATGCGTGTCGTATTCAAACCAAGTCCTTCTGTATCACACAAATACAGAGTTGTGTTACCATCAAAAGTTGCATTTGACATTGGTAGTATCCATACAGAAGATTATACAGATCATAAAAATACAAGACTTATGAGAGCTCATTTAATTCGAAGAGGTGCAAAAATTCCTAGAGAAGTTCGTATTGAAACGGATGAAAATGAAATACACAGGGGAATGCTTCATGTCAATGAAAGTTATAATGAAGATTGGGATGACCCTCATAATAAACTCTTTTGGGATAGATGGTTGCTATGGTCTTACACAAATGTAGAACATTCCAAACTTTGGTTGGCTATGAGACATGGAATACTTTTTATGCCATACGATGATAATTTTACGTGTATTTAAGTGGGAGACTTATCAATACGATAGTAGTAAAACATATAATTTTACATGAACTTATACAAGCTTTCTCTTGAGAGAAGTTCATTTATTATATATGTATAATATAAATGCGACGAGCAGTTTCTACAGTTTTGACGGAGGCGACAGTTATTGGTGCGATAAGCGTGTTGTTTTATTACATTTTATTAAAACTTGGTTTTAAAGGTTTAGTTAATTCATTCTTGATTGGTTTTTTACTTCACTTATCTTTTGAATATTTCCCCAAACGCAATTTAAATGAATGGTGGTGTAAGAAAACTTTTTAAATTTCTTCAATTGGAATTTGTAAATATTTAAGACTATCAAAATAATTGAGAGCGCTTTGAATGGCTGGACAAGGAATATTTTGACACAAACAATGATTAACAAAAAGTCTTGTATCATGATGTGTTAATTCAAGAACATCATATAATTGTTGCGTTGAATAAAAGTTCATCGGACAAGAAATTCGTGTTGCTGAATTAATAGATTTCATAACAGAGGGAATATCCATTTTTTCATGAGAATACATAGAAATACCTTCCAAGAATACACACGCATAGAAAAAACGCAATGCATTCACAGCAACATACGGAGAAAAATATTTATTTTTTGGAACCGAGGTGTTAATATATTTCATATAATTGTTCATATTCTTTGTTTCAATAGAGTTGTTAATGACAGGACTTAGGACACCTTGTTCATACCTAAATCTTTCGTATCTTTTATCAGTATCAAAATTATCAACAACGTTGAAATTTGATAAAATAATACCCTTGACATCACTGTCATTAGATTGTTTCAAAATGTGTGAAAATTTTGTATTATCTTGTTCAGAATACGCAAAAATATCATAAATTCCTTGAAATAGTGCCTGTCTCATAACGTTATAAATCATTGTGTAATATGAACATTTTTCAGGGTTTTTGTCAATGTAATACATTGAATGACAGATCTCATTGAAAAAGAAAAGATTTTTAAAACCTTTCATAGGACCGCTGACCATAATATTAATACCATTGTTGTTAGACGCAAGAGACCCAGAAACATAGTTGATTGACTTGCTTTCAAAAGATAATGAAATTGGGCTAATATCCTTGAAATAGTGTGGTCCAAAATCAATAAGAGTGTCACCAGGTTCAAGACACTTACACAGGTTTTCAATGTTTTTCATAGAATTTTCAGTGTTCATAATGATACGAGGACTTTTCATCTCAGTAATAAAGTCTTTAACGTGCGAAGTTTTATTTGTCATAATAATTGACGGCACGTTCCATTTTTTATTGGCATGAAAACACAAAGTTTGAGCGATAGTGTCGGAACCGATAATAGCCTTAGAAGACATCTTGTCTTTGTTGAATGTATGTCTCAATTCTTTAACAAGTTTGACTTAGTTAGAAAATCAACACAAAATTGTATCATCTTTACATTCACGGCATTTCCAACCTGTTTAAAAATACTTTTTTCTTCGTACTCAAATGTATCTGGAAAAGATTGAAGCCTTAAAAGTTCTCTCGCATTTAATGTTCTACGAAGTGGTCCATATATAGGACACGTGTTCATAGCCACCAATGTAGGAATGTAATCTATTTTTTTACACCGAACACCAGAACTTCGGGGTGTCCATAAAACCTCATTCATACCATTTTTTTCATCACCAGCCTGCCACTCAAATTTACGAACAGCACCTAACCATAGAGGCTCACTACGAGATTCAAATAACCAAGGAGATAAAAGGCTTTTGTGTGCTTTAAAAAATTCTTTATTCTTATCAATCCAAGATGTATATTTTAAATAAAATGTATCATCTGGTTCAAATTCTTTGTCCCAACAATCAGTCCATATAGGGAATTTAGGTATTCTTATATTATTAGTTTTTAATAATTTTATAAATCTATCCCAAACTTTTTCAACAATTTCATTTTTGGGAGAAAGTCTCGAATTATCATCACTATTAATAACACTATCCACAAAAGTTGTCAAATATTTTTTAGGATTTTTAGGTAATTCTGGAAATTTTTCCAATACACCCAAATCATTTCTTTGACATAGTATAACAACACGCTCCCTATTTTGTGGAACATTAAAATGAAGTGTGTTCAATACAATAGGTTCATCATATGTATAATATCCAAGATTACCTATATTTTCATGAATAACTTTCCAAGTATTACCATCATCGTGTGTTTTTAGATTTCGAACATTTTCCAATATAATATATTTTGGTTTGTGATATTCAATGATTTCACATATTTTAAAAAATAAATGACCTCGTGTATCATCAAATCCCTTTTGAAAACCAGCCTTGCTAAAAGGTTGACAGGGGAAACCACCACAGAGTATATCAAATTCTGGTATATTTTCAATAGAAACTTCACATATATCACCCTTGGGTATGAGACCATAGTTTGAAGCGTATACGCGACGACATGATTCATCTATATCAGAGGCAAAGACACATTCGTGTCCCGATTGGGACAAGGCTTGGTGAAAACCACCGATGCCACAAAATAAATCAATAAATTTCATTTAATTATTAAATGTTCTAATCTTTATCCATTATTCCATCTATTATATTCCACGTGTATTCCTTTTCACTTTTAAATTCGACGTACCAACCATTATTCATTGAATTATAAATAATTAAATCATGGAGAGATTTCTTTTTCAAAACATAATCTGTTTTGTTGTTTGAATACAATATAATGTATTTATTCGCTATATTTTTATCAATGATATAAATACCTCTTTTAATTTCTTGTTCTGACGAATACCATTTCTCACTTTTCAAATTAATCAATAATATATCGTGCTCCAACTCTTTTCTTTCAATCGTAGGGTTTTTAGACCAACACAAAGCGATATCATTACCGCCATTTGTTAAAGTTTTGATGGAATACGGGGTATTTTCAAACATGATGTCCGCTTGACCCTCGTGGTATTGTACGAATGCGTGATTTTTTTCTAAAATTTCATTAATCATTTTATCGATTAAAAATCCTCTTGTGAGGCCCGCACCATTGCCTTTTATGGCATTTTTAATCGCATCGGCATAATCAAAAATTTTCTTAAAGTCACTGTGATATGTGTGTCTAATCTCACATATCAGAGTTGCTATATTGGAATTAAATGCAAACTGTTGCATTTGTTCTTATTATATATATGATTTAAATCTTTAAAGATGATAATTGTTTAACTACCTTTTGTAATTCTTTAGCATTTTTAATTGCTTCTTGAACACTTTTCTTGTAATTTTTCATAATCTTATTTCTTTTTTTCATTGCGTTTTTGACTTTGTTTAGATTTTTCTTTCTCATCTCGTTTACATTAAAATAATTAAGAGGAGATATTGGGGATCTAGGGGACTTCATTATAATATATTCATATAAAATTATTTTACCTCCAGACTATGCCAGTTTAAGAGAGATAAATCACTTTCAGAAGTCCAAGGATACATTGGGTAGTGTGTATAGTTGTATGGTTTTACACCGTTTCTCATACATTCCAAACATACCTTGTAATCATCATCAATAATGGTGTCAATTTTTAAACTTTTACATATCTCAACTTTTGGAATTTCATCAATAGTATAACTATTTGTCAATATCAAATCATCAAAAATACCCGGGAAGTAGGTTTCAAGCCATAATTCTGATTTTTCTCGGACGACATCTTGTCTCCCTGAAACCACATAGACTTTGTGTGCCTTTTTACGAATTTCTTCGAGTTTTTTACGAGCACCGATGATTGGTTTCAGATTATAAAATTCCTCCGAGTTGTAAAAATCCAAGACCATCTTCCGTGATTTATGTTCTGGAATATCAAAAATGTTTCTGTACACATACGAATACTTTCCAGAAGGTAAATGTCTCCCGTGGTATTTTGCGAGATTGGGAAGAAAATGAACGAGAGTTTCATCAATATCAATGGCTACGCGGTTCATTTTGTAAAATAATAATCTATATTCTTTAATAATGACATACGCAGTTGTCGATTATGAAAGGATGAAAAGACTTGAACCACCACCCAAAACGAACATTCCCATGAATTTTAATACATTTTGTGTTTTTATTATTTTTATTGTAATTCTTGTATTATATAGAAGATATATAGTGGTTAAGCAGAACCGTGAACGATACCATACTTAACGCATTCTTTTGAATCTAAATAAACATCGTGTTTCATGATTGTTTTAAAAATTTTATCGGGGATTTTTGTTTTTGTTCTGTACACGTGTTTTATTCTTTTCATAAATTTAGAACACGTCTTAAATTCATCCTTGAGATCTTGAAATTTACCCCAAAATTCACCAGTTGCGATTTGGTGAATCAAAATAAACGCAGATTCGCCCATCAGTCTCTTTGAACCAGCCAATAAGATAAATGTCGCGGCACTACAACACACCCCTTGGGCTACAGTGGTGACTTTAATTTTAGATTTCTCTATAATATTCATCGCAGCGATACCAGAAAACATATCACCACCACCACTATTTATAGTAATTTTAATTCGAGGCTTACACCCAGGATTGTCAATCTTTCGCTTCAAAAGTTCATTTTCAAGGCATTTAAATTTTTCGATGAAATTTAAAATACTTAAATCATTAATTTCACCAAAAAAAATAATTTCATTTCCAATAACTTTACACATTGGTTGATCATACATGATTTCATCCTCGATTGATGACATTCTTGAGTTCTTTTTTTATGTTATTCACGTCTCTTGGCTTTAATTTATTTCCGACACATAAGTGATTTATAATGTCAAAATCAGTCGCATCCACATTATACGTTAAAAGTTTATTTATATCACCAACTTTAGCATATTTTTGTAATAAATAAATACACTCTCGATTCATGTTTGTTGGCCCCTTTTTTATTATATTTTGAAGACGGTGATGGCGCATTTTGTAATTACCATTCTTAGACCAACAACTCCCCGCTTTAATATCTTCTGGTTTCAAAGGTTTGCCTAAATATAATCGTGTATTACGCACAACTTCATTCACAAAAAATTTCATTGAACCCCAATCACCATCGTATATTCTTGTATCGTATGCATCCGCCAAGGATAAACCATTTATTACTTTCGCCAAATTGGTTCCATCGGAAAATATATAATTTTCGTGAACCATATCCCAAAAACTTCCATGTTCTTGGAGTGTGTCCTTTATAGAACTTTCATATTTTATTTCACATAATAGTTGTATAATGTAATCCTTTGTAGATAAAAATATATCTTTAGTATCCGGAAAATCTTTATACATTAAAAAATTATGTATATTACCATTTGCATCATTCGCAGCCTGTGCATACATATATTCTGTTCCAACAGGTATCAATGATAAAAGTTCAGATACGGTGGGCTTTTCAATCACAATATTTTCAAAATTGGGATACATATAATATTTTTCACATATAACGATAAAAGCACCATCATGTTTTTTTATACCGTTTGATATGTCATCAACCATTTTTTTATAAAGATTTATTTCATAATCATAATCATCAATAAATATATGTGTTTCGTTATTATCAAGAAAATCTTTGAAACGAATATTTTCACAACACATTTCAAAGTGTTTAAAATTTTGTAATACATCTTTGACGACTGTTGTTTTTCCAACCCCAGGTGGTCCCGAAACGAATACATTCTTCTTTTGACACACTAATTCATATAGACGCGATCTATATTTTTCATTCAGCGGCTTTTCGCTTATCTTTTTTTCAGATGTTATTTTAATGAAGCGATCCATGGATGAACTTACTAATCAAGCCATAGATTTAGTGCTTGAAAATAACGCACTACATAAACGTGTACTAGAACCTTTAAAGCAAAAAATTATGCCATACGTCATAGGTTTTGTCTTGTTCAATCTCATGATTCTCATATTAATCATCTATATACTCAATCTTCTTTCTGACTAACGACTTTGACTTCTTTCAATTCTTTCTCCATCAGTTCTGTCTTATCCTTCAATTCCTTCATAACATCACTTTGAATTGATACTATTCCTGAATTTTTCAAATTTTCTAATTCATCGTAAAGAGTTTGTTTGGGTGAAACATATATCTGTGGTTCCGATATAACCTTTGAAACTACAGATGGAACATCCTTTTTTAATGTATTAGTCACACGTTTTATATTCTCTGTTATGGCTTGATAAGGATCTATAGGCTGAATATGCATGATTTCTGGTTTGAATATATTTGATTTACCAAATTCTTTTTCAAAATCAATTAAAATATCACTCGGAACAGGGGGGGACTGTTCTATAAGTCTATCATATTCCGCTCTACACTGTTCTATCATATCTCGACCATCCATAGCACGTTCATCTAAGGGGAGTGTCAATTCGAGACGAATAGTACGGGATAATTTACCGTATTGCATTGATGCTACTCTATGACTTTCCATAAGCTCATTAATTTTCAAAAATTGCATGATAGTCGCAATGAGACCAGCGATCAAGTTCATGCCACCGATGATAGAAGGAACTATGGGTCTTATACTCGCAGGGAATTGTTCCTGAGCAAAGTTGGCTGTACCTGTTATAGTAGAAAGAACAATAACGGGTAATGTAAAACGCATAGAAAGTTTTTTAAACTTATTGAACGCTCTGTAATTCATATATCTATAGCACGCACTCGCCTCACCCCAAGTCTTCAATATCTTTTCTTGTTGTGGATACCATAATTTAACGCGTTTGGCGATGGCTTTATCTATTTTCTCCATTTATTTTAGATGAACATTATTTTCTTGATACATCTAATTATTCTGTTCACGGGAATAATAACACCAATTATTGCACCACCGAGAATACTCAGAGTATATTCAATTATAATTGTCATATTATTTTTCCACTGGATGACAAATGATGATACTTGTATTTTGACGCAACTCGAAACAAAAATAACTGGGAAATCCAAAGATGAAACTTTTATAGGCAGGGTTATCAAACCAATCTATAAAATAGACGAGACGGATTCTAAATTATTACTAAAAATTATATTCTTTCTTTTGTGGATGCTTACACAATATAGGTTAGGTAGGCTTAACCCAAGCGAATTCCTCAAAAACTAAATTTTCTTCTAATTTCTTCTTCTTATATTTCATGGAGTTTATATAATTTTGATAAATTAACATACACACAGCATCCGCTATATCATGTTTTCTATCAAGGTTCATATAATATTCATTGTCTTCTAAATATCTTTGTGCAATCTTTTCAGTTCTTTCTTTTCTCTGTTCATAGTTCAAATTATCAAATCCAAAATAAGAGTGCATAGCATTTGGTGAAATAAGAGAAGTTTTGTGTTTAAACATATAATGTATGAGAACTTCAATATTTGTAAATCCACCCGGTGGTTGTCTCTCAATAATAATTTGGTCGACACTCTCAAATATGTTTTTTCTATCGTCTATCATTAATGGAACTAAATCAACTATATCATTTGAATATATATATTTATATTCCTCGAGAGAAACTTTCTCAACGTATTCTACACAAATATTTGTATCATAACAATTCGCTACGACTAAAGCCAAATTATGATAACCTATATCTATACTTAAAATACGTACCATACTTAAAGTTCATTCAAACTCTTTAAATATAAAATATAAACATATAGTAAATGAAGAGACAGGAATCCATATTGGTACTTATTTTAGTTTTTGCTATTCTCACCTTTGTTGTTGTTTATACAGGGACACAACAGAACACACAGCCACAGCCACAGCCAGTGCAAATAATCAATCCTGTTCCACCACCACAACCACAAAAAAATGGACAAGATCGTCCCGATACACGCCTTAACCCAGAGTTTAGAGGACCACCCTTGAAATATTATAAACCTGGAGCCACACAACAAATGGGTTTATTAATAGATCCAACCACAAATGAAACTCTTCCATTGTTTGGTAAAGAAGTATATGGTCGAAGAGACCAATACAATTATTATACAACTCTTTCAGATGCTCACAACCTATTCCCAGTACCATTATCACATAATAACAGAGATTGTATGGATACACAAGTTGGGTGTCAAGAACTCTATGGGGGGGAAATGGTGTCAGTCGTTGGAAGAAATAATGATTTTGAAACAAAAATGTATAAAACTGAAAACTTTTTTTAAAACTATACATTAGATTAGGAGGATGAATGAACTCAAAAATGTGATGGAAATCATTGATAGACACTCTAATATCATACCAGAAGGCGACTATTTGGAAATATGCAATAATTTGAGAAAAGCATACAAAGTAAAAGAGGGTCATTCGACACTTTTTGATTATAGCGATACTAATACTATCTTACCAAATATATCAAGTGTATATTTCGAAATGGAATTTTATGATAGAGCGGCTGAATTAGATTATGATTTTTTAAGTCATCAAATGACTTATTTATTAAGTGAAAAGGAAGCACATTTACCCTTCCAAAGGGCATCTAAAACTATACAGAATATAACGGTTCGTCATTACTGTGAAAGATACGGAATAGAATTATCAGAATACACACCTAATGTATTGAAAGTATATCTCGATGAAAATAATATCTTGAAAGAAAAGGGTTTTACAAAATTCTTTAAAGATTTATGTCGTTCTTATCTTCAAATGGAAAATAATTTTAGAGAAATATATAGAAATAATATAAATAATAGAATTCAAAATTTGAGAGAACTTTCTAATGAAATTTAATACCAAACTTCTTGGTCATTATTTTTTTTGCTCCATTCATGGATGGAACACTCCACAATAGCCACCTCGACCAAAAACCAGCAGTTTTTATTCCTGAACGTTTCCAATTTTCAAGGTGTGAATTGGAAACATTCAATAATCCTTTCAAAACTTTTTGGGGATTTTTTTCTTTCAACAAACTTTCTGAAATATAAGGAGATGCTCCGTGTCGTATCATGTATGAACGCATACGCAAAGGATTTTTGTGTAAAGTAAAATCACTATATCCCTTACCACCGAAATCAACATGACCACCATCTTCAAATAGCACTCTGTATTTCTTTGTGGGATTTGGACTTTTAATGAGTTTTACTTGTATCATCTACTATACACGAAGAAAATATATATAAATATATATGACACCACTACAGAGAGCCGAAAGAGTTAGAAAGATAAATGACATAATTCAAAGAATTGCGAATCAAGTTTTTATTTACGAAAAAAATTACAATAATTTAAAAAAAGAGATAAATGCATTTAAAACAAATAACTCAACTTCAAAATCAGCGGTAACATACAGAAATCGTATTAAAAAGAAGCTTAACAATTATGAATCAATAATAAAGAATCATATAAACGCGGTTAAAATTTTAGGGAGAAGTAGAATGCAAGAAATATTTAGTGATTTTCAATTAAAAAAGATGGAAAAAAATAGAAGCATAACTAAACTTGTTGAATATATAAAGACATACAACAATTCTAAATAAACATGAGAACTCGTACAACTACAAGGGAAGGAACAAGAAACAGGGAACTCAATTACCCTTTGAAATTATTTATTTGGAAAAAATTACAAACTAATACAGATTTCAAAGAAGCCTATGAAAATATAAACCAAATCGAACTATTAAAAGTGATAAAAAAAGGTCAGGACATAACAAGTGACCCCCAAGTCATACAAGAAATAAATAATTATATAAATGGATAGAGGCACTCATTGCCAACGACGAATGTTGAATTAATAGATGATTTACGCGTTTTTTCAAAAGTGAAATCACAAAACAATACAAATATTTTTTACATGTGAATTGTGAATACCATATGTAAAAAATAAAATATATTTAATTAAAAAATAAAAAAAAATGTATATATTAGAATATGCCAAATAGTAATAATAATAATTCAAATTCAAATACACCTAGAACACCCAGAGCGTCTCCACAAACTCCGCGTCGGAATCCGATTGTTGTTCCTGAAACTCCTATTCGAATAAGAGCTAATGGAACAGCCATCGTTGGGTCACCTAGAAGACTGAATTTTCCGTACGAGTTGAGTCCTAATACACGCGAAGCTAAAAGAAGATTACGAGAAGCCAAACAGATATCTGAAGAACAAAAAAAAATAATTCAAGAATTGATTGATAAACACAAAAATAACAACAATAAAAATAACATGAATAAAACTCTCAATGTGAACAATTCAGAAAACTTTAATATAAAGTTAGGTAATTTCAATGAACCAGTCTATATATTATCAGATGCTATATACAATGGTAAAGTCATGCGAATTTATGAGAGATCATATTTAAACCAAATGTTAAATTCCGGTAAAAGTTTTTCTCTTTCACCACAAACAAATTTTCCATTCAAGCGCGAATACGTGAAATCTTACCCACCAACAGAAACAAATAGTGATAAGATAAAGAAACTTCACATCGATAGGAGTGTTTTTAGCAAACAAAGAAAACAAATCATACAATTTTTTGGGGCAGAATTAGGTGGTGAATGGGATTACAATGTGTATCATTTTTTTCAACACATCGAAGGTAAATACAAACCATATCACTTTAAATTCATTGAAGACATGAATAAAATAACTAAATTAAATTTACATGCGTTATTTTTATATCCAACGGATAGATTTATACAATTGAGAGGTGAACAATTAATACAATATAGTTTAAGAAGACGATTTAGACCATACATTTGGGATGCACCAGAAAACACTATAATTAAGATCCAAAAAATTATTAAAAAAATAGAAGATATTTCAAAGAGAAACAATAAAACTAATGATTATTATACTTTCTTACTTTATATTTTACATCAATCATTAAGGGGTATATTATTAAAGTCAGGGTCACCAATGATTCCAATAAGAAACCATAATCGAATTTCACGAGGGGCTCGAAATCTTTTAAACTCTCGTCAATTTAGAGGAAATAATATTACTTCTTTATTATAACTTTTAAATAAATGATAATTATTTATCACCCAGAAGTCATACAAGAAATTAATGGATACTTAAAGATTTAATAATATTAATATACGTGGCAACTTGAGAAAACATTTGGTCTCTGACCTCGCGGGTTCGAATCCCGTCCCTGATATTTTACATTTTTAGTCAGGGTGCTTGAGCGGTCTAAAAGGAATGTCTTAAGTTTTAAATAATTTTACCTTTATTTAAAACTTAATAGAATGTAGTTAAGCGCCAGTTGAACCAAATCCACCGTCTCCTCTTTCAGTTTCTTGGATTTTGCCAATTTCTACGATTTCAGGGGTTTCACACCTTTCCAAAATGAGTTGTGCAATTCTATCACCCTTTTTGATGGTCAAAGGAGCATCACCGTGATTAAACAAAAGAACTTTCACTTCCCCAGTGTAATCTGGATCAATAACACCTGCACCAACTTGAACACCTTGTTTTACAGATAGACCAGAACGAGGTGCGACCCTACCATACACACCGGGTGGTAAGACCATGGCGATGCCTGTTCCTACCAAAGCCCTATGGGAAATTGGGATGATGAGTTCCTCCGTGCTGTAAAGGTCGTATCCGACTGCACCACCCGAACCACGAGTTGGTAAAATAGCATCTTTAGATAGTCTCTTGATACGAAGGTTCATTTCTGATATATACAAGTTTATATTCTTTATATAAAGATTTAAAACTTATTTTTCACATAAATGAAACACATATCCCCAAGGTTACATTACTTGTGGATACTTCCATTATGCGCCCTTAACAATACACCCATTTTGTTTAAATATGGTTTTGATATTTTGAGAGATATTATCAATGCTTCCGCGTATTATGTTGAATGCGTCGCTAATGATGTGTCTGGATTGGTCGATACATACTGTGGTGAAGAAAAACCCGAAACAGAGGAAAGTATCATTGATTCGAATTCGGTATCGGATACAGAAGAAGAAGAAGAAGAAGAAGAAGACAAAAAGAATATCTAGTTATATAAATATGAATAACAACATTTGGAAAAGATACAATTTCATAAATAAAAATATAATTACAAAAGTTTTAAAGTTAGAAACTGAAAATAAAATTCGAGATGCTAAAATTCTCATCAGACAATTGCGTAAAGCTTTTGCGGTTAGACCAGAAATAAAAAGAAATATGTTAAATTCATATTTAAAAGGTAATACAACTCACAAAAATATTATGTTTATATTAAACAAGATGGGTCAGAAATATCCTTTGACACCAAATCGCAATAAAGTAAAAAAAAGCAAGGCTATAAATATACCCAAAAAAATAAAAAAAAATATAATACCTAAGACACACGTCATATGAAAATCAAAAATCAAAATGGAAGCCGCTCAAGCCATTAAACACGGTGCCCCCGAGGTTCTTCGTTACAATTCTCATCAAATCCTCTATGAAATTGAATTAAGAACTGAAGATGCTTCCATTGAACATGAGGACTACATGACTTTCTGGATCGCATCACACAAAGATCACGATGTCGCCTCTGAAATGTTTGAAGTTTTCATGAATACGTGCTCCACCGCATATAATCTCAAAGATTATGAAGATATCATGACATTATATGCTTGGCCCGCGATGATCGGTGCCATCTCAACACAAAATATCAATATTCTCGATTACGTCAGGGGATACCTTGACAAAGAGACGATAGAGGAAGAATTGGTTACACAATACGGTAGTGAAAAAAAAGATTGGCCACAAACTTTTTTGAATATGGAACAACATATTTAAAAAAGTATTAATATTGTAAAAATAAAATGAGCACACTATTACTATGCAAACCAATTATTATTGTTCCCCAAAACTACATAAGTGCGAGAGAGTGTAGAATTGTTACAGTGAGACCAACTGAAAATGAAAAAATTTTACAAACTGAAATATTAGATGCACCTCCTGTCATTATACAACCCGACGCGTTTCCTACTCCCCGAGAAGAACGGGAAATTACGAATGTCTAAATGTGTCACCGTTTTCAACACTGTCCTGATCGCACCGCAAATAATTAGTGTAACTTAAACCTTCGTCATTGACCATACGACAATATTTATTTTGACTCGCGTTCAACAATTTGAATCTTTTATTACCCGGTGCGTAGTTTATTACTTTATACAGGTCTGAATCAGGGTCATAAGGGTATGATCTACACTTGGTAAAACCACTGGATACTGGTTCTTCACCTGCACCTGGAATACTTGGAAATGTTGAACATGGCGAATTCCCAAGTGCTATTTTATAGCCATCTCCTTGTTTACTAAAAGTAAACCTTTGGACAGTATCTTCTTCCGCTCCACACCTAAGTTTGCCGTTATTCGTTTGCACAGAACACCACGTGTTATTGGAGGCATTTGAATAATAAGACAATTTGTATTGACCTGGTTCTAGTAGCCAGGGTGTAGAATTGGCATTACTGGTTATAAGTTGATTTGTAGAATTGGCATTACTGGTTATCAGTTGATTTGTAGAATTGGCATTACTGGTTGTCATTTTATTTGTAGAATTGTTATAAAGGGTAGTCGGTTCTTGAATCCATTTCCTCCTGAATCCTTCTTTTGCACCCCTGACGGCTAATTGGATTGTTTGAGGTTTTGGTTCACCCGCTCTTTTCATAAGGGTAAATAACATTACAAAATATAGGGTTGGACTAAAATGTGTCACTGCTATACTAAGTGTGAGTTCATCTCCCGCCTTGATTTCGCGACTAGGGATATCTTCTTTAAATAGAATTTTACCATCTCTGTATTCAAACTTTCCTACATTGTCGTTGAGTACAGTCCAACCTTCCCATTCTCCAGCCCAGCAGTCTACAGCCATTTTATCCAAAAGTTCTTCTCCCTTCTTATTTGAAATACTTATCAGTGTCCCTTCCTCGTTGTATTTTTCAATATAAGTACAATCGTATCCATCTTCCCCGGGACATTTTTGTGGTGTTTCTGTACATAATCCATCTTCATTACATACAGATACAGTATTTTGTGGATTTGGTCCAAGACGTTTATCGTAGATAAACGCCATACCATTAGTTTCTACCGCGTATCCTATTTCCGAACACCATCCTTCAGGTTCAGATTGATGACATTTTCTCACATCATGGTTAATCATGTATCCTTCTCGGCCGCGTATTCGATAATTTTCGGTTTTGGTTGAACCATTTTCAGTAATAATAAGTTTTGACGTTGATGGTTGTGTGTTCGATGTTGTCGTTGTTGGCTGGGTGTTTGATGTTGTCGTTGTTGGCTGGGTGTTTGATGTTGTCGTTGTTGGCTGGGTGTTTGATGTCTTCGGTGGACTTTTCTTTTTAAAAACGGTGAACCTTAAAACAATCAACAGCACGATGACAAATAGTAAAACACCCAAGGGGAGCATCTCTGACGGATCCATCCGAATATATTATATATTACGTTAACAATTAATTTCCTGTTTGTTTCTGTAAAAGAGCGCGGAAGAGACCCTCGGTATCTGCAATTAAATCTTACTTTTTTGAATATGGAACAACATATTTAAAAAAGTAATCTCCGTCTCAGGGTTTCGATCCCTGTACTTTGAGGTTAACAGCCTCACACTCTTCCGATTGAGTTAAGACGGAATTGGTCCAACCTACCCGATTCGAACGGGTGACCCGCTGATAGACTGTTTCACTATATTACTAGTGATTTTTAGCTTGCTACAGTCAGCTGCTCTTCCAACTGAGCTAAGGCTGGATAAGCTCCCACAAGGATTCGAACCTTGGTTAAAGGATTCAAAGTCCTCTGTGATAACCAACTACACTATGAGAGCCTATCTACATATTGTAGATACTCTTTAAGCCACTAAATGTTTTCTACACCTTGCTGTATACATATCTGTATCACCAACTAGTATGAGTTCGTTGTTAGGGACGGTGCGCACTGTGAATGGTCCCAAGTTTCCATTTTTACATTTAGTGCATATAGCACTTAATTTTTTTACACTATCGGCTAGGGGGATGCACTCCAATAATTCACCAAAGGGTCTCTGTTTGTAATCACCATCTAATCCTGCGAGTATTATTTTTTTTCCATCCACGAGGGAGGTCTCTACGAAATATCTCAAATTTGTAAAAAATTGTGCTTCGTCAACAGCAATGACATGAGCATCTTGGTATTTTTGAAATGTAAAAATATCGATTAAATCATTTGTCTTTAGACAATCAAATGTGACATTATCATGCGTTTTTAAAACTTGTTCAGAAGAACGAGTATCTTTTGCGGAATTTATAACCAATACATTTTTTCCCACTATTTTATACCTTTTTAACTGTCTGATTAACTCAGAGGTCTTCCCTGAAAACATATTTCCCATGATAATGTCCAAACTCATTTCTCCTCTATTACATATAAATTATTTTTTAAAATCATAATTTTCTCGCTCTATCAACATGTCCCGCACAATTTCATATAAAATGTTTAACAAAGCCCCCTTGTACACCAAAAATCCAAATAAGGTTGCTTGATAATCAAAATCAAATGAAAATGGAGCCTCGTTCCAAAGTTTTTCAAAAATTGCTGTCCCCAGAGGAACAAATAATTGGAATGGGGGACTACTTGATTTTTCTATTTCATCCACTTTTTTGGACAACGTATTTATATAGACAAGGGAAGAAACAGTACCCAACATAGCAGACACACCTTCCGCAGCACCTTTACAAACGAAATACCCGCTTGTCAATGCCACGCCATATTGTAATGTATCCCTTTTTAATTTTTCCTTTGTCTTCTCGTATGTTGCTCTTATTGGTAAATGTTTTGCTACAATCATTATATTTTTTACATTCACAAATTTTAAGTTAGTATATAATCTATAAATGAAGTGCTTTCATGATAAGAACCTAAATGATTGTGATACATGTAAAATTATTAAAAAAATTCATCAACAACAACATGTTAAATTTGGGAACCTTTATAAATTATCAGAAGAAATACACAAACAATTAGAAGGAAACAACAAAAATAACAATAAACCTCCTTTAAAGATTAATAGAATGAAAAACATCCTTGTTCCTATAACTCCATTACAAAAACGCATAGCATCTGAAATTTTAAAGAATCCTAAAAATACAAGAGGATATCCATTTATGCTTAATCAATTAACAAATAGTTTTGAAAAACTTAAAAAATAAATCACAACAATATAATAAATGAATCATCAAGATTGGAACACTGTTGTTATTCACGGAAAATCAGGACAAACAGCGAAAGAAACGAAACGACCACATTTTGAATTGACAAAGGAACAGAAGTTGAATAATACAGAACTTGATACACTTCCCAAGGTGTCTCTTTCTGTTTCCAAAACAATTCAAAATGGTAGAATAGCAAAAGGTTTCAAAACACAAAAAGATTTAGCGAATGCTATCAATGTCCCAGTGGATATTATAAAAGCGTATGAATCTGGAAAGGCTATACCAGATAATAATATTCTTCAGAAATTGAGGCGTGTTTTAGGTGTCAAGTTTTAATATTAATTTATTTCAGATGACATTTGTAGATATTATAGATGAAAACAATCAATTCGAACTCGGAACTCTTATAGAAAAAAGAAAAAATGAAATGCTTGTTTGGGTCAATGGTTCTCAACGAGTTATTCCCAATAATCGTATATTTTGTCTTTATGAAACAGATGATATGTTAATTCTTGAAAATGGTCATGAAATGTTATACAAAAAAATAAGAAAATACAAAAATATACCCGAGGAAATCATTGAAAATTTTTATGATCATGCTGCAAGTATATATAACTTTCAAACTGCAAAATTACAATATGAAACTTTATTAGAGTGTCCCCAAATACAATACATCCCCCAAGATTATAGAGCAGATTATGGTCTTTATAAAATTGTTCATTTTTTAAATAAAGATATGTGTTATGATTTGATACAATACATTTTATCTCGCCCCCCCAATAAAAAACCACAATTGTCATATGGAAAAAATAGAACTGAACTTTATTTAAATTTTGACGATGAAATAATTAAAAAACTTATAAAAATTATAAAAGATAAATTAGGTGATAGAATTAATTTACTTGAGATAACAGCGCTTATTAATAAACCTTGTTCATATAGACAACCTTTACACAGAGATTTCAATGATAAAGATGTTCAAACTCTTATGATTGCTCTTCATGATATTGACATGGATATGGGTCCAACTCAATTTTTGCCTGGAACAAATAATGATAAATCATTTGAAGAATATGAAAAAAATGAATTGGTAAAAAATCCCTATTATTACGCGACATTGAGAATGGGTGATTGTGTTGTTTTTGATGTCACATTACTTCATTGTGGCACCGAAAACAAGACTAATAAAGATAGAATTATTTTATCTGCAACATATCAATTACCTTAGTTGCTGAATGCGACCCCTGCCATACCCTTTTTGATTCTCAAGATGTTATAGTTAACGGCGTACACTCTCAAAAGATTTCCAACATCCACTGGATTTCTCACGACTAGTTTAGCATTGTCTATGCGTGAAAAATTCAACGAACCAGTTGGTTGCATTTTATTCAAAGAGAGACAGAAAGGCCATGTGTATGTTGGTGTTAATTGAAGACCCGAGGGTGGGAGTGTTGTTGTGTGAAGCTGTGGAACGACAGTGTGGTGATACACATTGCTCATCTCTTCAAAGAGAGTTGTACCGTTAATGTAAAGTGATGCTGTAGAGAAAGTGTAAGAATCATTCCAGTTTGAACCATCAGCCATCGCAGATACAAGATGCACCGCTTTACATGGATGGTTGAAATATGTTAAATCAAACTCTGTATCAGAAGTTGTGGCCATTTGATACTGGACTTGGTTGAAAAGTATTTCTTGGTCTTTTTCGGCGAAGAATGTGCGTTCGTCTGTATCCACGAACACATAATTGGCGTATACTTTTGGTGCCGCACTTGGTGTGAAACCTTGACGGCACTTAATTTTGAGTTCAACTTCATGGAATTTAATACCTACCAATGGAAGGCACTTAGTCCAGTCTTCTGAAAAAAAGAATGGAAGTATGTAATGGTCACTCAAGTTGTTTGTACCGCCACGAGCATTTGCTGAGAATGCGTTTGTCAAAAGAGCACATGAAGAACGAGCAGAATCAGATTGATACAAAAGGTTGTGAACAGCTTGAATATACAATGAATCCAAAGTACAAACTTGTTGTCCTCCTATCCACAACGAAAATTCAGTGAAATTAGCAGCGTTATTTGAAAAGAAACCTGTGCTATTGTCTCCTGTAGCACCAATGTTTGGTGCTTCTAACCACACATAACTCAAAAGGTCTCCCTTATTTGGAATTGGTATAGAAATTTCGTTGTTTGAACCAAATGTACCGATGTAATCAAGTCGTTCTGGACGAATAGAAAAATTTGTGTAACGTTTGTAATTTTGTCTAAAAAATGACACTTCTGGTTGTCCTGTAATGTACACATCCTGGACACCTTTAGACACAAGGTCAATTAAAGCAGCTGACATTTATTAATTCTTTACATTTTAATTTGGGGAGACCAACTCACTTAAAAAAATGTGAAGACTATATAACAAGATTCAATGGTTGTTTTCCAAGCCCTAACCTGGGAAGCCAGGGATGAAGATGAGGCTCATATTGTTAGTATTTTTGGCCGAACTTCTGAAGGGGAATCAGTCTGTGTGACAACTAATTTTTTACCATTTTTTTATGTGAAACTTAATCCAGGTGAGGGTAAAATGGGCGCTGAACTTTTATACAAAAAAATAAATAAGTTGTGTCCTGGATGCCTCTCTCGTTTTGCCTTGTCCCAAGCCAAGGATGTTTGGGGTTTCCAAAATAATAAGAAATCACTATTCATTAAATTATATTTCAATTCCCTGATGGCATTTAAAATGGTAAATAACACTCTTAGGAGAACTTTACCCGAAGAATTTAGACCTCGTCGTGTTTATGAAAGTAATTTAGACCCTGTCCTGAGATTAATGCATTTAACGGGTATTCAATCAACCGGTTGGTTAGATTCGGGAGACAACTGTATTCAAGGAAATTATGCCCACACAGATATTGATTTATATTGTCGTGATTGGAAAACATTAAAACCTGTGGAAAAAAATGAAATAGCACCATTTGTCTTCGCATCTATCGACATTGAATGCAATAGTTCAACGGGTAAATTCCCAGATCCAGAAATTGAAGGAGACGCATGTTTCCAAATAGCAATCTCTCTTATACACTTTGGTGATGACGAACCATATTATAAGACATGTTTGTGTTATAAGAAAACGGATACGGATGTAAAAGGTGCGAGTATTGTTTCTTTTCCTTCTGAAAAGGAATTATTGGTGGGTTTTAGACATTTTTTGCATCAACACGATGTTGATATTTTAACTGGTTGGAATATTTTTGGTTTTGATATGAATTGCATTTACGAGAGAGCGGTTTTATGTGGTTGTCCCAACATTTTTTATAATTTGGGTAAATTGAAGGATACAAAGAGTAAGATTATGTATAAAAATTTATCTTCGAGTGCCTTGGGACATAATGAATTTAAACTTTTGCCAATGCCTGGTCGTTTCATTTATGATATGTTTTTTGAAGTTAAGAAGGGGTATAAATTGGATTCTTACAAATTGAATGAAGTTTCCAAATTATATTTGGGTGAAGAAAAGATTGATATGACCCCCAAAGAAATGTTTGCTCGTTTCAAGGAAGAAGATCCAATAAAACTTAGGGAAGTTGCCGAGTATTGTATTCAAGATACTTTACTCCCTATAAAATTGGATAAAAAATTATGCATATTGTTAAATCTTTTGGAAATGGCTAAAGCAACTTGGGTTCCCATTGACTTTTTGGCAGAAAGGGGACAACAAATTAAAGTATTTAGTCAACTGGCCAAAAAAGCAAAGGAACTTGGTTTTATCATTCCAGTTATTAGATATGGTTCACAACCTGTTGAATCTTACACAGGGGCAACTGTTTTGGAAGCACACAAGGGTGCTTACTATAAACCCATAACAGCACTTGATTTTGAGGGTTTGTATCCATCTATTATGATGGCTCATAATTTGTGTTATTCATCATTGGTTATGGATCCCAAGTATGAAAATATCCCAGGTGTTGTTTATGAGAGTTTTAAAATTGGTAATTTGACGTATAAATTTGCTCAAAATGTTGATACACTTCTTCCGAGTATTTTGAAAGAACTCAAACAATTTAGAAAGCAAGCAAAAAAAGATATGTCCTTGTCGTCAGAGGGATATATGAAAGAAGTATTCAATGGAAAACAACTCGCGTATAAAGTGAGTATGAATTCTGTATATGGTTTCACTGGGGCTGGTAAGGGTATTTTACCTTGTGTTCCCATTGCCTCATCTGTGACTATGATTGGTCGTAGTATGATTGATGCCACAAAAAATTATGTCGAAAAGAATTTCCCTGGTTCAAAAGTTAGATATGGCGATTCCGTCACGGGTGATACACCTATTTTGATTAGAGAAAATAGGGAATCTTGTGATATTGTACGCATTGACAACTTGGTGAAAGAATATAAAACGAATGGTGAAAAGGAATTTCAACCTATTTTTAACATTGAGGTTTGGACTGAAAATGGTTTCACTCCAATCAAACAAATCATTCGCCACAAGACAACAAAGAAAATGTATAGAATTACAACTGGTGAGGGTTTAGTGGATGTGACTGAAGATCATAGTTTATTAAATGAAGATTCAGAAATGGTAAAACCTGGGGAAGTATCCTTGGGTTCAAAACTTCTTCACGGTCATTCTAAAAATGCTATAACTAACCCATCAGAACCAGGGCTTGATACATATACAGTTTCCTTAATAGGTGAATACTTTGCGAAGGGAAATATAGATGTCATTCCCAGATGTATATTGAACGCACCACGAGAATATTTGTATCATTTTATTAATGGATTTTTCAAACACAGTTTATATTTTGAGTTTTCCAATAAATTGAAATGTGCTCAAATGTATTTTATATGTAAAAGGGCTAAACATATCGTTCGCATGTATCAAAATGAAGATAATTATTGTCTTGAATTTGGAACTCACAGAGAACCTCATGCGATTAAAAAGATTGAATATTTGGGTGAAACGGAACAATATGTATATGATTTAACCACTCAATCACACCATTTCCACGTCGGTCCCGGAGAATTGATTGTGCATAACACAGATTCCGTAATGGTTGAATTCGATGTTGGTGACAGAACAGGTGAAGACGCGATCGCGTACAGTTGGGAATTAGGTGAGCGTGCGGCTTCGGAGTGTACAAAACTTTTCAAATCCCCCAATAATTTAGAACTTGAGAAAGTGTATTGTCCTTATTTTTTGTATAGCAAAAAGAGATATGCCGCAAAATTATGGACAAAGGGAAAAGATGAGAAGATGCACATGAATTACATAGATGTTAAAGGATTACAATTGGTAAGAAGAGATAATACACCGTATGTGAGAGAAGTGTGTAAAGAATTGTTGGATGTTGTTTTATCAAGTGATGATCCAGAACCCGCAAAAAATTTAGCACACCAGAGGGCAGTCGAATTGATTGACGGATCTGTTCCTTATAAAAAATTATTATTATCACAACAGTTGGGTGATAATTACAAAAGTGAAAATTTACCCCACGTGTCTGTTCGCAATAAGATGCGTGAGAGACAACCCGGTTCTGAACCTCAATCTGGTGATAGAGTGCCTTATATTTTAGTTGATACTGGGAATCCACGCGCCAAAGCGTACGAAAAGGCTGAAGATCCTTTGTGGGTTCAGGAAAATAATTTACCAATTGATTACAATTATTATTTCCAAAATAAGTTTTTGAATCCTATATGTGATTTATTAGAACCTTTGGTTGAAAATCCCAAAGATGAAATTTTTGGTGATTTGATTGTGAAAAAAATACGCCGAGGTAAAAAGATGTTAGTGCCCGATAAAAACCAACCGAGTGTTTTAGACATATTTAAAAAATGGGAACTAAGTAATAGTAAGTCATCATCATCATCATGAGTTTGATTAATGAAGTTGAAAAACTTATAAATGATGAAGTAGAACGCAGAATGATGTCTCGTCTGACAAACTTTGCTGAAAAAATATCAACAGTTCACGGTATTCCTTTGAGACTTTTACTTCGAGATATTCCCAGGAATGGAGAAGGGGACACTGTGTGTAAAGGTCTTCTAAAATCGGGAAAAAGATGTTCTCGGAATGCCAAAACAGATGGCTACTGTTTAACGCATTTACACCAGAAAAAATCTGTGGAACCTATACAGATTGTTTCAAGTGTGACACATAATCATTCGTTTCCGCCATTATTTAAGGATGATTGCCCCGCGTGTATGGAAAATGCTATCAGTAGAATACCAACACCAAAGCCACCTATTTGGCTTACTTCTTAAGAATATGTTTATTATTTTCGATGTAATGAATAATGTCATTAGAAATACACCAACGTAAAAAATTGAGTTGACTCACCGTCGTAGATATTTCGATGTCCCCTGGAAGATTAAATTGAATGCGTTCTGTACGACAAAAGGGATCGAACGCACGCTTACTATATCCATCTAAAGACGCCTTGTATTTTATATGAACTGGGAAGTCCTTTCCATTTTTTGTTTTATATATAATTTGATTCGATTTTGCATAGTTCGTTATGAACCATTCAATGTTTCTTAAAGAGACACCCTTTCTATGGTTGATAACATCTAAGAGTTTCTCTGAGTGTATTTCGTCGCTATAGAACTCATATAAAGAATTTAAAAGTAGTTGTTGAGACTGAGTAATCATTACAATCTATTATACGCTATTCTTTAAATATCGGCTAAATAATCTATTCCAATTTTCAATTTCTTCTTCTGTTTTTGTATAGGATTTTTTCATAAACTTTACTCGTTGTCCTATTTCCCGTAACATTTGTATTCTAGGACAGTACATAAGTTTATTTTCAAAACATGAATAACATACCCTATATATTTTTAGTCCATAAAATTTATAATAAGGACAGTTGTGATATAAACTAAACGGAATAATTCTTTTAAACGCAATGAATTTATCTATGACCTCTTCTTCGTTGTGATATTCGTGCATATCAAAATAAATTGAAATTGGACGACCACATTGGTAGCATTTGTTTCTCCATCTGTAGACCATATGTTATAAAAAAATTATTTCTTTATAACAGATAATATGTTCTTTCAGATTGTCATCGTTCTTGTTCTCATACTTTTAATTTCAAAGAGTATGAATCGAACAGGTCCCTCTGTCATTGAAAAACTTGTCAAGAAGACAGCAAAATATGCAACTATGGCACAACAGGATGATTCGCCAATGCTCGCCATTATGCACGCAAATTATTCAATGGCATATCTCGAAGCCCTTTTAGACATGGCCTCATACAGGGATATTAACAGGGTGACTAACATAGATGTTAAATTGTTTGTAGAACACATAGTCAGTGTTCAGCGGACAGTCACTAAAAAGGTTGTTCAGAAAATACCAGCACTCCAAGGGGAAATAGATTTGTATTTATCAGCCATAGCGGGAAATGTATAATTAAAATATTATATAAATAAAATAAATGATAATGATGCAAATAATTTTAATTTTAATGATTTTCAAACACCTAAGTAGAAGTTTATTTGGTGATTCATCAATCAGCACATCTCAAGATGACGGATGCAAGCAAGTTTTTTCTCGAACCTCGTCGGTGGGAAGTGTCAGTGTCTCGCCCCCACCCCCAACCATACAAGAAGAAGTTGATATCGTCTCACAAAAATCCGGATGTGGATGTTTGGGAAAATCCAATCGTTCAAAAGTTAAGGGAGGGGTATAAAAAGCACGAAGATATAAAAAAAAACAGATGTATTCAAGTGATTGATAATACAAAACCTGTCCCCATAATGGTTGAGAATTCTTCCTCTTCTTCTTCAGGTTTGTGTCAAGCGAATACAAAGTCTGGTAAAAAATGTACTTTTAGGGCGTCTTGTGGAAAATTCTGTAAAAAACATAATCTTTGTTAATATTAAATAGATGGTTTCTCTTACTCCAGCCATTGTGGCGATGTTCCTATTCATAGTGATTACATACAGCGCACCTGAAATTATAAAAAAACCAACAAACGTAAAACCCCTAGATGATCTCGTCAAAATGTCTATCGTCCAAAGACAATACATGATGACGGGAACAATTTTAATTGGGGCTATTATTCTCGCGACAAACTACATAACAGATGAACTTCTCAAGGGTGAAAAGCTCTTTTAAATTCTTCCAATAAATTTTCTCGTTTCAACAATTCCTTTGTATGGTCATGTTCCATATAACGCAATCGTTTCTCATACGCATCTCCCATGAATTCTAAAAGTTTATTGAAATCAGGATCACCCCATTCCATTCCCTTTTTGAATAAGAAATCATCTCTAGGGACAGTTGAACGACCACACGGAATGGTATACGGTGTTTTAATGTATTCTATAGCGCCACCATATTCACTTATGATGACTGGTTTGTTGTGTAAAGCCGCTTCAACCGCACCCATACCAATGCCTTCAGAATGACTAAAAGAAACATAACAATCACCTTCTGCGTGGAACTTATCTATTTCTTCATCAGGGAGCAAACCATTTATGATTGTCATGTTAGGAATTTTCCATTCAACGGGAACATTACACGTTGCTTTCACCAATAGGTGTGTATCAGGTTTTCCCAGACGAACGAATGCTTCCACAATCTTTTTAAATTGTTTGCGATCATCTATAATGTTCCCAATGTGATAGAAAATATATGGTTTGTTTGTTTTATCAATAGAAGGAAGAGGACGAATTGTAACATTCGCGTGAATAACAAAGAATTCTGTATCTGGAAATTGTCTCGAAAAAACCTTTTTACAAAATTCACTCGCAACAGCAACTTTATCGAACAATTGAAATAATTTACCGTAATCCTCATGGACTGTTTCAGTTTCACAAATAGACATACACACGAGGTTTTTACACGCCTTTTTTAATTGTGGTATGGCATTCAACCAATATGGGACGGGTAAAGCAAAAATAAACATATTTTCACATGCGGGGATTGGGTCTGTATAAATAACTTTGAGGTCGGTTCCAAGTAATTCGGAATATTTACGACAAAGTTGGCCTATGCCAGACATTAAAGTTGGACCAACAACTTGAATGTTCATTTCATATATATGAATTGTATCCATTTCTTTATTTATTTCTCACCACCACCTTGAATGAAACCAGGGTTCCCATCAGTCCTCCCCGGGTGAAATTTCCAATAAATGGTTGCGTCTTCTGTATAATCCCCATTTTCGTTTGTTTTTATGACATCCCCCGCTTTGACAGCGAGCCAAGCGACGGCGGGATTGGCTGATTTTCTACCGCCTGTACCCGTTTCATTACGTTTCCATTGAATTCTGTGTTGATCATTAATATATACATTGACGCCATTGTCTTTACCGCCCCAAGTCGCGGGGTGTCTCCTTTTCCAAGAAGCACGAACTTCTAGAGCACCTGTAGTCCCAACGGGTCCTCTTATTGTCTGTCTAGACATATCACCTAAATTTCTATCGTGATTTGAAACACCTTGACTTCTTTCTGGATCTCCATTACAAAACTCAACCTTTGTCGCACCATTGGTATGAGGACACGCCTTACCACCAAAAAGAGCAGGTTGGGAAATTGAGTATGTAAATGTTTTATCACCTTGTGCATCGTGAGAACAATTTGGATTGTTCCAACTTCCAACACAATCGACGGGACAATTACAATCCGCCCAAGATTTTTGACCATCCGTTGCTTCACACGCTTTGCCACTTTCATTCTTTTGTTGTGAAACACTATATGATATATACTTGGTTCCAACACCAGGTCTACTTGAATCAGTGCACGCACATTGACTATAATTTGTTCCCCAAGAACCTTCACAATCAACGGGACAAGCCGGAAGTGCAGGACAAGGTTGTTCCATCTGATACAAATGATGTATAATATTTCCATTTTCGTCAGTACAAGATTTACCACCATTTTCTGCTTGTCTAACTACGTGATATTTTCTAGTCATGACACCTTGACCACACAATGTACCATTCTCCGTGACCCCGGACGATATACAATTTCCATATTCTTGTTCCCAATAACCCTCGCAATCAATAGGGCATGCATCTGTATTACACGTTCGTTCTAACACATTTCCATCTTCTATTTCACAAGCCTCACCTGACCCCCCCGCGGGTAAAGTTATTTTATAAGTTTTTGTTTGAACACCACCACCACACGTCACGGAACAATTACTCCATTCACTCCAATCACCTACACAATCTACATTACAAGCATCGGTGTTACAATTTTCTGTCTCTACATCCCCAGATGCGTGAGTACAAGAATTACCCGAACCAGATGCTGGAGTGGTTATGATATATGTTCTAGAACGTTCGCCACCACCACAATCAGCGGAACAGTTGCTCCATTCACCCCAATCTCCTACGCAATCTATATTTAATACCAAACCATCATCTCCAATTTGATCTTTTCTACCAGTTACAGTTATTAGTGATGCCTGTGCTGTATTGGAAGTAGCGGACGTATTGGACTCCTTGTCACCCTTGTTTTTGTTTTTTAATACAATGTATATCACAAGGCCTATGACTGCCAAAACAATAAAAGATACGAGTGCAACGACACCCCCATCAACCATCACTCTTGTTATTAATAAATAATATTATATTTTTGGTCTGTAATTAACATATGTCACATATAGACCGACTAAAAATACCAGAATAAAAAGTAAATATGCGAATGGGTATTTTTTCTTTTGACGCTCCTCTTCTTCTTTTTGAGTGGGTATTCGAACAACATTTTTATTGAGTTCATCTATCTTAGAATTCAATAAGTTTAACGCCTGAAGTATTTGAACTTCTCGGTTTTTAGGTTTTTCTTTAACGTCTATGGTTGTTATTTCAAGTGTCATATAAAATGCACCTGAACCAATTATGAAAGGTCTGTATATTCCATTTTTTAGTTTTTCATACAGTTTGAAATTAAGTTTTTTTAAAGATATTGGATTGAAATAGTTATTTGCTTTCTGAAAAATGAATGTATTTTTTTCATCGTTATATACATCAATACCAGCGGATCTGTAATTTTGTTCCACTGGAACTCGACCTAGTATTTGACCTGATAATTCATTTAGTATTTGAGCCCTTTTGGGTATTTGGTCGCACATAATATCTAAATATCTAGGGGAAGTAAGAAAGGAAGATTCAGTAACAAGTTGATTTAAATTAAAATTTACAATTTTTACACCTATAACTTTTGACATCTCTTCAATGTGAATGTTTGATTCAAGTGAAAGATTAAGATTAAAATTATTTGGAGTTCCATCAAGCATATCAGAATCTATGATGACATACTGAACCTTTTTGTGTAATTCATCAAGGCTTATGTTAGAACTCATATCTAATTTTAAATAATATAAAAATTTACATCGTTTATCAACAAATGTCATTTTTTAGGTTTCCAAGTGATTTTGTTTTTTGGATTCGATTAGATGATGAGATACATAAAAATATAAAATCAATGGTTTTACCTAAAATAAAAGAAAATGAATCGGATATTCCGTATAAGGATGGGTTTAAAACAAGTTATCATCCCCATCAAGAGTATAGAAGCAAACAAAATAAATTTTTGACGGATAATGAATATTTACTAAATAACATCGTTTGGAAACCATTAGATCTAATGTTTTCAAAACATAATGAAAACAGAGAACAGGTTAAAATAGATTTTTATGAAAAATCAATGGTGTCAGAGGGATGGTTCAATATATATAATAAAGGGGATACGTGCAAACCCCACGATCATTATAAACGATTTCCATATAGCCATAATGGTGAACTCTTTTTTTCTTCCTTCGCTGTTGTATATATATTGGAAGATAAGAATGACGCAAGCAGTTTAGAATTTTCGCGTTTTGACCCAACTTCATACATGAATGAGGAACACATTATTTTTAATACGGCAAATGAAAAAACAATACAAGAGGGAACGGTAATGATATTTCCAGCCAATCTCATACACGCTGTGAATGCGGTGAAACTTGATGGTCGTATAACGATTGCTTATAATATAGATTCAAAGTTTACAAAATATAGAACGCAATATACTTAAAAAATATCAAATATTTTATATTAAAATGTATTCACATTTGGCAACATTTTGGATTTATGTTCTCGCTGTCTATTACAAATTCAAAAAAGTTCCTACATATATGCACAATTTTTACATGGAAACAACGTTAGATTGGAAATGGATGGCTCTCCCCAATTTCGTAAAAAAATGGTGGCTCGACTTGGATTTGTATTTACATAACCTAAGTGCCCCCAAGCGCTCCAAAAAACAAGATTAAACAAAATGGATTTCATACCATTGGTTACAGACGAACAACGAATAACCTTTTTGAGGTGCGTTGAACCCCTGTGCCCCGATATGAAAAGAGTTATTTGGGATATGTATCTCAAAACTTTCGAACCGGAATTACCACCCACACCAATCAAAAAAATGAGAGATAAAATCAGAATATTCTTGGGGGACGAAGAAATATTTTATCAATAATTATATATGACACTAAAAGAACAAATTGAAAAAAAAAGAAAACGAAACAGAGAATATATGAAACAAAAAAGAACAGAACTGAAAAATTTATTTGCAACAGTTTCACCCATAAAAAACATGAAAAAACATGAAAATAATCTTAAAAAATTGTTTGCTTCAGTTTCACCCATAAAAAACATGAAAAAACACGAAAATAATCTTAAAAACATGGTCAAAAGGGTATTGAAGAATAAAAAAAAATAATATTATAATAAACAATGAAAAATAAGAGTGTTTGGTCTCCAGAACGCGGCAGAAAAGCGGGTGTTATGGAAAGACGAAATTCAGTGGTTAATAATACAAACTCACCGAATACAAAAAAACGAAAATTAAACGAATATAATAAGGAGATGAATAAAATCAATGAGAAAATTGTAAAAGCAAGAAATAATTTAAAAAAATTTATGAACGAAATGGTTCGTAAAAATAATAAAAAAACAAAAATGACAAAACTTGATCCAGGACGTTATTTTTTATCCCGACATGGAATTAGAAATGCGGGTGTTAATGAGATAATTGTAAAAACAAGACCCATTTTAAAAAAATTTACGAAAGAAATCGTTCGTAAAAATAATATATTAAAAAAGTAATTCAACTTCTCCTACAACCAAACCAAACGAATAGACTGCTCAATTAAAGAATAGACACTCATTTTAATAAATATAAAATGTCTTACACAGTTTTTGATACTGAGACTACTGGATTACCCAAAACGAGACAACAACCGACTTTGGATAATCTTTCGTGTTGGGATGGATGTCGTATATTATCTATCGCTGCTATAAAATATTCATCACGAGGAAGAGAACTTTCGCGTTTTTATTCCATCATTAAACCTGATGATTTCAAAGTGGATGCGACTCACGTTCATGGAATAACAGAAGAACAAGCCGAAAAGGAGGGAAAACCCTTTTTAGACGTTTATAATACATTTGTTTCAATGCTTCATAGATCAGAACACATTGTGGGTCACAATCTTCGTTTTGATTGGGATGTTTTGAAAGCAGAATGTCTCCGAAGAAATATTGATTTTTCACCAGTTGAAAAATTAAACCCTGTATGCACTTTGGATTTGGTAAAGAAATGGTATGGAAAACCTAAAAAATTAATTAACATTTACCAAGAACTGTTTGGTAAGGAATTCGATGGGGCTCACAATGCCCTTGAAGATACAAAAGCATGTGCCGAAGTTTATTACGCACTCCGCGAAGATCCAAGAAAATATAAAAATATTGGATTGAAAAGGGTTATTCTCAAGGCATCAGAAGTTGCAGCGTGTATAGGTAAAAATTACTACAAAAGACCACAAGAAGTCTTGGATGATTTATGGAATAAATATTCACCCAATACTTTTGTTGGTAAAACCAAAGACGACTATGCGAGGGAAGCCATTGAAAAGGATGAAGAAGCCACAAGACTTTTCAAAGAAATAGAAACATCAAAACCAAAGAATTCAACGGATGTTATGCATATTATTGATGGAATTTCATCAGAACTTGAAAAGAATACAAAACTTGAAAAGAAGGATTTTTACAGCGTTAAAGACTTTTTTAGAAAGACCCTCTTTACAACTTTTGGAACAAAGAATGAATCAAAAACGGCCGATGCTGATGAGGCTAATCTCTATGAAGATGATACATTTTATACATACGAGGTATGCAACATTATGGGAACATCATATCAAATTGTCGGAAGAATAGACCGATTTGAAAAAGACAATGAAGGAAATAAAGTGCTCGTAGAAATCAAAAATAGGACCAGAGCGTTATTTAATAGTGTCAAAGATTATGAGGCTATACAAGTTCAAACATATCTTCAGATGGTTGGTTTGAAAACAGCCAGGTTGATTGAACAACATAATGATACTCGTAAAAGTTATATACTATTCAAGGATGATGAAAGATGGGAACAAGAAATACTCCCAAAACTTGAAGATTTTTGTAAAGTATTCCACGGAAATATAAGTAGTAAATTATAATATTTTTTAATAATATATATGATATTCATTTTAATTTTCATCTTCATATTATTATTTATATGGACTATGGAAAAAAACACTCCACCTAAAAATCCAACATTAAGTAGAGATGGATATATAGTGCCCAAATCAAAGAATGATGTATTAAAAAATCTCCCAGATGGGTATGTCTTTTTAGATTATTTATATACAATAGATGGGTGTCCTCTCGCAACATTTCATAGAGACGTGACATCTTCACAATCTGTATTTAACACAAAATATCCTGTATATACCTACATAGAATACGAATATGAAGGTAAAACTCTTGCGTTATGCCCGGGTAGTCATAGGACTGTGCCATTTTTGTGGTCTCGTCCAGTAGAAATGAAATGTGATAAAGTATTATTTAATTGTGATGTTGTTCATGCAGGGGTTATGAATTTCGAGAAAAAACCAAGAAAGTGCCATCAATATAAAATAGCACACGTAGAGGATTTACCTAAATTAGAACATTTATCTGGAATTAGTAAAACAAAAATTGGAGATTGTTCAAAAAGAACAAACATAACTACAGATTTATTATTAAGAAAAATATCACTCTTATTTTCATATGTCATAAATCATAAATTAACACCATATTTACAAAATAGAGAAAACAATGTCATATGTAAAATTATTGGTGAAGAAAGATGTTTCTACAATGCCTAAGTTTAGTTTA